>Ga0075435_100000326_pt1 | contig 29330 bp, 27 predicted proteins | sample RhiMethybrSRZTD4_FD_75302 | JGI IMG/M metagenome (GOLD analysis project Ga0075435, IMG submission 75302) | Populus rhizosphere microbial communities from Tennessee, USA - Rhizosphere MetaG P. TD hybrid SRZTD4 | ecosystem: Host-associated > Plants > Roots > Rhizosphere > Soil | place: USA...
TAACGCGACAGCGGGATCCGCTGCACGCCGGCCACGAACAGCACCAGGCAAAGGCCCGTGGTGACCCAGGTGCCGATCACGCCGACGGCCGGAAGCGCCGTCGAGAAGTCGCCCAGCCACGAGTGCTCGAAGCTGCTCAGCCCGACCGCGCCGAGCAGCGAGTTGATCGGTCCCGACGGGTCGTAGAGCCACTTCCAGGCAACGCCGACCACCACCGCCGCCAGCACCTGCGGCAGGAAGATGATGGTGCGAACGGCGGCGCCGCCCCGCACCCGGGCATGCGTCATCAACGCCGTCAGGAACAGTCCGATCGTGATCGGCAGCACCGCGTAGAACCCCACCAGCACCAGCGAGTGGCCGAACGCCTCCCGCACCAGCGGGTCGACCAGCGCCTCGCGGTAGTTGGACAGGCCCACCCAGTGACCGACCGTGACGCCGTCCCAGGCGAACAGCGAGATCCAGGCGCCGTCGACCATGGGCGCGACGACGAACACGCCGAACACAACCAGCGCCGGCAGCACGTACAGGTAGCCGATCAGCCGCGGCTCGCCGGGGGCGCGCTCACGAATGTGTCTTCACCCAGTCCTGCTGGACGGCCGCCGCGAAGTCGGCCGGCGTCTCGCGGTTCTCGCTCAGCTGCTGCAGCCCGCCGAACAGGGTGTCGCCCATCGTGGGCGTGGCCCAGTCCAGGTAGGGCGTGAGTGTGCCCGCCTTGGCCTTTTCGCTCCAGGCGGCCGCAATCGCGGCCAGCGACGAGTTGGGATCGACCGCCGCCGCCCCCGGGTTCGCGGCCGGCAGGTCGCCGTTTCGGATCACGACCTTGGCCGCGTTCTGGTCGGTGATGAAGTTGATGAACGCCGCCGCCACCGCCGGGTTCTGGGAGTGCGAGCTGATGTGGAACGGCAGCGACAGCGAGCCGGTGGTGGCTGCTCCCGGCGTCCCGTCCAGGGACGGCAGCGGCAAGAATCCGACGCCGTCGCCGAGCGGCCCGGCGAACGTCTGGTTCTCCCAGGGGCCGGTGATGAAGTAGAGCCCCTCGCCCTTGCCGAAGCGGGCGGCGGCGTTCTCCTGGCTGACGCCGTTGAAGCCATCCTCGAAGTAGCCCTTGTCGCTCCACTGCTGCAGCACCGTGGCCGCCTTGCGGGTGCCCGCGGTGTCGAACGTGGCGCCGGCGTGGCCGTACGTCCAGTTCGAGATGGACGCGGCCTGGTCGAACCGCGCCTGCAGCACCATGAACACGTGCCCCATCGGCCAGCGGTCGAGGTTGCCGACCATGATCGGCGGCACGCCCTTGGATTTGGCCACGGCCAGGCTCTGCTGGAACTGGTCGAACGTGGTCGGCACCTGCAGACCCAGCCGCTTCAGGGTCGCCTTGTTGTAGAAGGCTCCCACCACCTCGGCCTTCTGCGCGATGCCCCACAGCCGGCCCACGCCCCACTGGTTGCCGTCCGACGACCAGCGCAGCGGGTTCAGGGCGGCCGAGCTGCCGAACCGGGTGTCCCAGCCGTAGGCCTTTGCGTAGCCGTCCAGCGGCACGATCAGGTGCGCCTTCACCAGCGCCCGGTCAACCGCGCCCTCGTTGCCCTGGAAGACATCAGGGGCGTCGCTGGACGAGGCTGCCAGCTTGATCGTGGCCATGTAATCGTCGAAGTTCTTGACGACGCGCTTGACGGTCACGTTCGGGAACTTCTGCTCGAACTGCTGGATCAGCTCGTCCTCGGCCTTCGACGGTCCGGTCGCGTTCTCCGTGTCCCACATCGTCAGCGTCACCGGCTTGGAGGTGTCGAAGCCGGTGGACACGGCGCCGCTGGGCTGCGACACGGAACCGCCGCCGGCGCCCGGGGTGCCGCATGCGGACAGGGCCAGCACCGCCGTCAGGCAGGCCAGCGAAATAGACAGGCGTGGACGCATCTGGATCATCATCTCGTTCCATTCCGTGGGATGCTTGCATCAAAGGGGCCGGCGATGTCGCGGAACTCATCGATCGTGAGGGCGCCGGCCAGCGTGGTGGGGACGCGCACCGACATCGCGGCGTAGGCGACGGCAAGCCGCAGGCGCTCGGCCACCGGCATCCCGGCCAGGTCGGCCCAGACCCAGGCGGCCGTGAACAGGTCGCCGGCGCCGTTCGTGTCCACGGCCGTCACCGGTGGCGCGGACTCGCGCAGCAGGCCGTGCGCGCCTGCGCAGATTGCTCCCTCGCCCGCCAGCGTGACGACCACCGTCGGGCAGTGCCGGGTCAGCGCCTCGGCAGCCCGCTCGGGGTCGTCGATGCCGGTCAGGAACGACGCCTCGGAGTGGTTCGCCACGAGCGTCCTGGCCGAGGCCAGCGCCGCCGGCAGCCGTCCGGCCAGGGCACGCGCGTCGAAGTCACCCACCACCGCGTACACGGCGCAGCCGGCCGGCACCTCGGCCACCTCGGGCAGGTCGATCACGACCGCCCGCGGCTCCAGCGCCGCGATCGCCTCGCCGTCGCGCGGCAGATCGGGCGCCACGGTGACGAAGGCGCGGTCGCCGTCCAGGGGTAGGATCGCCGAGACGGCCGTCGCATCGGCGGGCGGGCCGACCCAGCCGATGCCCTGCTCGGCCAGGAGGTCGGAGAGGATGCGGCCGCACAGGTCGTCTCCCACCGGCGACATCACGACCGCCTCCAGATCCAGCCGCGTCAGGCCCAGCGCCACGTTCGCCAGCCCGCCCGGCGTGAACTGGACGCGCTCGGCCATGCGCTCCTCGCCCAGGGCCGGCATCGCACCCATGCCGCTGAACGTGATGTCCAGGAACGGCGCTCCCGCGCAGACCACGTCGACGCTCATGCGAACCGCCCTGCCAGCGCCGGATGCTCGGCCAGGTAGCCGTCCAGGATCCGCTCGGCCACCGCGACCGAGGGCACCAACGGATGCAGCGCCAGCGACCGCAGCGCCTCGCGGCGCGAGCCGCTGCAGGCGGCGTCGATCGCGGCCCGCTCCGAGGCGCGCACCTGCAGAATCAGGCCCTTGGCCTCCATCGGGACGTCGCCGACCGCGACCGGAACGACGCCGCCCGGCCCCACCAGACACGGCACCTCCACGACCGCCTGTTCGTCCAGGAACGGCATGCTGGAACGGTTGGCCGTGTTCAGGATCATCACCCGCGGCCGCGCGTTGACCATGGCATCCACGATCTGGAGGGCGACGCCGCCGTAGCCACCGGGCTCCCGCGCGGCGCTCACCTCCGCCATCTCGATTCCCCGCGACGACCAGGCCTCGGCCATGTAGGACGCCTCGCGGGCCGAGTTCGCGGCCTTCCAGCGCGCCAGAGCGTCCCCGTTGCCTTCGTAGAAGATGCTCTGCTGGGAGAGCAGCACCGAGGCGCGCAGGTTGCCGGCCTGCATCGATGCGAGCGCCTCGTGCTCGAAGTAGTAGTAGTACAGGTACTCGTTCGGCAGCATCCCGACGGCACGCAGCCATTCGCCGCCGAACAGGCGGCCCTCCTCGAACCCGGCCAGCCGATCGTCGTCGGCCAGCAGCCCGGGCAGCAGGTCGCGCTCACGGTGCCGGACTGCGCGCAACCAGCCCAGGTGGTTGATGCCGAAGTAGTCGAACCACAACTGGTCGGCTGGCATGCGAAGCGCGGTAGCGACCCGCTGGCACATGTCGGGAGGGGCGTCGCAGATGCCGACCACGCGATCCCCGAGCACCCGCTGCAGCGCCTCGGTGACCAGGCCGGCGGGGTTGGTGAAGTTGATGAACAGGGCATCCGGCGCGTCCCTGGCTACCTGCTCGGCGATGGCGGTGGCCGCCGGCACTGTGCGCAGGGCGAAGGCGATGCCGCCGGCGCCGGTCGTCTCCTGGCCGATCGCACCGGCCTCCACGGCGATCCGCTCGTCCAGCAGCCGGCCCTCGAGGCCGCCCACGCGGATGGCGCAGTAGACGACGTCGGCGCCCTCCAGCGCGTCGCGCAGGTCGCCGGAGCTGCGGTAGGCGACGCGGTCGCCAAGCTCGGCGTCGATCCCGGCCAGCACGGCGCCGATCCGCTGCAGCCGCTCCGCATCGAGGTCGAACAGCACGACCTCGTCGAAGCGGATCGTGCCGGCTTCGGTGACCAGCGCGCGATAGATCGCCGGCGTGCGAAACCCGCCGGCTCCGATCAAAGTGAGCTTCACTACCGCCAGTAGTACCAAAACGCCGCGCGGGACGCTGATCGGCCTCGAGGGTGCGCTATCCTCGCCGCCCATGGGATTTGACCTTGCAGTCGCCACTCCGGCGTTCCTCGACCTCACGTTCACGGGCCTGGAGGCACTGCCGGCGCTGGGCGAGGAGCGCTTCGGCAGCGACCTGCTGCGATCGCCCGGGGGCGGAGCGATCACCGCGGTCGGCGCCGCCAGGCTCGGCCTGGCGACGGCGCTGGCGTCGCCCTTGGGCGACGATGTGGCCGGCGACCTGGTGATCGAGGTGCTCCGCGGCGACGGGATCGAGATCGTCTCGCGAAAGGCGCCCCGCACGCCCACCACCGTGGTGCTTCCGATTGGCGACGACCGCGCGATGGTGACCGTCGATCCGGGTGTGCGCTCGAGCGCGGCCGACGTGGCCGCCCTGGCGCCCCGGGCGGTGGCGGTCAACCTCGACCTGCTGTACGTGGTACCCGACGGGGCGGCCGCCTACGTCACCTGCGGCGATGACGACGCGCGGGCTTTCGCCGGACGGCCGCCGGTCAAGCTGTCGGCGGCGCGGGCGCTGTTCGTGAGCGAGGGCGAGGCGCTGGCGCTGTCGGGTGCCGGCGATCTCGACGCCGCCATCGAGATGCTCGGCGACATCGTCCCGACGGTCGTCGTGACGCTGGGAGCCAGGGGCGCGGTGGCGTCGGTGGAAGGGGAGCGTGTGGAGGCCGGAACGGCGCCGTTCGATGCCGTGCCGGTGGTGGATGCCACCGGCGCCGGCGACCTGCTGGTGGCCGCCTACATCTGGGCCGATCAGCTGGGGATATCGCCCTCCGCTCGGCTGCGGTGGGCCGTGATCTACGCGACGTTGTCGGTCGCGACGCCCACCGCCGTGGCCGGGGCGGTCACGCTGCAGCGGCTGCTCGAGGAGGGTGCGCGGGCGGGCCTGTCAGCGCCGGACGGGGCGGCGACGAACGTCGGCTGAACCGCAGCTGCTCGACCTGGCCACGGAGTTCGGCGCCCGCGCCGACCGGCGGCTGCGCGAGGAGCTGATCGGCTGGCTCGTGACGGTCACCCCGGCCGGCGCGCCGGTGCCGGTGCCGGTCTGGTTTCTGTGGGACGGCGCCGGCAGCCTCCTGATCTACAGCCGGCCGAACACCGCCAAGCTCCGCAACATCGCGGCCGGCCCGCGGGTGTCCGTCCACCTGGACGGAGACGGCGTCGGCGGCAACGTGGTGGTGGCGTCGGGCCGGGCACGTCTCAGCGATGACCCGGCGGCGGACACCGTCGACGCCTACATCGAGAAGTACGGTGGGCGGATCAGCAGGAACGGCTGGACGCCGGCGGCGTTCGCGGCCGACTACTCGGTGCCGATCCGGGTCGACGTGACCCGGATCTCGGGTCACTGACAGCCGATCCGGCGGATCACAGCCGTGCAACGCTCCGCAGCGCCAGCGTGCCGAGATGCCGGCACGGCGCGATCGGTGTTTGACTCCAATAATTGGGCGGGAGCCGTGTTCTCCATACATCGCTGTCACAGTGGTGCGGCGAACCCGTGCCGGATGCGTGCCGGATTGCCACGGCCGCCAGGGCGGTGTTTGACACCTCCCCGCCGGCCGTCAGGAGAGCCTGGCGAGCGCGGACGTCAGCCGCTCGTGATGGTCCGTGTGCCATTCGTCGATGTCGTCCGGCGAGACGAAGGCCACCTCGAGCGACTCATCCGACCTCCGTAGATCGCCGCCGTCGAGGGTGCATCCGAAGGTGTAGTGGACGCTCGCCGGCCGCCGCTCGGTGTGCAGCAGCCGCGGCGCCGAGACCCGCAGCCCGGTCTCCTCCGCGACCTCGCGCACCACGGCCTGCTCGGGCGTCTCACCCGGATCCACCCACCCGCCGGGCATCGCCCAGCGGCCGTCATCGGCCCTTCGCACCAGCAGCACGCGGCGGCACACGTCTCTGACCAGCGCGTCCGCACCCTCGCGGCGTTGGTCGTTCCCGTCAGGCTCGGAGCGCATCCGCCAATGCTATGGGTTGGGCGTCCCTGGAATCATTGAGCCCACGTTGGACATTCCCCGGCCTACCCAGCAGAATGAGAGGGATGCTGACCTCCTTCTCGCGGCCGCTGGTCGTCGCGCTATCGATGCTTGTGCTCGTTTCTGGCTCCGGGGCCGCCGCGGCCCGCACCCGCCCTCCCGTCATTCCGGTCCTGCGGGCCGTGCCCGGCAGCACCCTTCCGGCTCTGCGCGGAGCCGCACGCATCGCGCCGACCGCGGCCGCGCGGCCGATCGACGTGACCGTGTCGATGAAGCCGCGAAACGCCTCGCTGCTCGCCTACCGCGCCCGCACCTCGAGCGGCTCGGAGCCGCTGACCGTCGCTCAGCTGCGGACGCTGTTCGCGCCCAGCCCCGCCGACCGGGCCGCGGTCGTCGCCTACATGCGGGGGCACGGGCTGCGCCTGGAACGCTCGGGCCTGCTCACGCTCGCCTTCCACGGCAGCGCCGCCGCCGCCTCGCACGCCTTCCACGTCGGCCTGTCCAGCTACCGCGGCGCAGACGGCCACGTGTTCCGCGCCCCGGACGCAGCGGTGCGGCTGCCGGCCGCGATCTCGCCGCTGGTGTCATCGGTCACCGGCCTGGACACCGCCACCAAGCTGCAGAGCCTGGCCACCGGGCCGGAGCTCACCCCGCACACCACCGTCCCCGCGGCCTGCACCGCCGCCTCCCGGGCAAAGCACTTCTACGGCGGCTACCTGCCCGGCGACCTCGCCACCGCCTACCGCCACCGCTCCCTGATCGAGGCTGGCAACGACGGCAGCGGAGAGTCGATTGCGCTGGTCGAGTTCTCGAACTACAAGTCCTCCGACATCACGTCGTTCAAGTCCTGCTTCGGGCTGACCACCCCCGTACATCACCGGCCCATCAACGGCGGCAGCACCACCATGAGCGGTGCGATCGAGGCCGAGCTCGACATCGAGGTGGCGCTGTCCAACGCGCCCGGTCTCAAAAGCGTCGAGGTCTACACGGCGCCCAACAACATCGCCCAGATCCTGCCCATGGTCGACACCATGGTCAGCACAGCAGCCTCCACGGACACCTACATCGTCAGCGACAGCTGGGGTCTCTGCGAGGACTTCCTGCCACCGTCGTTCCTGCAAGCCGAGTCGGACGAGCTGCAGCTGGCGGCCGCCGCCGGCCTGTCGTTCTACGCCGCATCCGGCGACTCCGGGTCCAGCGACTGCAAGTCGGTGCAGCCCACCGACACGAGCCTGGTCGTCGACGACCCCGCCTCCCAGCCGTTCGTGACCGGCGTCGGCGGCACCACCCTGCACTCGGCCGACGGCGCCGACAGCACCGCCTGGAAGCACGGCGGCGGCGGCATCTCCCGGAACTGGTCGCAGCCGTCCTACCAGAGCGGCAACCCCCATCGCAGCTACGACAACGGCGCCAAGTGCGGTAACCCGGCCGGCTTCTGCCGGCAGGTGCCCGACATCGCGCTCGATGCCAACCCCAGCACCGGCTACATCATCGAGTGCACCTCGTCAGCCTCTGGCTGCCCGAGCGGCATCCCATGGTTCCCGATCGGCGGCACCAGCGCCGGCGCGCCGCTGATGGCAGCCATCACGGCGGACGCGAACACCTACTCGCTGTTGCACGGCGGCCAGCGGATGGGATTCGCGAACCCGCTGCTCTACAGCGTCCCGACCACCGTGTTCTGGGACATCACCCAGGGCTCCAACAGCATCAACGGCTCCGGCCTCTACAAGGCCCGGGTCGGCTACGACCCCGCCACCGGTCTGGGCTCGCCGAAGGCCGACGTGCTGGCCAACGCGCTGGCAGGGTTCGTGCCCGCGCCGATCGACCCGGACGCGACCAACCTGGTCGTCACCAGCCCCGCTGGAATAAAGACGATCAAGTACGGCCAGCAGGTCACCCTCGCCGGTACGCTCACCGACTCGACCCACACACCGATCGTGAACCGGCGGGTCTACGTCGAGCTGCGCGAGGGCAACAGGGTCTACTGGTATCGCGACCAGACCGACTCGAGTGGCGTCTGGAGCTTCGCGCTCACCAGCCAGTTGCGGCGCAACCTCAGCTGGCAGGCGATCTTCCCCGGTTCGGACACCCAGCAGGGACTGACCGTGACCGGCACGACCATCCGCGTGATCCCGCGCCTGGGATCGAAGGCGTCACGCGGCAGCGTCGCCCGCGGCACGTCGTTCACCTTCGGCGGCAAGTCGGCGCCGAACATGCACGGCGCGCGGGTGCGCCTGCAGGTACGGCGCAAGACCAGCGGCGCCTGGCGCACGATCGCCACCGTCGCCGTGAACCGGCACGGCGGCTACTCGCGGAAGCTCCACTTCACCAGCCCGGGCGCGGCGTACCTGCGCTGGAGCTACGCCGGTGGTGCATCGCACGCGTGGATGAGCGCCACCTCGCGCTCCCGGCGCGTCGCCATCACCTAGACGGTCGATTCCACGCGCTGCAGCGCGGCTAGGGTTGCCCCATGCCACGGACGGTCGACCTTGACCGCGCCCGGCGGATCGCCGTTCGCGCGCAGCTCCTCGACGGGTCGGCGACGGGCGTCCTGGACACGGTGCGGCGGCTCGGCTTCCTCCAGATCGACCCGATCGCGACCGTCGCGACCCCGCAGGAGCTGGTGCTGTGGAGCCGGCTGGGAGCGTTCGACCGGGGCGAGCTCGATCGCCTGCTGTGGGTTCATCGGCAGCTGTTCGAGTGGAACGCGTTCATCTGGCCGATCGAGTCGCTGCCGATGGTGCGGGCCTGGATGCGCGCGTACCGCCGCGCCAACTCCACCGCCCGCGAACGCTGGTGGCGCCAGTTCCTGGAGCAGAACCAGGGCTTTCGCCGTTACGTACTGAGCGAGCTGGAGCGCCGCGGGCCGCTGCTGTCGCGCGACCTCGAGGACCGGTCGGTCGAGCGCCGCCAGCGCCACCGCTGGCACGGCACACGTCACGTCGGGCGCATGCTCGAGATCCTGCAGCTGCGCGGCGAGATCGGGATCGTCGGCCGCAGCGGCGGCCAGCGGCTCTGGGACGTGGCCGATCGCTGGCATCCGCCCGACGACAGCCCGCTCACTCGCCGTCAGGCGGACCGGCTGTTCGCGGAGCAGCGTTTCCGGGCGCTGGGCGTGCGGCGGGTGAAGGGCGAGTGGCGGGCGCATCCCGACATCGCGGAGGAGCCGGTGGGCGACCGCGTAACCGTGTTGTCGCCGTTCGACCAGCTGATCCACGACCGCGCCCGAGCCGAGGCGCTGTTCGGCTTTCGCTACCGGCTGGAGATGTACGTCCCGCCCGCGAAGCGCGAGTACGGCTACTACGTGCTGCCGGTGCTCCGCGGCGACCGCATCGTCGGCCGGATCGAGCCGCGCTTCGACCGGCGAACCGGCGACATGCGGGTGCTGGGCCGCTGGGGCAACACGTCGATGGTCGATCCGGTGCTGGAGCGGCTGCGCGGCTTCCTGCGGACGACGGCCGGCTGAGGTCGCGGGATGCAGATCGACCTGGGAACGCTGGTCGTGATCGTCGCGCTGGCCGCCGCCTCGCCGCTGATCGTCGACGTGGTGCCGCGCATCGTGCTGCCGGTGGTGGTGGTCGAGATCCTGGTCGGGATTATCGTGGGCCCGCCGATCCTGAACCTGATCCACGTGACCGGGCTGGCTCAGGTGCTCGCCGACTTCGGGCTGGCGTTCCTGTTCTTCCTGGCCGGCTTCGAGCTCGACCTCAACCAGCTGCGCGGGATGCCGGCACGGCTGGCGCTGACCGGCTGGGGCGTGTCGGTGGCGTTGGCGCTGGTCGTGGCGGGGCTGCTGGAGGCGCTGGACGTTGTCGAGAGCACCCTGTTCGTGGGCGTGGCGCTGACCACCACCGCGCTGGGGACGCTCGCGCCGATCCTGCGTGACAACGGCGATGCCGAGGGACGATTCGGCGCGCTCGTGGCCGCCGCCGGCGCGTTCGGCGAGGTCGGCCCCATCATCCTGATCTCGCTGCTCCTGAGCGAGACCTCCAACCGCGGCATCTCAGCGTTGCTGCTCGTCGCCTTCGGCCTGGTCACGGGCGCGGCCGCCTTCGCCGCGCCGCGGCTGAAACCGGTGCGGATCCTGCAGGTGCTCGAGGAGACGATGGAGCGGACCGGGCAGTTCGCGGTGCGCCTGGCGCTGCTGATCCTGATCAGCCTCGTCTACCTCAGCTCACGGCTGCACCTCGACCTCGTGCTGGGCGCCTTCTCGGCCGGCCTGTTGGCCTCGATCGCCTGCGGGCCGCGCGCCAAGCAGCTGATGCAGCCGCGCCTGGACGCGGTCGGCTTCGGCGTGTTCATCCCCATCTTCTTCATCGTCACCGGCATGCAGTTCGACCTGAACGCGATCACCAGCAGCCTCTCGGGCATGCTCAAGGTGCCCCTGTTCCTGGCCATGTTCCTGGTGGTGCGCGGGCTGCCCTCTCTGGTCATCTACCGCCACGCGCTTGCGGCGCGCGACCGGGTAGCGCTCGGCCTCTACGCCAGCACCGCGCTGCCGCTGGTGGTGGCCGTCACCTCGCTGGGCGTGAAGGACGGTCAGATGCGGGCCAGCACGGCGGCCGGCCTGGTCGGCGCCGCGATGGTGTCGGTGATGGTGTTCCCGCTGTCGGCGAACGCGATCCGACGGCGCGGGGGCGCGGCCGAGGCCCCCTCCTAGAGCAGCTCCGCGATGTCCTCCATCGCGTGCTCGCGGTCCTCGGGGTCGGCGATACCGGCGGTGGCCCGGCGGGCCTGCTCGGCGTGCGCGGCCGAGTCGGCCTGGTCTCCGAGCACGCGGTAGGCGCGGGCCATCGCCTCGTGCGCGTAGGCGATGTCGAAGTCCCCGATGCCGTGCTCGACGCAGGTGTCCAGACACAGGCGCGCGTGCACCAGCGCCGGCTCGCCGCGGCCGAGCACGCTGTAGACGCGCGACACCTGCCACTCGCCGCGCGCGAAGTTGACCGGCGTACCCACCTCGCCCCAGTGGTGGCGCGAGGCGTGGGCGGCGTGGATCATCTCGGTGTCCTGCTCACGCGTGCGCTCGGGCATCTCCATCAGCGTCCACACGTGGTTGAAGAGGTCGACCGCCAGCTGCCGCCGCGCGGCGTCGTCGATCGTTCGTGTGTCGGTATCTGCCATCGCGTGTCCCTCCATACTGGTACAGAACCCATCGTATCGTTGCCTACGATGCGGCGATCATGATCGCCCGCATCCTCAGGGGCCGGGTGCACTACGCCTGGGTGGTCGCCGCCGCCACGTTCGTGGTGCTGCTGACGGCAGCCGGGTTCCGCGCCACACCGGGCGTGCTGCTGCTGCCGCTGCAGCACGAGTTCGGCTGGTCGCCGGCGCTGATCGGCGGCGCCGTGGCGGTGAACCTGCTGGTGTACGGCCTGGGCGCGCCGTTCGCGGCCGCCATCGTGGAGCGGTTCGGTTTGCGCCGTGTCACCGTGATCGCGCTGACGACGGTCGCGGTCGGGGCCGGGTTGACCACCCAGATGACGTCGCCCTGGCAGCTCTACCTGCTGTGGGGGCTGGTGGTGGGCGGCGCGACCGGCGCGGTTGCCGTGCCGCTGGCCGCGATCGTGGCCAACCGCTGGTTCAGCACCCGCCGGGGCCTGGTCACCGGCATGCTGACGGCCAGCAACGCCAGCGGCCAGCTGGTGTTCCTGCCGCTGCTGGCCTGGGTGGTGACGTCCTACAGCTGGCGCGCCGCGGCCGCGCTGATCGCCCTGACGGCGATCCTGGTGGTGGTGCCAGTCGCGCTCGTGTTCCTGCGCACTGACCCTGCCGACGTGGGGCTGATGCCCTACGGCGCCGTCGAGCCGGAGCCGCCGCGCCGGCTCGTGAACCCGTTCCGCAACGCGGTCGGCGCGCTGGGCGACGCGGTGCGGGTGCGCGACTTCTGGCTGCTGGCGGGGGCGTTCTTCATCTGCGGCGCGACCACCAACGGCCTGATCGGGACGCACCTGATCGCGGCCTGCGCCGACCACGGCCTGAGCGAGGTGCGCGGCGCCGGGCTGCTGGCAGCGATCGGCGTGTTCGACGTGGTCGGCACCATCTGCTCCGGCTGGCTGACCGACCGCTTCGATCCGCGCTGGCTGCTGTTCTGGTACTACGGCCTGCGCGGCATGGCGCTGCTGGGGCTGAACGCCGCGCTGTCGCACGCCGGCCTGGGGCTGGTGGCGTTCATGGTCTTCTACGGCCTGGACTGGGTGGCGACGGTGCCGCCGACGGTCGCGCTGGTACGCGAGGTGTTCGGCCGCGAGCGGGTGGGCGTGGTGTTCGCCTGGGTGTTCGCCTGCCACCAGTTCGGCGCCGCCTTCGCCGCCTGGGGCGCCGGCGCCAGCCGCACCTGGTTCGGGTCGTACGAGCCGGCCTTCCTGATCGCGGGCGCTCTGGGCGTGACGGCGGCCGCGCTCAGCCTCAGCGTCGGCCGCCGCGGCAGCCTGCTCCGCCCAACCCCGTCCCCTGCCTAGCACGTCCTGGATGCCCCGCCGCCCCGACCACGTCGACCCGCCCGACCCGCCGCTCAGCGACGGCACCGTCACGCTCCGGCCGATGCGCGAGGACGACCTGCCGGGCCTGATGGAGGAGGGCCGCGACGAGACCACCCGCCGCTGGGTGAACGTCCCCATCCCCTACACCGAGCAGCACGCGCGCGACGAGCTGACGCAGCTGATGGGATCGTGGGACGACCCGACGGCGCCGCTCGCGTTCACGATCACCGAGCACGGCAGCGACCAGTACCGGGGCGTGATCCTGCTATCGACGGAGCGCCCGCCGGGCATCGTCGAGGTTGCCTACGGCGTGCACCCGGCGGCGCGGCGCAGGGGCCTCGTGACACGGGCGATCCGGCTGGTCTCGCCGTGGGCATTCCAGGCGCTGGGCGCCGAGCGCCTCGAGGGGCGAACCGATCCGGAGAACATCGCGTCGCAGCGTGCGCTCGAGCGGGCGGGCTTCACCCGCGAGGGGTTGGAGCGGGGATCGCGTTCGGTGCAGGGCGTGCGCAAGGACATGATCTGCTGGTCGCTGCTGCCCTCCGACCTGGACTGAGGCGTTTACCGGCCGCCGTCGCGAGGTATCCGACCCACATGATCTGGCTTCTGCTTCTGATCCTCGCGATCCTGGTGTTCGGCGTGATCGGGGCGATCAAGCTCGCCCTCTGGGTGCTGCTGCTGGCCGTGCTGGTCGCCGTCGTGGCCGGCTTCCTGGGCCGCGGGCTGTTCACCCGTACCAACTAGACCTACGGGAGCTCCGCGCGGGCAAGGCTGCGGGCGGCGCCCCATGCCGCCAGCACGACCACCGCTGCCAGCACCAGCGCGGACGGCACCAGACCCGCCACCGGCGGGGCCGACTGGGGCAGCGCGTGCGCGACGAAGGCGCTGCCGTAGGCCGAGATCGAGAGCTTGGCGGCGGACGCCGCATAGGTCGCGACCGACCCTTCCCAGAGCAGGATGTAGATGACGCCGATCACCACCGGCCGCCGCGTCTTCAGTGACAGCCAGGACGAGGCCGAGCAATAGGCCAGGCTGGCCAGCACCACGCCCAGCAGCGGCCAGCCGATCAGGCGTAGCGACGCCGCCGATCCCAGGCCGAGCAGACCGCTCAGCACCAGGCTGGGCACGAGCAGCACCAGGGACGCCGTCCAGGCCGCCGCCACCTTTGCAACCACCAGCTCCAGCCGCGGCTGCGGCGTCGCCACCAGGTACAGGATGGTGCCGTCCTCCCGCTCGTCGCCAAACGCGCTGACGCCGAAGACCAGCGCCACCAGCGCCGCCACGGCCGGCACGAACAGCTTTTGCACGATGCCGGAGTAGAAGTCGACCGTGTCGCTGCCCCCGGGACGCGCCAGCGCATAGATCAGTGAGGTCGCGACCGGTGCCAGCACCACCACGGCCAGCATGATCGTGCGCCGTTGCAGCAACAGCGCGCGCAACGTCAGCCGGTAGACGGGCAGGATCATCGCGCCTGCCCCCGGGCGCGCTCGTGCAGGTAGGTGTAGACGCTCTCCAGGTCGTCGCCGACCGGCCGGATCAGGCGCAGCAGTGACTGGGTGCGCCCGGCCGCGGCCGGCAGCTCGCGGCTCAGCTGCGACGGCTCGCTGGTCTCGACCTCGATCGCGCCGTCAGCGATCCGCACGGCGTCGACCGCCGCGCTCGACATCAGCTCGCGGGCCAGCGCGCGGGCGTTGTCGGCGGTGACAAGCACGCGCCGCGGCCGCTCGCTGATCAGCTGGCGGATCCCCGCCGTCGAACCCTCGGCCACCAGGTGCCCGTTCACCAGCACCAGCACCCGCGGAGCCATCCGCTCCACCTCGTGCAGCACGTGGGACGACACGACGACGGTGCGGCCCTGCTCGCCGAGCCTGATCAGCAGGGAGATCACGTGCTCACGCTGGGTGGGATCGAGGCCGTTCAGCGGCTCGTCCAGCAGCAACAGGTCGGGCTCGTGCGCGATCGCCTGGGCCAGCTTCACCCGCTGGCGCATGCCGTGCGAGAATCCGGCCACGCGCCGGTCGGCAGCCGGTTCCAGCTCGACGGTCGCGATCGCGCGGGCCGCGGCTTCACGGTAGTCGGGCACCTTGTGCAGGCGGGCGGACAGCTCCACCACCTCGCGCGCCGTCAGGAACGGCCACGGCGGGCTGTGGTCGGGCACGATGCCGACGCGCCGGTAGACGTCCGGGTTGCGCCGCGGGTTGTCGCCGTAGATGCGCACCGTGCCGGTGCTGGGCGTCGAGAACCCGGCGCACAGCTTCAGCGTGGTCGACTTGCCGGCACCGTTGTGGCCGAGCAGCCCGACCACCCCGGCGTCGGCCGTGAACGAGACGTCGGCCAGCGAGACGGTGTCCCCGTACCAGCGCGAGACGCCGGTGAACTCGATCGCCGGCGCGCTCATCCCTCGTCCCTCCCGTACCGCACTGCCAGCACCAGCACCGCCACCACGCACACCTCGACGACGGTCGAGCCCCACACCACGGGGCTGATGTTGCCCGGGTCGCTGTACTTCGGAAACAGGCCCTGACCGGCCCGGATCGGCGCCGCCGCCACCGCCAGCAGCCGGAAGTAGCGCGCGTTCAGGGCATCGCTGAGGACGCCGCCCATCACCGTCGAGATGGCCAGGAAGGCGAGGTACCCGCCCACCGCGAACGCGCGCCGGCTGGTCAACGACGAGATCGCCAGCCCCACCAGCCCGTAGAAGGTGGCAACGATCAGGCTGGAGACGATGATGCGGGGCAGGTCCAGCCAGTTCGCCTGCAGGTAGCCGACCGGGTGGACCGAGAACAGCACGGTGCCGACGTAGAGCAGCAGCACCGGCGCCAGCGTCACCAGCAGCAGCGGCATCAGCGCCGCCGCGATCTTGCCCAGCACGTAGTCGAGGCGGCCGATGGCGGTTGAGAAGTAGAGCGACAGCGTGCGGTCGCGGCGGTCCGGGCAGACCAGCTCCGGGGTGATCACGACGCTGAACACCAGCACGACGATCGCGATGGTGCTGATGTAGTCGGAGTACGGGACGGCGTTGGCGACGCTGCGGCTGACGCTGCCCGAGCCGAGTATCGCGCGCAGGCCCAGCACCACAAGCGCCGGTGCGAACGCCAGCAACGTCAGCGAGATCGGGATCACCTTGGCTTTCCAGCCGCGACGGGCTCCCAGCGCTCGCAGCGCGCTCCAGTGCGCGAGCGACCAGATCGCGGCCATCCGTCCCGCCCGCGGTCCCTGGTAGGTGGTGAAGGCGGTGTCGACCAGCCGCGCTTCGCTGCTCATCCGATCGCTCCGATCAGCGACTGCTCGATGGTGGGGCCGGCCGGGCGCAGCTCGTGCAGGCCGGCGCCGCTTGCGATGGCGGCATCGCGCACGCCGCGCAGCACCGCGTCGGCGTCGCCACCCCGCACCAGCAGCCACTCGCCGTCCGGCCGCACGGCCAGCCCCAGGGCGGCGGCGGCCGTGACGAACGCGTCGGCGTCCCCGACGATCTGCACCTGCACCTCGCCGTTGTCGACGCGGTCGGCCTGCGCCAGCCGCTGCTTGGCGACGATCTTCCCGTCGCGCAGCACCAGCACCGAGTCGCATGTGCGAACGACGTCCTCGAGCACGTGCGACGACATGATCACGGCGATGCCGAGGTCGGCGGACAGCCGCCGCACCAGCGTCAGCATCTCCTCGCGGCCGGCCGGATCGAGGCCGTTCGTGGGCTCGTCCAGGATCACCATCGCGGGCGAGTGCACGATCGCCTGGGCCAGGTTCGTGCGCTGTCGCATGCCCACCGAGAACGTCCGGATCAGCCGCGAGCGCTCCTCCTCGAGGCCGACCTGGAACAGCACCTCCGAGGCGCGCAGCACCGCGACCCGGCGCGGCAGCCCGCGCAGCTCGCCCATGTGCACGACCAGGTCACGGGCGGTCATACCCATCGGCAGCGAGCTGTGCTCCGGCATGTAGCCGAGCCGCCGCCGGATGTCCCACGCGTGCTCGATGCCCATGCCCATCACGCTGATGCTGCCCTCGTCCGGGCGGATCAGGCCCAGCATCGAACGCATCAGCGTCGACTTCCCGGCGCCGTTGGCGCCCAGCAGGCCGACCGCCCGCTCCGTCACCGACGCGGACACGTCGTCCAGCGCCACCACGTCGCCGTAGCGCTTGCTGACACCGTCGATCTCGACGAGGGCGCCCGCCGCGGCGTCCGCGCTCAATGCAGCGACTGTGCTGCGCTGAGGATCGTGTCGGCCGTCTGGAACCCGGCGACCGTGTAGGTGACCCGGCCCTTGCTGAACTGCACGACGCTGCCGAGCGTCGTTTCGAGCTCATGCCCGGCCGCGCCGTTCACGGACACCGGCGACATCACCGGCAGCGTGCCGCCGCCCTGTTCGCCGGCCCGCTTCTCGTACACCAGCACCGAATCGAGGCCCTTGCCGTAGACGATCAGCGCGCCGTCGCCCAGCGACCGCACCTCGGTGCGCGCCCGGCCGGCCAGCGTGGCCGGGGCGATCAGATGGAACCGGACGGCCTTCGCGACCGCGCCGGCGCCGGAGACCGAGTGCACGTGCTTGGCGGCTCCATGCACCTGCTGCTTCGAGGGCAGGTGCAGCGCCTCCGTGTGCGTGCCCGCGGGCAGCGTCAGGCTTGTGGCGCCGGCCGGCAGCTTGCCGAAGCGGATGTCTGTGACGACCAGCTCAAGTGCTGGAGTGGTCGAGCCGCGCGGGGTGATGGCGAACCGCAGCGGCACGCCGCGCACTGCATCCCAGGCCAGGGCCAGCGAGCCGACCAGGCCGGAGGGGTGGCGCGATCGCACCTGCACCGTGTAGGCCGGACGTCCGGCCACGTTGCCCGGGATCGCTCCTGAGAGCATCGCATCCTTGCTGATGCCGGTGAGCAGCTTGCTGATATCGGCCACCGACGGCGGCGCGTGCCGGGCCGACGAGCTCGCGTCGCTCTTGTGCGAAGGTAGGGCCAGGCGGTAGGCGGCATGGTTCTTTGGGTTGTAGAAGGTGACGGAGCGACCGTCATACGCAAGCTGGGTAGAGCCCAGCTGCGAGTGCAACGACACGCGCACCGCGTTGCCGGCTGCCCACACGGTGCCGGTGGCGCCGGCCAGCGGCCCCGAAGAGAGCAAGGTCGAGCTGCCGGGGATCAGGTGCTGGTGCACGGCGAAGCGGGCGGTCACGCCCGCCGGCGGCGCCGCCATTGCAGCGTCGTGCAGCGCGACGGCCAGCGGCTTTGAGGGCGGCACCTTTCCGTGACTGGCTGTCAACGCCATCGCCGTCACGCTCACCGCTCCCAGCATCACCAGCGCCAGACCTGCCCAGCCCAGCAACCGCCCTGATGATCGCTTGCCCATCCGCATCTCCGCTACCTCCCAGTGTGTACGCGCACAGCCTAGCTCGCGAACATGAGAGACCCTTTATCCACGGGTGCCCTCTCACATCTTGTCGGGCGTCCGTTTCGGATAACGCGGCCCGGCGCCGCTCCCCGAGGCCCACCACCCGATAGCATGGCCGTGGCAATCGACCTACAAAGGACGGGGGCGGACGCGTGAGCAGCGACCAGCCGGTGGAGAGCAAGGCGGCCGAGAACGTCGAGCAGAAGGCTGCGCAGAAGGCATCCCGTCGCCGGCGATGGATGGTCGGCAGCCTGATCGCGGCGGCATCGCTGGTGCTGATCCTGTCGGTGCTGGCGCTGTGGATCCGGCGCGTGGTGCTCGACTCTGACGGATACAACACCACCACCGCACAGCTGCTCCAGCAGCCCGAGATCCAGCAGGCGCTGGCCACGAACCTGGTCGACCAGCTCTATGCAAACGTCGACGTTGCCACGCAAATTCAGCCGCTGCTGCCCAAGCAGGCACAGCCGCTGGCGGCACCCGCCGCGGCAGCGCTGCGCGGCTACGCTGACACCGCAGCCGCGCGCCTGCTGGCCTCCGACCCCGCCCAGCAGGCGTGGATCAAGGCGAACAAGGTCGCCCACGCGCAGCTGGTGTTGGTGCTGGACGGCGGCGGGAGCCGCCTGAAAACCGGGGGCGGCGAGGTCGCGATCAACACCAGCGGTCTCGAGCAGAACCTGGCCAGCCGCCTCGGGCTGAGCCCGACCACCAGCATCGCCGGCGGGAAGATCGTGATCTTCACCTCCAACCAGCTATCGCTGGTGCAGACGCTGGCACACTGGCTGAAGGTGCTGGCCTGGGTGCTGCCGTTCGTCTCGCTGGCCCTATACGCGCTGGCGGTGTACCTGGCGACCGGCTACCGGCGCCGGGCCGTCCGCAACTGCGGGATCGGCATCATCGCGGCCGGCGTCATCCTCGTGATCGGACGCACGGTCGGCGGCAACTACCTGGTCGACAACCTCGTCAAGCTCCCGGAGAACCGGGCGGCCGCGACCGCCGCCTGGGACGTCATCACCGGCCTGCTCAAGGACACCACCCGCACGGTGATCGGGGTCGGCTTCATCACCGTGATCTGGGCCTGGGTCTCGGGCGAGGGCGAGCGGGCGGCCGCGATCAGGCGCGCGTTCGCGCCGCACGCACGCGACCACGCGGGCCATGTCTGGGTCGTCTTCGCCGCGGTCGTGCTGTTGCTTATCTGGTGGGCGCCCACGCAGGCCTTCCGCCGCCCCGTGCCCGCGCTGGTGATGATCGTGCTAGCCGGCATCGGCCTGGAGGCGGTGCGGCGGCAGTCGGTGAAGGAGTTCCCTGACGCAGAGAGCGGCGAGGTGGTGGCGGCCGTGAGGGCGAGGCTGTCACGGCAGCCGGCCGCCATCACGACCGGGCCGGCGGCGGCCGAGTCACCAGTCGACCAGCTGGAGCGCCTGTCTGCGCTGCACGACCGGGGCGCGCTCACAGATCAAGAGTTCCAGACCATGAAATCCTCGCTGTTGCCGTGACCTCCGAGCCGCCCGTCGTGGGCGAGCCGCAGCAGCCGCAGCAGGAGCAGAAGTCGCTTGTGCGCAGGTTCGGCCCGGCCGTGGTCGGCATTGCCGCGATCCTGCTGGTGTTCCTGGTGCTGCTGCCGCGGATCGCCAACTACTCCGACGTGTGGGACGTGGTGACCGGCCTCGGCAACGAGGCGCTGGTGGCGCTGGCGGTGGCCACGGCCATCAACGTCGCCACCTACGGTCCGCCATGGATGGCGGCTCTGCCGGGGCTCAACTACCGCCAGTCGATGGTGCTGACCCAGACATCGACGGCGATCTCGATCGCCGTGCCGGGTGGCGACGCCGTCGGCCTGGCCGCGTCCTACGCGATGCTGCGCAGCTGGCGATACCGTTCAAACGCGATCGCCGTGGCCGTGGTCGTCACCGGCGCCTGGAACCAGATCGTGAACGTGACGCTGCCGATGGTGGCATTGGCGCTGCTGCTGCTCACCGGCGGCACCAGCACGCTGCTGCTGACGGCGGGGCTGATCGGCATGGGCGTGATCGTGTTCCTGGCGACTGCGCTCGTGCTCGCGTTCCGCGGCGATCAGCAGGCGCAGGTCTGGGGCGACCGCGCGCAGCGCGCCGTCAACTGGGCGCTGCGGCTGGCGCGCCGCACGCCACGCGCGGGCTGGGGTGCTGCCATGGTGCGCTTCCGAGGCGAGACGGTCGACCTGCTGTCCCGCCGCTGGCACGTGATCACGCTGGCCGCGTTCGCAGGACACCTGACGGTGTTCGGCGTGCTGCTGGTGTGCCTGCGCGCGACCGGCGTGCCCGCCTCCGAGGTGACCTGGGTTGAGGCGATGGCGGCCTGGGGCCTGGTGCGCCTGCTGACCGCGGTCCCGATCACACCGGGCGGCGTCGGGATCGTCGAGCTGGGCCTGTCCTCAGCGCTGGTCGGCTTCGGCGCCGGCAACGCGGAGGCGGTGGCGGCGGTGCTGCTCTACCGCGTGCTGACGGTGGTACCGACGCTGGTGCTGGGCGCCGCGCTGGGGCTCACGTGGCGGAGGCATCGCGCGCCGGAGCCGGCGTGACCGTCGCCGCGGGCACGAACTCGCCCTGCAGGTCGCGGCGCCAGTCGGACAGGATCTCGTGCACCCGCGCGGCGCCCAGAATCGGCTGCTTTGGTGCGGCCAGCTCGACCGGGTAGAGGATGAACGGCCGCGTCTGCGGGCCGCCCAGCCCGCCGTGGAAGCTGATCAGCTCCTCGAATGCGCAGCCCTGCTCGAGGTCGGCGCTGTAGAAGCTGCCGATCATGATGTCGGCCACGTTGGAGAAGCCGTCGGTGCGGGCCAGGTGCTGCGCCGCCTCCGGCGCGAACGGCGCCAGCGGATCGTCGCCCTCGACCACGCCCGACACCAGGTCGCGGCTGCCGGTCGCGCCCAGCACCACCGGGCCGGAGGCCGCCCGCACCAGCAGCCAGCCGACGTGGGGATGCGCGCGCAGGGCCGGGACCAGGCGCGGGTGTTCCGCGTTGATCTGCTCCAGCGTCAGCCGCTCGGGGTGGTTCATCAGGTACAGCAGCCCCAGGTTGCCCGACCCGAGCACGATCACGTCCTGGCCTTCGGGCCTGGGCTCGTCCTCGTCCGGGTCCTTGGCATCGCGGCCGGTGGCCTCGGTCAGCGCGTGTCCGACCATCGCCTGTGCCTCTTCGGCACCTGACATCTCGCCGACCGAGCCTGACTCCAGCGAGCGGCGCACGAGGTCGTCCAGCCCGTAGCCGTTGCGCTGGCGGAAGGTGGCGCCCTGCGTCTGGCCGTGATCGGAGAGCACGACGATCTTGTAGGGGCGCGGCGCGTAGGGGCGTGCGCGCATGATCCGCCCGAACTGCTGGTCGAGCTTGCGCAGCGCCTCCAGGGTGTCGGCCCGCTCCAAGCCGGAGTGGTGCGCGACCTCGTCGTAGCTCGAGAACGTGGCGTAGACGGCGGCGCGCCCCTGCATCATGTCCGAGAGCACGCCGTGCACGATCAGGTCGCGCACGACCACGCACATCCCGGCCCGGATGAACGGGTACTTGCCGCCGCGGTGGCCGCGCGGCTGCACGTTGCGGCGGATGCCACGGATGGCGGCCACCCACTCCAGGCCCACCTCGAAGAAGAACAGCACCAGCACCCGGGTGACGTTGAACCCGTTCGCGAAGAAGCTGCGATAGCCAGGGTTCGCCGTCTTCTCGGCGCTCAGCCGGCTGACGGTCAGGATCGTCGCGTCCGCCTCACCCGAGAACAGATTGCCGCGGCTGGCGCCGCCACCCACGAGCAGGCCGGCGCCGGTGGCGAGGCGCGTCTCCATCTCCGCGCAGTCGTCCGGTCCGGAGCAGGCGACGACGCGGCCGGTGCTCTTTTCGACCCAGCGGAAGGCCGGGATGTCCTCGTTCGACCCGAGCAGGATCCCCGCCTGGCTGGCGCCGGTCTGCGACGAGAGATCGGTCTGCCACTCGACCATGTGGTGCGAGCCGTCGGTCAGCCAGCGGGCCATCTCGGGCGCGTTGCCGTCGCGCATCGCCCGCTGCAGCACCGGCAGTCCCAGCCCGTCGATCTCGAGGTAGATCACGCCCGGCACGTCGGTGTGCTGGACGTTGCCGCTGCGCCGCGCGATCCGCCGGGTGACGCGCAGCGTGTACTCGTCGTCGTCATCCATCCCGGCCAGGATCGTGATCACCATCGCGGCGGCGGCCGCCAGCAGCGACACCGCCAGCGCCCAGGCTAGATTGGGGACGTGCATCGCCCCGGGGAACGCGTCTGACGCGACGAGCAGCAAGGCAGCGTCCGCGAACAGGATCAGCAGGAAGCTCGAGATCAGGGTGAACGGCAGCCGCAGCGCCGCGATCACGGGCGGCACGAGCGCGTTCAAGATGGCGATCAGAGCGGCGATGCCGAGGGCGCCCCAGAACCCGGAGACCGTCACTTTCGGCACGACCAGCGCGGCGAACAGCAGCGAGAGGGCCGAGATCACCCAGCTGAGAACCAGCCGCAGCGGGCGCAGCCGCGGGCGCTCGGGGTGCCACCGCAAGTCGGACTGTGAAGCCGCGTTCATGGCACAACCCTATGCGACCGGAAGCCGTGACGACAGATGGCCGGAGTAGCCTTGCGTCGTGGCCGACTGGCTGAACCAGTTCTGGGACACCCTGAAAGCGGTCTCGCTGCCGCTGGTGGTGCTGGGCCTGAGCTTCCAGCTGCTGCAGACGCTGTTCATCTCGCTGGCCTGGCGCAACATCCTGCGCGCCGCCTATCCCAAGTCGGTGCTGCCCTACCGCGAGGTGCTGAGCTACTACGCCGGCGGCGCCGGCCTCAACGCGATCCTGCCGGCCTCGGCCGGCACGGTGGCGATGCTGGGCCTGTACCGCAGCGCCATCGCCGGATCGACCGTGGCCGGCCTGGTGGGCGCAACGCTCGTGCAGAACATCTTCTTTGTGGTGATGGCCGTCATCGTCTACGCGTGGCTGTTCCTGAGCGTGGCCGGCTCGTTCGACGTCAAGTTCGGCTGGTTCTCGGACCACGTCGGGCTGACGGTGATCATCCTCGTCGTCGGCACCGCGCTGATCGTCGTGGTCGGCAAGATCCTCTGGCACCGCCTGCACCACACCTGGGAGCAGGCCAAGGACGGCGGCGGCATCCTCACCACGCCGGGCAAGTTCATGACGCAGGTGGTGCTGGTCGAGGCGGCGTCGTACGCCGCGCGGATGGGCGTGAACGCCACCTTCATGTACGCCTACAACATCCCCGTGTCGCTGGAGAACATCTTCCTGATCGTGGCGGCGTCCTCGATCTCATCGACGATCGCGATCGCGCCGGGCGCGGTCGGGTCGCAGACGGCGCTGATCTCGGTAGTGCTGAACGGGGTTGCGCCGCAGAGCGTGATCACGGCCTACACGGTAGGCCAGGCGCTGATCACGACGGCGTGGAGCGTTGCGTTCGGCCTGACCATGCTGGCGGCCCAGATCGGGTGGAAGCAGACGCGTGGGCTGATCCACGTGCACAAGAAGGAGGACGGCGACGACCCGCTCGCCGAGCCGGCCACGGCCGACACCGGGCCGCCCGACGCCACCGGCTAGCGGCCACCTTAGACGAGGGTGACCGTGGCGCCGGCGGCGCGCAGGGCGGCCACCTCGGAACGGTCGGCGCCGGTGTCGCTGATCACCTCGTGCACGGACTCGAGGCCGCAGATGCGGGCGAACGCGATCTGGCCGATCTTCGAGCTGTCGGCGACCACCACGACGCGGCGGGCACGAGCGATCAGCGCCCGGTTGGTGTGCGCCTCGACCTCATGGTGGGTGGTGAGGCCGGCGCCGACGGCGATGCCGTCCACGCCCACCAGCACGATGTCCAGGTACAGGCCGGACAGCGACGCCTCGGCCAGCGGGCCCACCAGCTCGTAGGACTCGGGACGGGCGACGCCGCCGGTCACGACCAGCTTCAGGTTGGGGCGCACCGCCAGCTCGGAGGCGATGTTCAGGGAGTTGGTCACGACCGTCAGGCGCCGCCGGTCGGACAGCGCGCGGGCACACTCGGTGGTGGTGGTGCCGCCGGTCATGCCGATGGCGGCGCCCTCGGGCACGCGCTCGGCCGCCACCTGCGCGATCCGGGCCTTCTGCTCCTGGCGGCGGGCGCTGCGATAGCGCAGCGGCAGCTCGAACAGCACGCCGTTTGCGATGGCACCGCCGTGCGTGCGCGCCAGCAGCCGCTGCTGCTCGAGCAGCACGAGGTCGCGTCGCACGGTGGCCGAGGAGACGCCCAGATCCGCGGCCAGGTCGCCAACGCCGACCGACCCGTTCGTGGACAGCTGCTCGACGATGCGGCTGAGACGTTCGGACTGACGCATTGCAGCGGCAAGTCTACCCAGCGGCACCTCCGCCCGCTGGTTGCCTTCTGCGCACTTACGGCATAAAGTGGCGCGATATGAGCGCAATCGCTCACGAGGTGGCCAGCCAGCCCGACATCTGGCGCCGGGCCGCCGACCTCGCGCCCGACCAGCCACTGCCGGCCCGCGGCCTGCGCCTGGCGGTGGCCGGATGCGGCACGTCGCTGTACATGGCGCAGTCCTACGCGGTCGCGCGCGAGCAGGCCGGGGCCGGCGAGACCGACGCGTTCGCGGCCTCGGAGTTTCCGACCGGCCGCAGCTACGACGCCTTGCTCGTGATCTCGCGCTCCGGCACCACCAGCGAGGTGCTGGAGCTGCTGCGGTCGCACCGCGGCGCGCCCACGGTGGCGCTGACCGCGGTGCCCGACAGCCCGGTCGCGGAGTTTGCGGACACGGTCATCTCGCTGCCCTTCGCCGACGAGCGGTCGGTGGTGCAGACGCGGTTCGCCAGCACGGCGCTGATGCTGCTGCTGACCCACGCCGGGCTCGACCTGTCACCGTCGATCGAGGCCGCCCGGCGCGTGCTGGAGGCGCCGCTGCCCATCGACCCGGCCGAATTCCGGCGGTTCCAGTTCCTGGGGCGCGGCTGGACGAACGGCCTCGCCAGCGAGGCCGCGCTGAAGCTGCGCGAGGCCGCCCAGGCCTGGGCCGAGGCGTACCCCGCGATGGAGTACCGGCACGGGCCGATCTCGCTGGGCGACCCGGACACGGCGGTGATCGCGATCGGACCGATCGATGCGACGCTGGGCACAGACATTCGCGCCACCGGCGCCACGCTGGTCGACCCCGACCCATCCCCTCTGGCCACGCTGGTGCTGGCGCACCGGCTGGCGATCAGGCTCGCGGAGGTGCGCGGCCTCGATCCCGACCTGCCCCGTAACCTGACCCGATCGGTGGTGTTGCCATGAGGCGCCTGTTCCTGATCGCCGCGACCGCCCTGCTGGTCGCCTCCGCCGGCTGCGGCGGCTCCAGCTCGTCCAACGGCGTGGTCAACGTGACCGTCTGGCACGGCTACGAGGACATCGAGGGCAAGGCCATGACCAGCGCAGCCGCGCGCTTCAACGCCACCCATCCCAAGATCCACGTCACCGTCCAGAACTACGGGAACGCGGACTACGCGCTGCAGAAGGTGCTGACCGCGATCCGCGGCGGCTCCTACCCGGACATCGCCTACCTGTACGGGTCGTGGGCGGCCAACATCGCGCGCAGCCCCACCGCCGTCGACCTGACCTCCAGGATCAAGGAGCCGGGCGTGAACTGGAACGACTTCTGGCCGGCCGAGCGGCAGGCGGTGCAGGTCGGCGGCAAGGTGATCGGCATGCCCGCGCTGGTCGACAACCTGGCCCTGGTCTACAACAAGAAGCTGTTCGACCAGGCCGGCATCCCCTACCCGACCGCGAACTGGACGTGGGACGACTTCCGGGCCGCGGCCCAGAAGCTGACCGATACCTCGGCCAAGCAGTTCGGCTGGGCCTACGTGGCCGACGGCAGCGAGGACACGGTCTGGCGCTTCGACGCGCTGCTCTGGCAGGCCGGCGGAGACATTCTCAACTCCGACAACACGAAGGCGGAGTTCAACTCCCCGGCCGGGGTGCAGGCTGCCACGCTGCTGCAGCAGATGGCGACGGTCGACCACTCCGTCTACCTGGACAACGGCAACGGCAACTACGCCAACCTGTTCAACTCGGGCAAGATCGCGATGCTGTTCACGGGGCCGTGGGACCTGTCCAGCTTCCCCGACGTCGACTACGGCGTGCAGGTGCTGCCCGGTCTCACAAACCACCAGACCATCTCCGGTCCCGACCAGTGGGTGCTGTTCAACAACGGCAGCCAGCGCACCCAGGCGGCCTGGACGTTCCTGAAGTGGTTCACGTCGCCGCAGCAGGCGCTGATCTGGTCGACGCAGACCGGCGACCTGCCGATCCGCGCCTCCGAGACGCGGCTGCCCGGCTACCAGGCGTACGTGAAGAAGTACCCGGGCGTGTCCGTGTTCGTGCAGAACGAGGCGAACGCGCTCAAGGCGCGGCCGGTGATCGCCAACTACAACGAGGTGTCACAGGCGATGGGCCAGGCGATCGAGGCGGTGCTGCTCGGCAAGGGCCAGCCGCAGCAGGAGCTCGACCAGGCCGCACAGCAGGCCGACCAGACGCTCGCGACGGGCCAGTGATCTCGAGGGCGGCCCGCTCCGAACACGTCAGCGGCTGGCTGTTCGTGGCGCCTGCCGCCCTGCTGATCGGCATCTTCGGGATCCTGCCGATCGGGTGGGCGGCGCTGCTGTCGTTCCAGAACAACGACCTGCTGACGACGCCCACTTGGGTCGGCACTCAGAACTACCACACGCTCGTGAACGACCCGGTGTTCCGGCAGTCGGTCAACCACACGATCGTGTACACGCTGCTGTTCGTGCCGCTCTCGGTGGGCGGATCGCTGGGGCTGGCGATGCTGCTGAACGCGCGGATCCGGTTCTCGTGGTTCTACCGAACGGCGGTGTTCATCCCGGTGGCGACGTCCACGGTGGCAACGGGGCTGATTTTCAACTGGCTGCTGGAGCCGACCTACGGCGTCGCCAACTACCTGCTGGGAAAGGTGCACCTGGGGCCGTACGGGTTCTTCCAGAACCCCGACCAGGCGCTGTACTCGATCGTGGCGATGACGGTCTGGGGCTGGCTCGGGTTCGACGTGATCGTGTACCTGGCTGCGCTGCAGGGGGTGCCCGAGAGCCTGGTCGAGGCCGCCCGGCTGGACGGGGCCGGGCGCTGGGCGACCTTCCGCCACGTGGTGTTCCCGCTGGTGTCGCCGGCCACGCTGTTCTTGATCGTGTGGTCGACGATCAACGCGCTGCAGGTGTTCGACGAGATCTACGTGACCACGCGCGGCGGCCCGCTGCACGCCACCACCGTGATGGTGTACTACCTCTACAGCCAGGCGTTCGAGTTCTTCCACGCCGGCTACGCGGCGGCCATCGCCGAGGTGCTGTTCGCGATCACCCTGGTATTTTCGCTGCTGCAGCTGTGGCTGGGCAACCGCCGGGTGCACTACGGCTCATGAGGTGGCCGCTGCCGTTCAGCCCCCGCCACCTGGCCCTGATGCCGATCGCCGCGCTGATGCTGCTGCCGCTGGGCTGGATGCTCCTGACGTCGATCCAGACGCTGCCCGAATCGCGGCACTTCCCGCCCGTGCTGATCCCGTCCGGCATCCACTGGGAGAACTACCCGGACGCCTGGAACGCGGCCCCGTTCGGGCGCTTCTTCGCGAACAGCATGATCGTGACACTGTCGGCGGTGGCGGGCAACCTGGTGTTCTGCAGCCTGGCTGGCTACGCGTTCGCGCGGATGCGGTTCTTCGGCCGCGACGTGCTGTTCGTGGCGCTGCTGGCGACGCTGATGGTGCCGTTCCAGGTGACGATGATCCCGACCTTCCTGATCGTCCAGAAGATGGGGCTGGTGAACTCGCTGCCGGCGCTGATCGTGCCCAACCTGGTCACGCCGTTTGGGATCTTCCTGCTGCGGCAGTTCTTCCGGACGCTGCCGATCGAGCTCGAGGAGGCGGCGCGGATGGACGGCTGCTCGCGCCTGGGGGTGCTGGTGCGGGTGGTGCTGCCGCTGTCGATGCCTGCCTTGGCAACGCTTGCGATCGTGACCTTCCTGTGGACGTGGAACGACTTCCTGTGGCCGCTGATCGTGATCACCTCGACCAACCAGACCACGGTGCAGCTGGGTCTGGCGCAGTTCCAGGGCGCGCACCAGACGAACTGGACGCTGCTGATGGCAGGCAACGTAATGGCGCTGGCACCGATGCTGCTGGTGTTCATCATCGGCCAGCGCTGGTTCGTGCAGTCGCTGGCCTCGACCGGCCTGAAGTAGCCCAGCGGTCGGCCTTCGCAACGGTCGCCGTGACGCTGCCGTGACGCCCCCGCGCGCCTCAGGGGTGTCAAACACCGTCTCAGCCGGCGCCGACGGGTGTGACAGCTCCGTGACGGGCCGTGACAGGACGTCCGCATGGTTGAGCGGATCGAATTGTCAAGGGGTCAGAGCCCGACCCGGCCGCCGTGTGCACTCGCGGCGCCGGCCATGATCGATCGTGACCGAATCGTTGCGATCAGGGGGTCGGCCGGGAAATCCGTGACGTCTCGGGCCCGTGACGGTTGCGTGACGGGTCAGCGGGCGGGCGAGAGGCGCACCGAGCCCGCGATCGCCCGTGCTCGATCGGGGTCGAGCCGACCCGCCCCTGGCTGCTCGGCGTTGGCCGCGCCCGCGCCGATCGCCGCGCGCAGCGCATCGTCCCAGCCTGCTCCGCCTTCGAGCGCCACCACCAGCCCTGCCAGGAAGGCGTCGCCGCTTCCCACCGGGTAGCGGCCCTCGGCGTCGGCGGCGCCCGAAAGCGCTCGTCCATCCGGGGCGACCATCACCGCGCCGTCGCGGCCGCGGGTGACGATCGCAGCGCCGCCGCCGGCCTCATGCAGCGTCCGTGCCGCGTCGCGCGCGTCGGCCATGCCGGTCAGCTGCGCGGCCTCGGCGGCGTTCACCTTCACCAGTGCCGGGCGAGCGGAGATGCCCTCCTCGCGGCTGTCGAACGCGCAGCGGGCGACTCCGATCAGCGGCACGTAGCCGTCGGCCGGCGCCCCCGGCGGCAGCGACCCCGAGATCGTCGCCCACCCGGCCTGGGGCAGGTGCCGCGCGGCCAGCTCGGTGAAGCCGCTCCACTCCTCGGGCGTGACCGCCGCACCGTGCTCGTAGAACTCTGTCAGCCCCTGGTCGGCCTCGGCCACCGACAGGGACGAGCGCGTCTCCACCTGCGCCCACGCCGCCTCCAGCTCGATGCCCTCGCGTTCGCACTGCTCGGCGATCCAGCGCCCCGCGTGCCCACCCAGCAGCGCCACCGCCCGCACCTCGGAGCCCAGCGCAGATGCCGCCCGCGCCACGTTCAGTCCCT
>Ga0075435_100000329_pt1 | contig 29251 bp, 31 predicted proteins | sample RhiMethybrSRZTD4_FD_75302 | JGI IMG/M metagenome (GOLD analysis project Ga0075435, IMG submission 75302) | Populus rhizosphere microbial communities from Tennessee, USA - Rhizosphere MetaG P. TD hybrid SRZTD4 | ecosystem: Host-associated > Plants > Roots > Rhizosphere > Soil | place: USA...
GTTCCGCTGTTGTTCTTCACGGTCGATTTCGGCATGGCGCCCGGCCGGCTCATCCGCAACCGCCTCTCCTGCTGCAGGTTATACACGGCATTATGGCGCCCAGACTTATTGATGTCAAGATAGCTTCCTGATATCATCCAGCCCGGCGGCGCGGGCGTGCCGCCGGATTCGATGCCCAAGTGACCCCTGCGATTGCGAAGCCGGCTCGGCTATCGCGGCGCCGCGATGCGGCGCACGTCCTGCTCAGGCTGCCCCGGCACACCAAGGTCGAGCTCGATGCGCTCCGCGGGATGACCGGGATGTCGATTTCGGCCCTGGTCGCCGATGCCGTCGCCAGTTACGTCGGCGCGCTGCCCGCCGCCGAACGGCGGCTGCTGCGCAGCGTCAAGGCGCGGCGGGGGAAGGCGCTGGCGCGCGGCAGTTAGTGGCGGCTGTTGCGCTCGTGCGCACGGCGCTCACGAACGCCGACAAGCAGTTTGCGCTGTGCGTCCGGCATCTGGTCGACATACACCGCGACGGCCTGGTCGATCAGGCGCCAGATCGGCGTCCCGGTGAGACCGCTGAGCGCGTCGAGCGTGGCCTTGGTCGCGCGTGGCAGCCGGATCATCACCTGAGGGTATTCGCTGACCTTTTCGCCGTCGCGCCCGACCGGCGGACGTCCCATCCGCGCCGATTTTCGCCGTCCCGTCGCCATCGTCGCCATCGTCAGCAAGAACCGTACTCAGCGCAAGCCGTGTAGATATTCTCGCATAAATACATTCTGACATCAAGAGATATGGCGGTTACTCTGCCGGTTCGACGGCGCTGGCGTCGAGGCGATCGTACGCCGGACCGAGCGCCTCGGTGGCGAGGAGGACCTCGGCGGCGACGGCGGCGGCACAGCAGGCCGCGGCAGGAACGACTGCGGCCGGGCCGAGGATCAGCGACAGGCCGAGCCAGACGATCGCGGCGACGATCGCGCCCGGCAGGACGCCGAGGATCAGCAGCAGCCAGGTCGCGCCGAGCAGGATGAGCCGCTGCCCCATCGCATCCAGGCCGCGCGGCCGCTGATGCCCGAGCGGCACCCAGGCCGGAAACAGCACGGCAGCGGCGTTTTGAATCGTCAACTGCGCGGCGATGAGCGCCGGAATGACGAGCGCCGCCGCCGCACCAATCGACGCCCGCCAGGCGAGGCTCACGCGCGCGAACGGCGTCGTCGTCGCCAGCAGTTCGGCGGCGACGAGCGTCGTCCACGACGCGACCGTCAGGATGAGCGACGGCCACAGCAGCTGTCCGCGAATCAGTGCCGGCGCGGGAACCGGCCACGTTTTCAACAGCTCGAGGTGGCGCAGATCGTCGCGCAGGTCGACGCGAAGAATTTGCGGCGCCATCAGCACGAGAAAGACGGTGCCGATGATCGCGAAGGTGCCGAGGATCGTCGGCAGCCCGCTCGCCCGGCCAACCGTCACCGCCGCCGCGGTCAGCACGGTCGTCACGGCGACCACTCGCGCCAGCGCCACCGGATCGACGAGGCGCAGTGTCTGCGTCGCGGCCTTCCAGGCAAAAGCCCCTTCGGCGCGGCCGCGCAGCGCGAGCGTCACGCTCCCGCGCCGCGCCCGGTATTTCGCGGTGCGCGTCGCAGCCGCCGCCTTCCGCTCCGCGGCGGTCGCCGCCGCGTCCTCGAACGCCGCGTCGGCCTGCAGCACCCACGCGGCTGTCGCGATCAACACCAGCGCGGCCATGACCAGCGCACCGGCGTATTCCACCGCACCAGCGGCGAACAGCGGCCGCGCGACAGCCGCGAATGGCCAGAGCGCCACGGCGGCCGCACCGCTCGACGTCGCCGCGCCAAGCTGCAGCAGCAGATCCTGAATGTTCGCGCTGCTGCCGGATGCCAGGACCGGCGCGACGGCGCGCGCCACGACTGCCATCGCCGCGATTACGATCGCGAGCGGCAGCCATGCCACCAGCACCGCGCGCCGCCCGCCGGTTGCGAGCCGAGTGCGCGCCAGCGAGATGCCGGTGAAATAGACCTTCCCAATCGACAGCAGCAGCCACATGCCGACGCCGGCGCGCAGCCGTGCATAGCCGGACATCGACGGCACGGCGATGGCCATGATCGCGCCGCCGAACAGCAGCCCGATTTGCGATCGCAGCATGCGATGAACGAGGAGCGCACGCCGCGACACCGGCGCCGGAAAGAGAAACTGGACTTCGGCCGGGGAGAAGTCGAGGAGGCCGCTGGCGAACGGCAGCCCCCAGGCGACACCGCTGACCACGAGCAGCGCGACGCCGGCGAGGCTCGCGCCCGATGCGCGCAGCGCGGACAGCACGAGCAGCGGCGGGCCCGACCCGCCGCGCCGGCTGCGGCCGGCGCCGGCACGCGCGCGCATCCGCGCGAAGAACGTGAAGTAGACGTACGCACCGCCGACGATGGCGCCGAGCAGATAGCGCGGCTCACGCAGACGCCGCAGCCGCATCCGCAGGCGATTCCGCGCGCTGCAGACGATGATGTAGATGCTGGTCGCGAGCATTATCGTGCCGCCACGACGGCACGAATACACGAAGACGGCTTTGGACAAGATTTTCTTCGTGCTTTCGTGGCTTCGTGGCGGATCCAGATTCGGCGGCGCATGCTCAGCTGCCGTGGCCGGTGACGTGCATGAAGATCTGTTCGAGGTTCGATCCGGCGGCCGCGAGATCGGCGCGCGAGGCGAGCTCGTGGAACGTGCCATCGGCGACCTTGCGGCCGCGGTCCATGATGATCACCCGCGAACAGACCTCCTCCACCAGGTGCAGGAGATGCGACGACAGGAGAATCGCGGCGCCGTCGCGGGCGCGCGCCACGATGGTGCTGCGCATGCGCCTGATACCGATCGGGTCGAGCCCGGTCAGCGGTTCGTCGAACAAGAGCGTCGTCGCGTTGCGAACCAGCCCGCACGCGATCACCACCTTCTGCCGCATGCCGCGCGACAGTTCGCCGGGCAGCGCGCCTTCCTTGCCGGCGAGTTCGAGCTCGTCGAGGAGCGCCGCGGCGCGCCGATCGAAGTCGTCGACGCCGTAGAGGCGCGCCACCAACCGCAGGTGCTCGCTCACGGTGAGGTACTCGAACAAGTGCGGCTCGTCGGGCATGAACGCCAGCCGGCGCCGCGCTTCGAGCGGATCGGAGACGATGTCGTGGCCGTCGATCTGCACGACGCCGGCAGTCGGCCGCAGGATGCCGGCGATCGATCGCAGCGTCGTCGTCTTGCCGGCGCCGTTGGGACCGATGAGGCCGACGATTTCCCCGCCGCCGACGGCAAACGACAAATCGTCCACGGCGGTGAAGGTGCCGCCGGCGCTCGAGTAGACGCGGCGGAAATGGTCGACGGCTAGGGCCATTGTGCTAAGATGAGGGGTTTCCGGAGGTTACTGATTTCGTGGCTACGCACGCATCCGCGCTGAAAGCGCACAAGCAGAGTCTCAAGAACCGCGAGCACAATCGCCAGTTCCGCTCGCGGCTTCGCGGCGCCCTCAAGAACGTCCGCGCCGCCATCGACGGCAACGATCTCGCCGGCGCGAAAACCGCGTTGAAGCAGACGATCTCGCTCATCGACAAGATGGCGAGCAAGGGGATTATTCACCGGAACGCAGCCGGCCGCTACAAGTCGCGTCTCACCACGCGCCTCGCCGCGCGCTCGTAGCCCGCTTTCCCGCACACAACTCCACGACCAGGCGTTCGAGCAGAAGACGCGGGTCGCCGCCGGAGCTCTTGAGCGCCTCGTCGGTGCGGAAGAGCGCGTCGATGGCCGGCGGCAGCGCCGCCGGCGCCAGCGCCGGAAATTTCGACCGCACCAGCCATCCGAGTTGTCCGAGCACCATCGGCGCTTCACCGCCGGCGTCGAAGACCAGCGCGATCTGCCGCAGCGCCTCGGCGGCATTGCCGCTCTCGATGGCATTGGCGAGCGCCCAGTGATCCTGTAGCAGCGCCGGCCCGGCCACGTCTCGGGCGTCGTCGATAGTGATCCGCTGCTGGCCGAGCGTGTAAAGCAGCAGCCGGTCGACGTCGCCGCGCAGGCGTTTGAGGTTCCCGGTCTTGCCATCGCGCTGCGGCCGGTCGGGAAATCCCGCCAGCACCGCCATCTGCCGCGCCGCGGCCGCGTCGATCTCCACCCCTGACTGGGCGACGCGGTTGCGAATCCATCGCTCGGCGCCGGCGACATCCTCCGGCGCACCGATCTCGACGATCGTCGCGTCTTTCTGCAGCGTCTTGTAGAGACGACTCCGGCGATCGGCGGACGTCGCGACGATGACGAGCGTGGTTGTCGGCTCCGGCTGTTTGAGCAGCGCATCGAGCTGCTCGATTGCGCGCCCCGCCGCCTCGCTGTCGCGCTTCGGCATGAGCAGCCAATCGGCCTGCAGCACGAGCACCACACGCCGCGGCACCATCATCGGCAGCGTCCGCGCCGCCGCGACGATGGCGCCGACGCCGTCGAGCAGTTTGTCGCCGGTGGTGTAGTCGCCGGCATGTATCCGCTCGACGTTGAAGGCGCGAAGCCCCTCGTCGACGAGGTCGGCAAACTCGGCGGCGAGCGCCGACTTCTCGACGTCGTCCTCGCCGACGATCAAGTAGACCGCGTCGGGAGTGCCCGAGGCGATCTGTTTGCGAACGGTCGCGGCAGGAACGAGCGGCACCGGATTAGAAGGCTTCGAGGATCGCGCTGACGATCGTGCGCGCAAAATCGGTGGACATCCGCTCGAGGCTGTCGGCGTCCTGCTGGAAGAATGCCGCCGGATCGGTCGCCGACCGTCCTGCCGTCGCCTCGTATTCCTGGCGGAACGTCACGCTCGGGTTCTCCCACAACACTTTGTTCTCACGGACGTCGCGCAGCTCGATCTTCGCGGTCATCGTGATCGCATAGCGGGACGCGAGCTGTGTCTGCGGGTTCAGGCTCGACGGCGCGACGATGACCGAGGTGACTTCACCGGTGAGCAGCGCGTCGACACCGCTGCCCTGCGGCAGCACCTGGTACTTGCCGCGGCCGATGAACTCGGCGCGAACCTTCTGCGTCAGCAGCGTCTCCAGATTGAAGACGGTGGTGTGGTTGGTGAAGGTCGGCACGCCGATCGTCTTGATGTACGCCGGCAGGAACGATCCGCGTCCCGCGAGCGAATAGCCGCACGAGGTCGTCGCGGTGCATGCGCAGACGAGCACGCACAACCGCGCCAGACCGGAGCGGAGCGCGAAGCCTTCAGGCGAACGATCACGCAACGACAACACTGACCAGCGGCCCCTTTCCGATCACCACTTTTTTGATCGTCTTGCCCGTCGTATGACTTTGCACGACGGTGTTCGCCAGCGCCAGCTCGCGCAGGCGATCATCCGACGCATCGGCGGGCACGGTGACTCGCGCCCGCACTTTCCCGTTGATCTGCACCGGCACTTCCACCTGGTCCGCTTTGGCGACCTCGGGGTCGAACGACGGCCATTTCGCCGTGGCGAGCCCGCCGACGTGCGCGAGCATCTTCCACATCTCTTCCGCGGTGTGCGGCGCGAACGGCGAAATCATCAGTACCAGCGCGTCGAGCGCCTCTCGCAGCGCCGCGAGCGTCTGCGGCGGCTCCACCGCGCCGGCCGGCGTTTCGCCGCGCGTCGGCGCGCCGTGCGCGGTCCCGTCGCTGAAGGAATAGATCTCGTTGACCAGCTCCATCAGCGACGACACGGCGGTGTTCAGGTGCATTCGCTCTTCGATGTCGGTGGTCACCCGGCGGATCGTGTCGTGGGTCTTGCGCCGCAGCGCGCGTTCCGCCTCGCTGCAGTCGGCGGCCTTACATTCCGGCATCCCTTCGCCGCCGACCGTCTCGGCCCAGTGATCGACGATGCGCCAGACGCGGACGAGGAACCGGAAGCTCCCCTCGAGCCCGGCGTCGCTCCACTCGACTTCCTTCTCGGGCGGCGCCACGAACATCACGTAGAGCCGCAAGGCGTCGGCGCCGTACTTCTGCAGCATGTCGTCCGGATCGACGACGTTGCCCTTCGACTTCGACATGACGGCGCCGTTTTTCAGCACCATGCCCTGGGTGAGCAGCCGGGTGAACGGCTCGTCGAAGTTCACCAGCCCGACGTCGCGCAGCACACGCGTGAAGAAACGCGAATACAGCAGGTGCAGGATCGCGTGCTCGACGCCGCCGCTGTAGAAGTCCACCGGCATCCAGTAACCGGCAGCCACCGGATCGAACGGTAATTCGGTGTTTCCCGGATCGGCAAAGCGCAGGAAGTACCACGAGGAATCGACGAAGGTGTCCATCGTGTCGGTTTCACGGCGAGCCGGACCGCCGCACTTCGGACACGTGACGTTGACCCAGTCCGACACCTGCGCCAGCGGTGAATCGCCGCGGCCGGTGAAGGTCGTCACCTTCGGCAGTTCGACCGGCAGATCTTCGTACGGCACGGGCACGACGCCGTCCTTCTCGCAGTGAATAACGGGAATCGGCGTGCCCCAGTAGCGCTGCCGCGAGATGCCCCAGTCTTTCAGGCGGTACTGCACTTCGCCGGTGCCGATCCCACGCTGCTCGGCGTCGCGGATCATGTCGTTGATGACCGCCGGCGCCTCACGTCCGTCCCATGGGCCCGAATTGACCAGCACGCCGTAGTTCGTCGTCGGTGCGGTCATCGCGTCGGCGGAAGTCGGCGTCCGGTCGCCGTGCGAGACGACGATACGGATCGGCAACGCGTATTTCCGCGCGAACTCATAGTCGCGATCGTCGTGCGCCGGGACCGCCATGATCGCGCCGGTGCCGTACTCCGCCAGCACGAAGTTCGCGATCCAGATCGGCACGGCCTCGTTCGTGAACGGGTTGATCGCCCGCCGGCCGGTATCGAACCCTTCTTTCTCGATGGTGCCGTTACGCCGCGCCTCGCGATCGAGCGATCGGAACTTCGCCACCCGCGCCCGGAAGGACTGCGGATCGGGACTCTCGTCGGCGAACCGCTCGACCAGCGGGTGCTCGGGCGCGAGCACCCCGAACGTCGCGCCGTAAATGGTATCGATGCGGGTGGTGAAGATCTCGAACGTCTGATCGGAATCGGCGACCCGGAATGTGATGCGGGCGCCCTCGGATCGGCCGATCCAATTCCGCTGCATCACGACGACTTTTTCGGGCCACTCGGTGAGCGTGTCGAGTCCCTTCAGCAGCTCGTCGGCGTACTGGGTGATCCGAAAGAACCACTGCTCGAGGTCGCGCGCGACCACCGTCGACCCGCAGCGCCAGCAGGCGCCGTCGATCACCTGCTCGTTGGCCAGCACCGTGTTGTCGACGGGGCACCAGTTGACGGTCGAGCGCCGCCGGTACGCCAGACCGCGCTCGAACATCTTCAGGAAGATCCACTGGTTGAATTTGTAATAGTCGGGCTGGCAGGTCGCGATTTCGCGCGACCACGCGTAGCTGATGCCGAGCCGCTGGAGTTGCCCTTTCATGTGGGCGATGTTGTCGAGCGTCGAGGTCTCCGGGTGGGTCCCGGTCTTGATCGCGGCGTTCTCCGCCGGCAGCCCGAACGCGTCCCAGCCGAACGGGTGGAGCACGTTGTAGCCGCGCATCCGCTTGGTCCGCGCCATCACGTCGCCGATGATGTAGTTGCGGACGTGGCCGACGTGGGCGTGTCCCGACGGGTACGCGAACATCTCCAGCGTGTAGAACTTCGGACGCGAAGGATCAATAGCAACCTCGAACGCCTTCGCCGCGGTCCACTCCTCCTGCCATTTCTTATCGAGCTGCTGCGGTTTGTACTCGGTCATCGCTGTTCAATTGTACAATCCGCGGCCGAAAGGCGGGTGGACCATGCAGAAGACGCTACTGGCAGGACTCGCGGTCACCTTGGTACTGGTCGGCGGTCCGTCGGCGCAGGATGGGAAGGCAGTGGTGGCCGGTGCCGCCCGCACGCTCGGCGTCGACACCCTCAAGACCGTGCAGTACTCGGCGACGGGCTACGACTTCGCGCTCGGCCAGGCGCCGAACCCGACTTCGCCGTGGCCGAAGTTCATCAACAAGAGCTACTCGCGGACGATCAACTTCGAGACGCCGGCGTCGAAGGTGGACCGCGTCCGCGCGCAGGGCGAGAACCCGCCGCACGGCGGCGGGCAGCAGCCGATCGTCGGCGACCAGCCGGTGAATCAAACGATCATCGTCACTGCCGACACGCCGTGGGTGCAGCAACTGGAGATCGTCATGATGCCGCACGGCTTCCTGCGCGCGGCTGCGGCGAAGAACGCGACGGTCGAGGCGAAGACCGTCGGCGGCCGGAAGTACAACGTCGTGTCGTTCACCGGCGACAACAAGGCCAAGGTCAACGGCTACATCAACGACAAGAACCAGGTTGAACGCGTCGAGACGTGGATCGACAACCCGTTCTTCGGCGACATGCCGTTCGAAGCAATCTACTCGGACTACAAGGACATCGGCGGCGCGCAGTTCCCGATGCACATCGTGCAGAAGCAGGGCGGCTATCCGATCTTCGATCTCACGGTCACCGACGTGAAGGCGAACGCGCCGGCCGCGATCCAGCCGCCGCAGGGCCGAGGCGCGGCGCCGGCCGCAGCCGCGGCGCCGGCGGCAGCCACCTCGGAGCCGCTCGGCGATGGTGTCTACCTCATCACCGGCGGCTACGCCGCGGTGGCGATCGACATGAAGGATCACATTTTCATCATCGAGTCGGGACAGAGCGAGGCGCGCGGCCAGGCGGTGATCGCGAAAGCCAAGGAGCTGATTCCGAACAAGCCGGTGAAGTACGTCGTGAATACGCACAGCCACATCGATCACTCGAGCGGCCTGCGGGCCGTCGTCGGCGAAGGCGCGACGATCCTGACGCACCAGGGCAACAGGCCGTATCTCGAGAAAACGCTGTCGCTGCCGCACACGCTGAACCCTGACAAGGCGCAGCAGACTGGAAAAAAGCCGATCGTGGAAGCGGTCGGCGAGAAACGGATCATCACCGACGGCGTCCACGTCGTCGAGCTGCACCATCTGCAGAACTTCGGCCATCACGACGCGATGCTGATCGCGTACCTGCCGAAGGAGAAGGTCCTGATCGAAGCCGACGGCTGGAACCCGCAGGCAGCGACCGCGACGCCGCCGACCCCGCCGAGCCCGTACACGTTGAGCCTGGTCGACAACATCCGCCGGCTCAGGCTCGACGTGCAGCGCATCATCCCGATCCACCTGCCGCCGGATAATCGTCAAGTGACGATGTCGGACCTCACGAAGTGGGTCGGCCGGCCGGCGACGAACTGAGACCGATCACGGAGCGCGAAGGCGTTAGCCGAGCGATCAGCGGGCGCCGACACGCGCACGCTCGGCTAAAGCCTTCGCGCTACATCGGTGTACTCGAGATCGGCAGCGTCACGAAGAACGTGGTCCCCGATCCGCTGCGCGACTCGCAGCGGATCGTCGCACGGAGGGCCTGGACGCAGTCGTTGACGATGGCGAGGCCGAGGCCGGTGCCGCTGACGCCGAGCTCGTCGTCGCGGTGGGCGTGCGCACGGAAGAAGCGATCGAACACCGCCGCCTGGTCCTCGTCCGGGATGCCGATACCGTTGTCGCGGACCGCGATGGTGCAGGTCGGCGTCGAGCCGCGCTCTGCTGGCATGGGCTCGCCGTCGACCTGCTCGATCGCGACATAGGCGTCGGCCTTGGCCGGATCGGAATACTTCACCGCATTCGACACCAGGTTGAGCAGCACCAGCTCGAGGCGGGCGGGATCCGCGTAGAGCTGCGGGAGGTCCGGCGCAATCCGGATCGTGACGCCGCGCGCGGCGGCCATCTCGTCGAGCTGCCGCGCCACTTCCTGCGCGAGCGCGGTCAGGTCAACCTGCTGCTCGCTCGGCGTATCCGGGACGTCGGTGAACCGCGCCAGGCGCTGCAGGTTCTCGACAATCCACGACAGACGCTCGGCGGACGAGCGGACCGTCGCGGCCACCTTGGCGAGCCGCTGCGGATCTTCGCGGACGATCGGCTTCTCGAGCAGCGCTCCGGAAAAGAGCAGGGTACCGATCGGCGAGCGCAGCTCGTGGCTGGCGGCGCGGTTGAACGCGCGGATGCGCTCGGTCTGGTCCTGGATGGTGCTGGTGTACTCGCTGATGAAGGTGTCGATGGTGGTGCGCATCAGGACGCGGACCGAGCCGGTGAGCCGGCGTTGGACGGCGAAACACTCGGCAATCGACGGCTGCAGCCCGAGCCGCCCGGTCTCCTCGACGAGGAACGTTTCGAGAATCTCGCCGAGGACTTCGTACTCGTGCAGCAGCTGGTGCGCGGTCGCCCGCTGCCGGTGCCGCAGCAGCCCGAGCTCGCGCGCCTTGTCCATCACCGCCGAGTTCGCGGCGATCGCCTCGTCGGCGGGCGCCGCCAGATAGCGCGCGATCTCGTCGACGAGCGACGGAATATGATCGAGCAGCTGCTCGGACGGAAACACCTCGTTCGCCGTCACCGTCAGCATCTCGCGAAGCCGCGTCAGCCACCGCGCAGCGATGGCGACACGTTCGGCGCCGATCCGCTGCCCGATGACGGCAGCGTAATCCTCGGCCGTCAACATCATCGTTTGCGTACCTGTCGTGAACGCGTGGAGAGACGATGGTATCACTGCGCACGAGCTGCGCCGCGCGTCGACACGGATACCGTTGAGTTCCGTATGATGAACTCTGAGGTGCGCGCATGTGGCAGTGGTGGGCGGTGATGGCGATGGGATGTTTCGCAGCGATGCAGCTGATTTTCGCGGCGCTCGGCCGCCGTGGTGTCGACGTCACCGCGATGCTGCTTTACGTCTTCGCGATCGCGGCGCTGTTCTATCTGGTGCACGTGCGCGCGAGCCGCGCCGTCCTGCCGCACGCGATCGGCGACGTGGCGCTGCTCGCCGGCGCGGCGGTGCTCAGTTACGTCGGCAACTGGCTGCTGTTGCGCGGCGTCGCGACGGCGCCGAATCCGGGCTACGCCGTCGCGATCTCCGGGCTGCAGGCCGCGGTCGTCACCGTGGTCAGCGTCGGCCTTCTCGGCGCGTCGTTCTCGTGGAGCAAGGCCGCCGGCGTCCTGCTCTGCGCGATCGGGGTGATGCTGCTGGTCAGATAATTCGCAAGCGCGGGACCCGCCACGAAGGCACAGACACGAAGGTCGTTTTGGATGATCGTCTTCGTGCGTTCGTGTCTTCGTGGCAGGTCGGGCGGCCCCCAGATCCTACACGCGCCAGAACGCGCGGATGGCGGCGCTGGTCGCGGCGACTGCCGCCTCGCCGCGCGACGAATGAATGCCGCTCGCCGGCCACTCCGCCGGCTGCGCCGGCCCGGCGAGCGCGTCGATCGCGCCGTCGAGCGACGTGCCGAGCGCGTGCAGGTCGTAGCCACCCTCGACCGCCGCGACGATTCGGCCGCGGCAGCATTCGTCGGCAACCGCCCGCAGATCCCGCATCATCGCCGCGAATGCCGCCGTGCTCACGCGCATGCCGCCGAGCGGATCGCGCTCGTGCGCGTCGAACCCGGCCGAGACGATCAGCAGGTCCGGCTCGAACTGCCGCAGGACGGGAACGATGATGCGCGAGAACGCCAGCTGGTAGTCCTCGTCCACCGCGCCGACTTCGAGCGGCAGGTTGACTGTGAACCCGCGGCCGGCGTCGCGCCCCACCTCCTCGGCGGCACCGGTGCCAGGGTAGTACGGATACTGATGCGTGGACACATACAGCACGTGCGGATCCGCCTCGAAAATGTGCTGCGTGCCGTTGCCGTGGTGAACGTCGAAGTCGACGATGGCGACACGGCGGGCGCCGTTGCTGCGCGCGTGCGCGGCGGCGACGGCGACGTTGTTGAACAAACAGAATCCCATCGCGCGGCTGCGCTCGGCATGGTGGCCGGGCGGCCGCACCAGCGCGCACGCCGCCTCGTGTGCATTCGCCATCACACGCTCGACCCCATCGACGCACGCGCCGGCGGCGAGCAGTGCGATCTCGTACGACTCCGGGGACGTGTAGGTATCAGGATCGAGCGCCGTCGCGCGGCCGGCCGTTTCCGAGATACGCCGCACGTAGTCGCCATCGTGAACGCGCAGCAGTTGTTCGCGGCTGGCGGCGCGAGGGGCAACGACTTCGCTTCCCCGCTCACGCCACCGCGCGGCGAGGGCGTCGAGCACCTCCGCGCGTTCGGGCCGCTCGGGATGACCCGGCGGCGTCTGGTGCTCGGCGAAGCGATCGGTGTGTATCAGAATCACAGACATGGCTGAGGACTGATGGCTAATGGCCGAATGGTCAAATGGCTGATGATGGCACAGGGCATATGAGCGAACAACGAACCGCGCTGGTGACCGGGGCGAACCGCGGGATCGGCCTCGAAGTATGCCGCCAGCTTGCCGCCAGGGGGCTGCGCGTGATTCTCACCGCCCGCGACCGGGCGAGGGCCGACGCCGCCGCCGCAAGCCTGCGCGACGCCGGCGAGGTGATTGCCGCGCCTCTCGACGTCAGCGATCCACGCAGCGTGAGCACACTGGCCATCGATCTGTCCGATCGCAGGCTTCACGTCGACGTGCTCGTCAACAACGCCGCGGTCCTTGTCGGCGAGTCGACCGGCGTACTGGAGACCACGATCGACGATCTTCGCGCCACCTTCCAAACCAACCTGTTCGGCGTAATCCTCGTCAGCCAGGCATTCGTGCCTGGCATGATCGCGCGCCGCTACGGACGCGTGGTCAACGTGTCGTCGCAGGCCGGACAGCTGCTGTCGATGGGAACCTACGCGCCGGCGTATTCGATGTCGAAGGCGTCGCTCAACGCGTTCACCCGCCAGCTCGCTGCCGCGACCCAGGGCCGCAACGTCCTCGTCAACAGCGCCGATCCGGGCTGGGTGCGCACCGCGATGGGTGGTCCGTCCGCTCCGCGCTCAGTCGAACAGGGCGCCGACACGCCGGTATGGCTGGCGACCCTTTCGGCCAAGGGGCCAACCGGCGGCTTTTTCAGCGACCGGAAGCCTATCGACTGGTAAGAGATTTTTCGCGCCCAGCTGCAGCCGACGCGTCGCGATCGACGTCTAAGCAGCCATGCACAGACTGCTATTTGCCGTCTCGCTCGCCGCTGTGCTCATGGGAGTGGCCGTTTTCGGACAGGCGCCGCGAACTCCTCCCACAACCGCACAGTCGATCAACGCCAACTTCGAGTCCGTCAACCGGCGGCTGCTCGACATGGCGAAGGACTTCCCGGCGGACAAATACGAATTCAAGGCCACGCCGGAGGTCCGCTCGTTCCGCGAGGTGATCGTCCACGTGTTCTCCGGCAACGCCTACGCGGCGAAGGCCGGCCGCGGCCAGGCCGCGAACTGGGACGAGCTCGACGCCAAGAACTACAAGAACAAGGCCGAGGTCGTCAGCGCGTTCGAGAAGTCGATCGCCGACTCGACCGGGGCACTGAAGGCGGTGCCGGCCGAGAAGTTGTCGCAATCGGTCTCGCCGTGGCTCGCGGTGATCGAGCATTCGGCCGAACACTACGGCCAGCTGGTCACTTACTACCGGCTCAATCACCTTGTGCCGCCGGAGTCGCGCCCGAAGAAGTAGGGAGCGCGAGCCTTTCAGGCGAGCGATACCCACACCGTTTCAGTGGCGGCTGGTCACGGTCCGGATGTTCAGCCGTTTGGCCAGCTCCGCCTCGAACGCCGCCAGGGTGAAGCCGAAGCGCTCGACCGCGTGATCGATCGTTTCGCCGCCGTCCAGGTCGGCCAGCAGCGCCGCGATCCCTTGCGGGCCGATGCGCGCCAACAGCGCATCGGCCGCAACCGCGCTCTCGTCGTAGGCGACTGTTGCCTGCTTCACGTCGAGGCGCGAGAACCCTTCCTCCAGCGCGCGTAGTGGCACCAGCAGCCGCGCCCGCGCCAGCCGCCGGCCGGCGCCGGCGGCATCGTGTCCCTCGAAATGCAGGGCGAGCCCCTCGTGCAGCCACGCCGGCACGTTGCGCGCCGCGATTTTCTGCACCATCGCGTGCGTCAGCTCGTGAATCAGGACCCGATCGAAATCGGCGAGGTTCGTGGCGGCGCCGGCCAGCGGCAGCCGAATTTGCCCGTCGAAGCCGCCGGCCGCCCATTCCGGCGCGCCGGTAATGTCGTGAAACTGCTGCTGCGTGTAGAAGATCACGTTGATCGGCGACGCCGGCGCGGAGCCGAGCGTAGCGCTGATGCGCCAGAACGCGGCGCCGAGCGTCGTCGTCGCCCGTGCGGCGAGCTCCTGTTGCGCGGGGCCGTCGAACAGGATCGTGAAGCGATCGTCCTTGTAGGCCTCGAACCGGCTCTGGACTTGTGCTTCGCTGCGCCACGACTCGAGCCGCGCGCGCACGGCCGTGTTCGCCGGCGCCAGCGCGAGAACGTGCTCGTAGGTTTTGATCGCGAGATCGAGGTCGCCGATCCGCGAGGCGATTTCGCCAAGGAGCATCGCCGCCTGCAGCAGGCGCGGCTCGATGTCGATCGCGCGCTTCAACAGGTCGCGCGCCTCCTCGTCGCGTCCCTGCAGGTAGGCGGCGTAACCGGCGCCGTAGAGCACCGATGGATCGCGTGGATGGTCGACCAGGGCGGCGCGGAAGACGCGCGCCGCGGCGTCAGCATCGCCGCGCTGCAGCGCAGCGAACCCGGTTTCGAGCGTTGCCGTCGACGGCTGCGCCTGCCCGTACGACGCACCGAGAACGAGAATGATCAGTGCCGCCGCCACGCGGACCTGGGACATGGGGTCGCATGGCGCAAGCGGTGTGCCTGCCCGCAAACGATGGCCACTGCCCGCTTCAGCAGCCCTGACAACACCGGATCTGCAAGAACGATTTCAAATGTGACAGTTGATACTCGTGGAGCGCGAAGCCTTCAGGCGAGCGATCGGCCGTAGACGTAGACCCATGCGCGCGCACCGGACGCGAGCGTCGTTTCGATGCGGATGTACGCCGCTGGCCGCTCGTATTCGTCGGCGGCCGCAAGCTCCGCGTTGCTGACCTCGAACGCCGTGCCGCTCAGCCGATGATCGCGATTGCCGGTGAACGCCGCGTTCGCGTGGTGGGTCCGGCCGGCGGCTGCCGCGACGGCGCGCTCCTCGATCCTGACCAGCGCCGCCTCGAAGCCGACCAGCGCGTCGGCGTGCCCGGTCAGCCGCCGGCCAAACGTCGACAGTTGCACGCTCTCCTGCTGCAGCGTGCCGTAGGAGAAAAGGAGAGGCATCGTGCCGAATGCCTCAGCGAAACTCCTTGGCCGCAGCAGCTCGTCGAAACTGCTCCGCATCGCTTTTCAGCCGCATCATCCGTGCCTCGTTGAGTCGCTGGTCGACCTGTTCGAGTACGGATTTGACGGCGGCGGAATCGGCATCGCCGCGCTGCTGGGCGGCGCGCACAACGGTCTCGCGCAGCGCCATCAGACCGATCACGTCCTGGCGATCGGCCAGCGCACGGGCGCGCGCGAGCACGGCCGGTGGCGAGTCGGCTGGCGTGGCGGCCGGCGCCCGCGCCGGTTCGTTCCGTTTCGATGCCGCGGGATCGTGGCGCGGGCGCGTCACGACGCCGTTGGTGGCGATCGGTGTCGATTCAACCGGACGTCGTCGCGATTCGATCGCCGGCGCTGGCGGCGACGGCGGCGGAGATGGCGTCGCGGTGCTGATCACCGCCGGCGGTACCGTTTCGTCGGCAGGCGCCGCCGCACTGCGGAGCGAATAGACGCCTGCACCGGCCCCGACCGCGGCGCCGATCAGCGCGGCGAGTCCCGCATGGCGGATCAACCGGCCGTTACCTTCCAGGCGCATTGATCACCACCGTTTTCACGGACCGGATCGGAACGCCGTCCTTGGTCGCCGGCTCGTATCGCCACGCCCGGGCCGCCGCGACGACCGCTCGGTCGTACGCCGGGTTCACCGATCGCGTGACGACGACGTTGTCGACGGTGCCATGTTCGTTGATGGTTATGTCAATCTCGCTCGGCAGGCGAAGCCGGCGAACCAGCTCGAGCAAATCCGGCGCAACGTTCGGCGGCGGCTGCGCGACCGCCACCGCCGGAATGATTCGAGCGGCAGCGCTCGCCGGTGGCGAGCCGGACGTGGCCGGCGCAGCCGGACCAGGATCCGCTGACGCCGCGGCGCCGCGCGGTGCCGCGGCGTGCGCGAGGTCGGCAAACCCGTCGACGAGCAGGCGCAGGTCGGCGAGAGTGGGATCCGACGCGCCGATCTGCTGCGCGAAGTCGATCAAATCGCGGACGTGCGACAGACGTGATTCCGCGTCCGGTGCGTTCTCGAGCGCGTGCGCACGGGCGAGGCGATACTCGTTTTTGATCAGTGGCGGCAGCACGCGCGTCCGCACTTCCGCGAACAGGGCCACGATGCGCGGCGCCACGTCAGCGTACTGCTCGATCGAAAACAACGGGTCGGCACGGAGCAGCGATTCGGCAATCGTTTGCGCTTCGTCGACGCGGCCCAGCGCCACCAGGCAGAACGCGCGGTACGCCGCACGATCGCGCAGTGCCGTGGGCGAGCCGGTGCTGTCGCCGCGCGCCAGTTGCACCAAGGCTTCCTCGTACGCCGCCGAGGCGTAGAGGTCCCGCGCCGTCGTCAACGAATCGTCCTGAGCGGCCACACCGACAGCGCCGGCAATCGCGATTATCACTGCGAGCGATTTCATGGCACTTCGCTCCCGGTTTACCGGTTGAAATCCACCGCCACGCGGTTGACGGCGTGCGCCGAGACGACAATCCGTTCCGTGCGCGATCCGAGCTGCGGATGCCGGAACACGACCTCGTGCTTACCGACAGCGAGCTCGAGGTTGGCCATCGGCGTCTGGCCCACCGGCTCGCCGTCGATCAGCACGTCCGCCCATGGCCGCGCGTTGACGTTCAGGCGCGCTGTCGGGGCGACGATGTCGAGCGCGGCGATCTGGCCCGGCGCCACCGATAAGGCGCGCGCGCTTTCGAACCCCAGTTCCTCGTTGCGCAACACGAGTTCGTGCCTGCCGGCGGCGATCATGATCTTCGCCGCGCCGCTCGTTCCCACCACCTCGCCGTTCTCGACGACGTCGACGGCAAACGGCGAGGCGACGGTAATCCACCCGACGGCTGGCGCCGCCGCCTTGGACAGCGAGAACACCAGTTCGGTGAGGACGCCAGGGGCAACCCCAACCGTCCGCTGGACCGACCCGTTCGCACTCGTGACCTTGACGGTGTGCTCGGTCGGTGTGAGCCCGTCGATGACGATCGGCGCTGTGCCGCGCGGCTGCCCGTCGATGTCGACCCGCGCGCCGGGAGGATCGCTGGCCACCGACAGACGGCCATCCGGTTTCGGCGGTGTTCGCGAAAAATCGAAATCTTGTGAGACGTGGGCCGACGCCGGCACCATCACCGTCAGCGTTCGTTCCACATCGTCGGCGCGAACCGACAGCGTGTGGCTGCCGGGCGTGACCGCGAGCGACAGCGGTGCACTACCGCGCGGCTGCCGGTCGATGAGGACCGCGGCGCCCGACGGGCGCGACGTCACGGTCAGGATGGCGCTGGCGATTGGGGCCGCGTGCAGACGTGGCAACAACGAGCGTACTGCGGCAAACGTGGCGAGCCCGCTCGCCACGGCAATCGGCAGCATTACCAGAGATACCGATCCGAACCCCGCGGATCTTGCGCTTGGGGCCGCGCCATCGCGTTGTCGGTTGACCAGACGAAACACTGCGTACCTCCTGGACCGGCTCGGTGAGCGAACATGTTGTCGCACATGCGATGGGCGGGAATCAAACACACCTCTGCCATTCCCGTAGGTCGACCTCGGATGTCCTGGTCCGGCTGAGCCGGAACGCTATGTACGCAACAGGTGGCACGCGCGCTCTTCGAGCGCGCGCAGGCGTGCTTCGAGCGCGAGGCGTCCGGTCTCGATCGTCTGCTCGTCGTCGCTGCGCGCGATCTCGAGGGGTTCGCCGATCGCGAGCGCGACCGTCGACCACGGCTTCGGAATCTGTGTGCGGTCCCAGCTCTTGGCGGTCCAGTGGCGGTCGGACTCGATGTGGAATGGGATGATCGGGTTGCCAGTCGCCTGTGCGAGCCAGATCGCGCCTGGCTGCGCCACCTTCGCCGGCCCGCGCGGACCGTCGACGGTGAAGGCCGCCGGTTTCCCCGCCGCCATGTCGCGCTTCATCTGAACCAGCGCGCGCACCGCGCCGCGCGACGTCGAGCCGCGCGCGGTGCCATAGCCGAAGCGCTCGATGATGCCGGCGATCCACTCGCCATCGAAGTTCTCGCTGGTGATCACGACGATGCCGCGGCGCTGGAAGTAGACGGTGGCGGGCAGGATGCGCCCGTGCCAGAACGCCATGATCGGCTGGCGGCCGGTGGCGAGCACGCGCTGGTACTGCTCGGCGCCGTCGGTGCGCCAGCGGAAGGTGGCACCGAGCGCGGCGATCACGGGATAGCCGACTGCCGGGATGAACCGCGCCTGCAGGCGCTTGGCGCGCGACTGCCGCCAGTCGCTGGTGGTCACGCGCGCGGTTGTAATCTGCCGTCGACGAAGGTCATCAGGTCGACGAACTGGGTCTCAGCGCCAGCGCTCGCTTGCGCGCCCTTGAGCATGATCGAGCAAAACGGACACGCGGTCACTACCGTACCGGCGCCGGTGTCCTGCAGCTGCTTGAAGCGGACGTCGCTGATGCGGCTGCCCGGCTCCTCTTCCTTGTCGGCGAACAGCAGGCCGCCGCCGGCGCCGCAGCAATACGGGTTGTCGCGATTGCGCACCGGCTCGCGGATCTCGGCGCCGAAGCGCGTGAGCAGCGCGCGCGGCTCGTCGGTCTTGCCGGCGTAGCGCCCGAGATAGCACGGATCGTGGAAGGTCACGGTATCGCGCGCGGCTGCGAGCGACGGTTCACTGCGGAGCAGCTCCTCGACGAACACCGACGAGTGGGTGATCTCGACCCGGTAGCCGAACTTCGCGTAGTCAGCGCCGATCGTCTTCACGCAATGCGGACAGGAGGTGACGATCTTCTTCACGCCGGCGGTCTTCAGGTCCTCGATGTTGCCGTTGGCGAGCTCCTGGAACATGTACTCGTTGCCGGTGCGCTTGGCCGGATCGCCATTGCAGCGCTCCTTGGCGAGGACGCCGAACTTCACCTGCTTCGCGCGCAGGATCGAGAACAGCGATCGCAGCGACTTCTGGAAGTCGGCGTCGAACGACCCGGCGCAACCGAGCCAGACGAGAACGTCGTGCTTCACCGGATCGAAGATCTCGAGCTGCGCCGCCTGGACGAACTTCGTGCGCTGATCGTAGCCGAGGCCCCAGATGTTGCTGCGGCGCTCGAGGTTCAGGTACATCGCACCGAGATATTCCGGTGCCTCGCCGTTGGAAACCAGGCCGCGCCGCGACCCGATCAGGATCGGCAGGTGCTCGATGCCGACCGGACACTGGTTCTCACAGGCGCCGCAGGTGGTGCACTGCCACAGCACTTTCTCGGAGTAGACCTCGCCGAGTTTCGTGTCGATCGTCCCGGCGAGGAGCGCGTCCTGCGTCTGCAGAATGATTGCCTTCGGGTTCAGTTCCTTGCCGGCGCCCCACGCCGGACAGTTCACCTGGCAGCGTCCACATTCGACGCAGGTGAACGCGTCGAGCCGCATCTTGCTGCCCAGATCCTTCACCGTTTCGAGGCCCACCTGTTCCTTCTCGAAATCGAGGTTCGGCAGGTTGCCGAGCTCCGGCGACTTCAGGAACACCGTGATCGGCGAGAGCACGAGGTGAAAATGTTTCGAGGCTGGAATGAGCGCCATGAAGGCGAGGATCACCAGCATATGCGTCCACCAGTTCACGCGCTCCGCGGTGGTGTCCTCCTCCAGCCGGAACGTCAGCAGGAAGGTCGTCATCAACGTCGCGATGAACAGCGCGATGACCACCGACTCGAGCGACACTTTCGGACCGAGCGCAATCGGCCGCACGAACGCACGGCGGATCAGCAGGTAGACGATGCCGAGGAGCACCGCTGACGCAAACGGCACCAGCGCCAGCCGGTAGGCTTCGAACCACGACGTGTGCGTGAGATCGACGACGCCGAGGCCGCGCAGGAACTCAACCGAGGTGTAGCCGGCGAACGCGACGAAGCCCCAGAACACGAACGCGTGCATCAAGCCGGCGGCGGGACGTTCGCGGATCGTCTGTCGCTGCAGCACGACATCGACGAGGAAGCGGTTGATGCGGAACGGCAGATCGGTCGTCGAGAAGGTGTTCGGCGCGGCGGCGATGAGGCGAACGCGCGTCGCAACCTGCGCGGCGAAGGCGCCGACGCCGGCGAGAAACAGGATCCAAAACGCGAGGGTCTGCATACGCGTCAGAGGTAGCGCGAGGCTTCAGCCGAGCGTACGCGGCGATGCTGATCGCTCGACTAAAGCCGTCGCGCTACGTTCGAGCTCACCCTTTCACGGCCTCGATGATCGCCGGCACGATCTCGAACAGATCGCCGACGATTCCATAGTCGGCGATCTCGAAGATCGGCGCGTCCGGATCCTTGTTGATCGCGACCACCGTGTTCGAGCCCTTCATGCCGACCAGGTGCTGAATCGCGCCCGAGATGCCGAGCGCGAGGTACAGCTTCGGCGCGACCGTCTGGCCCGAGCTGCCGACCTGCCGCTCCATGGGCAGCCAGCCGGCATCGCAGATCGGACGCGAGGCGGCGATTTCGGCGCCGAGCGCCGCGGCCAGCTTCTGCGCGACCTCGATGTTGGCCTGCTCCTTGATGCCGCGGCCGACCGACACGATCCGCTCGGCCTGCGACAGATCGACGGCCTGCTTCGCCTGCTGAAACGGCGCTTCCGGTTTTTCGCGGATGGCGGCGGCGTCGACGTTCACCGTCAGCGCGCGGATGGGCGCCGCCGCGGCGCCCTTCGCCGCCTGGTCAACGCGGTAGGCGCCAATCTGGAAGGTGACGAAATGCGGGCCGGCGCCCTGCGGCACGACGTCGGCCGTGAGCTTGCCCTGGAACATCGGCCTGACGAACGCGGCGTCGCCGGCAACGCTCTTCACGGCGGTGACATCGGTGACGAGCGCACGATCGAGGCGCGCCGCGAGCTTCGGCGCGAAGTCGCGCGTCTGGTAGGTGTGCGGCAGCACCACGTGCGCCGGCGACAGCTGTTCGATCGCGGCGGCGAAAGCGGCCGTGAACCCGTCAGGCGTGTACGGTTCGAGCGCCGGGCTCTCGACCGTGACCACCTCTTTCACCTGCGCGCTCGCGAGTTCGCCGGCGACGGTCCCGGCGCTCGCGCCCGGGACGAGAATCGCGATCGGCGCATTGGTGACGCCGGCGAGCTGCTGTGCGCCGGCGACCGTTTCCCACGTCGCGCGATTGAGCTTGCCGCCGCGCTGCTCGGCGATGACCAGGATCACTGGATGACCCGCGCTTCCTCGCGCAGCTTGCGCACCAGCTCCTTCGCCGCTTCTGCCGGCGAGCCGGGAATGATCTGCGTCTTCTTGCCTTTTTCGGGCACGTAGAGGCTGACGATCTTCTGTTTCGCGGCGCCGCCGCCCGGCGCTGACGCCTTGCGGATCTCTTTCTTCTTCGCCGCCATGATCCCTTTGAGCGTCGCGTAGCGCAGCTGGTTGATGCCGCTCTGAATCGTCAGCACCGCCGGCAGCGGCATCGCGACCCACTGGAACCACCCGCCTTCGAGCTCGCGCTTCACTCTGAGCCCTCTGTGGCCCTCCGCAACCTCCACCTCCATGATGATCGTGGCGTGCGGCAGGCCGAGGATCTCCGCCAGGATCACGCCGACCTGCGCAAAACCCTGGTCGTCGGACTGCAGGCCGGTGAGCACGAGGTCGAATTTCTCGTCCTTCATCGCCGCGGCCAGCGCGCCGCTCGTCACGAACGCGTCGGCGCTGGCGAGGCTGTCGTCCTCGACGTGAATCGCGCGATCGGCGCCGCGCGCCAGCGCTTCCCGGATCACCTGGGCGACGCGCGACGGTCCGGCCGAGCAGACGACGACTTCGCCGCCGTGCTTCTCTTTCAGGCGCAGCGCTTCCTCGAGCGCGTAGGCGTCGGGCTCGTTCATCTCGAAGCTGGCGTCGCCTTCGCGAATCCAGGTCTTGTCGTCGTTCAGGCGCGGCTGCCACTCGCGGGTCGGCACCTGCTTGATGCACACGGCTAGTTTCATGTCAGGCTTCGAATTTCTTGAACAGCAGCGCCGCGTTGGTGCCGCCGAAGCCGAACGAGTTCGACAGCGCGTAGTCGATCTTCACGGCCCGGCATTTGTGCGGAATGTAGTCGAGGTCGCAGCTTTCGTCGGGATGATCGAGGTTGATCGTCGGCGGCGCGCACTGGTTGTAGACGGCGAGCACGGTGATGCCGGCCTCGAGGCCGCCCGCGGCACCGAGCAGATGTCCGGTCATCGACTTGGTCGACGAGACCGCGACCGCGGCGGCGTGATCGCCAAAACAGCGCTTGATCGCCAATGTCTCGAGCTGATCGCCCTGCGGCGTCGAGGTGCCGTGGGCGTTGATGTAGTCCACCTTGTCGGTGCCGATGCCGGCGCTGTCGATCGCCGCCCGCATCACCCGGAACGCGCCGTCGCCGTCCTCCGAGGGCGCCGTGATGTGGTAGGCGTCGGCCGACATGCCGTAGCCGACCAGCTCGGCGTAGACGCGCGCGCCGCGTGCCTTGGCGCGCTCGTATTCCTCGAGGATCAGCACGCCCGCGCCTTCGCCGACGATGAAGCCGTCGCGATCCTTGTCGAACGGGCGGCTCGCCCGCTCCGGTTCGTCGTTGCGGGTCGACAGCGCGCGCAGCGCCCCGAAGCCGCCGATGCCCATCGGTGTGATGGCCGCTTCCGATCCGCCGGCGATCATCACGTCGGCGGCGCCGCGGCGGATGATCTCGAAGGCGTCGCCCAGCGCATGCGCCGACGCCGAGCAGGCGGTGCACGTCGCGGAGTTCGGCCCCTTGGCGCCGAAGCGGATCGACACCTGGCCGGCGGCGAGGTTGATGATGGCGGAGGGAATGAAAAAGGGCGAGATCTTGCGCGGCCCGCCGTCGAGCAGCGCCTTGTGCTCGCGCTCGATGGTCGTGAACCCGCCGATCCCCGACGCGATGAACACCCCGACGCGCGGCGCCAGCTCCGGCGTCACCTCCAGCCGCGCATCGTCGACCGCAAACTGCGACGCGGCGATCGCGTACTGGATGAAGATGTCCATCTTCTTGACATCTTTCTTGTCGATGAACGCCAGCGGGTCGAAGCCCTTGACCTCGCCGGCAATGCGCGTGGCGAACTGCGACGCGTCGAACTTGGTGATCGTCCCGATGCCGCTCTTGCCGGCCGCGAGCGCCGCCCAGTTCGCGTCGGTGCCAATCCCGAGCGACGACACGAGGCCGATCCCCGTGACGACCACCCGCCGAGTGCTGGTCATGTCCCTACTTTTTCTTGCCGTGTGACTCGATATACTCCACGGCTTCCTTGACGCGGGTGATTTTTTCGGCGTCCTCGTCGGGAATCTCGATGCCGAACTCTTCTTCGAACGCCATCACGAGCTCCACGGTGTCGAGCGAGTCGGCGCCCAGGTCGTCCACGAACGACGCGTCCGGCGTCACTTCCTCTTCGTCGACGCCCAGCTGCTCTACGATGATGCTCTTCACTTTGTCGGCTACCGCCATTCAGTCCTCCTACATGTACATCCCGCCGTTGACTGCCAGAACGTGCCCTGTAATATACGACGCCTCGTCTGACGCAAGGAAACTGACAGCGGCCGCCACTTCGTCGACCGTACCCAGCCGGCCGAGCGGAATCTGCGACGACCAGTCGATCTGTGCCTTCTCGGCGATCGCGCGCGTCATATCGGTTTCGATCATGCCCGGGGCGACGACGTTGACGGTAATCGCGCGCGAGGCGACCTCGCGCGCCAGCGCCTTCGCGAAACCGATCAGCCCGGCCTTCGACGCGGCGTAGTTGCTCTGGCCGGCGTTGCCGGTCTGGCCAACCACCGAGCTGATCGCAATAATCCGGCCGCCGCGCTGCTTCAGCATCGGCCGCATCGCCGCCTGCGCGAGCAGAAACGTCGCCGTGAGGTTGGTGGCGACGACCGCGTCCCAGTCGTCGCGCTTCATCCGCATCAGCAGCTGATCGCGGGTCACGCCGGCGTTGCTGACGAGGATGTCGAGGCGGCCGTGGCGCTTGACGATGTCGCCGGGCGCCGCTTCCATCGCATCCGCGTCGGTGACGTCGAGGGTGAGCGCTTCGGCGCGGCCGCCGGCCGCCGCGATCTCGTCGACCGACGCGCGCGCGTGGTCGCCGCGCGCCGCCGCGACGACCAGCGCGCCCTGCGCCGCCAGCCGCCCGGCAATCGCGCGGCCGATGCCGCGCGACGCACCGGTCACGAGCGCGACTTTTCCGGTGAGGGTGAACATCATGAAGTCGTACGAGGCGAGGGCGAGTCCGACGCCGCGCCGGAGCGCGAACCCGATTCGGCGCCAGGATGCGAGCCCGATGCTGCGCCGGAGCGCGAGGCTGTCACTCGAGCGAGCGCATCCTCCACCGCAGCGAGATCGTCGGGGCTGCCCAGGTTCACCACCGTCGCCTCGCGGTGAATCTTGCGCACCAGCCCACTCAGCACCGCGCCGGGCCCGACCTCAACATAGGTCGTCACGCCTTCGAACGCAAGCCGCGCCACCACCGCTTCCCAGCGCACCGGCGCCGAGACCTGCTGCACCAGCGCCTCGATCGCCGCGGCGGCGTCGCGGCGCGGTTCCGCGTCGACGTTGGCGACAATCGGCACGCGCGGCGTCGAGGTGTGCAGCGCCCGCAGCTCCGGCGCCAGTCGATCTTCGGCCGGCTGCATCAGCGCGCAATGAAATGGCGCGCTCACCGCCAGCGCAATCACGCGGCGTGCGCCGAGCGCCCTGGCGCGCTCGCCGGCGCGGGCGACGGCCGCCGCGGTCCCGGCAATCGCCACTTGCCCGCCGCCGTTCAGATTCGCCGGGCTGACCACGTCGCCGTCGGCGGCCTCGGCGCAGGCACGGGCCACTTGTTCGGCGTCGAGCCCGAGGATCGCTGCCATCGCGCCGGCGCCCGCGGGGACCGCCTCCTGCATGTAGCGCCCTCGCGTCCGCACCAGGCGCAGCGCGTCGGCGAACGCGAACGTGCCGGCGACGACGTTGGCCGAGTATTCCCCGAGGCTATGGCCGGCGACGAACTGCGGCTCGTGTCCACGCGCCACGAGCAGTCGCGCCGCGGCCACGCTGACTGCAAGAATCGCCGGCTGGGTGTTCTCGGTGAGCGTCAGGCGATCCTCGGGCCCTTCGAAGATGGTGCGCGTGAGCGGTTCACCGAGCGCCGCGTCCGCTTCTTCGAAGGTCGCGCGGCAGATCGGAAAGGCCTCCGCGAGCGCGCGGCCCATGCCGACTTTCTGCGACCCTTGTCCGGGAAAGATGAAGGCGATCACGAGTGCGGCACCGTGGCGGCGGCGATCTCGTGCTCGATGCGCTCGACAACGCGTTCAGCGGCAAACCGGTAGGCCATGGCGATCGCGTTGCGGACCGCCTTCGCGCTCGACCGCCCGTGGCCGACGATCGCCACGCCGGCAACGCCGAGCAGCGGCGCGCCGCCGTACTCCGAGTAGTCGACGCGGCGGCGGAAGCGCCGCAGCGCGCGGCGCGTCAGCAGCGATCCGACGCGCATGGTGATCGTGCTCGACAGCTCTTCAGTCAACATCCTCTCGACGACTTCGACAAGCCCTTCGCTGATCTTCAGCGCGACGTTGCCGGTGAAGCCGTCGCAGACGATCACGTCGGCGTGCCCGGTGTAGACGTCGCGCGCTTCCACGTTGCCGGTGAACGCCAGCGCCGACGCCTTCAACAGGCGGTGCGCTTCACGGGTCAGTTCGTTCCCCTTGCTGGCCTCCTCGCCGATCGAGAGAAGGCCGACGCGCGGCCGCTCGAGCCCGAACGCGACCCGCGCGTAGACGCTGCCCATCACCGCGAACTGCAGCAGGTGCTGCGGCCGGCTCTCGACGCTGGCGCCGACGTCGAGCAGCACCGCCGGGCGTTGCGGCGTCGGCACCGTCGCGGCCAGCGCCGGACGATCGACGCCGGGGAGCATACCGAACGCCGCGTGCGCGGCCATCACGGTGGCCCCGGTGTGGCCGGCGCTGAAGAGCGCCGCGGCATCGCCTTTCGCGACCAGGGCGGCGGCGACGCGGATCGATGCGCCGGGTTTGCGCCGCAGTGCCGCCGACGGGGCTTCGTCCATCGCGACCGCATCCGGTGCGTCGATGATGCGAAGGCGGGCGGCGTCGACGTCGGCGTGCCGCTGCAACTCCGCGTCAATCGCGTCGCGCCGGCCGACCAGCGCGACCCCGAGATCGAAATGCCGCGCCGCCGCGAGCGCGCCGTCGACGACGAGACGCGGAGCGAAGTCGCCGCCCATCGCGTCTACCGCTATCCAGATCATCGCGTTCGGCGTAGGTTCGGCATGCGATCCGCGTTCGGCGTTCGGCGTTCGGCGTTCAGGGTTCCAGGTTCGCGGGTTCCGGGTTCCGGGTTCTAGGAATCTCGGTTCGTGGGCTCAGGGTCTCAGGTTGACCTCAGAACTGGAAACGTAGAACCACAAAACCTTGAACGCCGAACGCCGAACGCCGAACCGCTGTCTAGTCCTCTTCGACCGCGCGCGCTTGACGGCCGCGATAGTAGCCGCAGTTGGCGCACACCCGGTGCGGCGCTTTCGGCTCGTGGCAATGCGGGCATTCGCTGAGGCCGACCTGCTTCAAAGCGTCGTGGGTGCGGCGCTTGGCGGTGCGGGTTTTCGAGTGTCGTCGTTTTGGATTAGGCATCGCAATCTCGCAATTTTCCGAACGTCTAACTTCTCACTTCTTACTTCTAACTTCCCGAAGGGTGGCGCGGAGGGCCGCCATTCGGGGATCGTCCCACGTGCGGCTGCAGTCGCACGTTTCTCGATTGAGATTCTTGCCGCAGACCGCGCAGAGGCCCTGGCAGTCGTCGGCGCACAGCGGCTTCATTGGCAGCGCCAGGTAGAACTGTTCGCGCATCAGCTGCCCGAGGTCGATCTCGTCATTCTCGTAGAACGCGGTCGTCAGGTCGTCCTCCTCGATCTCGCGCTCCCCTTCCCCGGTGTTCTGGGCGTGCGGCTGGTAGCGAAGATCGAACGCCTGGTCGACCGGCAGCGTGAACGGCTCCAGGCACCGGCTGCACGGCAGTTCCAGAGTCGTCTTGACGTGCCCGACGAGGTGGAACTGCTGCTTGTCCTTGAAGATATCGAAGGCCAGCGACACCGGCTCGACGAGCGTGAAGTCCTGCTCGCGCGGCAGCTGGTCGGCCTGGTAGACCCGCTCGAACCGCTCCTGCGCGGTGCGGATCTTGTTGAGGTCCAGGGACAGCATGAACCCCTCAATATACCTTGCTGTCGCCGGTTGGGGCTAGGGGCTTGGGGCTAGCCGCAAACCCCTAGCCCCCCAGCCGCGACGTGATTCAGTCAATCGACCACGGTTTCGGGATGAACAGCTGCTCGTAGAGGTTCACGGCGTAGCGATCGGTCATGCCGGCGATGAAGTCGCGGGTCGCGGCGTCGAGCCCCTCGACTTCGACTGTGCGCGAGTCGAGGAACTCGTGCGCGTTCTCTCTCACTTTTTCCCAGAGCCCGCTGAGGATGCCGGACGCCTTCCGGAATTCGGCAGTCGCCGTCGCGTTTTCGTAAACGGCGTCGAACAGGAACGCCCGCAGGTCGAGGATCGCCTGGAGAATCCGCTCGCTCATGCGGATCTCAGTGAGGCCGCCGGCGAGCGTCTCGGTGACGACGTCGGTGACGAGCGTGCCGATTCGGGAGGAGGCGGTGGCGCCCAGGACGGCGACCGGCTCGCACGGCAGGTCTTCGGCCTTCAGCAGCCCGGCGCGCGTCGCGTCGTCGATGTCGTGGTTGACGTAGGCGATCAGATCAGCAACACGCATGATCTGGCCTTCGATGGTGCTCGACCTGAGCGCCGGGGCCATGCCGACCGGCGCGCCCGACTTGCCTTTCGAGTGCTTGGCGATGCCGTCGCGCACCTCCCACGTGAGGTTCAACCCCTGCCCGTTGTTCTCGATGCGGTCGACGATTCGCAGGCTCTGCTCGTAGTGGTTGAAGCCGCCGGGCATCAACGCGTCGATGACGCGCTCGCCGGCGTGACCAAACGGCGTATGTCCCAGATCGTGGCCGAGCGCAATAGCCTCGGTCAGTTCTTCGTGCAACCGCAGCACCTTCGCAATGGTGCGTGCAATCTGCGACACCTCCAACGTGTGGGTGAGGCGAGTGCGATAGTGGTCGCCGGTCGGCGCGAAGAAGACCTGGGTCTTGTGCTTCAGCCGCCGAAACGCCTTGCAGTGGATGATGCGATCGCGATCGCGCTGAAAGGCCGGGCGGACGTCGTCTTCCGGCTCGACGCGCAGGCGGCCGCGCGAGTCGGCGCTCTTCGCGGCCTGCGGCGCGAGGATCTCGCGCTCGCGCTGTTCGAGCTGCTGTCGAAGGCTCGCCATTATCGCCGTAGGCAAGTGTAGCGCGAAGCCCGCAGGCGAGCGATCACCGCCGACGCTCGGCTAAAGCCTTGGCGCGCCGTCTTTCGATCAGTGTTGGACGATCTCTCGCAGGAAGCTCGTGCCGTGCGCCAGCGGCGCGACGCCGAACACCTCGGCGAGCGTCTGACCGAGATCGGCGAACGTGCGCCGCGTGCCGAGATCGACGCCGCGGCGAACCTCCGCACCGGTCACCATCAACGGCACGTACTCGCGCGCATGATCGGTCGTCGCCGTCGTTGGATCGTTGCCATGGTCGGCAGTGACGACGAGCAGGTCGTCGCGGCGCAGACGCGGCAGCACGCGGGCGAGGCGGCCGTCGAAGCGTTCGAGATTGCGTGCGTAGCCTTCGACGTCGTTGCGGTGCCCGTACTGCGTGTCGAAGTCGACGAGGTTGGTGAAGATCAGGCCGCGGTCGACCGACTCCATCTGCTCTTCGACCCGGTCCATCCCATCGTCGTCGCTGATCGTGTGGAGCGCGGTCGTGATGCCGCGACCGGCGAAGAGATCTTCGATCTTGCCAATCGCGACCACCGGCAGCGCCGCGGCCTTGACGCGATCGAGCAGCGTGTCGCCGCGCGGCGGCAGCGCGTAGTCGCGGCGGTTCGTGGTCCGCTTGAAGTGCCCCGGCCCGCCGACGAACGGCCGCGCGATGACGCGGCCGACGCCGAGGCCTTCGCCGACCATCTCGTAGGCGATCTCGCAGTCGCGATAGAGCTCGGCGATCGGGACGATTTCCTCGTGCGCCGCGATCTGGAACACGCT
>Ga0075435_100000335_pt1 | contig 28902 bp, 20 predicted proteins | sample RhiMethybrSRZTD4_FD_75302 | JGI IMG/M metagenome (GOLD analysis project Ga0075435, IMG submission 75302) | Populus rhizosphere microbial communities from Tennessee, USA - Rhizosphere MetaG P. TD hybrid SRZTD4 | ecosystem: Host-associated > Plants > Roots > Rhizosphere > Soil | place: USA...
CGACTCGATGTTCGTCAACCTGCAGGCGGCGCAGGGCACGTCGTACTACGACATGGCGAAGTGGACGCAGCAGGTCGCCGACGTCGTCATCCGGAACAAGTACGTCGACTCGTTCAACGCGAACGTCGGCGGCGGCCCGGGCTTCGGCGGGTCGAACAACGGCCGCATCATGGTGCAGCTCGTCCCGCGCGCGCAGCGCGATCTCACCGCGCAGCAGATCGCGCAGCAGCTCCGCCCGCAGCTCCTCCGCTATCCAGGATTCCGCGGGTTCGTCGGCCTGCCGCCGTCGCTGCAGATCGGCGGCCGGATGGGCAACCAGAACTTCAGCATCATGATGCAGAGCATGAGCACCGACGACCTGTACAAATGGGCGCCGGCGCTGCAGCAGGCGATCGAGTCCGAGGTCTCCGAGGTGCAGGACGTCTCCAACGACATGGAGATGAAGAGCCCGCGCGTGAACCTCGTGATCGATCGCGACAAGGCCGCGGTCGTCGGCCTCAACGCGACGACGGTGCAGAACGCGCTCTACGACGCGCTCGGCCCGAAGTGGTCGTCGACCATCTACGGCAACGTCTCGCAGTACCGCGTGCTGCTCGAGCTCGACCCGAAATACCAGGGCCACGTCGACTCGCTCGAGAAGGTGGCGTTCAAGGCGCCGAACGGATCGCTCGTGCCGCTCGAGTCGGTGATCAAGTTCAAGGAGACCGTCGGCCCGCAGTCGATCAACCACTCGGGGCAGCTGCCGTCGGTGTCGGTCTCGTTCGGGCTGAAGCCGGGCGTCTCGCTCGGCGTCGCGACCACGCACGTCAAGCAGGTGGCCGACCGCGTGCTGCCGCCCGTCATCTCGACGAGCTTCGAGGGGCAGGCGAAGGTGTTCCAGCAGTCGATGCAGAACCTCGGCCTGCTGCTCTTCGTCGCGATCGGCGTCGTCTACATCGTGCTCGGCGCCCTCTACGAGAGCTACATCCACCCGATCACGATCCTCTCGGGGCTGCCGTCGGCCGGCCTCGGCGCGCTGATTACGCTGTATCTCTTCGGCAACGAGCTGAACATCTACTCGTTCGTCGGACTCGTCATGCTGATCGGGATCGTCAAGAAGAACGCGATCATGCAGATCGACTTCGCGCTCGACGCCGAGCGGAACCAGGGGAAGACGCCGTCGGAGGCGATCTACGAGGGCTGCATCATCCGCTTCCGCCCGATCATGATGACGACGATGGCGGCGCTGCTCGGGTCGGTGCCGATCGCGCTCGGCTACGGCTCGGGCGGCGAGGCGCGGCGTCCGCTCGGCCTCGCGGTGGTCGGCGGCCTCGTCGTGTCGCAGATGATCACGCTGTATCTGACGCCGGTCGTCTACACCTACATGGCGACGATGTTCAAGACGCGGAAGATTCCGCAGGTCGCCGCCCAGCACGCGTGACGGGGTTGCCGTGAACATCTCCGAAGGATTCATCAAGCGTCCGATCGCGACGAGCCTGCTGATGGCGGCGATCGCGCTGTTCGGCCTCGTGGCGTACCGCTCGCTGCCGGTGAGCGATCTGCCGAACGTCGACTTCCCGACGCTGCTCGTGACGGCGCAATTGCCGGGCGCCAGCCCCGAGACGATGGGCGCGTCGGTGGCGACGCCGCTCGAGAACCAGTTCTCGATGATCGCCGGGCTCGAGTCGATGACGTCGGTCAACTCGCTCGGCTCGACGCAGATCACGCTCGAGTTCGATTTGAATCGAAGCCTCGACGGCGCGGCCGTCGACGTGCAGGGCGCGATCACGCAGGCGGCGCGCCTGCTGCCGCAGGGGATGCCGACGCCGCCGACCTTCACGAAGGTGAACCCGGCGGATCAGCCGATCCTCTACCTCGTGATCACGTCGACGACGGTGCCGCCGTGGACGCTCGACGAGTACGCCGAGACGCGCATCGCGCAGCGGATCTCGATGGTCAGCGGCGTCGCGCAGGTGCAGGTGCTCGGCAGCCAGAAGTTCGCCGTGCACGCCCAGCTGGATCCGCACGCGCTCGCCGCGCGGCAGATCGGCATCAACGAGGTCGAGGCGGCGCTGCGGGCGTGGAACGTCAACACGCCGACCGGATCGATCATCGGCCCGCACAAGTCGTACACGCTGCAGGCGACCGGCCAGCTGATGACGGCCGAAGAGTACAAGCAGATGACGGTCGCCTACCGCAACGGCGCGCCCGTGCGGCTCGGCGAGCTCGGCAACATCAAGGACGGCGTGGAGGACGAGCGCACCGCGTCGTGGTTCTACACGCACGAGGGCGAGCAGCGCGCGATCACGCTCGGCATCCAGCGTCAGCCCGGGACCAACACGATCGCCGTCGCCGACGCCGTGAAGGCGCTGCTGCCGCAGTTCAAGCTGGAGCTGCCGTCGAGCATCCACATGGACGTGCTCTACGACCGCTCGGACACGATCCGCGAGTCGTACCGCGACGTCCAGTTCACGATGCTCTTGACGCTCGCGCTCGTCATCATGGTGATCTTCGTGTTCCTTCGGAACGTGTGGGCCACGGTGATCCCCAGCCTCGCGCTGCCGTTCTCCATCATCGGCACCTTCGCCGTGATGTACATGCTCGATTACAGCCTCGATAACCTGTCGATGATGGCGCTCATCCTCTCGGTCGGCTTCGTCGTCGACGACGCGATCGTGATGCTCGAGAACATCTACCGGCACGTCGAGATGGGCGAGGATCCGCTGACGGCGTCGCTCGTCGGCTCGCGCGAGATCGGCTTCACGATCGTGTCGATGACGCTCTCGCTCGCCGCCGTCTTCATCCCCGTGCTGTTCATGGGCGGCGTGCTCGGCCGGCTGTTCCGCGAGTTCTCGGTGACGATCTGCGTCGCGATCCTGATCTCGGGCGTCGTCTCGGTCACGCTGACGCCGATGCTGTGCAGCCTCTTCCTGAAGAAGCCGCACACGCACGACGACACGCACGCCCGCGGCGCGTCGAGGTTCGAGCGCGTCACCGAGAGCGGCTTCCAGAGCATGCTGCGCGGCTACGATCGCACGCTGAAGATCGTCCTGCGCTACCGCCCGGCGACGATGCTCGCCTTCGTCGTCGTCCTGCTCGCGACGGCGCTGCTCTTCATCGTCGTGCCGAAGGGGTTCATCCCCGATCAGGACACCGATCAGATCGCCGTGACGACGGAAGCGGCGCAGGGGACGTCGTACGCGAAGCTCGTCGAGTACCAGGGGCAGGTCGCGGACATCATCCGCGAGGATCCGAACGTCGAGGGTCTGGTCTCGACCGTCGGCGGCAGCGCCGCGGCGACGCTCGGCGGGCCGAACCTCGGGCAGATCGTCGTGCACCTGAAGCCGCGCGGCGATCGGCGCGAGCTCGCGACCGACATCATCGCGAAGCTGCGCCCGGAGATCGCGAAGGTGCCCGGCATCGAGGTCTACATGCAGAACCCGCCGACGGTGCGCATCGGCGGACAGGTGAGCAAGAGCCTGTATCAGTACTCGATGCAGTCGCCGAACCGCGAGGAGCTGTACGCGACGGCGCGCGACCTGCAGAAGGCGCTGGGCGAAATGCGCGGCATCGAGGATCTGACGAGCGATCTCGAGATCACGAGCCCGCAGGTGAACGTCGAGATCGATCGCGACAAGGCGGCGGCGCTCGGCGTCACCGCGAACCAGATCGAGAACGCGTTCTACGACGCGTACGGACCGCGGTGGGTCTCGACGATCTACGCGCCGGTGAACGAGTACAAGGTGCTGCTCGAGCTCGCGCCGGAATTCCAGTCGGATCCGTCGGCGCTCTCGCTCCTCTATTTCAAGGCGGCGCCGCAGGCCGGCGGCGGGGGCGGGGCGGCGGGCGCAGCCGGGGGCGGCGCCCTGGCGGGCGGCGGCACGGCGTCGAGCGCGATCGGCGGCGCGATTGGCGGCGGAACCAACGCCGCCGCGGGCACGGTCGTCCCGCTCGACACCCTGGCGCACACGCGGCAGGTCGTCGGCCCGCAGACGGTGAACCATCACGGCCAGCTGCCGGCGGTCACGATCTCGTTCGGGCTGGCGCCGGGCGCGTCGCTCGGCAGCGTGCTGTCGGAGGTCCGCGAGATCGCGGAGCGCACGCTGCCCGAGACCGTCAGCGGCCAGTTCCAGGGCGCGGCGAAGGCATTCCAGAGCTCGCTCAGCAACCTCGCGGTGCTGCTCGTGATCGCCGTGATGGTGGTCTACATCGTGCTCGGCATCCTCTACGAGAGCTACATCCACCCGCTGACGATTCTCTCGGGCCTGCCCTCGGCGGCGTTCGGCGCCCTCGTCACGCTCATCGTCTTCCGGATGGATCTGAATATCTATGCGTTCGTCGGCATGATCATGCTGATCGGCATCGTCGAGAAGAACGCGATCATGCAGATCGACTTCGCGCTCGAGGCCGAACGGGCCGGCAAGACGCCGGAGGCGGCGATCTACGAGGGGTGTCTGATCCGCTTCCGCCCGATCATGATGACGACGATGGCGGCGCTGCTCGGCGCGGTGCCGATCGCCGTCGGCTACGGCGCCGGCGGCGAGGCGCGGCAGCCGCTCGGCCTGGTCGTCGTCGGCGGGCTGCTCTTCTCGCAGCTCGTGACGCTCTACCTCACCCCGGTCGTCTACACGTATATGGCCCAGCTGCAGACATGGATGAAGTCGCGCCAGGGCGCGACGGCGCTCACGCCGGAACCGGCGAAATAGGTCGAGCTGGTAACGCGGGCCGGGCCGGCCGGGCGGGCCACGCGGCACATGTTCTGCAATCTCATGCAGCATGAGCTCGCGTATCGCTCAGGTTGTTGCCTCGATCGCGGCGCTCGCGATATTTACGGCGGCGGCGCCGCCGCAGCGGCCCGCGCGACAGCCGCTCAAGAAAACCGCCGTCAAGAAAGCGCCCGAGCCGCCGCCGCCGCTGCCGTGCGGCGACTACGTGTCGTTCCAGGTGCTGCTCGATCGCCAGGGATTCTCGACCGGCGAGATCGACGGCAAGCCCGGGACGAATTTCTCGCACGCGCTCTCCGCGCTGCAGAACGCGCGGCACATCGCCGCCACGGGCCAGCCTGACTGCGAGACGTGGCACGCGCTCGGCGGCGATCACGCCGAGCCCACGATCGCGGCTTACACGATCACCGACGACGATCTGAAAGCACCGTTCACCACAGACATCCCGCGCGAGCTCGCGAAGCAGGCGTCGCTCGAGGCGCTCGGCTACCGATCGCCGCTCGAGATGATCGCGGAGCGGTTCCACGCGGCGCCCGCGCTCCTCAAAGAGTTGAACGCGGCCGTCGCATTCGCCGCCGGACAACAGCTGAAGGTGCCGGGCGTGGCGCCGTTCCTGGCCGACGCGAAACCGGCGACCGATCCGATCGCCGACGATGCGACCATCCAGGTGACGAAGGCGGAGTCGGCGCTGCGCGCGACGCGCGCCGACGGCTCGGTCGTCTTCTTCGCGCCGGTCACGACCGGCAGCGAGCACGACCCGCTACCAGTCGGCGACTGGAAGGTCACCGGCGTGCAGTGGCATCCGGTCTTCCACTACAACCCGGACCTGTTCTGGGACGCGAAGCCGCAGGACTCGCGCGCCGACATCAAGCCGGGGCCGAACAATCCGGTCGGCGTCGTGTGGATCGCGCTCACCAAGGAGCACTACGGCCTGCACGGCTCGCCGGAGCCCGGCAACATCGGCCACACCGAGTCGCACGGCTGCGTGCGGCTCACCAACTGGGACGCGGCGCACCTCGCGGCGATCGTGAAGCCGGGCACGCCCGTGCTCTTCCGATGACGCGCGGGCGCGCGCGCCGCAGCTGGCCGCTGGCCGCGATGATCGCGAGCTTCTTCGCCGGCGTCGGCGTCGACGCGTGCCTGCGCACCTACGGCCCGCCGAAACCGGCGGCGATCGCGCGGGCGTCCGACGAGGCGCCCGACGAGGCGCGCGTGGCGAACACCGCGGATTCGCCGCGGCCGGCGGCGCGTGATCGACGCGCGAGCGCGCAGCCGAAGATGTCGGCGACCACCGGCAGCACGAGCCGATCGCTGCGCGTGCCGATCGACGGCGCCGACATCGAGACGTGGAAGGGCGGCTTCGACGAGCGGCGCGGCGGCGGCGCGCGCGGACACGAAGCGGTGGACATCCTCTCGCCCCGCAACACGCCGGTCCATGCGTCGGTCAGCGGCACGATCGCGAAGATTTTCGAGAGCAAGGCGGGCGGCCACACGATCTACGAGTTCGACGCCGACCAGCGTCTCTGCTACTACTACGCGCACCTCGAGCGCTACGCACCGGGCCTGCACGACGGCCAGACGGTCGCGCAAGGCGACGTCATCGGCTACGTCGGGACGTCGGGCAACGCGCCGCCGAACACGCCGCACCTGCATTTCGCGATCTTCGCGCTGAACGACGCCAAGCAGTGGTGGAAGGGCCGGCCGATCGATCCCTACCTCGTCTTCAAGGACAAGGGCGCGGGAGACTAGAGCGCGCCGAGCGGCGTCCGCGTAAAATAGTCCGACGTGATCGGGCGGCGCGCGCGCGGCTTCGTCGGTGCGGTGCTGGTGATGGCGTGCGCCGACGCGCGCGCGCAGACGCCCGCGGGCGCGAAGCCGTCGGCCGCGCCGGCGACGCGCCGCGACCCGGCGCTCGAGATGCTCGCGGCGGACGCCGCGGGCCTTCCGCCGGAGCTCGCCGCCGACGCACTGATCCGCATCGCCGCGTCACCGCGCGTCGCCGACAACGTCTGGAAGCGCGAGCTCCTCACCGAGGCGTTCTTTCACGCCTACGCCGCCCGCGACGGGTACCGGCGATCGACGCCGCAGCCGATTCCACCCGACACGCGGCAGGGCGCGCAGATCTTCGAGTACGCGACGTCGCTCAACCGCGTGTCGCTGCAGGCGCGCGCGGCGCAGCTGATGGCCTACGTCGATCCCGAGCGCGCGCGCGAGCTGTTCGAGTGGATCGATCTCGATCTCGCGCCGGCGGTCTGCGGCGAGGTCGTCGCGCCGGCGGTCGACGAGTACTACTCCGCGCTCAGCCTGCTCGCGCGGACGACCTTCGGCGACGATCGCGTGGCGGCGCTGCGCTTCTTCGAGCTGTTCCTCTGGCGGGCGCGGCTGCCGAGCGAGATCCCCGCCGTGGCGCGCGCGCTCGTGCGCTTCCAGCCGACCGGCGGCGAGGCGGCGTACCTCGAGTCGGTCTTCGGCGTCCTGCTCGAGACCGGATCGATCGACGCGCGCGGCTTCTCCACCGCGGCGCTCGACATCGTGTCGCGCAGCGCCGATCTCGCGAACGCGTACCAGACCGCCTTCGGCATCCGCCCGTATTTCCTGATGGAGTCGCTGCGGGCGTATCTCGTCACGCAGATCCGGGGGCCCCGGTGCGCCGACAGTTTCTCGGAGTCGATGGCGCCCGCGGCGTTCAACGCGGCGCTGGCGCGCACCGGCACCGACCAGGACATCCGGCCGCTCGACGGCACGACGCTGCTGCCGTCGCGCGTGCTCGCGGCGGCGCCGCTCGATCCGTACTGGCAGAGCGGGCAGGCGCTGCAGCTACGGCAAGCGGCCATCGATCTGCGCGGCACGGGCCGCTCGCCGTACCCGCTGCGCGTCCGGCAGTCCGAAGAGTGGCTGCAGCAGGCCGAGCGGTTCCTCGTCGACCTCGAGGAATGGATCGGCCACGGCGAGCGGACCGACCGCGACTACTTCTTCCAGAAGTCGGCGCTCTACCTCGCGCTTCTCGATCTCGTTCCGACCTCGAAGCTGCGCACGCGCACCATCGAGTCGTTCGTCGACTTCCTGCGCAAGAAGGACGACGACAACACGAACGAGCCGCTGTGGTTCGCGTTCCTCAACCGCCTGCTGGAGCTGTCGCGCGGCTCCGATCGGCCGGAGATCCTGCGGGCGTTCGACAACGCGCACAATCCGTCGATGACCGTGTACGCGCAGCTCGAGCGGCTGGTTCCTGTGGGCGCTCGGTGACAAGTAGGGTTTTGAATTTGGAATTTGGAATGCGTTGTCACGCTGTCGCGGCGATGTCACGAATTCCACATTCCAACTTCATTAATTCCTAATTACGTCGCGATAGCAACACTACGCCCGACCACGGCCGGTTGCCGGCGGGCGCGGACGACTCGGGCAGGAGCGACAGGAGCCTGAGCCCGAGCGGCAGACGACCGAGCTTCCCGGCCGCCTTCAGAATCGATTTCACTTCCACGGCCGTCCACCCGAGCGAGGTGAAGAAGGCCGCGCCTTCTGGCGGCGCGAAGAGGAACGGCGCGCCCGCTTCGCGCATCCGATCGCCGCTGCGCTCGCGGAGCATCTCCATCAGCCCCGGCGACACGAGGTCGACGACCCAGAACTCGAAGCTGCGCTGCCGGGCGAGATCGTACGTCAGCGATGCCGCTTCGTCGCGCATCAGGTAGATCAACAGCCCTTCGGAGAGGATCGCCGCGCGCCCGGCCGAGGCGCCGAGGCGTTCGAACAGGCCCCGCCGCGCGTCGGCGTTCGAGAGATCGAGCCGCACGCGCTCGACCGCGCAGGCCGGCTTCGCGTCGGCGAGCACGCGCTCCTTGTAGTCGAGGATCTCCGGCAGATCCACTTCGACCCAGCGCAGCGCCGCCGGCAGCTCCATGCGGTAGGGCCGCGCGTCGAGGCCCGCCGCGAGGTTCACGATCAGTTCGACGCCGTGCTGCACGAGGCGCTTGACGAAGCGATCGAACAGGTACGTCCGCGCGACGGCGGCCCACGCGTGCTCCTCGAAGAACGGCATCGCGTTCGCGATGGCCTCGCCGCGCTCGCCGGCGAGCGCGCGCGCGTACGGATCGCGGAACGACCCGTCCGGCCGCTCCGTTTCGCGCGCGCGGTAGACGGCCATCCAGCGCGCGGTATCGGACACGTCGCGGATCAGCGGCTCGTCACTCATTCGGCTCTCAACGTCGTCATCGGATCGACGCGCGATCCGCGCGCCGCGGGAATCAGCGCCGCGGCGGCTGCAATCGCGAGCATCGCCGCGACCGAGGCGGCAATCGTCGGCGGATCGGTGGGCTCGACGCCGAACAGGCGCGCAGACATCATGCGGGAGGCGGCCAGCGTGGCCGGCACGCCGACGGCAAGGCCGACGGCGACGAGCGTCAGGCTTTCGCCGACGACCATCGCGAGCACGCGGCCGCGCGTTGCGCCGAGCGCGAGCCTGATCCCGATCTCGTTCGTGCGTCGTCCCACCGAGTACGACACGGCGCCGTACACGCCGAGGCAGGCGATCGCGAGCGCGATCGCGCCGAAGAACCCCGACACGGTCGCCATCAGCCGCTCCTGCACCAGCACGTCGCCGAGCTGCTCGTCGACGGTATCGATCTTCACCACCGGCAGGTTCGGATCGATCTCGCCGAGCGCCTGCCGGATCAGGGTCGTCAACGCGACGGGATTGCCCTGCGTTCGCACGGCAATCGTCATCGTCCGCAGCCGCCGGGCGGCCTCCTTGTCGCGGTAGGAGAAGTAGGTCAGGCCGGGCCGCTGGAGCGCTTCGCGCGGCGTCCCGCCGGTGAAATCGCCGACGACGCCGATGATCTCGGTCGGGGCGGTCGAGTCCTCGGGAAACCACACGTGGGCGCCGACGGGATTGCGATCGCCGAAGTAGCGGCGCGCGAACGCCTGGTTGACGATCACGCACCGCGGCGCCGCCGCCGTGTCGCGCTCGGTGAAGTCCCGCCCCGCAACCAGGCGAATGCCCATCGTGCGAAAGAACCCCGGTGCGACGAAGCTGCGCCATCCCGGCATGCCGGTTTGCGGCGCGGCGGCGCCTTCGATTCGGAGCGGCGGTCCGCCGCCGACGGCCTCCGCGCCGTTCAGCACGCCCTGGTTGGACGCGCTCACGGAGACGACGCCGGGCAGCGACGACAACCGTCCGGCGAGCGCCTGCCAGTAGCCCGCGGCCGCGGCGCCGCGGCCTCCGGCCTGCCCCGGCAGCGTCCAGACGAGCAGCAGACGATCGCGCGCGAAGCCGAGATCCTGATGCGTGAGGTTGCGCAGGGTGCGGACGAACAGACCCGCGAGGATCAGCAGCACGACGGACACGGCGACCTGCGAGACGACGAGCAGGTCGCGCGCGGTGAAGAGGCGGCGGCTCGTGCCGGTCTCCGCGCCGCGCATCGCGAGATGGCGCGACGCCGGCTCGCGCGCGGCGCGCAGCGCCGGGAGCAGCCCGAAGAGGATCGCCGCCGCGATTGAGACGAACGCGGTGAACGCCAGCCGGCGCGCGTCCATCTGCAGATCGAGATCGAGCGCGAGGCCGTTGCCGCGTCCCGCCGGATCGGTGCGAACGAACGCGCCCAGCGCGGACGTCGCCCAGCCGGCCACGAGAATCGAGGCGGCGCCGGCCAGCGCGGCGACGAGCGCGCTTTCGATCGCTTGCTGCTGCACGAGCCGCGCGCGTCCCGCGCCGAGCGCGACGCGCACGGCGAGCTCGCGCCCGCGCGAGGACGCGCGCGCGAGCACGAGGTTCGCGATGTTCGCGCAGGCCACGAGCAGCACGAGGCCGACGGCCGCCATGAGAATCGTGAGCGAGCGGCCGAACACGGCGCGCTGCGGCGAATAGCCGCGGCCGCCGGGCTCGAGATCGACGCGGCCGCGCGCGATCTCGAGCTGCTCCTGCGGCGTCGCGCCCGGCCCGAGCTCGCCGCGTTGGTAGGCCGCAAACGCCGCCTGCAGCGCCGAGGCCGCCTGCGCGAGCGAGACGCCCGGCCGGAGGCGGCCGATCGCCGACACGGCGGTGTTCGCCAGGCCGACCGGCAGCTCGGTCATGATCCGCGGCTGCGCGACGATCGGAATCCAGACGTCCGCCGGGCGCCCGACCCATTCGCCGGTGAACCCCGGCGGTGCGACGCCGACGATCTCGTACGCGTCGCCCGTCGCCGTGAGCGTGCGGCCGACGACGTCGCGTGAGCGCGAGAACCGCGACGTCCAGTACGCGTCGCTGATCACGGCGACCGGAGCGGCGCCGGGTCGATCGTCGTTCGCGGTGAAGGTCCGGCCGAACGCCGCGGCGACGCCGAGCGTGGTGAAGTAATTACCCGATACGAGCGCCGCCCGCACCGGCCCGGCGTCGTTCGCGGCGGCGCCGCCGCCGCCGGCCGAGATCCCGACGTTGTAGCGATCCGTCCGGACCGCCGCGGACAGATCGATCGCCGACTGTCCGGCGTCGCGCAGCGCCTCGAACAGGCGATCGCTGACGCTGAACGCGCCGGACGACGACAGCAGCGCGAGCCGTTCCGGCTCCGGAACCGGCAGCGGCCGCCACATCAGCGCGTCGGCGACGCCGAAGATTGCCGCGTTCGCGCCGATGCCGAGCGCGAGCGACAGCACGGCAACGGCGGTGAACGCCGGATTGCGCCCGAGCGCGCGCGCCGCGTACCGGAGGTCCCGGAAGATCGCGTCGCTCATGCGGTCAGCGGTTCCGGGCGTTCGAATCGGTCGCGGCGCCGGCCTTCAGGAACTTCACCAGCTCGCGGTTGAAGACCTCGGGCGTCTCGAAGTGCAGGACGTGGCCGGCGTTCGGCACGAGCACGAGCGCGGCGCCGGGAATGGTGTCGGCGACGTGCTTCGCGAGCGCCGGAAAATCGGGGCCGTCTTTCTCGCCGCCGATCACGAGCGCCTTCGATTTGATGTGCGCCCAGTCGTAGACGACCGGATCGGTGTAGACCATCTGCTGCAGCAGCGTGCGCACCATCGCCATGTGCGGCCAGTCGCCCGTGAGCGTCCACGAATACAGCAGGCGCGCGAGCTTCTCGTACTCCGGCTTCCACGACTCCGGCGTCGGGAAGTAGCGCTTGATCGTCGCGTACGCCTGCTGGTAGGAGTAGCCGAGCATCTGCTGGTACGCCTCGTCGGTGCTCCGGTACGGCCGCATCGAAGCGCGCGTCGGTGAGGCCGATCGGATCGTAGAGGACGACACGCTCGGTCACGGCCGGATAGGACGCCGCGAAGCGCGCCGCCAGCATGCCGCCCATCGAGTGCCCGACGATCGCCGCCTTCGCGATCCCGAGGTGATCGAGCACGCGCTTGGTGTTCAGCGCCATGTCGTGGAAGTTGTACGGAATGATCGGCTTCGACGATCGGCCGAACCCGATCTGATCCGTCACGACGACGCGGAAGCCTTCCTTGCGCAGAACCTCGATCGGCTGCGCCCAGTAGAAGCCGGCGAAGTTCATCCCGTGCAGCAGCACCACGGTGCGGCCGTTCGGCTGCGCCGCCGGCGGCACGTCCATGTACGCCATCCGCACGTCCTGGCCGTAGGTGGTGAACGACAGATACGAGACCGGATAGGGATATGGCACGTCCTCGTGGTTGATGCTGCCCGGCTTCACGTCCGTCGGCGTCGGCACGTTCGCCGGCGCGGCGGGCGTCCCCGGCGGCTGCGCGGCCGCGCGGCCCGGAGCGGCGAGCACCAACGCGAGAAGACACACACACGTGCGAATCATCGATGCGCTCCCGGGAAGAGAATGACCACGCGGAATTATGAAGCGCATTTCTGCAAACGACGCAAAGAACTTGATGGTCGGCTGAACCGCGGCCGGTGCATGCTGGCGGCATGCGGCTCGAATCGCTGCTGCGCGACGTCGCGCTGTCCATGGATGCCGGTCTGCTGCTCGCGCTCGTCGGCGTGCACGGCGTCACGGCGGCGACCGTTGCGGCCGGCCGCTGGGAAACGGGCGTCCGGCTGGCGACAATTCGTCATCGCCCACCCCGTCTTGTCGTAGACTTGAGCGGTTCGGCCGGTCCCGCATCGAAAGGAGCAGCGCCATGCGCTCTCGCTCTCTCGTCTGTGCGCTTCTCGTCCTCGCCGCAGCGCCGCTCGCCGCGCAATCGAAGAAACCGACGGCCGTCCCGCGCACCGCGGACGGACATCCGGATCTGCAGGGGACGTGGGACTTCGCGCAGCTCACGCCGTTCGAGCGGCCGAGCGAATTCGCCGGCAAGGACGCGGTAACGGAAGAAGAAGCCGAGGAGTTCGCGCAGAAGCGCATCGAGACGACGCACAAGGATCGGCGCGACGGCGGCGCGGCCGCCGACGTCGAGCGCGCCTACAACGATTTCTGGTGGGACTTCGGCCGCCGCATCGCGAAGCAGCCGTCGCTCGTCGTGGATCCGCCCGATGGCCGCGTGCCGGCGCTCGTGCCCGAGGCGCAGCAGCGCGTCGCGGCGCGACGGAATCACTTCGACAACCCCGAGGAGCGTCCCCTCGCCGAGCGCTGCATCCTCGGGTTCAACTCGGGACCGCCGATGGTGCCGAGCGCCTACAACAACAACGTGCAGATCGTGCAGACGCCGGACCACGTCCTCATCCTGAACGAGATGATTCACAGCGCGCGCATCGTCGATCTGCGGCGGCAGCAGCATGCGCCGGCGTCGATGCGCTTTCTGACCGGCGATGCCATCGGCCGCTGGGAGGGCGATACGCTCGTCGTCGACACGACGAACTTCTCGACCGAGGGCGGGTTCCGCGGCGCGTCGACGAAGCTCCACCTCGTCGAGCGGTTCTCGCGCGAGGGCGCCGACGGCCTGCGCTACGAGTTCACCGTGAACGATCCGGCGACGTGGAGCAAACCGTGGCGCGCGTCGATCCCGATGGCGCGCACCGACGAACGCATCTTCGAGTACGCGTGCCACGAGGGGAACTACGCGCTGGCCGGCGTGCTGCAGGGCGCGCGGTATCAGGAGAAGACGGCGGCGACCTACCTCACCGAAGCCGAGATCGACGCCGCGCTGAAGGATGCGGCGAAGAAGGCGCCGGCGATGCACACGGCGCCGGTGAAGAACGACGATCACTACCGCATCAACGTCGTCCGGCGGACGAAGGCGCAGGGCGCGATCGCGCATCCCGACGGGACCGAGGTGCATCACATCATCGACGGCGCCGGCACGCTCGTCACCGGCGGCACGATCGTGCGCGCCGCCGCGAGCGGCGAGGGCAGCGCGAGCGCGGCGCCGGCGACGATCGAGGGCGGCGTGTCTCGGCACGTCGCGAAGGGCGATGTGATCCTGATCCCTGCCGGCACGCCGCACTGGTACAAGGATCTGGACGGGTCGATGATCACGTATCTCGAGGTCCGCTTCGATCTGCCGAAGCCCTGAGGCGGGGGGCGGAGCCGCGGTCTGACCCGGGTCCGACCCCTCTTGCGTTCGCTTAGTCGGTGAGCTCGAGGCTCCGCTTGAGCGACTCGCGGACGAGATAGGGGGAACGCCGCTCGCACCGCAGCTGCACTTGCACGCCCGGCCGTCCGGGGGTCGTTCCGGCGAACGCGACGGTCCATCCGGCATCGGCGAGCGCGATGCCAGCCACTCTCATCGGCACGCCGTACTCGCGCAGCACCGAATCGGCCATTCGCTCGATGTCGCAGCGTTCCATGACCGCCGTTATCGCAATGCGCTCGCCAACTCGACGACTCGCGATCCGTGCAAATCCTGCGCGATCTCGTCGAACGCGCGATCGCATCATCAGCGATATCGTCGGATTCAGATACACATCGCCGCTCTGTGCCTATTTTTCAGACGATGAGATGATCAGCTGGCCAGGATGGCTGCCGGTCGCCTTACCGCTGTCCCAGACGAGCTGGCCGGACACGAAGACCTTCTCGACGCCTCCCGGCAGCGCCGTCGGGTCGGTGAAGGTCGATCGATCGACGACCGCGCGCGGATCGAAGACGACCACGTCGGCCACGCGCCCCTTCTCGATCCGGCCGCGGTCGGCCAGCGCGAGGCGACGCGCCGGCGCATCCGTCATCTTTCGCACCGCCTCGGGCAGCGCGATCCAGTGCCGCTCGCGGACGTAGCGACCGAGGACCTTCGGGAACGTCCCGGCGCCCCGCGGGTGGCGCCCGTCGATGCCGCCGTCGCTCGCCACCATCACCCACTTCTGACGGTAGAAGGCGCGGATGTCCTCGTCGATCATCGACGTGCAGACGACGCCGGCGCCGCCGTCCCTGACGATCTGAATGAAGAGATCCACGGGCGTCGCCCCGCGATCGCGCGAGACCTGGTCCAGCGTGCGGAACTCGTACTCCGGATGCGCGGCATGGCGCACGATCAATACGTTCGCCGCGCCGCCGACGTCGGCCAGCGCTTTCTCGACGCTCGGCGGGTAGTCGTAGCGCTTGTCGGGGACGAGCACCGTGATGGTCGAGCTCCACGCGTTGTAGGGATACGCGTCGGCCGTCACGTCGACGCCGCGCGCGCGCGCCGTGTCGATGAGCGCGATCGCGTCCGCCGCCTTGTGCCACACGCCGACCGTGCCGAGCTTGATGTGCGAGATCTGCACCGGGATGTGCGCGCGCTCGCCGATTGCGATCGCTTCCCTGAAGGCGTCGAACGCCTTGTCCGCTTCGTCGCGGATGTGCGACATGTAGATCCCGCCGCGCCGCGCCGCAGCCTTCGCGAGCTCGACGAGCTCGTTCGTCTCGGCGTAGCCGCCGACTTCGTACTCGAGCCCGCTCGACAACCCGACGGCGCCTTCGCGCATCCCGCGATCGACCAGCGCCGCCATCTCGGCAATCTCCTCCGCGCGCGCGGCCCGCTTGTAGTCGTCTTTCATCACGAGCCGGCGCACGGTCGCGTGGCCGACCATCACCGCGACGTTCACCGCGGCGGGATGCTGGCGCCGCTCCTCCAGGTAGTCGGCGATGGGCCACGGCGACGAACCGTCCGGGCCGAGGACGACCGTGGTGATCCCTTGCGCGACCTGCGTCTCCGCGGCGGGATCGTTCGTCAGCTCGCCGGACGAGTGATTGTGGATGTCGATGAATCCCGGCGCGACGACCAGGCCGCGCGCGTCGACGACGACGTCGTCCGGCTGCGGCGCGACGCGGCCGACTGCGACGATGCGCCCGGCGGCGAGACGAACGTCCGCGCGCCGCAGCGGCGCGCCGGATCCGTCCGCGACCTGGCCGCCGACGATCGTCCACGCGCGCGCCTCCGCCTGCGCGCGAGGCGCCGGCGCCGGCGCGATGGCCGCGCACGCCGCGGCGCATGCGAGGATGCGAATCAGGCGGTCAGCCACCGAGAATGTCCGCGAGCGCGCGGTCGAGGTCGGGAAAGGCGAACGTGAAGCCGTTCGCGAGGAGCACGCGCGGCTCGGCGCGCTGGCTCGCGAGCAGCACGCTCGCGGCCTCGCCGAAGATCAGGCGCAGCGCGAACGCTGGCATCGGCAGCACCGCGGGCCGGTGCAGCGCGCGGCCGAGCGCCGCGGCGAACATGCGGCTCGTCGCCTCCTGCGGTCCGACGCCGTTCACCGGACCGCGATATCGAGCGTCGACGATCATCGCCGCGATCGCCGCCACGAGATCCTGCCGGTGAATCCACGGAAAGTACTGACGCCCGCTGCCGACCGGCCCGCCGACTCCGAGGCGGAACGGCGGCAGCATCGGCGCGAGCGCGCCGCCGCCTGGCCCGAGCACCACGCCGGTACGAAGCGTCGCGACGCGGACGCCCGACGCCTCGGCGGCGCGCGCGGCCTCCTCCCAACTGCGGCAAAGGCGCGCGAGGAAATCGTCGCCCGGCGACGAGGATTCGGTGAGCCGCTCGTCGCCGCGATCGCCGTACCAGCCGACCGCGCTGCCGGAAACGAGCACGCGCGGACGCGGCGACGCCGCGGCGATCGCGCCGACGAGATCCCGCGTGACGCCGATGCGGCTCTCTTCGAGCGCCCGGCGCCGCTCGGCGGTCCACCGTTTGCCGACGACCGGTTCGCCCGCGAGGTTCACGACGGCGTCGGCGCGCGCGACCGCGCCGGCAAGTGCCTCGGGCCGTGACGCGGGCACGAGCTCGACGTCGCCTTCGAGCGCGGCGCGCGCGCGCGCCTCGGATCGCACCCACGCGACGATCGTGTGGCCGTCGGCGCGCAGCCGCGGAATCAGCGCGCGGCCGATGAAGCCGGTGCCGCCCGTGACGAGAATTCGCATGGCGTCTCCTCGCTCGAGAATTCAGACGCGGCGCGCGGCGCATCCGGTCCACGCGCGCGCGCGATGCGATCATCCGCCGTAGTCTGCCCCGGCGGCGACTTTTTTGTGACATCGCACCGGCCGCGATCGTCTCGCGCGCGCGGTGCTACACTGGTCGTCTCCAACAGAGGCAGTTCGCCGCAACGCCGAGTCCGCAGCCGCGGGTCGCCGCAGGTGGGAGTTGTGTACGCCATGACCATGCGAATCATCGCGTCGATCGCGATCGCCGCGGCGCTCGCCGCGCGCGCCGACGCGCAGTCGCCGCTCGCGTTGACGTCCACGTCGCTCGCGCAGGCGATCGCCGAAGGCGGGAGCCAGCCGCCGCGCGGCCTCCCCGTCGTCGCCGCGCGCATCGAGCGATGGGTGAGCGGCGGCGGCGCGCCGGAAAAGATCGGCAAGATGACGAGCGACTACGCGCTGATGCCGTACGACGTCTACCTGCTGACGCCGTTCGTGCGCGCCGCGAGCACCGCCGCCGACGCGAAGCGCCGATCGATCGCCGCGCCGGCGATGACGCCGGACGGCGTGAACGCCGACGGTGTCGTCGTGTCGGTGGTGCCGGGTCCCGGCGCCAGCGCGCGATCGATCGCAGCGGTTTCGCTCAAGCGCGGCGACGCGGTGATCCGTCCCGCGAAAAGCGCAGTGCAGCCGCCGGCGGCGGACGGCCGCGCGTCGGGCGCTTTCTATTTCCGCCTCGAGGATTTCGACGCGCTCCCGGTGACGCTGGTGTGCGAAGGCGGCCCCGCGCCGTTCTCGCTCGTGCTCGACGCCGACGACTTCGCCGGGGCGCACGGCGCGATCGACGTGAGCCTCGGGCCGGCGGCCTACCTCGCGAAGCTGCGCGCGATCAACGAAGCAAACACGAAGGCCGCGGCGGCGCAGGCCGACCGCGACGCGGCGCAGCGCGTGCAGGACGACGCCACGCTCTTCGTCAAGTCGTCGGAGTACACGGTCGTCGAGTCGAACAACGCGTTCACGAAGGTCCGCTGGCACGCGACCGTCGTCAACAGCTCGCCGCGGCGGCGGGTGTTCGACCTCACCGCGAAGTTCGTCGACGCGGCCGGCGCCGCGATCGACACCCGGGTCGTGCCCACTGAAATCGTCAACGGGCAGTCGGAGACCGAGGTGAAGGGCGAAGCGCAGATCGACGCGGCGAAAGCGCGCGCGATCGCGCGGCTCACCGTCGTCGCGGCGCGCAAAGGAACGTAGCGGCGCGACGCAAACGTAATACGCCCCTCGAAAACGGCGCGGCGCCGCGGCCGCGTCGTCGCACCGCGGCGGTGAAGCGACGGACACTCGATGACAAAGCCGTCCAGCACCGATCACCCTCGTCCTGGCAGTCGCCTTGCTCCCCGTGCCCGCAGCCTGCCGCTCCGAAACGCCTCCCCAGCGTTTTCGCGTCGTGCGCTACTCGCGCTGCGATCGGGAAGGAATGCGTGCGCTATGTCGAAGAGCCATCTCCACGGAGAAGACGCCCGGTACCTCGCGCTCGTCGGACGGCAGCTGTTCTCGGTCATCTTCATCATCGCCTCGGCCGGTCACTTCACCCCCGGAACCATCGCGCTGGCGGCGGAACACGGCGTCCCCATGGCGGGCCTGCTGGTGCCGGTGTCTGGCTTGATTGCGCTGGCGGGCGGGTTGAGCGTGCTGTTCGGCTACCGCGCGCGCATCGGCGGGGCGCTGCTCGTCGTGTTCCTCGTCCCGGTCACCTTCACGATGCACAACTTCTGGGCGGCGCCCGACGCCGCAACCTTCCGGCTCGAGCTCCTGCTCTTCCTGCGCAACATCGTCCTGCTCGGGTGCGCGATGCTCGTGACGAAGAACGGCGCGGGCTCGCTGAGCCTGGATGCCGCGATGGAGAGCCACCCGCTCGAAGCCGACAGCGCCGCGTAAGGTCGCGCGGCGCACCGCGCCGGGTGAATGCCGCGAACCGACGTGCCGCCGGTTCCGTCCTCTAGTACGCGCGGAAGGCGCGGAGGGCAGACCGATGAGCAGCAAGGTCGCGGCGGCGGTCCTCGGTGCGGCGCTTTTGGTGGCAACCTCAGGGGCGCAGGAGGCGCGGACCTCGGATGCGCTCGAGCGGCCGTTCGTGTCGAACGGCCGCATCCGCATGAACCTCTCGGCCGGCGACTACCGCATCGTCGGCGCACCGGGAGGCCGAATCCGCGTCGAATGGAGCGTGCGCGACGCCGCCAAGCTCTCGCACGTCCGGATCGGCGCGGACGTGCGCGGCGCCGAGGCGGCGCTGTCCACAGACGGCCCCGCCAACAGCGGGTTCAAGGTCGTCGTCCAGGTGCCGGCGCAGGCGGACCTCTATGTCCGGCTGACGGCCGGCGATCTTCGCGTCGAGAACATCCGCGGCAACAAGGACATCGAGCTCCACGCCGGCGACGTGAACATCGACGTCGGCCGGGCGGACGACTATCGGCACGTCGACGCATCCGTCTGGGCCGGCGACCTGACGGCCGCGCCGTTCAACGTGTACAAAGGCGGACTCTTCCGGTCGTTCGACTGGAGCGGCAAGGGCCCGTACCGGCTGCACGCGCATCTGAAGGCGGGCGATCTCCGTCTCTTCTCGAAGTCAGCCGAGCAGTAGCTCGCTTCGCGCTTTGCGGAACCGACGAGCCCGCGAAGCTGCTGAGCTCGGCGCGCCACAATTTGTTCCATCCCTAATTACGCGAAGGTGGCAGCAACATTGCTTCGTCGATCGCGTTTCACGAGCGCGACTGCATGTCCAGCCGGCCCCCGCAGTCCGAGCCCGAAGGTTCGGCGTCCCGCGACGACGTCTCCCTGATTCAGCGTTATTACGACGCCTTCAACCAGCGTCGGTTCGACGAAGCCGCGCGCCTCTTCGCCGACGATGCCGATCTGCAGCTGATGACCGGCGAGCGCGCGCGCGGCGGCGCCGGCTACGTCCGCTTCGCCGAGTCCTGGGTGAGCGCGTTTCCCGACGCATCGCTGGCGGTGCAGCACATCCAGGCGCGCAACGAGACGATGTCGGAGGTCTACCTGCTGGTGACCGGCACGCACCGCGGCACGCTCGACTTCGGGCCCTATCGGTTCCAGCCGAGCGGCAACGACGCGGCGCTGCACGTCCGCGAGCTGCTCGACATCCGCGGCGGCAGGATCGCCGCGTCGGTTCTGACCGTCGACCTCACCGATCTCGTGATGCAGTTGACGCGCGTCGACTACGAGGAGCTTACGCGCCGGCTGACGCGCATCCGCGCGCTCGGCGACGAGCTCCTGCAGGCGGCCGGCGACGCGGAGCGCCAGCGCCATGTCGCCAATCGCCTCGGCGTGGAGCTCGACGCCGCGCGGCGCGTCGTCCGTCCGCATTTCTACCGCTGAATTCGATCACGACGGCGGATTCCGGCTAGACTCTCGGCGCAAGGAGCCGATCGTGCGGAAGCTCTCGCTTGCGCTGGGCCGGGCACGCTCGTGACGAACAGCGGCGAGTCAATCTGAGGAGAAGACGCGATGCGTCACGCGGAGCGGCGGATGTTTGGTGTCGGCCTCGCGATCGTGTTCGTCGCGGCGTGCGGGGGCCGATCGCAGCCGGGCGGCGCCGCGTCCGCTCCCGCGGCGGAAGCGTTCGTGCCCGGCCTCGGAGAGTTGATGAGCCTTCAGCAGATGCGGCACGTCAAGCTGTGGTTTGCGGGACAGGCGTCGAACTGGCAGCTGGCGGATTACGAGGTCGACGAGCTCGGCGAGGGATTCGACGACATCGTCAAGTTCCACCCGACCCACAAGGATTCCCCGGTCGCGCCGCGCGACGCGATCCCTCGCATGGTCACGCAGCCGCTGGCCGACGTCCGCGCGGCGATCGCGCGAAAGGACGCGCAGGCGTTCGTGAGCGCCTACGACGCGCTCACCGCTTCGTGCAACAACTGTCATCAGGCAACCAATTTCGCGTTCAACCGCGTGCAGCGGCCCGAATCGAATCCGTACCCGAACCAGGCGTTCGCCGTGGCGCGATAGCGGTCGACGAGGAGCTTCAACAATGCTGAAGATGTGTCGCGTGTTTTCGAGCGTGGTGCTGTTGGCCGCCGGCGGCTGCTCGGGAGCGAAGGATGCCGCGACCGTGGTCGCCGATGCGCAGAAAGCGATGGGCAACCCGTCGTCGATTCAATACGCCGGTGGCGGCATGAACGCGTTCTTCGGCCAGGCGCTCACTGCCGGCGAGGCGTGGCCGCGCCGCGACCTCGCCGCCTATACGCGCGCGATCGATTACGACAAGCGCGCGTCCAGAGAAGATCTGACGTTCGCCGAAGTGGTGTTCGGCGGGCAGCGGCAGAATGCGGAGGTCGTCGGCGACAAGGCGTGGAACGTCGGCCCGAACGGTCCCGTGCCGCAGCCGGCGGCGGCAGAGGAACGCCAGCTGATGATCTGGCTGACGCCGCACGGATTCCTGAAAGGCGCGGCCGGCTCCGGAAACGCGACGCTGGCGACCGCGGCCGACGGATCACACACGGTGACGTTCACCGCGCTCGGCAAGTACAGAGTCGAAGGCGCGATCGATGCCCGCAACCTGGTGACCCGCGTCGCCACGACGATTGCGAACCCTGTGCTCGGCGACACCGCCGTCGTCGCGACGTACGCGGATTACAAGGATTACGGCGGCGTGAAGTTTCCGGCGAAGATCGCCGTCGAGGAAGGCGGGTTCCCGCTGTGGGATCTCACCATCACGAGCGTGACGCCGAACGCGCCGCTCGATATGCCGGTGCCGGCCGCCGTCGCGTCGGCGACGGTTCCGCCGGTCCAGGTCGCCAGCACGAAGCTCGCGCCGGGCGTGTGGCACGTGGCCGGCGGCTCGCATCACAGCGTCGTCGTCGAATTCGCCGACTACTCCGCCGTCGTCGAAGCGCCGCTCAACGAGGAGCGGTCGCTGGCCGTGCTCGCCGAAGCGCGACGACTCGTCCCGGGCAAACCGGTGCGCTACGTCCTGACGACGCATCATCATTTCGATCACACGGGCGGGCTGAGAACGTATGCGTCCGAGGGTGTGACGATCGTGACGCATCAATCGAACGTGCCGTACTTCGCGAAGACGCTCGTCGCGCCGGCGACGGTCATCGCGGACGCGCAATCGAAGGCGCAGAAGCCGCCGATGCTTCAAGGTGTCAGCGACACTTACACGCTAAAGCGACGGCACACAGAAGATTCAGATCTATGCAACTGCCGGCGATGCACACACGAACGAGTACACGCTGATCTATCTTCCGGCCGCGAAGGTATTGATCGAAGCCGACGCCTACAGCCCGGGTCCGGCCGATGCGCCGCTGCCGCCGACGCCGCCGCCGAACGCGGTGAAGTTGTTCGACGAGGTGCAGCGCTTGAAGCTCGACGTCGCAACCATCGCGCCGATTCACGGACGCGGTCCGGTGTCGATGGCGGAATTCCGGAAGTTCGTCGGCAAGGCGTGACCGCGATCGGCGAGTCCTCGGTGGTGGAGCGTGAGAGGTTCGCGTTCAAGAGCCGTTCTGCGGCATCGATCGTGTTAAAAGGAGGTGCGCGCGTCGCCGCGCACCCCTCGTAGTGCTTACTTCACGCTGAAGGCAACGAAGTGTTCCACGGGATCGTTCGCGACGTTGAACACCAGCCGCCATTTGCCGCTTCCCACGCCCGTCGTCTGGAGGTTGAACCGGTACCCCGAGTCGGCATAGCGGAAGTTGGCGTCCGGGTTGGCGTTGCCGGCGTCTTCCGGCAGTCCGGTGACGTCGGTCGAGATCAGCATCAGCCTCTCGGCGGTCACGACCACCGAGGGAGACGAAGCATTGCTGCCGCTCGCGTCACACAGCTGCAGCTTGATCGGAATCGTGCTGCCGGACTTCGCTACCTTCGTCTGGTCGTAGAGCGCGCACACGCCGTACGTGACCGTCAGCGTTCCGTCCACATATTGGATTGCATAATTCGGGGAGCTCAGCCCTGACGGCGAGATCGGATACCGGCCGATCGGACTGGACGCCGTCGCCGGCGTCGTGAACGTCAGAGTACCGGTCAGCACCGCGGGCGTTTCGCCGAGGACGAAACCCGAGAACGACGCGGTCAATGCCGGATTGGGCGCACCAACGAGCCTTTCCACCGAATCGGCACGCACGGTCAGCGGCGCCGGCACGATGGTCAGCGACCCCGCTGCGTAGCTGATCGCGTAGTTCGGCGACGTCAGCCCCGATGCGCCGACCTCGTACACTCCCGCGCGGCTCGTCACTGTAGCGGAGGTGGCGAACTGCAGCGTCCCGGCGAGCACGGCCGCCGTTTCACCAGCCACGAAACCGGCGTAACGCACGGAAAACGCGGGATTCGCCGAACCGTAGGGTCGTGTCTCGGCAGCGACCGTGACCGTCAGCGTCGCCCGCGTGATCGTCAAAGTGCCCGCGCCGTACGTAATCTGGTAGTTGGCAGCGCTGAGGCCGCCCGGCGTGATCGAGTACGTGCCGGCGCCAGGGCGCGGATCGTTGATCGTCGTGAGCGTGATCGCACCGGCGAGCACCGCTGGAGTCTCGCCGTTCACGAAGCCATCGTAGCCCACGCTGAACGTCGGCGGCGGCTGCCCGTAAACCACAGTGGCATCGGCGGCAGTCACACGCAGGACCGCTCGGTTGATCACGATCGTCGCCGATCCGGATGCCGCTTCGTAGTTGTCGTTGCCCGCGAAGCGGCCGACGACGGCGTAGGTGCCCGCGTTCACCGCCGCGGCTGCGTCTCCGTTGTAGGAGAACGTCAACAGCCCGAGATCGGCGCTCATCACACCGGTCACGCTGCCGGTCGCGGGATGCGCGGCCCCGTCGTACGTGAAGGTGCCTCCCTTGACCGTGACCGTGGGCGTCGCCTTGCTGATGACAATCGTGGCCGCGCCGCTCGACGCCTCGTAGTTGTCGTTCCCCGCGAAGGTGCCGACGACGGCATACGTGCCCGCGTTCACCGGCGCGGCCGCGTTGCCGTTATAAGTGAACGTTACGGGCCCGAGATCGGCACCGATCACACCGGTCGTGCTGCCGGTCGCGGGATGCGCAGCAGCGTCGTATGTGAAGGTGCCGCCGTTCACCGTGACCGACGGCGTTGCCTTGTTGACCACCAGCGTGGCCGTCGCCGGCGTCGCCTCGTAGTTCATGTCGGTCAGCGACGCAGTCACGGCATAACTTCCGGCATCCGTCGGCGCCGTAACCAACCCGTTGTAGGTCACGGAGACGCCGCTCAGGCCAGCCGGTGCCGTCGTGTATCCCACGTTCCGCGGCGAACCGTCGAATGTCTGAATCAGATGCGCCGCGTTCAAGGTGATCGTCGCGGGCGCCTTGTTGACCGCCTGCGACAGTGGGTTGCTTGCGCTCGCGTTGAAGGTCGCGTCGCCGCTGTACACTGCCGTGATCGAGTGCGGGCCGGTGGTCATTGCCCTGATGGTGACGCTCGCGGTGCCACCAGTCAGCGCGGCCGGCGCGCCGAAGTCGGCGCCGTCGTCCTTGAACTGGACCGTCCCTCCGGGCGCACCAGCGCCGGGCGCCAGCGGCAGTATGCTCGCCGTAAACGTCACCGCGTCGTTGAACCGCGACGGGTTGAGATCCGACACGACCGTCGTCGTCGTCGACGCCTTGTTCACGATGTGAGACACGTTCGCGCTGGGAGCGGTGTTGAACGACGCGTCGCCGGAATAGCTCGCAGTAATGGACCGCGGCCCGGGAGACGTGAAGGTTGCCGAGAGCACCGCTCTTCCGCCGGATAGGGCAACCGGCAAGCCGATATCGACTCCGCCATCCTTGAACTGGACCGTGCCGCTGGGCGTGCCGAACGCAGGTGCGACAGGATTGACGGTTGCCGAGATCGCGACGATCTGACCCACGACGCTGGGATTCGGGCTCGTGACGACAGTGGTGGTGGCGTTGCCCTTGTCGACGACGTGCGTCAGCGCCCCCGAACTCGGCTGGAGACCGTTGGAGCCGCTGTAGTCGGCCACGAGCAGATGGCTGCCGGCCCGCAGATTGGCCAGCTGAAAGACCGCCTGTCCGGCCGCGTTCGGAATGTCGCTCCACGCGATGACGTTCGCGCCGTCCTTCAGCGAAACCGTTCCAGTGCCAACGGCGTTGCCGTTCCACTTGACCGTCGCGGTGATTGTCGCGGTCGCTCCGAGCGCGCTCGGGTTCGGCGACGACGTCAGCGTTGTCGCCGTCGACGTTGCGATCGGCACGCCTGTGAAGGTGAGACCGGTGCCGCTGCCAACTGCAAAGATGTTGCAGGCGTACTGCGTGGCCGGTCCGGTCGACGTACGCTGGACGCCAATCGTCGCGCTGTTGCCGGTCTGGGGACCGTAGACGAAATCGATCCTCGTCTGGTTCTCGTAAAACACGACCGCGAAGGTAGCCGAGCCGACCCCTCCGCCCGATGCGGTGGAGAAGTACGATGTGTTCCAGCGAATGTAATACTGACGAGTGGGGGCGACGCCCAGCGTCTGCACGAAGATACCCTTGCCCGTCCCTGCGGGCACATCGGTCCTCAGGTCGTCCCAATAGGGCATCACGGCGCCCGCGAAGATTGTCGTCGGCAGACAGCGGTTCGGGTTTTCAAAAGCGGCGCCGCCGAACTGGATGTTGCCATTCGAGCTCAGCGTGATCACGTTGAACACGCTGTCGTAGAACGTGATGGGAAACGGCGTCGTCACCGGCGTCGTGCAATCGTCGCAGTGGTTCCCGATATCGGTGCCGGTGACCAGAAGCGACGCGCCGAACGAGGTCACGTTGTAGCTCGACGAAGGCGGCGCGGCATCCGTGAATGTTGTGTGCGCCGGCGATGTCGACGAGGCGCCGGTAGCCGTCACCTCGAATCTCACGCCGATGTCATGTGGCTCCGGAGCGAAGTCTGTGTTGACGATCGTGCCGTTGTCATCCGCGAACGCGGAGAGGGCGAGCTCGTCGTGGACGGCTGGCACCTCACGCAACGTGATCGTGACCAGCTCGCCGGGCGCCCACCGCGTCCCGGTGAACGTCACGGTCTCGCCCGGCGCGTAATCGTTGCGGTCGGTCACGATCGACGGCGCCGCGGGATCGCCGCCGAACATGTTGGTGACCGGGTCGTAGAACTCGGTCGTTCCAGCCGCGTCGCCACCGGCAATCTCGACGACGCCGTCGTCGCGGCGCGTCAGAGTGGGCTGGACACGTGGTGTGCGAGTGCCCCTGATTTTCGTGAAGCGTTCCGTGACGACGTCGAAGATCTCTGCGCCTTCCTCGATCGACGCGGTGCCCGCAGCGTATCCGCCGACGATCAGCACGTTCCCGCTGGCCAGTCGCACGGCGCCGTGCCTCGAGCGCGCGACAACCATGCGCGCCACGATGGGCGTCGTCCCCGCGGCATCGCGGATCTCGGCCGTGCCCTCCGCGTCGCCGCCGGCGATCAGCACGCGGCCATCCGCAAGCGACGTCGACGACTGACCCTGACGCAGGCTGGCTGCCGGCGCCTGCTGTGCCTCCGTGACCGCAAGAGTTGTCGCAGCAATCGCACCGGTCAATATCCCGAGAATCATCCGTTCGAATCGCACCAAAACGCACCCCAGTACTGCCGTCTCATGGAAACGGGTTTAGCCGGCTCGGAACACACGCGCGCCCGGCGTCGTCCGCTGTGACGGTCGACTGAGGGCGGGAGCCGGTCGATTTGTTTGAAGAGGAAGAAGAAGATTACGTCCGGGGTAGAACAGTGTCAACGACGAGCGAGCGCTTTTTCGAGGGCAGAGAAAAGGATTTCTGAAAGGGTGTGCAGGTGGTGATTTCGATGGGACATCGACTTCGTCAAACGTCAGGTCTGCGCGCAGCGGTCGGCGGAAGGGCGCATCGCGTCGCCGAGAAGTGGGCGGCTGCGGCGCATGCCGTCAGACGCGACTCGCGGAGGCAGCCGGTGTCTTCAACAACGGACCGCGCATGCTGCGCCATACGTTCTGCTCGCACCTCGCAGTGCGTGGCGCGCCGGCACGCGCAATTCAGGAGCTCGACGGCCATCAGAACCTGGCGAGGACGCAGCGGTGCATGCACCCAGTCCCGCGGCGCTCGACGGCGCGATTCGGCTCCTCGAACGGCCCGATCGCGAAAAGTTTCGTGGAGATATATTGGAAACTGGGGATCGTGAAAGTACGAAGTCGAACAGCTAGAACAGGTGAGGTGGCGGAGAGAGAGGGATTCGGTCTCTGACCATCCCTGTGGAATCTGTAACTTACAGATTCTAAAGTGCCGGGGACGCTGTGAATGCCGGCGTTGCCGCGGGACCTTGCTCGCTTTTGCCCGCTTGAAGGGCGGCGAGCGCAGTTACTGCGAACTCGCCTACATGGACTGATGCCTCCACGAAAGGCGGATGCGGTGACGTACGCTGACGGAACGCTGGATTGTCACATGAGCGCCTGCATGGGCGCCATCTCGATTGGTGATGGTCTCTGGTTTGACACCGTCGGGTGGCTAGCCAAGATGGTGCGTGGGTTTGCCGCCGATGGCGGCTTCCTGAACGACCCGACCGCTGCGTCGAACTCTTGAGCCACGCTACTTCCGGAGAGTCAACGCCAAGGGCGCCTCCAGATTGGGATTCGGCCGTGCCGGCATGAACACCATGATGTGCCCCACACACAAATTCATGAGAGGCTCCTTTCCGTTTTGCTCATTCTCCGCTTCCCCCTCAACCTTTCAGGCAGGGCTTCGTACGCCAGGTCGCCAATGCGTTTTCCGAATTGCTCGAGCGCCGACCCGCCCACCTTTATGATTGCCCAAATTCCTACACCTGCAGCTACGGTTTCGCCAGCGCCGATCTGAATGATTGCAGTGCCGATTACTATCGTTACGAGGATAGAACCTTCTCCGACGCGGACGTCGGAAATTCGAAGTTCTAGAAACTGATTCGAGACATCCTCCGCGGCCCGAGAAATAATTTCGTCTACGACGTCAGACGCCGCACCACCGAGCGCATCGCGATCGACAGCGCCAGCGACGAGAACGACTACCTGTCTTCCGCGGTGAGCGCGCACGGCCGCTTCGTGGCGTTGGCGACCGATGTCAATCTCGGCGGCTCCGACACAACGGGGTGCGCGACATCTACGTGGTGGATCGACGTCCGCCTCAATAGCGCGAGCGGCGCGCAGAGGCTGCGATCGGCGTGCGTCCATGCCGGCGCGGAGTACAATCCGCGCCGAGGAGATCGCTATGGAGCTCGGTCCGACGACAAGACGCCGGGTGGTCGCGTGGAGCGTGGCCGCGCTGGCAGCAATCCCCGTCGCGACGCTGGCGCAGCAGCACTATCCGATCGTCGTGATCCCGACGGCCAAGGGGCCGTTCACGTTCCGTGAGGGATATCAGATCCCGTGGGAGAAGATCGAGATTCGTGTGACCGAGAAGATGTCGCCGAACCTGTTCGTCCTGCACGGGTCGCAGGGCCTCGATCCGGCGCACCCCGACGCCTCCGGCGGGCGGGCGATGGCGCTCTTCGGACCTGACGGCGTGCTGCTCGTCGACACGGAAAACCGGCAGGTCGCCGACAAGACGTTGAAAGCGATCCGATCGTTCAGCGACGCGCCGATCAAAGTTCTGGTCAACACGCACATCCACCCGGATCACACCGGCGCGAATGCGTTCTTCGCCAAACAGGGCGCGCTGATCTATTCGCAGGAAAACCTGCGCGACGAGATGCTCCGGCCGCCGCCGCGCGCCAACGGCCAGCCGGCGCCGGCGCCCGAGACGGCCGCCGTGCCGGTCGCCACCTATGCCTACGATCCCGCGGCGCCGGGCCGTGCCGCGGTCACGTTCAACATGAACGGCGAGACCGTCGACTTCATCCCGATGATGCCGTCGCACACCGCCGGCGACACGATCGTCAGGTTCCGCAACGCCGACGTGATCTACATCGAGGACTTCTATCGCAACTTCGGGTACCCGTTCGCCGATCAGGCGAACGGCGGCTCGATCGCCGGCATGCTCGACGCGGTC
>Ga0075435_100000337_pt1 | contig 28853 bp, 28 predicted proteins | sample RhiMethybrSRZTD4_FD_75302 | JGI IMG/M metagenome (GOLD analysis project Ga0075435, IMG submission 75302) | Populus rhizosphere microbial communities from Tennessee, USA - Rhizosphere MetaG P. TD hybrid SRZTD4 | ecosystem: Host-associated > Plants > Roots > Rhizosphere > Soil | place: USA...
ATGGCCTCGTTGTACTGCTCGCGGTAGTCGTGTTCATCGCTCATGGGACGTCGCGACAGTCTACTGTTCGCAGGCATGAGCACCCGCACCTTCGGCGCCCAGAGCATGACCGCGCAGCTGCGCGACGTCCTGGTGAAGCGCCCCGCTGCGGCCTTCGGCGCCGCCTTCGACGATCCCGCCCACGGCTACCTGCACCCGGTCGACCTGGACGCGGCCCAGCGCGAGCACGACGCGCTGACGGCGATCCTGGCCGACCTGGGCGCGACCGTCCACGAGTTGGACTCCGATTACGACCCCGACCTCACCTACACCTTCGACCCGGCGCTGGTCACCGACCGCGGCGTGCTGCCGCTGCTGGCCGGAAAGCCCAATCGGGTCGGCGAGGAGCTGGTGATCGAACGCTGGTGCAACGAGCACGGCATCCCGACGGTGGGGCGAATCAAGTCGCCCGGCACGGCGGAGGGCGGCGACACGTTCTGGCTGGACGAGAGGACGCTGTGCGTGGGTCGCACGCTTCGCACCAACCGCGCCGGCGCCGCCCAGCTCGGCTCCATCCTTGAACCTGAAGTAGAGGTTGAGATATTCGACGTCCCCTACTGGAAGGGCGCCGGGGAGCTGGTGCACCTGATGAGCGTGATCTCACCGATCGCGGACGACCTGGCGGTGGTGTTCCTGCCGCTGTTCCCGTGCGGCCTGCTGGAGCTGCTGCACGAGCGGGGCGTGCGGCTGGTGGAGGTGCCCGAGGAGGAATACCTCTCACTCGGCTGCAACGTCCTTGCCGTCAGCCCCGGCGTGGCCGTTGTCGCAGACGGCAACCCGGTCACGCGAGCGCGGCTGGAGGCCGCCGGCGCCGAGGTGCATGCCTTTCCCGCCGGCCAGGTGGGCGTGAACGGCAGCGGCGGGCCGACCTGCCTGACCCGTCCCATCCTGCGCGGATGAAGAACCTCACGCCCGCGGAGCTCGCCGTGGTCGCGGCCGTCGACCGCGACCGCATCGGCGACGACCTGGCGGCGCTGGTGCGGATTCCCAGCGTCACCGGCGAGGAGGGCGCCGTGCAGACAGAGGCGGCCCTGCGGATGGCGCACGCCGGCCTCGAGGTGACCCGCGTCGACACCGACCCGTCGCAGCTGGCCGGCGACCCCGACTTCCCGGGCATGGAGGCGCCGCGCACGACGCTGCCCGTGGTGGCGGGCGCGGTCGGCCTGGCCGGCGCGCCGCGCCGGGTGATCATCGCAGGCCACATCGACACGGTGTCGCCGGGCCAGCGCGAGGACTGGAGTACCGACCCGTTTGGCGCCGAGCTGCGCGACGGCCGCCTCTACGGACGCGGCTCGCTGGACATGAAGGGGGGCGTGGTGGCGGGCCTGGCCGCGCTGCGGGCGCTGGTCGACACCGAGACGGAGCTCCTCGGCGAGGCGGTGCTGGTGACCGTGCCCAGCGAGGAGGACGGCGGCGCCGGCATGCTGGCCGCGATCCGGGCCGGCTACGTGGCCGAGATGGCGGTCATCACCGAGCCCACCCGGCTCGAGATCGTGACCGCGCAGGCCGGGGCGATCACCTTCCTGCTGACGGTCAGCGGCCGCTCCGCCCACGCCGCCTACCGCCTCAAGGGCGTCTCCGCCATCGAGAAGCTGCGCGTCATCCACGACGGGCTGCTGGCCGACGAGCGGGAACGGAACGAGAGCGAGCAGAACCCCGCCATGCGCGATCTCGGCCTCCCCTACCCCACCAACCTGGGCCGCATATCCGGCGGCGACTGGTCGTCCACGGTGCCCGACCGGGTCACCGTCGAGGGGCGCTACGGCGTGCGCGTCGGCGAGACGCCTGAGCAGGCCGAGCAGGCGCTGCGAGACGCCGTGGCCGCCGCCTGTGCCGGCGACGAGTGGCTGCGCGACCACCCCGCCTCGATCGAGATCACCGGCGGGCGCTTCGCCTCGGCGGTCGTGCCCCACACCCACGCGCTGCCCTGGGGCCTGGGAGAGGCCGCCCGCGACGTGCTGGGCAAGCTGCCCGCCTTCGTGGGCGTCCCCTACGGCGCCGACATGCGGCTGCTGATCAATGAGGGCGCCACTCCGACCGTCCTCTACGGCCCGGGCGATCCGTTCCTGGCCCACGCCCCGGACGAGCACGTCGAGCTCGAGGACGTGGCGCGGTGCGCGCGGGCGCTGGCGGTGTGGGTGATGCGGGCGCTTGCCGCCCAGAGCTAGGGCACGCGCAGCGACCACGGCGCCAGCGGGACGATCGCCAGCAGCACGATCCCGGCGGCCAGGAAGGCCACCCCCGGCGAGGCGTCGTAGACCGGCAGCCACGCCAGCGGGGCCACCGCCGTACCGGAGAACTTGAACGCGGCGAACAGCGAGACGGCGCCGCCGCGGTTGGCCGGCACGGCCTCCACGGCGATGGTGTTGAGAGCGGCCCACAGCAGCGCCGACACCGCGCCTGCCGCAAACCACAGCAGCGCCATCGCCCCGACCGACGGAGCGATGCCGAGCGGTGCGATCATCGCGGCGCAGCCGATCGCCGCCAGCACCGCCGCCCGGGCCGGGCCCAGCCGCTCCGAGCCGAGCCCGCCCAGCCGCCCGAACAGGAGGCCGGCGGCCCCGTAGACGGCCAGCACCGCGCCCCGGCCGGTGGCGCCCAGGGCGAACGCGTCGTCCGCGCGCAGCGAGATCAGGAAGGCGAGGCCGGCCATGCCCAGGTAGCCCGCGAACCCGGCAGCGCAGAGCAGCCCCATCCGCGGCGTCGCCACCGAGCGCAGCGTCGGCAGCTGCTCGCCCACGGCCCGGATCGGATCGGGCGGCGGCATCAGCATCAGCGCGAGCGACACCAGCGCCGGCAGGATGAACGCCAGCCGCCAGCTGCCCTCCGCGGCGAGGCCGCCCAGCAGCGGCGCCAGCGACAGACCGCCGGCCTGCACACCCGCGAACATGCCCACCGCGCGGCCGCGCTCGCCGGCCGGCACCGCGTCGGCCAGCCCTGCCAGAAGCAGCGGCGTCGTGAACGCGTTGGCCGTTCCCTGCAGCCCACGCGACACCAGGAATACGCCGATCGTGGGCGCCACCGCGGCCAGCAGCAGCGCCACCGCGTACGCGAGGTACGCGGCGCGCACGGCGCGGCGGCGGCCGATCCGCTCGCCGATCGTGCCCGACACGACCTGCAGCAGCGCGAACGGCACCAGGTAGGCCGGCACCGCCAGCGCCACCTGATCGGTGGTCGCGTGGAAGGCGTCGCGCAGCTCGGGGATCAGCACGGCCAGCACGGCGCCGCCGAACGGCCCCAGGAACCCGCCCAGGTACAGAGGCAGGGTCGCGCGCCGGCCCGTCACTCCCGCACCGTCGCACCCGGCATCAGCCGGCCCATCGAGACCCCACCCACGATCACGGCGCCGCCCAGGATCTGCAGGCCGGTGACCTGCTCGCCCAGCAGCCAGGCCGCGAACAGCGCGCCCAGGAACGGCTGCAGGTACATGTAGAGCGTCGCCCGCGAGGCGCCGATGGTGCGCAGCGCGCGAAAGTAGAGCAGGTTGGTGACCAGCACCGGGAAGATCGTCGAGTAGCCCCAGGCGGCCCAATGCAGGTCGCTGAGGCCGGCCCAGTCCTGCTCGTGCATCTGGGGCAGCCCGAAGGGCAGGATCATGACGCCGCCGATCGACACCATCAGCGCGCTGATGCGAGCCGCCGAGTAGCGGCCGAACAGCGGTCGCAGCATCACGGAGTAGGCGGCCCAGGTGATGGCTGCGCCCACCGCCAGCAGGTCGCCGACCAGGCTCACGCCGGCCACGCCGGAGCCGCCCTGGATCACCAGCACCACTCCGGCCACCGACACCGCCAGCGCCAGCCAGTGCTTTCGCTGCACGTGCTCGTGACCGGCGAGTGAGGCGAACAGCGCCGCGAACGCGGGCGCGGAGGCCAGGATCAGGGCGGTGTTGCCGGCGGTCGTCTTGTCGACCGCGTAGTTGAACGTGAGCTGGTTGAGCAGGATGCCTACGGCCGCTGTGGCCACCACCAGCTTCACGTCCGATCTCCGGATGCGCAGGCTGCCCTCGCGCCACAGCACGAACAGGGCGAAGATGATGCCCGCGCAGAGGAAGCGCGTGGCCGAGAACGCCAGCGGCAGCCACTCGCCGAAGGCGTACTTGGTGGTCGCGTAGTTCAACGACCAGAGGACGTTCGCGAGCACCAGCATGGCATCCGCGGAGTCCGGAGTTCGGCGCACGCGCAGAGGGTAGCCGCGCGGTCAGAGCACCCGCCGCAGGTGTACCCTGGCGGCATGTCCTCCGAGCAACTGACCGCCGACGACCTGCTCTCGCTGTGCGCCCGCGCGCATGGGGCGACCGGGCGGCTGACCGGATCGCCGCCGTCGCCTCGGCAGCAAACACTGCGGAAGCTGGCCGGCTTCGTCAACGACCGCATGACCGCCGCCGCCCTTGCGCATGAGCGCGACGCGGTCACGATCGAGGTCGTTCACGGGCTGCAGGACGCGGTGCAGGCGCTGGTGTTCGCCGACCTGCTCTCGCAGATCGGGGTCGATGCCGGCGGCTACATCAGGCTCGACCGCGACGGGCTACGCCCTGCCGTCGCACCCACCCCAGCCGAGCGCGGTCTGCATGCCGGCTTCCTGGAGCAGGTGGACGGCGTCTCGGCCGCGCTGTTCGTCGTGGCGGACGAGCTGCTGGAGGTCGCGTACGCTTCCCAGACAACGCCCGATCCGGAGATGGCTGAGGCCGACGAGGCCGTGCAGATGCTGGCCGAGTCCTGCACCGCACACCTGCGCCAGGCGGATGACGGCGAGGTGCCCGCCGAGCCGGAGCAGCGGGAGCGCGGCATGGTTTGGCTGACGTTCTGCCGGCGCACGTTGGAGCGCTCGCTGGCGGTGCTCGAGACGCTGCGCGACGACCGCGATGAGGACCTCGCCTGGGCCGGGCTGGTCGAGCTGTCGCGCGCTCCCCGCCTCTACCGCGAGCTGGGGCGACCGGTGCCGGGGTCGCAGCACCTGCTGGAGCTGGCGGCGGCCGTCGCCGACGTGCCGTAGATGATTGATCGATATCTCCGTGGTGTCCTGGACGGCGAGAACCGAGTCTCGCAAGGACGCAGGGAGCGTCAATATCGGGAATATTGGCGCGACCGAGGACGCCGCGAGACGACGGTTCGCAGCCGTAGCCACCCATGCCCCGTCCCACGACCAACCTCACGCAGCGGCCAGGCTCGCGAGAGATATCGATCAATCATCTAGATACCCCATGGGGGTATGCTAGGCTGGGTGCATGGCACAGACGCGCGCGCACCTCGAGCTGCCCGTCGAGGGGATGAGCTGCGCGTCCTGCGCCGGCCGCATCGAACGGCGGCTGAACGGCCTGGACGGCGTCCACGCCACCGTCAACTTCGCCACCGAGCGCGCGGCTGTCGATTTCGACCCCGGCCGCGCCGAACCGCGGCTGATCCTCCGCACCATCGAGGAGACCGGCTACCGGGCGCGCCTGCCCGGGGCCGACACGGTGCCCCCGCCGGCGGCGACCGACCGCAGCGTCGGCGTGCGGCTGGCCGTGTCGGCGACGCTGTCGCTGCCGGTGCTGCTGCTGGCGATGGTGCCGTCGCTGCAGTTCGACGGCTGGCAGTGGATCTCGTTCGCGCTGACCACCGTGGTGGTGTTCTGGGGAGGCGCCGAGTTCCACAGTGCGGCGCTGAGCGCCCTGCGCCACGGCGCCGCCACGATGGACACGCTGATCTCGATCGGCACCCTGGCCGCGTGGGCGTGGTCGGCGGTCGCGATGATGTTCCTGGACGCGGGCGGACTGCACTACCGCATGTCGATCGACTGGTCGCTGCGAACCGGCGGCTCGCCCGGAGAGGATCTGTACCTGGAGGTGGCCGCGGTGGTCACGACCCTGGTGCTGGCCGGCCGCTTCTTCGAGGCGCGGGCAAAGCGCCAGGCCGGAGCCGCGCTGCGCGCGCTGCTGGAGCTGGGCGCGCCGGAGGCGACGCTGCTCGCGGACGGCCGCGAACGGCGCGTGCCCACCGCACAGCTGGTCGTGGGCGATAGCTTCGTGGTGCGGCCGGGTGAGCGCATCGCCACCGATGGGCTGGTGCTGGACGGCCGGTCGGCGGTCGACCGTTCGCTCCTGACCGGTGAGAGCGTGCCCGTCGAAGTGGCGCCCGGCGACAGCGTCACCGGCTCCACGGTGAACGGTGAGGGGCGGCTGGTCGTGCGGGCGACCGCGGTCGGCGCGGACACGGCCGTCGCCCGCATCGGCCGGATGGTCACCGCAGCCCAGAGCGGCAAGGCGGACGCCCAGCGGCTGGCCGACCGCGTGTCGGCCGTGTTTGTCCCGATCGTGATCGCACTGTCCGCGGCGGCGCTGGCGTTCTGGCTGCTTGACGGCGCCGGTGCCGCCGAGGCGTTCGGCGCCGCGGTGGCCGTGCTGGTGGTGGCGTGTCCGTGCGCGCTGGGCCTGGCCACGCCCACCGCGCTCTTGGTCGGCACCGGCCGCGGCGCCCAGCTGGGCGTGCTGATCAAGGGCCCCGAGGTGCTGGAACAGACGCGACGCGTGACCATGATCGTGCTCGACAAGACCGGCACGGTCACGACCGGCCACATGCGTGTGGCCGAGGTGGTCGCAACCGGCGACGTGCCCGCCGTGCGGCTGCTGCAGCTGGCCGGTGCAGCCGCCGCCGCGAGCGACCACCCGGTGTCGCGCGCCATCGCCGAGCATGCCCGCGCCGCGGGCCCGCTGCCGGCCGCGTTCGAGGCGCGCACGCTGCCGGGGCGCGGCGCCGAGGCGAAGGTGGACGGCCACACGATCGCGGTCGGACGCGGCAGCGACCGGCCGCACGTGACGGGCGAGGATGGCACCGTCGCCGGCGTGATGTGCGACGGCGCTCCGATCGGCCAGATCCGCGTGACCGACGCGCTCAAGCCCGAGGCGGCCGAGGCCATCACCGAGCTGCGCCGGCTGGGGCTGGAGCCGTTCCTGCTCAGCGGCGACAACGACCCGGCGGTGGCGGCGGTCGCGCGCAGCGTCGGCATCGACCGCTACCGGGCCGGTGTGCTGCCCGAGGACAAGGCCACGGAGGTGCGGCGCCTGCAGGAAGCGGGTGCGGTCGTCGCCATGGTCGGAGACGGCGTCAACGACGCCCCCGCGCTGGCGCAGGCCGACCTGGGCCTGGCCATGGGCACCGGCACCGACGTGGCCGTCGAGGCCGGCGACCTGACGCTGGTGTCGGGCGACCTGCGTGCGGCCGGCGACGCGATCCGGCTGGCGCGGCGCACACTGGCCGTGATCAAGGGCAACCTGTTCTGGGCGTTCGCCTACAACGTGGTTCTGATACCGCTGGCCTTCGCCGGCCTGCTGAACCCGATGCTCGCCGCGGCCGCCATGGCCTGCTCGAGCCTGTTCGTCGTCACCAACAGCCTGCGGCTGCGGAGCTTCCGCAGCCGCCGAGAGGAGCCGGTCTGATGCAGGGATACAGCGGAGAGAAGGACGCCATCAAAAAGCGGCTGCACCGGATCGAGGGTCAGGTGCGGGGGATCGAGCGGATGGTCGAGGAGGAGCGCTACTGCATCGACATCCTCGACCAGATCAGCGCCGTCTCGACGGCCCTCGAGAAGGTCGGGCTGCGGGTGCTGGACGGCCACGTCAACCACTGCGTCAGCGACGCGTTGCGCTCCGGTGACCCGCAGGCCGCGGAGGCAAAAACGGAGGAGCTGCTGCACGCGGTGGAACGGTTCGCGCGGGCACGCTGAACGCCGGGGCTAGGCTTGGCGGATGCCGATGGCCTACCCCGATCCCCCGCTCACGGACGGTGCCATCGCGCTGCGGCCATGGTCGATGCAGGACGTGCCCGAGGCAGTGCGCTGCTGCAACGAGGAGCAGATCCGCCGCTTCATCCCGCCGCTGCCGATCCCCTACACGGAGGACGACGCGATCGCGTTCATCGGCGCAGCCCAGCAGCGGCTCGAGGATGGCTCCGTGACGCTCGTGATCGGCGACGCCGCCGATGCCGCCCTGCGCGGCTCGATCGGCCTGCGCGCCATCGCTCCCGGCGTTGCCCAGACCGGCTACTGGGTGGCGCCTGAGGCACGCGGGCGCGGCCTGGCCGGCAGGGCGCTCGTGCTGCTGTCCCGCTGGGCGCTGGCAACGCTGCCCCTGATCCGTCTACAGCTGTTCACCGACGTCGACAACCCGGCCTCGATGCGGGTGGCCGAGCGCGCCGGATTTGCACGGGAGGGCACGCTCCGCAACTGGTATGACCTGCGCGGCGAGCGGCGCGACGCGGTCATGTTCTCGCTTTTGCCGGGTGAGCGACCGTGAACGCAGCCCCGGACCCGCCGCTGGCAGATGAGGCGGTGGCACTGCGGCCCTGGACAGACGGCGACGTCGACGAGCTGGTGCGCTGCTGCAACGACCCCGACGTCCGCCGCTTCATTCCCGTGATCCCGATCCCCTACACGGCCGAGGACGCCCGTGCATTCGTGGCCCGCACCGTGACGGCGGGCGAGCTGAACCTGGCCGTCACCGACCGAGCCACCGGCGCGCTGCTGGGAGCGGTGGGCGTCGGCGTCAAGCCGTGGGATGCGGGCATGGCCGAGATCGGCTACTGGCTGGCTCCGGAGGCGCGCGGCCGCGGCGCCGCCACCCGCGCGCTGCGGCTGCTGTCCCGATGGACGCTGCGGGAATGGCCGATCGGCCGCCTGCACCTGATGGCCGATGTTGACAACACGGCCTCCCAGGCGGTGGCGGAGCGGGCCGGCTTCACGCGCGAGGGCGTGATGCGATCGGGCATGCTGGCGCGGGGTGTGGCCCGCGACCACGTCGTGTTCTCGCTGCTGCCGGGTGAGGCGTGATCCTGCGGCCCGACCCGCGCGGCACGCTGGCGATCGGACAGCCCGCGCACGCGTGGCTCTCGGGCCGCCTGGCCGATGCCTGGCGCTGGCGGTTCGAGCCACTCGACGCCGTGCGCCTTGCGGCGCTCCAGCACGACATCGGGATGGCCGGCTGGGACGCGGCACCGGTGCTCGACCCGCGCTCGGGTCTCCCTTACTCCTTCACCTCGATGCCCCGGGCGATGCACGTCGAGCTGTGGAGCCGGGCAGCACGGCTGATGGTGGCCCAGAGCGGGTACGCGGCGCTGCTGGTGTCGATGCACGGCACCGGCCTCTACGAGCGCTACGTCTCGGAGCAGGAGCGGGCGGCTGAGCCGGTGCGCGGCTACCTCGCGGCCGAGTACGTCTTCCAGGAGCGGCTGCGCGAGTCGCTCGGGGCCGATGCGGCAGACGTCGCACGCAATGCGGCGCTGCTGCGTTGCTGGGACTGGCTGTCGCTGTTCCTCTGCACCGGAGCCGATCAGCAGGCGGCCTTCACCGCCGTTCCGACCGACTGCGAACCGGCCGACCTCGACCTACGCTGGAGCGACGATGCGCGCACGCAGGCGGCGCTTGCGCCGTGGCCGTTCACCGATCCGGCGCTGGGCCTGCAGGTCGAGGCGCGACTGCTGGACGGCACCTACCCCGACCAGACGTCGCTCGACGCCGCGCTGGCCGTCGCGCCGCGGGAGGTGCTCACGCTGGTGCTGCGTCCGGGACCAGCCGGTCAAGCATCTCCTCCGCAGCGGTGATGTCGTTCACCAGCGGGTGCGCCATCATCGCCTGCAGCGCCAGCCGGCGGTCACCCGTGACGGCCGCCTCGGAGGCGAGCCGGGCGTGGGCGGTCAGCTGCAATACCAGGCCCGCGACCTGCTCGGGCATCGGCCCCATCCGGTGGCGCTCGATGTCATGGCCGCGCAGCGTGCACGGCACCTCCACGATCGCGTCGTCCGGCAGGCCGTCGATGGCTCCCCGGTTGGGCACGTTCAGCACGAACCGGCGCGGCTCGCCGGACAGCACCGCTGCCATCACGCCGACCGCGAAGTCGCCGTGCTCGGAGCTGAAGCGGCCGCCCAGCGGGCGGGGATCATCGCTGTCGGCCTGGTCGCGGTAGCTGGCCAGGATCGGTGGCAGCTCGGCCATGATCTCCTGCGCGCGCGTGCGGCCGACGCGGCGGTACCGCTCCAGCATCTCGTCGTGCATCGCGTAGTAGCCCAGGTAACGGCTAGGGATCAGGCCGTACAGCGGGAACAGCCGCACCACCGGCACCCAGTAGTCGCTGTCGACGTCCGCCGGGTCGAGCGCCTCCAGCAGCTCGAACACGAGCCCGGTCACGTCCTCGCCGCGCACGCGGACGGCGCGCGTCCAGGTGAGGTGGTTCGTGCCCCAGATGTCGGTCTCCATGTCGCGCGGATCAGCGCCGAGCAGGCCGGCCAGGAACGCGATCTCGCCACCGTGCTGGTCGCACAGTCCGATCGCGTTCACCCCGCCATGGCGGACGAGCGCATCGGTCACGAGCTGCACGGGGTTCGTGTAGTTCAGGAGCAGCGCGCCGTCCGCGGCGCCGCGGCGCATGCCGGCCGCGATCGCGAGCACGGCCGGGATCGACCGCATGGCCATGGCCAGGCCGCCGGGGCCGGTCGTCTCCTGGCCGATCACCCCGTACTCGGGCGGGATCGATTCGTCGCGATGGCGCGCCTCGAGCCCGCCCGGCCGGAAGCTGGTGAGCACGAAGTCGGCGCCGTCCAGGGCCTGCTGGAGGTCTCCGGTGGACGTCACCCCAAGCGGTTCCGTGGCGTGCGCGCGCAGGATCGAGCCGGTCAGGCGCCTCTGCACGTCGAGCGCATCCGCGTCGATGTCGTGCAGCACGAGGGTCGAGCCCGCGAACCGCTGCGACTCGCGGGCAAAGCTGAACGCGAGCCCCGGCATGTATGCGGACCCGCCCCCGATGATGGCGATCCGGGCCATCGGCAAATCGTCCTAGGGCACGGCCCACAACGTCTCGACCTGCCGGACGGTGAGGCTCGTCTTGACGTAGCTCGGCTCGTTCGCGAAGGCGCCGTAGTAGTCGTTCGCGCAGTAGAGCTCGGTGCTGTCGCCTCCGGTGTCGAACGTGTAGTGGCTGCTCATCGCCCCGAGGCAGTTCCATCGCAGCCGACCGCTGATCTTCGATCCGCTCACGAGGCGGTAGAACTGGGGAACGACCCATCCGCCCGCCGCAGGGTGGACGTACTTGTACAGCGTCGACCTCGGCGTGTACGAATATCTCGTCGCCAGCTTCGAGCAGGCCAGTCGCCTGTCGGTGCAGCGGCCGCCGTTGATGCTGTACACGTTGAGGAAGCCCGATCTCACGGTCGTGGTCGTGTTCGCGGCCCCGGAGTAGCGTCGACCGAGGCGATAGCCGCACTGCGTTCGAACCATCGTGTTCATCGCTGTGGTGTACTTGTTGTTCGGATACGCAAACAGCGGGATGGGGGCGTTCACGCCGTGCGCGACCAGCGCGTCCCTGGAGCCGCACGCCTCGGCCTTCTGCTGCGCCGTTGTCAGGCTTGTCATATCGGCGTAGTCGCGGCTTGCGGAGGCCAGGTCGAAACGGGGGTACTTCGCACGGTAGGTCTTGAGGTCAGCCCAGCTGGGCATCTGGATCGGCTTGGGAAACGGCGACAGCCGCCTCGGTTCGATACAGGTGCGCCCGGTCCCGGCAATCCACGACGTCACAATCGTGCCGGTCAAGGACAGTCGTCGGCTGGAATGCCCGGCGAGCACGGTCGGAAGCGTGGACACACCGGCAACCGGCTTGCAGTTCTGCGTTGCCGTCCATGCCGTGTGGGCCATCATCGGCGTCACATAGGCGGGCGCCGCTGCGCCCGCACCATCCACCGCCGCCAGGAACGTGATCGCGGCACCACACACGGCTACAGCACGACAGGCCATCATCACAGAACGCGCCCGCATCGGCGTAAGCGTACAGAGCCGAACGGCATAATCGCCGCATGAAAAAAATCGGCCGCTCAGCCACGCGGTTTCCGCATAACCAGGCGGTCGCCCTTGCCGTAGGAGCCGCTAGGCCGTGCCCTGGTGTGACTAGGACGAGCGCGGCTAGGCCGACTGCCACCAGCGATGAGATCTGGGCGGCGGAGACCGACGTGAGTAACCCGGCGACTCCCGCGCCTGCGACGAGCACGATGGCGGCGAGCACGATGCCGCTCGCATGCGACAAGCAGCTCGATAGTTGGGCAGGCGGTACGTTACGCGTGCGCTAGGCTCGTCGCGTGGCTTTTTGCATCATGTGCGGCGAGGACATCGCAGAGGCGCGGTTCTGTACGTTCTGTGGCGCAGCGCAGACCACGGGTAGCGACGCCGAGCGGACACAAGCGACCGGGTGGAAGGACAAGATCCAGCAGGTCGCCCAACAGGCCAAGCGGGACACAGGCGGGTCGCAAGTACCAGGAGCCGCGAGTGCTACGGCCTGGAAGGCGCGCGGCGCGAACGTCACCGCGGCCGAAGCCGCCGCCGGACTGCGCTGGCATGGAATGAGCCACGAAGCAGGACGGAACGCACACGTAAGCCTCTTTTCCGACCGCATCGAACGCGAGAAGCCACGCGGTCTCTTCAGCGTGTCGAGCGCCGCCCAGGATCACGAGGTGATCCCGATCCGGAGCGTGACGAGCGTGAACATCAAGAAGGACGGGTTGACGCTGAGCAAGGTCACGGTGAAGTCCGGCGGCGGGGAGATCCCGTTCCGGTTTCGCCATGAGGACGCACAGAGCTTCAGGAGCGCGATCATGCCACTCGTCATCGCCGCTGGCCAACCCCCGAGCCAAGCTGTGCCCGCACCGACCGCTGCGGAGCCGGACGCGGCGGATCAGATCAGGAAGCTTGCCGAACTCCGAGACGCGGGGATTGTGTCCGAGGAGGAGTTCCAAACGAAGAAAGCGGAACTGCTCCAGCGAATGTGATCGCGTCTGCGCAATTCAGGCCGCTCGGGATAACGGTGGATTGGTCCGTCTACCGTGACCGCCTGGTAAGGCAGGCCGCAAACGACCGTTGCGGGCGGTCCAGCAGTCGGGCCGGGATGATGACCCGGCCCGATGAGCGCTGCGCTGCTAGAGGTGCGCGACCCGTTGCGGCCTGATGCGGCTGGCGGTGATCGCCGCTAGGAGCAGCACCAGGGTAGCGATGCCTGCACCGAGCAGGCCGTCCGTCCAATTGAACCCCGAGTCGGCGACGTTGACGGCCTGGGTGGCGGCGTCGTGCATGTACAGGGCCTGCGGTCCGTAGACCCTGTGGTAGACGAGCTGCGCGTTGGCCGGATCGACTGCCGGGCTCCTGACGCTGCTGATCTTAGCGGCGGCGTCATGCTGGTAGAGGGCATGCCCGCCGTAGAAACCCTGGTAGACGTTGCTGACTTTGGTGGCGGCGTCGTGCTTATAGAGGGCGGCGATATCACGCGCGCTGTACGGGTTCGGCCCCGCCTGCGCGGCCGTGGCGGACAGGGCGAGGATGCCCGTGGCGATCATGAGGACGCGTGCAATGCGGGCGGTGGTGGCCATGATGCTGCTCCCTTGGTCTGCGGATGCGGTGGAACGTGATGGGCACAAAGGTAGGTCGCCGCCGGGGACTGGTCGACATCCGCGAATGCGCTGCCCGTGTAATTTCGGATACACAAGTTTCGATGCGGCATGCGGCCGATTGGTCCCGCCGGCGGTCACGGTCGCGTCCTGGTGTGACACGGGTGTGACACGATCGCGCCTCGGCTGTCTGCCGCCCGCATGGTTGCGTGAGCGGGATAATCGCCGCATGAAGCTGCCGCTCCCGGTCCCGGCACCCTACGACTTCGAGCGCTCGACCTTCCGGTTCCGGATGTTCGGCGACGACCTGGCCAGCCGCTGGCAGGGTGGCGGCCTGCATCGAGTGTTGCGGTCAGGCCTGCCGGTTCGCATCGAGGCCGACGGGCTCACGGCCTACGGCGCATACACCGACCGCGATCGCGACGAGGTGGCGCACCTGCTGGGGGCGGGCTTCGACATCGACGCGTTCGCACAGGCGTTTCCGGCGCTCGCGGCCCGCGCGCCAGGATTTCGGCCGCCGCTGCTGGCCGATCCGTTCGAAGCGATGGTGACCGCCGTCACCGCGCAGCAGATCTCGCTGCGGGCCGCGGCGGTGATGCGCGCGGCGCTGGTGCGACGGCTGGGGCAGCGCGTCGACCATGACGGGTTCGAGTGGTGGCGCTTCCCGCAGCAGCACGACGTGCACGGCGCCGACCTGGCCGGCCTCAAGCTGTCGGCGATGAAGATGCGGTCGATCGCTGCGCTGGCAGACGCCGACCTGGACGTCTCCCATCTTGACAACGACGCGGTGATTGCGCACGTGACACGACTGCCCGGAATCGGACGCTGGACTGCTGACTGGCTGCTGGCGCGTTGCCTGGGGCGGCGCGATGTTGTCGCGGCGGGCGATCTGGCCGTGCGGAAGGTGGTGGCGGCCTGGTTCTCCGACGATCCGATCTGGCCCGAGCAGCGCGTTCGCGAGGCGATGGCCCCCTTCGGTGAGCATACGAATCTGGCCGTGCACTACATGCTGACGCCCGTCGGCGGCTGAAATCGCGTTGCCCCGCGGCTATTGACACGAGCACGAAACCGGGTACGGTGCACGTGTCGTTGGCATGGGGTTTGCCGCACCCTTGCCGTGGCTCTGTTCGAGGCTCTGGGGGAGTCCGTATGGGGGCAGGCAACCGTCTGCTGGTGAGGTTTATACAGGCGTCCGCAGTGCTGGTCGTGGCCGGGCTCTGCATGGCGGCGGTCGCGCTCGGCTGGGCGGCCTACGAGCTGCGTGGGCTGTCGAGCGATATCTCGCAGTCGCACGCGCGGCTGCCGGCGCCGGTGCGCGCGGTGCTGCCGGTCAACCCCGGCATCCTCGACCACCCGCAGGTGACGCTGGTGCGCTACAGCTCCGGGATCTCCTCCGGCGCCGTCGTGCTGTTCTCGACCGTCCCTGACCAGAACCTGGCCGCCTTTCTGACGCTGCCTCCCAGCACCCGCGTGAACGGCTCGCCACTCGACGATCTGACCACCCCCAAGGCGATCGAGGCGCTCCGGACAGCGGGCATCACGGTCGACCATGTGGCGCTGATCGACCCGGCTCGGGTGGGCCCCCTGGTGGACGGTCTGGGCGGCATCACCATCGACAACAAGACCACGTTTGTGTCACTCACCTCAGACGGCCGCGAGCTGCGGTTCGACAAGGGCAGGCTGGACCTGGACGGTGATCGCGCCAAGGCCTACATCCAATCGGCCACCACGCGCGAGGAGCTGGAAAAGGCCAGCGAGGCCGTGCTGGCCGGCATCGTGCATAAGGTGCTGAGGCCGGCAGGGTTTCGGCGGATGCAGACGATCGGCGGTGTGCTCGCCCACTCGGTTGCGACGGATCTGACCGGTGCGGACGTGGTCGGTCTGGTCGAGCTGCGCCTACGCGGCGGCGCCACCTACCAGTGCCAGGTGCCGCGGCACAGTCCGATCGGGGGGTACCGGGCGACCGTCGACCAGTTCCTGGGCATGGCGACGAGCCCCGCCGCAGCCTGCAGAGTTAGCCACGTCGACAGCGCGCAGCTGGCGCCGCCGGTGACCGTCGTCCGCGCCATACAACGCTACGGCTGGCACCTGTTCGCGGTGGCGGCGCTGCTGCTGATGCTGGTGGCGGCGATCGTGGCCGTGGTGCTGGTCGTGCGGTGGCCGAAGGCCGGCCGGACTCGGCCCAAGGGCATACTGCCGCCGCTGCGGCGCCTGGGCCCGTAGTCACCCGCCGGCGATAGCGAGCACCCCGGCCAGCGCCAGGCCGACACCGGCCCGCTGGCCGCTGCTGAGGCGCTCGTGCAGCCGCACGTGCGCGAGCGCGACCGTGACCAGGGGAAACAGCGATCCCAGCACCGCCACGATGCTCAGGTAGCCGTGCGTCGTTGCCACCGCGAAGCCGGCGTTGGCGGTGACGTCCAGCAACCCCACCAGCACGAGGGCCGGCAGCGCGGCGCGGGCGAACGCCGGCCGCATCACCAGAGCCGCGGCCGCGAACACGGTGACCGAAGTGATGCGTGCCGTGGCAACTCCCCACAACGGATCGGCGCGGGCGGCGTGATCCAGCGCCACCAGCTGCAGCCCCAACGCAAGCGCGGCCACCAGCGCCAGCGTCACCCCGGCGCCGCGGATGGTGCCTCCCCCGGCCGAGGGCTCGCGCGACACCAGGGCGACCCCGGCCAGAGCCGCGCCGATGCCGGCCAGCTGCACGGCGCTCGGCCGCTCCCCGGTGGCCAGCCCCACCACCACCGGCACGATGGCGCTGGTGGCGAGGATCGGCGCCGCCACGCTGATCGCTCCCAGCGTCATGGAGCGGTAGAACGACGAGACCGCCACCACGCCGGCCAGGCCGGCCAGCACGCCGGGCGGCGCCGCGCCCGTGTCATAGCCTCCGGTGCGGACCGCGGCCACCACCACGACTCCCGTCAGGCCCACGGCCTGGCTGACCAGCACCACCACCAGCAGCGGATGGCGGCGGCTGAGCGACCCGCCCATGAAGTCGGCCACGCCCCAGCACAGCGAGGCGATCAACGCCAGCGCTACCGCCATGCGCGCACCGCTATCTGAACGCCGTCACCAGGCTGCGGCCGATGCGATCGTGCACCTCCGACGTGGGGCGGCTGCCGCGCTGCTCGAGCGCCATCAGCACCGCGCCCACCACCGGCGGCGACTCCAGCCTGGTCAGAAGCGCGGTCGGCACCTCGGCGGCGATGCGCTGCTCGAGCAGCTCGCTGCGGCCGTGGAACAGGCCGCCGCTCATCACCAGCTCGAACGGCTCGTGATCCATCGCCAGCCTCGATGCCACCACCCGCGCCGCCTCGCCAAGCTGCCCTCCCGCCCACTCGACGATCTCGATCGCGACCTCGTCGCCGCGCTCGGCGTGGCGCAGCACCAGCGGCGCCGCGTTCGACTCGCGCTCGCCGCCGCGGCTGTACTCCTCCAATAGCTGCGCCACGGAGGCGGCACCCATCAGCTCGCATAGCCCCTCGCTCAGGGACGTGGCCGGACCGCGCCCGACGTACGCCTTCGCAACCGCCCGCAGGGCGGCCTCGCCGACGTCGGAGGCGCTGCCCTCGTCGCCCAGCAGCCTGCCCAGCCCGAGCGTGCGGTACGTCTCCCCGGCGCTGTTGCGTCCTGCGGCAACTGTGCCGGTACCGGCGATCACCACCACGCCCCAGGGCGCCCGCACCCCCGCGCGAAGCGCGATGAAGGAGTCGTTCATGATCGTCGGCGAAATGCTCAGCCGGAGTGCCTCGAACGCTCCCTCCAGGCGCGGAACGTCGGACGGCCAGTCGACACCGGCGAGGCCAAACACGGCCGCCTCCAGCTCGGAACGGGGCAGGTCGGCGCCGACCATGGCGCGCTCGATCGCGTCGCCGATGCTGTCCGATGCTCCGCGCAACCCCACCGTCTCCCAGTTGCTGGGGCCCGCGGTGCCGGCGCCGATCAGCGTGCCGTTCTCGTCGCAGATCGCGGCGTGCGTCTTGGAGCCGCCGCCGTCGACACCAAGGACGGCGGTCACCGGATGCCCGCCGATCGGTACGCGCGCTCGACGGCGTCCATCACCACCGCTCCGTCCTCACCGCTGGGCCGCGGCTGCCGGCCCTCCGACACCGCGTTGATGAACTCCGCCACCTGGGCGCTGTACATCGGCTGCGCGCAGTGCTCGTAGCCTTCGGGGCCCTCCGTGAAATCCCATATGCGTGCGTACCCGGCCGTGCCATACACCTCGGTATCGGCCTCCAGGCCGGCGAGATGAGGGTGCCACCATCCCGACTCGACCAGCGAGCTGGTGCCGTTCGCCCATCCGATCAGGAGCAGCCCGTCGTCGTCCACCGCGTACTCGCCGTAGCGGGTGGCGATGCGGGCGCAGACCGTCTCCAGGGCCGGGTCGCCGAGCAGGAACCGCACCGTGTCGATGGCGTGCACGCCCATGTCCAGCAGGGCGCCCCCGCCGGCCAGCTCGGGGTCGGTGAACCACCCCGAGGGGCCCCACCCCGCGTGCACGCCGTAGCCGCGGGTCTTGGTGATCTCGCCCAGCTCGCCACCTGCGATCCGCGCCCGCAGGGCGCGCACGTCGTCGTGGAAGCGCCAGCAGTGCGCCACCATCATCCGCCTGCCGGACGCGGCCGCGGCCTCGTTCATGGTCTCGGCCTCGGCCAGCGTGCGGGCCATCGGTTTTTCGACCAGCACGTGCTTGCCGGCCCCCAGGCAGGCGATCGCCTGCGGCGCGTGCAGGGCATTGGGCGTGCCGATGATGACAGCGTCGATGTCGGGGTCGGCCGCCAGCTCTCGCCAGTCGGTGGTGATACGAGGGATGCCGTGCCGCTCGGCCAGGGCCCGCAGCGATGCCTCACGCCAGTTCGCGGCCGCCACCAGCTCGCCGCCAGGGTGCTCGAGCACGCCACGGGCGTGGAAGTCCATGATCCAACCGGAGCCGAACAGGGCGATGCGCACCGGGGCAACCTACCCCTTGACGCCGGTCAGCGTGATCCCTTCGATGAAGACGCGCTGGGCCAGGAAGAAGATCACGATCACGGGCAGCATGAAGATCAGAGCCGCGGCCATCGTCAGGTTCCAGTCGACGTGATGGAGGCTGCGAAACGACGACAGCGCCACCGACAGCGTCTGGGCGTCCTGGTTGGAAGCGAGGTAGACGAGCGGCCCGTAGAAGTCGTTCCAGGCGTAGATGAAGTTGAACAGCGCGACCGCGACGATCGCCGGCTTGGCCAGCGGGATGATCACTCGCCAGAGCACCTGCAGGTGGCCGCCGCCGTCGACGCGGATGGCGTCGGTCAGCTCCTTGGGGATGGTGAGGAAAAACTGCCGCAGCAGGAAGATCGAGAATGCGTCGCCGAAGAAGCTGGGGATGATCAGGGGCTTCAGCGTTCCGATGAACTGGATCCCGGTCCACTCGTGGAACTGCTTGGCCCACAGGATGTAGAGCGGGATGGACGTCACCTGGGTGGGCAGCATCAGCGTCGAGAGCACGAGCAGGAAGACGATGTTCCGCCCCCGCCAGTCGATCCGCGAGAAGGCGTAGGCAACCGGAACGCAGCTGCAGACCACGCCCACGGTCGACAGCCCCGCGTAGAGGAACGTGTTCCAGAGGTACCGCCAGACGTTGATCTCGTCGAACACCGTCTTGAAGTTCGACCACACGAACGGATGGGGCCAGATGCTGCCGGTGAGCGCCTGGTCATTCGACTGCACGGCCGTGAAGAACATGTAGATGATGGGGAACATGAACAGCGCCGACACGCCGATCAGCACCGAGTGATTGGCCACGGCGAGCAAGAACCGCTTCCGCCGCACGGCGGCCGGGCGGCGGCGGGCGGCCGGGATCGGCCGGGTCGGCTGGGCGACTTCGGCTATGACAGGCCTCCGCCGTAGTGCACCCAGCGCCGCGACGTCAGCAGCAGGATGGCCGTGAGCACCATCGTGGCGATGAACAGGATCCAGGCCATCGCGGCGGCGTAGCCCATGTGGAAGTACGTGAACGCCTGCTCGTACAGCCACACCGAATAGAACAGAAGCGAGTTCTGCGGGGAGCCGACGCCGTTGCCGGTGGTCGTGGCACTGACGTAGGCCTGGTCGAAGTACTGGAAGCCGTCGATGATCCCGATGATCAGGGTGAAGAAGATCACCGGCGTCAACATGGGGAACGTCACGTAGCGGAAGCGCTGCCAGGCATTCGCGCCCTCGACCGAGATCGCCTCGTAGAGATCGCGCGGCACGTTCAGCAGCCCGGCCAGGTAGAGCACGATCGCATCACCGATGCCCCACAGCCCGAGCACCACGAGCGCCGGCTTGGCCCACGTCGGGTCGAAGAACCAGAGTGGCCCGTTGATGCCAAGGTGGCCGAGGAACTGGTTGATCGGCCCGGTCACAGGGTTGAACAGGTACACGAAGACCAGCGACGCGCCGACCGTCGGAGCCATCGAGGGCATGAAGAAGAGCGTTCGGTAGCCGTTGACGCCGCGCTTCGGCCGGGTCAGCAACATGGCCGTTGCGATCGCGAAGACGATCCGCAGCGGCAGGCCCACCACGATGATCCAGATCGTGTTCCTGACGGCCGTCCCGAAGTACGGGTCGCCCTGATTCGGCTGGCCGTTCAGGGTCAGCTTCCCGATCATGTAGCGATAGTTGTCGAGCCCGATCCAGCGCGGGCTCGAGATCAGGTCGTAATGGGTAAATGAGTAGTAGAGGCTGAGCAGCATCGGCCCCGCCGTGAACACCACGAAGCCGAAGATCCACGGCGACAGGAACAGCAGCACCGTGCCGTACTTCCGGAGCTGGGCGTGCCGCCGCGCACGCCGACGCTCGGCCGGCGTGCGCGGCTGGTATCCCAGCGCCTGCGGGGCCGCGGTTGCTACGGCCCCGCCCCCTGGGCGAGATCGTTTGATATCTGCTGATCCAGCGTCGCCAGCTGGGAGTGCAGGTCGGCATCACTGATCTTGCCGGACTGCCATGCGTCCTCGAAGTTGTCCAGATGGTTGGCGTAGCCGTTGCCGGACGGAGTCGTCGGCGGCGCGAAGGCCGACTTCGGGTTTGCCCAGACGTGCAGGAACGTGTCGAACTGCGGCGGCAGGCTCAGCTCCGGCGACGACTGGGAGGCAGGCGTCGTCGGCACGTTGCCGACACTGTTCGCCATCTGCACGAGGTACGTGGTGTCGGAGGCGAGGAACTTCACCAGCAGCCACGCCTGGTCAGGATGCTTCGCGCCCTTGGGGATACCGACGATCGTCCCGCCGACGCGGGCCGGCCCGTACATCTCGGGATGGTCGGAAGCAGCCGGGAACGGCGCAGTGCCGTAGTTGAGCGGTGGATGCTTGTCGCCCTTGATGAATGCGGTTCGCCACTCGCCGTCGAACATCATCGCCACCTTGCCGTTCTCGAACGCGTTGCTGGGATTGAACTCATTGTTCGTGTTGGCGGCGAAGAACTTGACGATGTTGTCGTAGCCGTACCAGTCGATCAGCTGGCGCTGCCACATGAACGCGGCCGCCCAGCCCGGATCCGTCGCGAGCTGCGGCTTGCCGCTGGAGTCGAACCACTTGGCGTCCCAGGCGTTCGCCAGATCGCCGGGCCCGAGCTCCTCCCACTGGTTGAGCGGGACGAAGCCCGCCACCTTGATCGTGCCGTCGGGATTGCGCACCGTCAGCTTCTTGGCGTCGGCCATCAGCTCGTCCATCGTCTTCGGCGGCCCGGCGATGCCGGCCTTGGCGAACATGTCCTTGTTGTAGTAGAGGCCGAACGCGTCGGTCAGCGACGGCAGCGCGCACTGCTTGCCGCCGACGTTGGTGTAGGTGATGGCGGCCGGAGCGAAATCGTTGATGGTCATACCGTCGGCCTTCATGTACGGCGCCAGGTCCTGCCAGAGGCCACCGGCGCACCACTGGCCGACGTAGTCGGGTCCGAACGGCATCGCCACGTCGGGCGGGTTGCCGCCGTTGATGGCGTTGACCAGGTTCGGGTCGAACGTGTCGTTGGGCGGGTTCGGTTGCACCTCTTCCTTGATCGTGATCCAGGGGTACTTCACCTGGAACCGCTTGAGCGCATCCTTGAACGGCTGCGCTTCCCTGCCGCTCCACATGTCCCACAGGACGATCGTGACCGGTGTCTTGTCGAGCGTGGTGGCAGGGCCGCCCGAGCTGCTGGAGCTGGAGCTTCCCCCGCCGCAGCCTGCTGCAACAACCAGCATGGCCAGCGAGCTCAGGGCGAGCAATCGCGTTCGTCTCATCGGTGTGGCCTCCTGACCTTTCATCATATGACGGCGATCCGGGAGAGGGGTTTGCGGGTGAACAGCTGCTCCTGCGCCGCCTGCAGGGCGGTGCTGACGGCTCCGTGCAGGACGGCGTCGGCGCCCAGCTGGGTGGTAGCGAGGCGCAGGCGGAAGGGTGAGATCTCGCGGAGGCGGGCGTCGACGGGCGCCAGCAGGTCGGGATTGCTGCCGATGCCTCCGCCCAGGATCACGAGCTCGGGGTCGAGCACGGGCGCGACGGCCGCGATCGCCAGCGCGATGCGGTCGGCCTCGCGGCGTACGACGGCCGCGGCGTCGGCACTGCCGCGGGCGGCCGCCGCGAACACCGACTTGGGCGAGCGGGCCGGCCGCAGGCCCGTTGAGCGGGCGTCGCGCATCACGGCCGAGGCGCCGGTCTGCTCCTCGAGCATGCCGCGGCGGCGGAAGCCGGCGTCGCCGGGGTCGCCGGTTCCCACCGGCATGTAGCCGATCTCGCCGGCAGCGCCGCCGGCGCCGCGGTAGAGCTCGCCGTCGATCACGATGCCCATGCCCACGCCGGTGCCGACCCACAGGAACACGAACGTGCCGACGTCGCGGCCGGCGCCGTGGGCGCGCTCGCCCAGGGCGGCCAGGTTGACGTCGTTCTCGAAGCTGACGGCCGTGCCCAGCTCGCCGCGGATGGCCCCGACCAGGCCCTGGCGGCCCCAGCCGGGCAGGTTGGGGGCATGGGCCAGCAGGCCGCGAGAGGGGTCCAGCACGCCGGAGCTTCCGACCGTGGCATGCGTCACCTGGCGCCAGCGAAGGTCGCCCTGGCTGGCCACCCCGTGTGCGATCTCGCCGATCTGGGCGACCAGCGCGCCCGAACTGCGCGAGCGCGCTCGCTCGTCGCGGCGGGCGACGATGGTGCCGGTGATGTCGGCCAGCGCCGCCCTCACCCAGTGGGCGCCGACGTCGATTCCGACCACCCAGCCCGACTCCGGGTTGAGCTCGTAGAGCACGGCGCTGGGGCCCTTGCCGCCGGTCGCGCGGCCCACCTCGTGCACGAGGCCGGCATCCACGAGCCCGCCCAGCGCGAGCGAGACGGTCGGCTTGGAAAGGCCGCTGGCGCGGGCGATCTGGGCGCGCGAGGTGGCGCCGGTGCGCCGGATCAGCTCGAGCACGCTACGCTCGTTGATGGCTCGCAGGAGACGGGGCTGGCCCGCGGCGAAACTGATCGGTTCCGTTGCCGTGCTGTCCCTCCTTCGGCCAGCGTATAGTTAGGAAACCTTACTGACAGTGAGGAAAATACGCCCTGGAGCGGACGGGTGTCAAGACGTCACGGAGGTTGGGATGAGCGTTCTGGCGATTAACGGCGGTACACGCGTGCGCAGCGAGCCGTATCCGGCCTGGCCGCAGGTCGACCAGCGCGACGCCGACGCCGTGGCAGACGTGGTGCTGAACGGGCAGATCGGAGGCTGGCCGGAGCCTGGCCCCCGCAACGCCGAGTTCGCCGCACGGTTCGCCTCCTACCAGGGCGCGTCCCACGGAATCGTGATGGTGAACGGGACGGTCACCATGGAGGTGGCGCTGAAGGCGCTCGGGATCGGCTGGGGCGACGAGGTGATCGTGCCGGCGCTGACCTTCGCGGCCACTGCCTACGCTGCGATCGCAGCGGGAGCGCTGCCGGTGATCGTGGACGTGGAACCGGAGCGCTGGACGATCGACCCCGATGCCGTCGAGGCCGCGATCACGCCGCGCACGCGCGCAATCATGCCGGTGCACCTGGGCCAGCAGATGGCCGACATGGATCGCCTGGCGGCGATCGCCGACCGGCACGGGCTAGCGCTCGTCGAAGATTGTGCGCACGCGCACGGCCAGCAGTGGGCCGGCCGCGGGGCCGGATGCGTCGGCGCGTTCGGCTCGTTCAGCCACCAGTCCTCCAAGACGCTGACCGCCGGCGAGGGCGGGACACTCCTCACCGGCGACGATGACCTGGCACGGCGGGCGCACTCGATCATCGACTGCGGCCGGCCCAAGGACGCGGCCGAGCAGCAGTTCACGTTCGGCGCCAACTACCGGCTGGGCGAGCTGGCCTGCGCGCTGCTCTGCACGCAGCTCGACCGGTTCGAGGACCAGCGGGCCGAACGGGAGACCGGGGCGCGGCTGTTCGAGCAGCTGGCCGACGGGCTCACCGGCGTCTCGATCAACCCGATCCACCCGCGGATCACGCGCTGGGGCTTCTACCGCTACCTGTTCCGGATCGACCCGGACGCGTTCGCCGGGGCGACGTGCGAGACGGTGGCCGACGCGCTCGAGGCCGAGGGGATCGCGGCGGAGGTGCAGTATCCGCCGATGAGCCGCTACGACCTGTTCCAGCCGCAGCTGTCACGCCTGCCGGTGTGCGTGGTGCACGCCAACCGCCTGGATCCGGCCAGGATGAGCTTCCCGGTGGCTGAATCAGCCGGCGAGCGCGAGGCGGTGTACCTGAACGAGAGCGTGTTCCGGGCCGGCCGCCAGGGTGTCGAGGATGCCGTGACAGCCATCGCAAAGGTGCAACAGCACGCCCACGAGCTGACGGCCGTCCGAACGTAACCTCCTCGCAACGGCCGGTGCCGATCCTGCCGCGAACTCTCGTCGCGGGCCGAGTCGGTGTTTGACTCCAACAATCGGGCGCTTGCGTCAACCATCCGAAAACCGCGTCACACCGGCCGTTACCGGTGTGGCAGCGCCGTCACGAGGGCATCACGAGGGCCGAGTCGGGCTCTGACCCCTTTACGGTTGGGGAGGCGTGACGAGGTGCTCACGCAAGAGCACGGCGGCTGTGGAAGTCCGGTCAGCTGAAGAACCGCGGCAGGTGCTCGCGGTTGCCCTCGAGCAGCGCGTCCAGCAGCGGCACCGCGACCCGGTAGTCCGATGACAGCGGGTTCGCCATCAGCGCCTTCAGCGCCAGCTCGCGGTCGCCGCTGACGGCCGCCGCCACGGTCAGCCGCTCGTAGGCCTTGACCTGCTCGACCAGCCCCAGCATCTCCGGCGCCAGCGGGTCGACCGGAAGCGGCTCCGCACCGGCGGCCGTGATCCGGCACGCCACCTCCACCACCGCGTCCGCGTCAACGTTGGGGATCGCCCCGGCGTTGCGCACGTTCACCACCTGCACGTCGCCGCGGTCCGTGTACAGCGACTCCACCAGCATCGCCGCCGCCTCCGAGTAGAACGCGCCGCCCCGCTGCTCGAGCAGCTTCGGCTTTACGTCGAGCGCCGGGTCGCGGTACATCTCCAGCAGCTCTCGCTCGATCTGCATCACCTCGTCGGCCCGCGAACGCGCGCCGGCCTGCTTCTCGAGCACCTCGCCCGTCAGATAGAAGTAGCGCAGGTAGTACGAGGGGATCGACCGCGTCAGCCGCACCAAGTCGCCGGGCAGATCGACCTCCTCCCCCAGCTGGTCGGCATACGTCTTGATCAGGTCGGGCAGCCGGTCGACGCCGTCCACCACCACCTTCCGCTCCCACGAGAGGTGGTTCAGCCCCACGTGTTCGAGCTGCACCTCGGCGGGCTCGACTCCCAGCTGCTTCGCCAGCATCCGCTGGAACCCGATCGGGATGTTGCAGAGCCCGATCGCGCGGTGGCCCGCGTCCGACAGCGCCTGCGTGACCAGGCCCGCCGGGTTCGTGAAGTCGAGCAGCCACGCGCCTTCGGCGCCCAGCCGGGCCGTGTCCTCGGCGATCCCGAGCACCACCGGCACCGTCCGCAGCGCCTTTGCGAAGCCGCCCGGCCCGGTCGTCTCCTGGCCGATCAGCCCGAACCGGGCGGGGATCGTCTCGTCCCCCAGCCGCGCCCGCAGGCCGCCCACCCGCAGCTGCACCAGCACGAAGCTCGCGCCGTCGACCGCCTGTTCTCGGTCGGTCGTCAGCGTCAGCCGCCCCGGGAACTCCAGCTTCTCGAGTATGCGCCCGGCCAGCCCGCCGACGATGTCCAGCCGCTCCCGGTCGATGTCGTGCAGCACCAGCTCGTCGACCGGCAGCACGTCGCGGCGCAGGCCGAAGCCCTCCACCAACTCGGGCGTGTACGTGCTACCGCCACCGATAACTGCAACCTTCACGACGGCCTCATCCTACGGTATCCTGGCGGCGGAATGAAATCGTTAGGAAAGTTTCCTGACAGATTCGTGGCCGAGATCGCGGAGCAGCCACAGGCCCTCCGCCGCGCCGGCCGGGGGTTGGTCGAGCAGTCCGAGCAGCTCGCCCGCCTGCGCGAGGCCGTCGCGTCGTCGCGCTCGATCCTGTTCACCGGCATGGGCAGCTCGTACGACGCGTGCTACCCGATCGTCACCACCCTCGCCGGACGCGGCCGCCCCTGCTCGATGCTGGACACCGCCGAGCTGCTGCACTTCCGGATGCCGCTGCTGCAGCCGGATTCGCTGCTGGTCTGCGTCAGCCAGTCCGGCGAGAGCGCCGAGCTCGTGCGCCTGATCGAACGTCTCCCGGCCAGCGCCCGCCCGACCATCGCCGCGGTCACCAACGGATCCGCCAACACCCTCGCCGCCGACGCGGACATCGCGCTCGACACCTGCGCCGGCGAGGAGCTGGGCCCCTCCACCATGACCTTCGTCGGCGCCATGGCCGTGCTCGACGCGCTGACCGGTGACCCGCCCCTGGAGCGCGCCGCCCTCGAGATGGAGCGCCTGCTGTCCGAACCGGACGCAGCCGCGGATCGCCTCAGCGCGTGGATCGACGGCCGCCCCACGCTGGCCCTCGTCGGCCGCGGCTCGGCCCGCGCTGCTGCCGAGATGGGCGCCCTGACCCTGAAGGAGGCGGCCCGCTTCCCGGCCGAGTCGATGCAGGCGGCCCAGTTCCGGCACGGCCCACTCGAGCTGGCCGGCCCTCACCTGGCCGTGATGGTGATCGCAACCGAGCCCGGCACCCGCGGGCTGGAGCTGAAGCTGGCCGGCGAGCTGGCCGGCGCCGGCGCCGCCGTGCTCGTCGTCAGCCAGGACGGTGACTGCCCGGACGGCGCCGAGGCGATCTCGGTGGGCCCGCTCAGCGGTGGCCTGGCGGCGGCCGCCGCCACCGTCCCCGCCCAGCTGCTGGCCTGGCGCCTGGCCCGCTGCCGCGGCCTCACTCCCGGCGAGTTCGCAATCGCAGGCAAGGTGACCACCCGCGAATGAGCGCACGCATCGCCCTCACCATCGACACCGAGCACCCCGACTTCCCGTGCACCCCGGGCAACCTGCCGGCGATGCTGGACGCGCTGGGGGCCGCTGGCGCGCGCGCCACCTTCTTCATCCAGGGCCGCTGGGCGAGCTCCAACCCGGCGATGGCGCGGCGGATCGCCGAAGACGGCCACACCATAGGCAACCACTCCAAATCGCACGCCCCCATGGACATGCTCACCGACGCGGGCATCGCCGCCTCGCTGAGCGAGGCCGAGCAGATGATCGAGCAGGCCGGCGGCGTCAACCCGAGACCGTGGTTCCGCTGCCCCTACGGCCAGGGCCAGGACGACCCGCGCGTGCTGGCCGCCATCGAGCGGGCCGGCTACCGGCACGTCAGCTGGAAGATCGACCCCTTCGACTGGGAGCCCGGCCGCACCCCCGCCGACGTGGTCGAGCGGGTGCTAAACGGCCATGCCCGCGAGGGTGACGGCGGCATCGCGCTCATGCACAGCTGGCCGGACGTGACCGCCGCCGCGCTGCCCGAGTTGATCGAACGCCTGCGCCGGGCCGGCGCCGATCTGGTGGGGGTGGAGCAGCTTGGCTAGGCCGGCCGTGCTGGCCGTGGACGGCGGCAACTCGAAGCTGGATGCGGTGCTGCTGAGCCGCGGCGGACGGGTGCTGGGAGCCGCCCGCGGGCGCGGCGCCAGCTTCTCGCCCCGCGACCACGACGGATCCTTCGCCCGCCTCGACGCGACGGTGGCCCGGGCCTGCCGCAGCGCCGGGATCACGCCCGGCTCCGGCCCGATCGCCGATGCCGCCGTGCTCTGCCTGGCCGGTGCCGATCTGCCGGTGGACGACCGCCGCCTCAGCCGGAGCCTGCACGCCCGCCGCTGGGCCGAGCGGGTCGTGCTGCGCAACGACACGTTCGCCGTGCTCCGCGCCGGCACCGAGCGCCCATGGGGCGTCGGGGTGGTCTGCGGCACCGGGCTCAACTGCTGTGCCGTCTCCCCCACCGGCAAGATCGTCCGCTACGCCGCCATCGGCGAGATCTCCGGCGACGGCGGCGGCGGCGACTGGATGGGCCTGCAGGCGCTGCGGGCGGCCATCCGCGGCCGCGACGGCCGCGGCCCCAGGACCTCGCTCGAGCAGTCCGTGCCGGCCCACTTCGACCTGCGCACGCCCCACCAGCTGATGGAGGCGATCTACCTGGGAAAGATCGACCAGCACAGCCTCACCGAGCTGCCGCGGCTGGTGCTGTCCAGCTCGCGAGCCGGTGATGCGGCCGCCCAGGACATCGTCGACCGCCTGGCGGACGAGATCGTTGCGATGGTCGTCTCGGCCCTGCGCCGCCTGGCCATGACCCGCCGCGACAGCGACGTGGTGCTCGGCGGAGGCGTGGCACAGGGGCGCGACCCGCGGCTGCTCGGGCACATCGAGCAGGGCGTGAACGCGGTCGCCCCCGACGCCCGCGTGCGCGTGCTGGACGCGCCGCCGGTGCTGGGCGCCGCCTTCCTCGGCCTTGACGAGATCGGGGCGGGGAGGCGAGCATACGCCGAGCTGCGATCGGCGGTGACGCACGATCGGCTGACATCCCCTGGAAGGGAGCGGTAGTGGCGCGGATCCTGCTGGATGAGGTGACCAAGGTGTTCGGCTCCGAGGTGGTCGCGGTCGACCACGTCAGCCTGGAGGTCGCGGACGGCGAGTTCATGGTGCTGGTGGGCCCGTCCGGCTGCGGCAAGTCGACGCTGCTGCGGATCATCGCCGGCCTCGAGGAGCTATCGACCGGTGAGGTCGTGATCGGCGACAGCATCGTCACCGACATGTCCCCGCGCGACCGCGACATCGCCATGGTGTTCCAGAACTACGCGCTCTACCCGCACATGACGGTCGAGCAGAACCTCGGTCTGGGCCTGAAGCTGCGCGGCGCGCCCAAGGCCGAGCGCAAGGCCAAGGTGGGCGAGGTGGCGCAGGTGCTGGGCCTGGACACGCTGCTCGGCCGCAAGCCGGCACAGCTCTCGGGTGGGCAGCGGCAGCGCGTCGCGATGGGCCGCGC
>Ga0075435_100000342_pt1 | contig 28702 bp, 28 predicted proteins | sample RhiMethybrSRZTD4_FD_75302 | JGI IMG/M metagenome (GOLD analysis project Ga0075435, IMG submission 75302) | Populus rhizosphere microbial communities from Tennessee, USA - Rhizosphere MetaG P. TD hybrid SRZTD4 | ecosystem: Host-associated > Plants > Roots > Rhizosphere > Soil | place: USA...
CGTTCTTCTTCCCTGCTTGCTGTGACGCGCGAGAGCGTCGTTGAAAAAAGTAAGGGCCAAAAAAAAAGGCCGCATGTGTGCGGCCTTTCCCTTACGGCGCCAGGCCCGCCCGGCGTCGCAGTGATAATACTGGACTTTCGTCAATATGCCAAGAGCACTAGTGAGCGTGTATGACAAAACGAGCATTATCGAGCTCGGACGCGATCTTTCGCGCCGCGGCTTCGAGCTCGTGTCCACCGGCGGCACCGCGCGCGCGCTGAGCGACGCGGGCCTCGCCGTGACGGGCGTCTCCGACCTCACCGGCTTTCCCGAGATGATGGACGGCCGCGTGAAGACGCTGCATCCGGCGCTGCACGGCGGCATCCTCGCGCGCCGCGACCGCGCCGACGATCTCGCCGCGCTCGAGCGCCACGGCATCGGGCTGGTCGATCTCGTCGTCGTGAACCTGTATCCGTTTCTCGAGACGGCGCGCAGGCCGGACGCCGCCTTCGACGAGCTCATCGAGCAGATCGACATCGGCGGACCGTCGCTCGTCCGCGCGGCCGCGAAGAACTTCCGCGGCGTCCTCGTGGTCGTCGATCCGCGGCGCTATCGCGAGCTCGTCGAGCAGCTGGATCGCGACGGCGGCCCGACGCTCGCGTTCCGCTTCGCGCTCGCGCAGGACGCGTTCGCGCACACGGGCCAGTACGACGTCGCGATCGCGTCGACGCTCTACGACTTTTCGGCGCAGGGCGATCGGTTCGCGCGCCGGGCGCGCGGCCACGAGATCCCCGAGGGCCTCGGCTTTCAGCTGACGAAGCTGCGCGATCTTCGCTACGGCGAGAACCCGCATCAGCGCGGCGCGCTCTACAGCGGATTCACCGAGCGCTTCGCGCCGTGGGAGATGCTGCAGGGAAAAGAGCTCTCCTACACGAACCTGCTGGATCTCGACGCCGCCGCGCGCGTCGCGCTCGAGTTCGCCGAGCCGGCGGCGGTCGTCGTCAAGCACACGAACCCGTGCGGCGTCGCCACCGGAACATCGGCCGCCGACGCCTACGTCCGCGCGCGCGAGGCCGACAGCGTCGCCGCGTTCGGCGGCATCGTCGCGGTGAATCGTCCGATCGACGCCGCGTGCGCCGGGGCGATCGTCTCGACGTTCATCGAGGCGGTCATCGCCCCGGCCGTGGACGCCGGCGCGCGGCCGATCCTCGCGCGCAAAGCGAACATGCGCGTCGCCGTCGCCGACGTCGAGCGGCTGGCTGACGATCATCCCGGCCACGGCGGCGAGGAGCTGCGATCGACGCTCGCGGGCGTGCTGGTGCAGCAGCGCGACCGCGTGATCGAGGCGCGCGAGCCGTGGAGCGGCGCGTCGCTGCCCGACGGCGTGCGCGTCGTCAGCAGGCGGCAGCCGACCGAGCGCGAGTGGGAGGCGCTCAGGTTCGCCTGGCGCGTGTGCGCGCACGTGAAGTCGAATGCCGTCGTCTTCACAGACGCGCAGGGGACGCTCGCGATCGGCGCCGGTCAGATGAGCCGCGTCGATGCCGTCCGCGTCGCGGTGATGAAGGCGCAATCGGCGTCGCGATCGCTCGCCGGATCGGCGGCGGCGTCGGACGCGTTCTTTCCATTTCGGGACGGCGTCGACGCCGTCGCCGATGCCGGCGCGACCTCCGTCGTCCACCCCGGCGGATCGGTGCGCGACGCCGAGGTGATCGCGGCGGCCGACGAGCGGGGCCTCGCGATGGTGGTCACCGGCCGCCGGCATTTCCGGCATTGAGGACGAGATGACGCAGCGTGATGCGTGGCGGTGGGCGCTGCTCGGCGCCGTCGTGGTCGGCATCTTCGCGCATTCGTTCATCCCGCGCTACGAATGGCGCTCGGTGAATGCGGCCGGCACCGCGATGATCGTCTACGACAAATGGACGGGCCGCTTCCAGCGCGCGGAATACGACGAAGGCGGCAAGGTGAAGGCGATGCAGGTCTTCACGCCGTTCTGACGCGTCCTCGGCGCAGCTACTGCGCGAAGACGCGCCGCGTCGTGAACGACAAATCGGCCAATGTTGGCGAGGACACGGTCGCGTCGTCGCCCGCGGCGACCGAGAGGTCGTACGCGCCGGCGCGCAGGACATACATCTCGATCGTGTTCCTGGCGGGATCGACGATCCAGTACTCGGGGACGCCGAACCGCACGAGGAGATCCATCTTGCGGCCGCGATCGCGCGCCTCCGTGCTCGGCGACAGCGCTTCAACCGCCAGGTCGGGCACGGCCCGTCCGGCGTCCCAGTCGTGCAGCAGGTGCCGCCGCTCCGCCGTGAAGTAGACGACGTCGGGCTGGACGACGTTGTGCTCCGAGAACACGATGTCGAAGGGCGCAGGGACGATCAGGCCACCAGCGCGCTCTTCGTAATCGCGCAACACGTCCATCAGATGAAGCGCAACTCTCTGGTGCCGCAGCAGGGGTGCGGGAACCACGATCACCTCGCCGTCGTACAGCTCGTACCGCCGGCCGTCGTCCGGCCACTGCTGCAGCTCGGCGTAGGTGAGGCGCGAATCCGTCGCCTTCATCGACCGCATTGTAACTCCTCAATGCGAACGACGTGCCGGGGGTGTTCGCACGGATTTCCGAACAAAACGGCAACGTCACGTCTGATTCGATGGAGAAAATGCGATCGTCGCTGGCGTGAGGCGTGGCAGAATCTGCGCGACATAAGGAGTCGAACATGAAGCTGACGCGATTGCTGTACGCGGGCGCGCTGGCGGTGGGCGTCGCGGTGATGCTCGCGGCCGCCCCTGCCACCATGACGGCCGATCCCCAGGGCGGCGACGCCGTGCGCGTGGACGCCAACGATGTCGGCGGCGTGGTCTCCGGCGCGAACGGGCCGGAGGCCGGCGTCTGGGTGATTGCCGAGACGAAGGATCTGCCGACGAAGTTCGCGAAGATCGTCGTCACCGACGATCGCGGGCGCTACATGCTGCCCGATCTGCCGAAAGCGAACTACGACGTCTGGGTGCGCGGCTACGGCCTCGTCGATTCGGCCAGGGTGAAGGCCGCGCCCGGGAAGGTCCTCAACCTCACCGCGACCAAGGCGCCGAACCCCCGCGCCGCCGCGCAGTACTATCCGGCGGGCTTCTGGTACTCGTTGATCAAAGTGCCCGAGAAAGGCGACTTCCCCGGCAACGCGCCGGGCGGCAACGGCATCAACCCCAACATCAAGAGCCAGGCCGACTGGATCCAGCGGATGAAGTCCGGCGGCTGCACGGCGTGCCATCAGCTCGGCACGAAAGGCACGCGCGAGATTCCGAAGGAGCTCGGCTCGTTCCACAGCTCGATCGAGGCGTGGGACCGGCGCATTCAATCGGGCCAGGCGGGCGCGCAGATGAGCGGCGGCCTCAATGCGCTCGGGCGCGAGCGCGCGCTGTCGATGTTCGCCGACTGGACCGACCGCATCGCCGCCGGCGAGCTGCCGCCGGCGCCGCCGCGCCCGCAGGGGATCGAGCGCAACGTCGTCATCACGCAGTGGGACTGGGCGGATCCGAAGGCGTACCTCCACGACGAGGTCTCGACCGATCGCCGCAACCCGACGCTGAACTCGAACGGGCTGATCTACGGATCGCTCGAATTGAGCGCCGACTATCTGCCGGTGCTCGATCCCGGGAAGAACGCGATCTCGCAGGTGAAGCTCACCGTCCGCGACCCGAACACGCCGCCGACGCCGGCCACGATGCCCGCGTCGTCGCCGTACTGGGGCGAGGAGCCGATCTGGACGAGCCGCAACAACGTGCACAACCCGATGTTCGACGAGAGGGGTCGCGTCTGGATCACGTCGACGGTGCGTCCGGCGTCGAATCCCGACTTCTGCAAGGACGGATCGACGCATCCGTCGGCGAAGCTGTACCCGCTCGCGACCTCCGGGCGGCAGCTCGCGATGTACGACCCGAAGACCGGCCAGCTCGCACACATCTCGACGTGCTTCGGCACGCACCATCTCATGTTCGCGGAGGACGCGAACCGCACGCTGTGGACGAGCGGCGGCGGCGCGGTCGTCGGCTGGCTGAACACGAAGATGTACGACGAGACGCACGACGAGGTGAAGTCGCAGGGATGGACAGTGCTCGTCCTCGACACCAACGGCAACGGCAAGCGCGACGCGTACACCGAGCCGAATCAGCCGCTCGATCCGGCGAAGGACAAGCGGTACGGCGGCGGCTTCTACTCGGTGGCGCCGGCGCCCGATGGATCCATCTGGGGCAGCGTGCTCGGGTACCCCGGCGCGGTCGTGCGGCTCACACCTGGATCGCATCCGCCGGAGACGGCGCTCGCCGAAGTGTACGAGCCGCCGTTCCCCGGCTACTCGCCGCGCGGCGGCGACGTCGATCGCAACGGCGTGTTCTGGACCGCGCTCGCGAGCGGCCACATGGCGAGCTTCGATCGGCGCAAGTGCAAGGGGCCGCTGAACGGTCCGAAGGCGACCGGGCAGCATTGCCCTGAAGGGTGGACGCTCTACCCCGAGCCGCTGCCGCAGCTCAAAGGCGTGACCGATCCCGGCAGCGCCGAAGCGAGCTATTACACGTGGGTGGACTGGCACGACTCGCTCGGCCTCGGGCCGAACACGCCGATCGACACCGGCAACGCCTCCGAGGGTCTGCTCGTGTTGAAGGACGGCAAGTGGGTCGTCCTGCGCGTGCCGTACCCGACCGGCTTCTACACGAAGTGGATGGACGGCCGGATCGACGACGCGAAAGCCGGCTGGAAGGGCCGCGGCCTCTGGGCGACGGTCAGCACCCGCGCGCCCTTCCACATGGAAACGGGCCGAGGGACCACGTCGAAGGTGATGCACTTCCAGCTGCGGCCCGATCCGCTCGCGCACTGAACCGCGGAGGGATTGGGGATTGGGGCTTGGGGATTAGGGTGGTTGGTGATCGGTGCGTGGATTGGAACGGCGTGACAGCCGTGATCGAACCAATCCCCAATCCCCAACCCCCAATCCCTACAGCGCGGCGAGCAATTCGGGCCGCGTCACCGTCGCCGGCCCGAACTTCCCGACAACGACTCCCGCGGCGTGGTTCGCGAGGATCGCCGCCTCCGTCATCGTCGCTCCGGCGGCGAGCGCGAGCGCGAGCGTGGCGACGACGGTGTCGCCGGCGCCCGTCACGTCGGAGACTTCTCGCGCGGTCGCGGGAATCGATCGATCGCCGTCGGCGTCCGCGAGCCACATGCCGTGCTCGCCGCGCGTGATGAGCACCGCGTCCGCGCGCGCGCGCGCGCGAAACGCGCGTGCCGCCTCGCGCGCATCGTCGTCGCTGCGGATGCGCGTGTGCGTCGCGGCCTCGGCCTCGTGATGGTTTGGCGTCACGAGCGTCGCGCCGGCGTAGCAATCGAGATGCGGAATCTTCGGATCGACGACGACCGGCGCCGATCCGCCGCCGCCGCGCACCGCCGCGAGCAGCGCTTCCACGACGCGGCGCGTGATCGTCCCCTTCAGGTAGTCCGACACCACCAGCGCCTTCACGCCGCCGGCGAGCGACGCGGCGCGATCGACGATCGCGCGCTCCACGGCGCCTGACGCGTCGGCGTCCTCCTCGTAGTCGATCCGCGCCACCTGTTGATTGCGCTCGGTGACGATGCGCGTCTTTTCCGTCGTCCTCCGCGTGCGATCGACGACGAGTCCGCCTCCGTCGATCGCCGCCGCTGCGAGCTGATCGCGCACCGCCGCGCCGGCCGCGTCGTCGCCGACGATGCCGACGAGCGAGACGCGGGCGCCGAGCGCGGCGAGGTTGTGCGCGACGTTCGCCGCGCCGCCGAGCCGCACGTGCTCCGACTCGAAGCGGACGATCGGCACCGGCGCCTCGGGCGAGATCCGCGTCACGCGGCCGACGATGAAGCGATCGAGCATCACGTCGCCGACGACGAGCAGCGGAACGCCGCCGAAGCGGCCGACGAGATCGCTGGCGCGCGCCGGCGTCACTGCGCGGCTGGAGCGGGGGCGCCGCCGTGGTGCGGCGGCCAGCCGAGCGCCGCCGCGTCGGCGGCGGCCGGCAGCGTGATCACGATGAGGAACAGCATGAGCACTTCGGAGTCGCCGAAGTTGTACTCGAAGAGGCCGGCGGTGAGGAGCGCGAGCACGGTCGCGAGCGCCGCGGCGGGCAGGACGCGCGGCGAGCCCGACGCGAAGCGCTTCTGCAGATCGCGGACGACGGCGACGACGAACCACAGCCAGAGCGCGAGCGCCGGCAGACCGCGCTCGGCCCCGATCTGCAGCGGGTCGTTGTGCAGGTGCGGATTGATCTTGTTCACCGCGTCGTTGCCGCGGAACTCCTCGTAGCGCCGCTGCACCATGTTCGGCCCGACCCCGACGAGCGGGTACGCGGCGATCATGCGCTCGCCCTCGCGGATCATCGACACGCGATCGAGGCGCGTCGGATCCCTGTTGTCGAACATCGAGACGAAGCGCTTCGTGATCATGCCGGGCGCGAGCGCGAAGAAAATCGCCGCGACGATCGGCAGCACGGCGAACAGCCGGAAATCCTTCAACGCGAAGAGGAGCGCCGCGCCCGCGCAGACGCCGACCCAGGCGCTCCGCGTCGAGGTGAGCGCGACGGCCACGGCCAGCGCCGGCAGCACGAGGGCCGCCCACGTGCGGTCGGCTGTGTCGAACAGCACGCGCGCCGCCGCGATCACGATCGCGATCATCAGCAGGCCCGAGTACGTCATGTAGTGGCCGAGCGTTCCCTGCGGCCGCTGGCTCAGCTGGTCGTAGTGGAGGATGCCGTACTGGATGACGCCGAACGCGGCGCTGACGGCGGCGCACGTCAGCACCACCGTGACGAGCGTTCGCGTCTGCGCGCGCGCGACGAGCCGGTACACGGCCGGCACGATGAGAAACAGCACGAGCTGTTTGGAGTCGATGAAGCTCGTACGCGGATCCGGCGAGAAGGCCGCCGAGACGAGCGTCGCAGCGGCGTAGGCGGCGAGCGGCCAGAAGAACGGCGGCGCGGCGAACCGTTCGCGCTTGACGACGAGCGTCGCGGCCCAGCAGACGAGCGCGACGGTCAGGAGCATCTGCGCGACCGCGATCGAGAACTGCACTGCGCCGGCCATGGCGATCAGCGCGAGTGCGCCGGCGTGCTCGAGGCCGTCGCCGGCGACCGGCTGCGGCCGGTCGAGCGCGAGCGCGTCGTTCACGTTCATCAGTGTATCCGCCTTTCAGAGTCACGGTAGCGCAGCCCTTCAGGGCTGCCGCGCGCGGCCGTCTAGCAGGCCTGAAGGCCTGCGCTACCCGAGACCGCGCGACTGTGAGACGAGCACTCGTTTGGCGGCTTCGAACACGCGCGCCGCGTCGATCGACGTGAGGCAGCGGAAGTCGCCCGGCTCGCAGACGCGCTGGTCGCACGGGCGGCAGGGGAGGTCGCCCGCCTCGACCGACTCCGTCGCGGACACCGGACCGCGCCACGGCGCCGAGCGGGCCGGCAGCGTCGGCCCGTAGACGCCGACGATCGGCACGCTCGTCGTCGCGGCGACGTGCAGCGGGCCGCTGTCGCCGCCGATGTAGAGCGACGCGCGGTCGAGCAGCGCGCGCAGCTCCGCGAGCGACAGCTCGCCGGCCGTCACGACTTGCGCCGACCGCGCCGGACCGAGCCGCTCCTGCGCCGCCGCGATCACGCGCGCGGCGGCCTCGCGCTCCGACGGCCCCGACGTCACGACGATCCGCCGCCGCGGATCGTCGCCGGCGAGCGCGCTCACGAGGTCGACGAAGTGCGCGGCCGGCCACCGCCGGAACGGATTGCCCGCGCTCACGTGGACGACGACGATCGATTCGCCGTCGCGTACGCCGGCGCGCGACAGACGATCGGCGACGGCCGCGGCCGCCGCCGGATCCGCCGGCATCTCCACCGGATGCGCCGCGCGATCGGGCCGCGCGATGCCGAGCGGCGCGAGCAGGTCCCACTGGTTCTCCACCGAGTGCCGCGGCCGCAGCTCGCGCGGCCGTGCGACGCGGTCGGTGTACATCCAGCTGCGGCCGCGAACCTGGTAGCCGACGCGGCGCGGCGCGCCGCTCAGCCACGCGAGCAGCGACGCGCGCGGCCCGCCGTGAAAGTCGATCACGAGGTCGAACCGCCCGGCGCGCAGCCGGCGGCCGAGCGCCACGTCGCGCAGCAGGCCGCGCAGGCCGCGCAGGCGCGGCGCGACGATCACGTCGTCCAGATGAGGATTGCGTTCGACGATCGGCGCGGCCGCCGGCTCGACGATGTAGGCGAGGTGCGCGTCGGGAAACCGTTCGCGCAGCGCGCGCACCGCCGGCGTCGTAAAGACGACGTCGCCGATCTCGCGCAGGCGGACGAGGAGAATCCGTGAGATGGGGTTACTCGTGTTCGATCGTCGCCTCGTCGATCAACATGACGGGGATGTCGTCTTTGATCGGGTACACACGTTTGCACGTCGCGCACTTCAGGGCTGTGCCGTTTTTCACTGGCGTGACCGGCGTTTTACAGTTTGGACACGCGAGAATTTCGAGCAGCTCCGGGTCGACCGGCATGCGGCGACTATATGACACCTTTCCGCTTTTGTGGAACAATTCCAAGGATGAAGATCGCTCTGCTCGCCGCCGTGTTCAGCATGTCGGTTCCGCTCGCGGCTGAGCAGGCGGGAGGATCGCGGCAGCCCGCCGGCGCGCCGACGTCGCCCGACAAGATCGCCGAAGCGTACAACCAGTTTCTCCTCGGGCATCGCCTCGAAGAGAAAGACGACGAGAGCGGCGCGATCGCGGCGTTCAAGCGCGCGATGGAGCTCGACCCGAACGCCGCGGAGATTCCGGCGGAGCTCGCGAGCGTCTTCCTGCGGCAGAACAAAGTGCAGGAGGCGATGACCGCCGCGGAGCAGGCGCTGAAGATCGCGCCCGCGAACCGCGAGGCGAACCGCGTGCTCGGCACGGTCTACGCTGCGCTGTCGGAGACGACGCGCGAGAACGGCCGCCGCAATGCGAACCGCCCCGACGAGAACCTCACCAAGGCGATTCGCCACTTCGAGCTGGCCATCGACAAGAGCGGCGGCGGCGAAGCCGATCCCAACGTGCGCGCGACGCTCGCGCGGCTCTACGTGCACGCCGCGATGTACGACAAGGCGATCCCGCTGCTCACCGATCTCGTCAATCAGGAGCCCGGCTGGCAGGACGGTCCGATGATGCTCGCCGAGGCGTACGCCGGCGCGGGGCGCGCGGCCGACGCGATCGCGTGGCTCGAGCAGCGGACCGCCGAGGACGAGCGGATGCTGCCGGCGCTCGCCGACTTCTACGAGCGCGAGCGGCGCTGGAGCGACGCGGCGGGCGCCTACGAGCGCATCCTGCGGCGCAACCCGCGCAGCGTCGACGTGAAGACGCGCTACGCGTCGGCGCTGCTGAACGCGGGCGGCAAGCAGAACGCGGCGAAGGCGCGCGACGCGCTCGCCGAGATCGTCGCGGCCCGCGCCACCGAGGCGCGCCCGCTCTATCTGCTGTCGCAGGCCGAGCGCCGGCTCGGCGACTTCGCCGCCGCCGAAGCGTCGGCGCGCAAGCTCGTCTCGCTCAATCGCCGGAGTCCGTGGGGCTACTACGCGCTCGCCGAAGCGCTCGAGGCGCGCCACGACTACCAGGCAGTGGTCGACGAGCTGGCGCCGATCGTCGCCGAGTTCCGCGGCAAGACCGCCGACACCTCGTTCGACGTCGGCATCCTGCTGCCGCATCTCGGCTTCGCGTACCAGGAGCTCGGGCAGAACGACAAGGCGATCGCGACCTTCGACGAGGCGCACAAGCTGTTGCCCGACGATCCCGCCGTCGCGAGCTATCTCGTCGAAGCCAACATCGCGGCGAAGAAGTACGCCGCGGCCGTCGACGTCGCCAAGAGCGCGCTGGCGCAGAATCCCGACGATCTGCGCCTGCTGCGGCTCCAGGCGCAGGCGCTGCGCCACACCGGCAAGGCGGATCAGGGGATTGCGCTCCTCGAGAAGGCGGCCAAGGCGCACGGCGACGATCCGCTCTCCTACATCTCGCTCGCGCAGGCGTACTCCGACGCCGACCGCGGCCCGCAGGCGGTGAAGGTCCTGCAGGACGCGCAGGCGAAGTTCCCCGACAACGACCAGGTCGCATTCGAGCTCGGCACGGTCTACGACAAGCAGAAACGCTTTACCGACGCGGAGGCCGCGTTCCGCGCCGTGCTCGCGCGCGATCCGGAGAACGCCGCCGCGCTCAACTACATCGGCTACATGCTCGCCGAGCGCGGCGAGCGGCTCGACGAGTCGGTCGGCTACCTCAAGAAAGCGCTGCAGATCGAGCCGGACAACGGCTCGTATCTCGACAGCCTCGGCTGGGCGTACTTCAAGTCCGAGAAGCTCGATCTCGCGGCGGAGAACCTGAAGCGCGCGGCCGATCAGCTGCCGGCCAATTCGGTCATCCAGGATCATTACGGCGACGTGCTCACCAGGCTCGGACGCTTCGACGAAGCGATCGCCGCCTACACGCGCGCGCTGAACGGCGACGGCGACTCGATCGACAAGGGCGAAGTCGACAAGAAGATCAGGACGGCGAAGCAGAAGCTGCCGAAGAAATGAGGCGCGCGCAAGCGCTGCTCGCGCTCGCGCTCGCCGCCGGCGCGTGCGCGCCGCGCTTCGTGAAACTCCCGTCCGGTCCGGGCACTGCCGCATCCGACGCCGCGGAGGCGCTCGTCCAGGCGACCGCGGCGTGCCGCGCGGTTTCGTCGATCACCGCCGACGTCGCCGCGAGCGGCACGGTCGGCGGCGAGCGCCTGCGCGGGCACATTCTCGTCGGCCTTGCCGCGCCCGCGTCCGCGCGCCTCGAAGCGGTTGCGCCGGCCGGGCCCCCGCTCTTCATCTTCACCTCGCACGATCGCGACGCCACGCTCCTCCTGCCGCGCGAAGATCATGTCGTCGAGCACGGATCGCCGGCCGATGTCCTCGAGGCGGTGACCGGGCTGCCGGTCGACGCCGGCGAGCTGCGCGAGACGCTCACCGGATGCGCGCCGGCCGCGCCCGCCGCCGCCGGACGCGCGCTCGGCGCGGACTGGAGGGTCGTCGCCGTCGGCCGCATGGAGGTGTACCTCCGGCGCGATCCGAAGATCGCGCGCTGGCAGGTGGCCGCGATCGCGCACGGCGCCGCAGGCGGCGGCGGGCGCGCGCCGGGCGAGTGGCGCGCGGAATACCGCAACTTCGAGGACGGCCTGCCGCGCGCGATTCACCTCGCGAGCGCCGATCGGGCGCGCTTCAATCTGTCGCTCACGCTCTCGCAGGTTGCGCTCAACGAATCGCTCGGAGCCGAGGTGTTCAGAGTGGACGTGCCGCGGTCGGCCGAGCGGATTACCGTCGACGATCTCCGTCATGCGCGTCCGGGCGTTCGCGAAGATTAACCTGTCGCTGCGCGTGCTCGGCGCGCGGCCCGACGGCTTTCACGAGCTGCGGACGATCTTCCAGTCCATTGCGCTGCACGACACGCTGACGATCCGCCGGACGCGCGGCGCGTTCCGCCTCGCGTGCGACGATCCGAACTGCCCGCCGGATCGCACGAACCTGGTCTGGCGCGCCGCCGAGCGGATGTGGAGAGCCGCGGGGCGCCGCGGTTCTCCCCGCGGCCTCGCGATCGATCTGCAGAAGCGCATTCCGTCGAGCGCCGGCCTCGGCGGCGGCAGCAGCGACGCCGCCGCGGCGATCCGCGCGCTCGCGCGGCTGTGGCGCGTGGACGATGCGCGCGCACGCGCGGCAGGCCGCGCGCTCGGCGCCGATGTCGCGTACTTCTTCGAGGGCGGCACGGTCCTCGGCCTCGAGCGAGGCGATCTGCTCTTTCCGCTGATCGATCGTCCGGCAGCGGCGGTCGTGCTCGTGCTGCCCGACTTCGGCGTGAGCACCCGCGACGCGTATGCGTGGTTCGACGCCGACCGCCAGCGCGCGCGCACGCGCGCAGGCGCGGGTGCAGATCTGATCAACGACCTGCAGCCGCCGGTTGCGCGCCGCCACCGCGACATCCCGCGGATCGTGCGCGCCCTTACGCGCGCGGGCGCCTTCCACGCGTCGATGACGGGCAGCGGCTCGACCGTATTCGGGCTGTTCACGTCCGCGCGCGCGGCCGATCGCGCCGCGCGGCTGATCGCATCGTCGGCCTGGCAGACGCGGGTGACGAAAACGCTCAACCGCCCGGACTACCAGAGACTTGCGGGTCCCTGAGCCCATCGGCTACACTTGTCGTTTGCCAAGCGAAGTTTCGGCCGCACCTTGAGTCAGCTTCTCCTCATTCACGACTTCGGAACGGGAACACTGATGGGGCGTGGCCAAGCGGTAAGGCGCGGGACTTTGGATCCCGTATTCGAAGGTTCGAATCCTTCCGCCCCAGCCAATTCGCGAGGGCTGCAGCTTTGATGGGTGACCCCTTCATGGCGACTGGGTTCGGAGAGCTGAAGGTTTTTTCCGGCAGCGCGCACCCGGAGCTGACGCGCAAGATCGCGGAGTTCCTCGGCGTGCCGACCGGCCAGTCGCGGCTGCGAAGGTTTCCCGATTCGGAGGTTTCGTTCCAGATCGACGAGAACATCCGCGGAACGGATGTGTTCGTGATTCAGCCGACGAGCAACCCGGTCGATCAGCACATCATGGAGCTGCTGATCATGATCGATGCGTTCCGTCGGTCGTCGGCGGCGCGGATCACCGCCGTGCTGCCGTACTTCGGCTATGCGCGCCAGGATCGCAAGGACAAGCCGCGCGTGCCGATCTCGGCCAAGCTCGTCGCGAACGTGTTGAGCGCCGCCGGGACCAACCGCGTGCTGACGATGGATCTGCACAAGGCGCAGATTCAGGGGTTCTTCGACATCCCGGTCGACCATCTGTTCGCCGCGCCGGTGATCATCGATTACCTGCAGCGCCTCAGCTATCCGAAGCTGACGATGGTTTCGCCCGACGCCGGCGGCGCCGAGCGCGCGCGCGCCTACGCGAAGCGCCTCGACGCCGAGCTCGCCGTCATCGACAAGCGGCGCACCGACGACGGGACCGCGGAAGTGATGAACGTGATCGGCGACGTCGAGGGACGCGCCTGCATCCTGCAGGACGACATCATCGACACCGCCGGCACGATCACGAAGGGCGCCAGCGCGCTGAAGGCCAACGGCGCTGCGCGCGTGATCGCGTGCGCGGTGCACGGCGTGCTCTCGGGCGCGGCGATCGATCGGATCGAGAAGTCGCCGATCGACAAGCTGATCGTCACCGACTCGATCCCGTTGTCGGCGGCGGGCCAGGCGTCGAACAAGGTGGTCGTGCTGTCGGTGGCGCGGCTGCTCGGGCAGGCGATCAAGTCGATTCACGAGGAGACGTCGGTCTCCTCGTTGTTCGTGTAGGGGCTGGGGGCTAGGGGCTAGGGGCTAGCTGTGTACGTGGTGATTGGCAGCTGTTTACTCGCGATTCAGCTAGCCCCTAGTCCCGAGCCCCCAGCCCCGACAGCGTAAGAGGCAGATATGGAAGCAGTACTCGAAGCGCAGGCGCGTGACACGTTCGGAAAGAATGAAGCGCGGCGGACACGCCGCGAGGGGAAGGTGCCGGCGGTGCTCTATGGCGGCGACGGCGGCGGCGCCACGCCGATAGCCGTGGCGCCCAAGGCGCTCCTGAAGATCCTGCACTCGGAGTCGGGGCAGAACACGCTGATCTCGCTGAAGCTCCCCGGCACTGGCGACACGCGCGTGCTCGTGAAGGACTTCCAGCTCGATCCGATCACGCACGAAGTGCTGCACGCGGACTTCTACCGCGTCGCGATGGACAAGCTGCTGCAGGTGACGATTCCGATCGTCGTGCAGGGCGAGCCGAAGGGCGTGAAGCAGCAGGGCGGCGTTCTCGAGCACATCCGCCGCGAGATCGAGATCGAGTGCCTGCCGGCCGACATCCCCGAGAACGTCGTCGTCGACGTGAGCGAGCTCATGCTGCACCAGGGCGTGCGCGTGCGGGACATCGCGACGAACCCGAAGTGGACGCCGAAGAGCGATCCCGATCTGATGCTGGTGCACGTGATCATGCCGAAGGCCGAGGAGGCGCCGGCGCCGGCCGAGGCGGCGGCGGCCGCGCCTGCGGCGCCCGCCGAGCCCGAAGTGATCAAGAAGGGCAAGAAGGAAGAGGAAGAGGGCGAGAAGAAGGAAGAAAAGAAGAAGTAGTGAAGCTGGTCGCGGGCCTCGGCAACCCCGGCCCGAAGTACAAGGCGACGCGCCACAACGTGGGCTTCGAGGTGATCGACGAGCTCGCGCGCCGCGCGTCGATCGGCTTCGAGTCGGCGCCGGCCGAGGCACTCGTCGCGAAATGGCGCGCGGCGGACACGCTGCTCGTCAAGCCGCTCACCTTCATGAACCACAGCGGCCAGGCGATCGGCGAGCTGCTGCGCTACTTCAAGATCGACGTCGGCGATGTCCTCGTGATCGTCGACGAAGTGCACCTGCCGCTCGGCAAGCTTCGCGCGCGGGCGCGCGGATCGGCGGGCGGCCACAACGGGCTCAAGTCGGTCATCGCGCACCTCGGCGACGAGTTCTCGCGGCTGCGCATCGGCGTCGGGCGCGGCGACGCGGAGCGCGACATGGCCGACCACGTGCTCGCGAAGTTCGACAAGAGCGAAGCTGCGGAGGTCGAGCGCATGACCGAGCGCGCGGCCGACGCGGCGGAGATGTTCATCACGTCGGGGATCGCGGCGGTGATGAACGGATACAACGGCGGCGATCCGGCGACAACCGAATAAACGACGGACGACGTACAGCGCGGAGCTCGCAGAGCTCGCAGCAAACAAATTGATCCGCGAGTTCTGCGGGTTCTGCGTTGATCGCCGTCACCCCTTGCGGCTGCGGCCGCCCTCGATCCGTCGAGGTCCATGAGGAGCGCACCAATGGCAGATCGTCAGTACGAGCTCGTCTACATTCTTCCTCCCGACACGACCGAACAGCAGGTGACCGATCTGCACGGGCAGGTCGAAGCGGTCGTGTCGCGGTTGAACGGGAAGATCGAAAAAACCGACAACTGGGGGCGCAAGAAGCTGGCCTACGAGATCGGCCACCACAAGGAAGGCGTCTACGTCCTCGACGTGATCAACGGCACCGGCGAGCTGATGAAGGAGCTCGATCGCCGGCTGAAGGTGATGGATCAGGTGATCCGCCACATGATCGTCCGCGTGGACGAAGAGAAGAAGGTCGTCGAGCGGACGCAGACCAAGCGCCGCACCGAGTCGGAGCGGCGCCGCGTGAAGCGCGGGCTGCCGCCGCAGCGGCAGCCGGGCGAAGGGCGGCACCCCGCCGACGCCGACGAGACCGAAGACGATCGCTTCGACGGAGTGGAGGTTTAGATGCCTTTCGGACAGGGACGATCGGGCGGCGGCCGCGGGCGCGGCGGCGACAAGAAGCCGGGCGACAAGGAAAAGGGTCAGCGCCGCACGCTGTTCCGCCGCCGCAAAGTCTGCAAGTTCTGCGCGGACAAGATCGACGACATCAACTACAAGGACGTGAAGCTGATCGGTCCGTTCGTCCCCGAGCGCGGCAAGATCCTGCCGCGCCGGATCTCTGGCACGTGCGCGATGCACCAGCGCAAGCTGCAGACGGCGATCAAGCGCGCCCGCCAGATCGCGCTGATCCCGTACGTCACCGATTGACGACGATCAACGCAGAAACCGCGGAACCCGCAGAACCAATGAGTACACGAGTGTTCTGCGTGCTCTGCGGGGTCTGCGTTGTACGTCGTGAGGAACGGTCATGGAAGTGATTCTGAGAGAGCACGTCGACAACCTGGGACGCCGCGGCGAGATCGTGAAGGTCGCCGACGGCTACGCGCGCAACTACCTGCTGCCGCGCAAGCTGGCGCTCCTCGCCACCGAGGGCAACAAGAAGCAGATCGAGCGCGAGCGCGTGAAGTTCGAGGCCAAGGAGCTCGAGGAGAAGAAGGTCGCCGAGGCCGTCGCCGAGCGGCTGAGGACCGTCGAGGTCGAGATCTCGCGCAAGGTCGGCGAGACCGAGGCGCTGTACGGATCGGTGACGACGGCGGACATCGCCGACGCGCTCGCCGCGAAGGGCTTCGACATCGAGAAGCGGCGCGTGAACCTGCACGAGCCGATCAAGAAGCTCGGCGAGTTCGAGGTGCCCGTGCGGCTGCACCGCGAGGTGACCGTGCCGCTCAAGGTGCGCGTCGTCGGCGAGGGCGAACCGGAGAAAGCCGCGAAGAAATAACCTGCGCGAGGACGATCGGAGTTTGGTGATTCGCCAGACTCCGATTTTTTCTGTACACTCCGCCCGCCGGTCGCCTCCATACGCATGTCCGACGTCGCGGTCTCCGATCGCACGCTTCCGCACAATCTCGAAGCCGAGCGATCGGTGCTCGGCGCGATTCTGCTCCACAACGACGCGTTCAACCTCGCCGCCGAAGTGATCGACGCGGGGGATTTCTTCCGCGACGCGCACCGCCGCATCTTCGACAAGATGGTCAAGCTCGCCGAGCGCGGCGACGCGATCGATCTCGTCACGCTGAAGGAGGAGCTGGGGCGCTCGGGCGACATCGACGAAGTCGGCGGGCCCGCCTACATTGCCGCGCTCGTCGACGGCGTGCCGCGGTCGACCAACGTCGCCCATTACGCGCGCATCATCAAGGAGAAGGCGACCCTCCGCAGCCTGATCTTCTCGGCCAACAAGATTCTCGCCAACGCGTACGAGGGCGGCGAGGAAGCCGACGTGATCCTCGATCAGGCCGAGCGCACGATCTTCGAGATCGCCGACGACAAGGTCCGCGACGGCTTCGTCTCGATCAGCGATCTCGCCGAGTCGAGCCTCGAGACGATCGAGAAGCTGCACGCGCGCAAGGAGCTCGTCACCGGCGTGCCGACCGGCTTCACCGACCTCGACGAGATGACTTCAGGACTGCAGCCCTCCGATCTGGTGATCGTCGCCGCGCGGCCGTCGATGGGGAAGACGAGCCTCGTGCTGAACATGGCGCAGCACGTCGGCACCAAGACCGACATGACGGTCGGCATCTTCAGCCTGGAGATGTCCAAGGAGCAGCTGTTCCTCCGCATGCTCACCGGCGAGGCGCGGATCGACGCGCACCGGCTGCGCGGCGGATTCCTCGGGGAGCGCGACTGGGGCAAGCTGTCGCAGGCGATCGGCACGCTGAGCGAAGCGAAGATCTTCATCGACGACACGCCGGCCATCGGCGTGCTCGAGATGCGCGCGAAGTGCCGGCGGCTCGCCGCCGAGCACGGGCTGCACATGGTGGTGGTCGACTACATCCAGCTGATGCAGGGCCGCGGGCGCTTCGAGAACCGGACGCTGGAGCTCGCCTCGATCTCGCGATCGCTGAAGGGGCTCGCCAAGGAGCTGCACGTGCCGATTGTCGTGCTCTCGCAGCTCAGTCGCGCGCCCGAGTCGCGATCCGACCATCGGCCTCAGCTGTCCGACCTGCGCGAGTCGGGCGCGCTCGAGCAGGACGCCGACGTCGTCGTCTTCATCTACCGCGAGGACATGTACGCCGACAAGAGCCAGCCGCCGAGCGACATGCAGGGCGTCGCGGAGCTGATCGTCGCCAAGCAGCGCAACGGCCCGACCGGCATCGTCAGGCTCGCGTTCATCCGCGAATTCACGCGGTTCGAGAACCTCGCGGTCGGCCCCGCCTGATCGCCAGCGGTGCCTGGCACGGTGCCTGGCACGTGCCAGGCACCATTGGGCGGAAACATTGGCAATTCAGCCGCGTGGTACAGTGGTTGCGCCATGCACCTCACCGTCAACCCGTGGGGACTCCTCGTGCTCGTCGGCTTTGCCGTGCTCCTGGTGGTGGCGACGTCGGCCGGCTCGTCGGCGATGCACCTCGGTGAAGCGGTCGTCACCGTGCTCATCGCGCTCGGCCTCGCCGGATATGCTTTTCGCGGCGGACAACGGAGGATGTAGCGTGCCGCGCCGCGCGCCGCGATGATCCGGCCGACGGTCGCGCGCATCGATCTCACCGCGCTCAAGTCGAACTACGGCCGCATCGTCGAGCACCTGACGGGCGGGCGCGCGCCGCGCGCGCCCGGCGTGATTGCCGTCGTCAAGGCGAATGCGTACGGCCACGGGGCGCCGCAGGTGGCGCGCGCGCTCGAGGACGCCGGCGCCGATCTCGTCGCGTGCGCCGACATCGAAGAGGGGCACGCGCTGCGCGCCGCCGGCGTGCGCGCCGAGATCCTCGTCTTCGGCGCGCTGAGCGTCAGCGATCTCGACGGCCTCTTCGACTGCCGCCTCACGCCGACGATCTCGACGCCGTTTGCCGCGCGCGCCGTGCAGGCCGCCGCCGCGCGCTTCCGCCGGACGGTGCGCTACCACCTGAAGCTCGATACGGGGATGAACCGGCTCGGCTTCCGCTCGGACAACATCCGCCGCACGCTGCCGGAGCTCGTCGCGAGCCCGAACCTCGAGCTCGCGGCGATCTACACGCACTTCGCGACCGCCGACGACCCGGCATCGCCGTTGTTTGGTGAGCAGCGCGCGCGCTTCGAACGCGCGCTGCACGAGATACATGCGCTCCGCAAAGGGCGCAAAGACGGCAAAGATCGCGAAGACAATGGCAGTGTCCAACCGTACATTCACGCCGCCAACAGCGCGGCGCTCCTTCGGGACCCGCGCGTGTGGTACGACCGCGTGCGCCCGGGCCTGCTGCTGTACGGCATCGTGCCGCCGCCGCTCGCGTCGGCCATCCCGCTCGCGCCGATCATGACGCTCGGCAGCCGGATCGTCGCGGTCAAGGGGGTGCGCGCCGGCGAAGGCGTCGGCTACGGCGTCACGTTCCACGCCGGGCGGCCGACGACGATCGCGATCGTGCCGGCGGGGTATGCCGACGGGCTCGATCTGCGCCTCGCCGGGCGCGGCGCCGTCCTGATTCGCGGCCGCCGCGCGCCGATCGTCGGCTCGGTCTGCATGGACATGCTGATGGCCGACGTGACCGGCCTCGACGTGTCGCCGGGCGACGAGGTCGTGATCATCGGATCGCAGGACGGCGACCGGATCGACGTCCGCGAAATGGCTGCGCAAATCGGGACGATCCCGTACGAGATTCTCTGCCGCATCGGATCTAGGATCGAGCGGGTGTACGAATGACTTACTTGCTGATTGCCGCGCTCGCTTGTGAACGCCTGACGACCGTCGCGCTGCCGCACGCGGTCGTCACCTCTGCGCAGAGCGTCGCCGCCGGCACGCTCGCGCAGTTCAACACGCTGCCCGCGTTCTGCCGCGTGGCGGCGACGCTCAAGCCGTCGCCCGATTCCGACATCAAGATGGAGCTGTGGCTCCCGGCGGCGAACTGGAACGGCAAGTTCCAGGAAGTCGGCAACGGCGCTTTCAGCGGCTCGATTGCGCTGCCGGCGATGGCCGCCGCGCTCGGCCGCGGCTACGCGGCGGCGTCCACCGACACCGGCCACACCGGCAACACCGCCGGGTTCGCGCTCGGCCATCCCGAGAAGCTGATCGATTTCGGCTGGCGCGCGGTGCACGAGACCGCCGTCGCGGCGAAGGCGATCGTGGAGGCGTTCTACGCGTCCGCGCCGCGGCTCTCGTACTTCACCGGATGCTCCGCCGGCGGACGCCAGGGCCTCAAGGAGGCGCAGCGTTTTCCCGGCGACTTCGACGGCATCGTCGCCGGCGCGCCGGGCCTCGACTGGACGGGGCGCGCGGCGCAGGCGGTGCGCCTCGCGCAGGCGACCGAGAAGCCCGAGGCGCGGCTCTCGCCGGCCGACGCGCGGCTGGTCCACAACGCGGTGCTCGCCGCGTGCGACGCGCAGGACGGCGTGAAGGACGGCGTCGTCGACGATCCGACGCGGTGCGCGTTCGATCCCGCGGCGCTGCAGTGCGCGTCGGAGAAGACCGCGTCGTGCCTCACCCCCGCGCAGGTGCGCACCGCGAAGATGCTCTACGAAGTGCGCGCCAACCCGAAGACGAAGCGCGAGATCACCGCGCTCGCGCGCGGCAGCGAGCTCGGATGGACCGAGAACGGCTGGTCGGCGTCGGCTCGCGCGACGGGACTCGATCAGTTCCGGTTCCTCGTGTTCAAGGATCCGCGCTGGGAGATCGGCGCGTTCGACTTCGACGCGGACATCGCGCGCGCCGAAGCGGCAGACGACGACACGATCAACGCGCTCGATCCGAACCTGAAGGCGTTCGTCGATCGCGGCGGAAGGCTGATTCAGTACCACGGCTGGAGCGATCCGCAGATCTCGCCGGGCAACAGCACGCAGTACTACTCGCGCGTCGTGCAGGCGCTCGGCGGAACGGATCGCGTCGCGGGCGCGTATCGGCTGTTCATGGCGCCCGGGATGGCGCACTGCGGCGGCGGCGACGGGCCGAACACCTTCGACATGCTCGCCGCGCTCGAGCAGTGGGTCGAGCAGCGCACGCCGCCCGATCGCATCGTTGCGTCGCACGCGATGGACGGCGCGGTCGATCGGAAGCGCCCGCTGTGTCCGTATCCGCAGGTCGCCGTGTACAAGGGCAGCGGCGACACCAACGACGCCGCCAGCTTCGTCTGCGGGACGCGGTAGATGGCGAAGCGGCCGGCCACGGTCTTCGTGTGCCAGGAGTGCGGCGCGCAGTCGGCGAAGTGGGTCGGCCGCTGCGCCGACTGCGGCGCGTGGAACTCGCTCGTCGAGGAGCGTCCGCAGGAATCGAACGGCGCCGCCGCGGCCGCGCATCGATATGCGCTTGCCGGCGGCGGCGGCAGCGCGCGCCTGTACTCCGAGATCGAGATCGCGCAGCACGCGCGCCTCACGACCGGCATCGACGAGTTCGATCGCGTGCTCGGCGGCGGCGTCGTGCCCGGGTCGCTGGTGCTGCTCGGCGGCGAGCCGGGCATCGGCAAGTCGACGCTGCTGCTGCAGGCGGCCGCGAACATGGCGCGCAGCGGCCCGGTCCTCTACAGCTCCGGCGAGGAATCGGAGCACCAGATCAAATCGCGCGGCGAGCGGCTGCGCGTCGGCGGCGCGCCGCTGTATCTGCTCGCCGAGACGTGCCTCGAGCGCATCCTCGAGGAGATCGCGCGCATCAAGCCCGCGCTCGTCATCGTCGACTCGGTGCAGACGATCTTCTCGCTGAAGTTCCAGTCGGCGCCCGGCAGCATCGGCCAGGTGCGCGAGGCGGCGACGCAGCTGCTCTTCACCGCGAAGGGGCAGAACGTCCCGACGTTCCTCGTCGGCCACGTGACGAAGGACGGCGCGCTCGCCGGCCCCAAAGCGCTCGAGCACGTCGTCGACACCGTTCTCTACTTCGAGGGCGAGCGCCATCACTCGCACCGCGTCGTGCGCGCGGTGAAGAACCGCTTCGGCGCGGTGAGCGAGCTCGGCGTGTTCGAGATGACGTCGGCCGGCCTGCGCGCCGTCCCCAACCCGTCGAAGATGTTTCTCGCCGAGCGGCCCTCGAACGCGCCGGGATCGGCGGTGCTCTGCTCGGTGGAGGGATCGCGGCCGATTCTCGTCGAAGTGCAGGCGCTCGTCAGCTCCAGCAGCTACGGCAACGCGCGGCGGATGGCGAGCGGCATCGATGCGCAGCGGCTCTCGCTGCTGCTCGCCGTCCTCGAGAAGCGCGCCGGCCTCAACCTGATTGGCGACGACGTCTTCGTGAACGTCGCCGGCGGGATGACCGTGGACGAGCCCGCGTCCGATCTCGGCGTGCTCGCGGCGATCGCGTCGAGCGTGCGCAACCGCGTGATTCCGCCGACCACCGCGATGTTCGGCGAAGTGGGGCTCGCCGGCGAAGTTCGCGGCATCGCGCAGGCGAACCTTCGCATCCGCGAGGCGGCCCAGATGGGATTCCGCCAGTGCGTGCTCCCCGAGGCGAACATCGAGCCCGATATCGAAGGGCGCACGGACGGCTGCGAATTGATCGGCGTCCGGACGGTCGGCGAAGCGCTCGACGCGCTGCTGACGTAGGCGGGACGGCGTGAAGGTCGTCAACTACGAGCGTCCGTTGCGCTTGTCTACGATTGTCTTCGCGCGGGCCCGGTGATATGGTTGGCCTCGACGCCGAGCCGCCTGGCGTCTTTTTACCCAGCTTTCATACCGAGGCGGGCGTATCGCGGGGTTACCCATGGCCTGGTTTGCGCTTGCCCGCCTGGTATTCGTCGCCGCCGTCGCCTACGCCGCGGCGATGCTCCAGCCGCTGCCTGTCGGCATCCCCGCCAACGTCGCGTTCGCGCTGGTCCTGGCGGGCCTCGGCGTGCTGTTCGAGAGCCGTCTGCGCGAGACGGCGGTGACGCGCGTGCTCGGCGCGCTCATCGGCTGCGGCATCGGCCTGGCCATTGCGCACGCGATTGTCGCCGGCCTGTTCTGGGCCGACAGCGGGGATCGCCGCGTCGAGTTCCTGCATAGCTTCACGCTCATCGCGCTGCCGTATCTCGGGCTCGTGCTCGGGGGCAAGCACGGCGAGTGGCTCGAGCCGGCGCGCCTCGCGACGCTGTTCCGCGCCGCAGGCCCGCAGCGCCGCTACAAGATTCTGGATACCAGCGTCATCATCGACGGCCGCATCGCGGACGTGTGCGAGACCGGCTTCGTCGACGGCACGCTCGTGATCCCGCAGTTCGTGCTGAAGGAGCTGCAGCTGGTCGCCGACTCCGCCGACTCGATGAAGCGGAACCGCGGCCGCCGCGGGCTCGACATCCTGCAGAAGATTCAGAAGATGGCGGGCGTCGAAGTGTCGATCTCGGATCTCGATTTCCCCGAGGTCCGCGAAGTGGACCTGAAGCTGATCGAGCTGGCGCGCGCGCTGCAGGGGAAGATCGTCACCAACGACTTCAATCTGAACAAGGTCGCGCAGCTGCGCGGTGTCGACGTGCTGAACGTCAACGAGCTCGCGAACTCGCTGAAGCCGGTCGTGCTCCCCGGCGAGCTGATGAAGGTGTTCATCCTCAAGGAAGGCAAGGAGTACAACCAGGGCGTCGCGTACCTGGACGACGGGACGATGGTGGTCGTCGACAACGCGCGCAAGATGATCAGCAAGACGATCGACATCGTCGTCACGAGCGTGCTGCAGACGACGGCCGGGAAGATGATCTTCGGGCGCTACATCGAAGCCGGCGTGGCGGCCGCGGCCGCGGCGCCCGTCGCCGAACGGCCTCGGCCGGCCGCTGTTGCGGCCGCCGCTCCCGCGCAGCCGCAACAGACCTAGATTTGCGCCTTCCCCCGTTCCATTGGTGGCGGACGGTCTTCTTTCTCATCCCCGCGATAGCCGTGTACACGATCGTCCTCGGCGCGGCGTCGATCGTGTCGAGCCTCTTCGATCGACGCGGCTACTTCGCGCACCGCTGCGCGCGCGCGTGGTCGCACCTGATCCTGAAGACGACCGGCGTGCGCGTCGCCGTGGAAGGCCTCGATCGGATCGCGCCGGGCACGACCTACGTGTTCGTCTCGAACCACCAGAGCATCTACGACACGCCGGTGATCTTCGCGTCGCTGCCGTACCAGCTGCGCATCATCGCGAAGGAGTCGCTCGCGCGCTTCCCGGTGCTCGGCTGGCACCTGAAGCGCGGCGGCCACCTGTTCGTCGATCGCAGGCATCCCGATCGGGCCGGCATATTGCGGCGGTGGCGCGCGCTCGTCTCCGAGGGGCTGTCGCTCATCATCTACGCCGAGGGGACGCGCAGCGCCGACGGGCACGTCGCGCGCTTCAAGGCGGGCAGCTTCCTGCTCGCGATCCAGGCGGGGTTGCCGATCGTGCCGGTGGCGGTGATCGGCACGCGGCAGGTGATGCCGAAGGGACGCCTGCGCACCGAACCGGCGGAGGTGACGCTCGTCGTGCACGATCCGATTCAGCCGCCAGCGACGACGGCGCCGACGGTGCACGATGCGAAGGCGCTCGCCGATCGCGCGCACGAGATCGTCGCGGCCGCCGTCGAGCGGCGGCAGTTCGCAGCGGTATAGCGCGGTGGCGACGCGCGCCCGCGCCGATCTCTCAGCCACCGCCGCGCAGGCCGCCGCGTTCCGGCTCGCGCGGCACCGGCTCACCGAACACGCCGAGCACGAGGATTCCCTCGCCGACGTCGTCCGCGCCAGCGCGGGCATCCAGGCGCAGGTGCAGTCGTCGGCCGAGATGGCGATCTGGACGCGGCGGCGCCGCACGACGCGCGAGGACATCCGCCGCGCGCTCTGGGAGACGCGCGATCTCGTGAAGACCTCCGCGATGCGCAACACGCTGCACGTGATCCCGGCGCGCGACTTCGCCGTCTACATCGCCGCGATGCGCCCCTCGTCGATGGCGATGCTCGCGCGGTGGCACGCGCGCGTCGGCGCGACGCCGCAGCAGGTGCAGGCGCTCGTCGAGACGATCGTCGACAGCGTCGCCGACGGCCCGCGGACGCAGCGGGAGCTCATCGCGCGCGCGAAGAAGCGCTCCGGCGCCGCGATTCGCAAGTGGCTCGACCACGCGTGGAGCGGCGTCCGTCCCGCGGTGATCGAAGGCGCGATCGTCTACGGCCCGCCGCGCGGGGCGGCCGCGACGTTCGTTCGTGCCGAGACGTGGCTCGGCCCGCAGCGGGCGCCCGGAGTGGACGCCGCGCGCACCGAGCTGCTGCGGCGGTTCCTCGCCGCCTTCGGCCCGGCAACGGCGCACGACTTCGCGAAGTGGTCGGGCCTCGCGATGCGCGACGCGCGCGCGGCGGTCGACGCGGCGCGCGGCGAGCTTCTGCACGTGTCGGTCGACGGCGCGCCCGGCGTGATCCGCGCCGCCGACGCGCGCGCGCTGACCTCGAGCGAGCTCGATCCGGACGCCGTGCGCCTTCTCGGGCCGTTCGACTCGTTCCTGCTCGCGCACGCGACGAAGGAGCATCTGGTCGCCGCGCGCGATTACAAGCGCGTCTACCGGCCGCAGGGGTGGATCTCCGCCGTCGTCCTGCGCGGCGGCCGGATCATCGGCGTCTGGACGGCGCGGGCCACGGCAAAGACGATGGCGATCGACGTCGAGCTGTTCGGGCGCGCGGCCGCCGCCGTGCGGCGCGCGATCGCGCGCGACGTGGAGAGGATGGGCGCGTTCCTCGAGGCGAAGACGACCGCGCGCTTCCTCTGAGGCGGCGATGCCGGCGCCGCCGGTATAATCATCGTTTATCCCGATGCATGTGACGGCCATCATTGCGGCGGGCGGACGCGGGGAGCGGTTCGGCGCGGGCGAGCCGAAGCAGCTCGTCGCGGTCGGCGGCCGCGCGATTCTGGAGCGCAGCGTCGCTGCCTTCATGGCGCATCCGGCCGTCGACGCCGTCGTCGTCGCGCTGCCGCGGGCGCTGGCGGACGATCCGCCCGCCTACCTGCGAACGACTGATCGGTCGGGGAAGCCGCTGCGGATCGTGGCCGGCGGCGAGCGCCGCCGGGACTCGGTGGCGAACGCGTTTCTCGCGGCCGACGCCGCGAGCGATCTGATCGTGATTCACGACGCCGCGCGGCCGTTCGCGAGCGCCGATCTGATCGCGCGGACCGTTGCCGCCGCGGCCGCGACCGGCGCGGCGGTCGCCGCCGTGCCGGTGCACGACACCGTGAAGCGCACGAGCCTCGACGCGGCGCCGGACGAGGGACGCCGCGTGATCGAGACGCTGCCGCGCGAGACGATCTATCTCGCGCAGACGCCGCAGGCGTTCCGCCGCGAGGTGCTGGCCGATGCGCTGCGCCTGCCGGGCGACGCGACCGACGAGGCGACGCTCGCCGAGCGCGCCGGCCATCGCGTGCAGATCGTGGAAGGCGAGGCGACGAACATCAAGATCACCACGCGCGACGATCTCGCGATCGCCCTCGCCATCCACACGCACCCCGCAGTGGCGCGCCCCGCCCGCACCGGGCGCGCCGGCACCGGGTACGATCTGCATCGGCTCGTCGAAGGCCGTCCGCTGGTCGTCGGCGGCGTGGGCATCCCCTCGGACCGCGGCGCGCTCGGCCATTCCGACGCGGACGTCGTCTGCCACGCCGTCACCGACGCCATCCTCGGCGCCGCGGCGCTCGGCGACATCGGGCTCCATTTTCCCGACACCGATCCGCGCTGGAAGGATGCCTCGAGCCTCGACCTGCTGCGCCGCGCGTCGGCGCTCCTCGCCGACGAAGGGCTCGGCGTCGGCAACGTGGACGTCACCGTGATTCTCGAGCGGCCGAAGATCAAGGATCACATCGCGGCGATGCGCGCGCGGCTCGCCGACGCGATGGGGATCGACGTCGCGCGCGTGAGCATCAAGGGGAAGACCAACGAAGGCGTCGACGCCATCGGCCGCGGCGAGGCGATCGCCGCGCACGCCATCGCGCTCGTGCGGTCGCTGTAGATGATGCGCGTTCGCTTCGCTCCCAGCCCCACCGGCCAGCTACACGTCGGCAACGCGCGGACGGCGCTCTTCAACTGGCTGCTCGCGCGCGGGCAGGGCGGCACGTTCATTCTCCGGATCGAGGACACCGACACGCAGCGCTCCACACGCGACTCCGAGGCGGGAATGCTGCGCGACCTGCGGTGGCTCGGCCTCGACTGGGACGAGGGGCCCGACGCGGGCGGCGCGCACGGACCGTACCGCCAGTCCGAACGGCTGCACCTCTATCAGTCCTACGCGAAGGAGCTGCTCGCCGGCGGCGCGGCGTACCACTGCTTCTGCTCGACGGCGCAGCTCGAGGCGGATCGCGAGCAGGCGCTCGCCGCCGGCCGGCCCGCGCTCTATCCGGGCACGTGCCGGCGCATCGCGCCCGAGCAGGCCGCCGCGCGCATCGCCGCCGGCGAGCGGCCGGCGATCCGCTTTCGCGTGCCGAAGGATCGCGACGTCGCGTTCATCGACGTCGTGCGCGGCGAGGTCCGCTTTCACGCCGACGTCATCGGCGATCCGGTGATCGTGCGCGCCGACGGCCATCCCGCGTACAACTTCGCCGTCGTCGTCGACGATGCGCTGATGGAAGTGACGCATGTCGTGCGGGGCGAGGATCACATCTCGAACACGCCGCGGCAGCTGCTGCTCTACGAGGCGCTCGGCTTCGCGCCGCCGGCGTTCGCGCACCTGTCGATGGTGCTCGGTCCGGATCACGCGCCGCTGTCGAAGCGGCACGGCGCGACCTCCGTCGGCGAGTTCCGAGCGAAGGGCTATCTGCCGGAGGCCCTCGTCAACTACCTCGCGCTCATCGGCTGGTCGCCGGGCGGAGGCGACGAGCTGCTGCCGATCGACGAGCTCGCGCGCCGCTTCTCGCTCGAGCACGTCGGCCACAGCGCCGGCGTCTTCGACGAAGAGAAGCTCGCGTGGGTGAACCGGCGCTATCTGAAAGCGGCGGATCCGCGGCGCCTCGCGGAGCTGTCGGTGCCGTATTTCGTGCAGGACGGCGTCGCGATGGCCCCCGGCGATCGCGGCCTGGAGTTCCTCGCGGCAGCGATGGCGATGGCGAGCGCGTCCGTCGATCGGCTGAACCAGGTGCCGGCGCGCCTCGCGTTCCTGTTCGACTACGATGCGAACGCCGCGCTGGCGAATCCGGGCGCGACGGCGGAGATGAGCGCCGACGGACCGCGCGCCGTCGCCGCGGCGCTGGCGGCGGAGCTCGCCGCGGCGCCGCGGCTCGACCGCGAGCTTTTTCGCGACGTCGCGAACCGCGTGAAGGCGCAGACGAGTCAAAAGGGTAAAGCCCTCTTTCATCCGATCCGCGTGGTGCTGACGGGCCGCGCCGACGGCCCGGAGCTCGATCTCGCCGTGCCGGCGATCGATCGCGGCGCGGAGCTGCCGCCCGATGCGGGGATGCCGGCTATCGTCGGAAATCGGGAGCGGGCGGCGGCGTTCGTGCGCGCGCTCGAACGAATCGCGAGACCCGAATCCAGGACGCCGTGAGGATCTACGGCATCAACCCCGTGCTGGAGGCGCTGCGCGCGAAGCGCGTGACGGCGGTCCGCGTCTCGCCGCGCGGCGACGAGCGGCTCGCGGCGATTCTGCGGCTCGCCGAGCAGCACGGCATCCCGGTGCGGCGCGCGAACGGGCACGAGCTGGACCGGTTCGCCAAGGGCGGCGCGCATCAGGGTGTCGTCGCGGACGTGCAGGATCCGGCGAGCTACTCGGTCGAGGATCTCGTCGCGGGCGCCGACGGCGGAGCGCTGATCGTCGTGCTCGACGCGATCGAGGATCCGCACAACGTCGGGGCGATTCTGCGAACGGCCGATGCTGCCGGGTGCCACGGCATCGTGCGGCAGTCGCGGCACGCGGCGCGGCTCGACGGCGCGGCCGCGAAGGCGTCGGCCGGCGCGGTCGCGCACGTGAAGGTGGCGGAGGTGGTGAACATCGCGCGCGCGCTCGAGGCGTTGAAGGAGGCGGGTGTCTGGACCGTCGGCCTCGCTGGCGACGCGCCGGCGCGGTACGACGAGATCGACTTCACGCTGCCGACGGCGATCGTGGTGGGCGCGGAGGGGACGGGGCTGCGGCGGCTCGTGCGCGAGCGCTGCGATCGGCTCGCGTCGATCCCGATGCAGGGCCACGTTCAGAGCTTGAACGTCTCGGTGGCGGCGGGCATCGCGCTGTTCGAGGCGGTCCGGCAGCGGCGCGCGAAGCGTGTACAATGAAGGGTTGCAAACAGTGTGTTGCGCCGGAAACCGGGCACCAGCTCGTCTGTTGGCCGAACCTATAGCGTAGAGCCGACGTGGCTTGCGCCTGTGGCACAGGACGTGCTAAAGTTCACCTTTTGTCTGGCTGGCGTAGCTCAGTCCGGTAGAGCAGCTGATTTGTAATCAGCCGGTCGGGGGTTCAAATCCCTTCGCCAGCTCCATC
>Ga0075435_100000345_pt1 | contig 28688 bp, 27 predicted proteins | sample RhiMethybrSRZTD4_FD_75302 | JGI IMG/M metagenome (GOLD analysis project Ga0075435, IMG submission 75302) | Populus rhizosphere microbial communities from Tennessee, USA - Rhizosphere MetaG P. TD hybrid SRZTD4 | ecosystem: Host-associated > Plants > Roots > Rhizosphere > Soil | place: USA...
AAGCAGAGACACAGCCGATGACCTCGAACATGCAACTGGCGCTCTGGGTGGCACATCCGGTGCTTCAACTGGCAGTTGCCACAACTATGTTCAGGCGCAAGCAGCATAAAATCTTTCCCGTGTTCTTCTCCTACGTCATTTCCCAAGTGCTGGTCTTCGCGATCGTGTTCCCTTTATGCAAGTGGGCAGATTATTCAACCTACTTCTACGCATACTGGAGTTGCGCTGCTGTCAGCTTGGCTATTGGTTTTAAAGTCATCCATGAAATCTTTCTCGATGTGTTTGGGCCGTATCCCACGCTAAAAGATTTGGGTTCAGTTTTGTTCAAATGGGCCGCCCTGGTTATGCTGCTGGTTGCCTTTGTGGTAGCGGCGGGAAGCCCAGCGCCGGACCAGGGTTTTCTGGTGCAGGGAGTGACCACCGTGCAGCGTTGCGTGCGCGTCATTCAATGCGGCTTGATCTTGTTCCTCTTGGTCTTCTCGAGTTACCTGGGCGTCTCCTGGAAGCAGCAAAGTTTCGGTATGGCCCTTGGCTTCGGCAGCTTTGCCGGGATCGAGCTAGCGATGGCCACCTTAAGAGCCGGTGGCCGCGTGACTGTGCCGCACTACAATTTGACAATCATGTGCGCTTACAACGCAGCGATCGTCGCTTGGCTTACTTATGCGTTGATCAAAAGCCCGGTTCGCGAAAATTCGTCCCAACTCCTCATGCCGCGGCGCTGGGACCAGAGCCTGCACGATCTGCAGCGCCCGGCAGTCGGAAATTCCCTGATCCCAATGTTCGAGGGTATGGTGGAACGAGCTTTTTCGCGCACGCAGAGCAACGACGAAATCGAGGAACCGGTCGTCACCGCAGTGGACACACCGACGCACTCCGCAGTGATTCGCAAGCTGGCCTCCATCACAGGCCTGGCCTCGCTGATTGGTTTAAGCTGTCTCTCCAAAGTCTGAACGTCGCACTCTGACGATTTTCCGACGTTTCCTGCCTCGAGATAAAAGTCAAATCTAAGATTCATGTAAAACTTAAACATACATCCGTAAGCGCATGTAATTTTGATTTATGCTTCTCGCATTCTGCTGCCAGCCTGCTTCGGCGATGGCTTATTCATCTCAATTTTGAGACGGCACTGCAAATAAAAAACTAGACTCATTTCTGGTGCACTGTATAATCGCGCGCCGTGAGGGTTTCCGCTCCCAGGGGACCCGCACAATAAGGAGAACATTCCCATGAAACGTGCGGTCAGGATAGTAATCCTGATGGTGGGTTTGGCTTGTACGTACGCCTTGGTCGCCACTCCGATTTTGCAAGCTGACGGTGGGCCAACGCCGCTGTGCAATCCCAGAAACCCGAACTGTAAGTAGTCATCTTGCTGGATCGAGCATTACCAGAAATGTCTGGGCTGATGCGTGCGCAAGCACACTCAGCCTTTTTTTATTTCCTGTGGCTCTTCTTGCGCTTTGGCCAACGCCCTCCCCAGTTCTTTCGGATCTGAAATCGGCGGCTGGCACGTGAAGTTCGAGCAAACGATGGCTACGCTCCTTGCTTCTTTGACTGCCGGCAGATGCGGGTTCGTCAGCGCCAAAGCAGGCGGCAGATTCAGCGGAACTGCATCGTTCGCGGAAATCTTCAGAACCGCCTTGCCCAGTGCAAATGTAGCTGCCGCAGCACGGTAGAGCTGCGACGCATTTTCGTCGTCTCCGACGATTACCAGTTGCAGATGCGGACGAGAGTAGTGCACGGCAGCGATGCCATAAGTAGCCGCGAAAATTCCGTACTGGCCTGCAATGCCAGCTAAGAGCGCCAGCGCCTGCCCGGCTTTTTCGCGATAACCAGAATCATTGGTGTAGTCGTGGAGCCGCAGCAGCGCGATCGCAGCCACGGAATTTCCCGCCGGAGTGGGGGAATCCTGAAAGGGCTTGCGTGCAGTGCCAAGTACGCCCAGGTTTTCTCCACTGTTTTGTTCAGAATCGAAGAACCCGCCTGCACTGGAATCGTAAAAGCGAGCGAGCATTGCGTCGGCCATATTCCTCGCGAAATTGAAGTAGCTCAAATCCGCAGTAGCTTCATACGCATCCAGACAAGCCACTGCCGTGAAGGCGTAATCATCGAGCATTCCACGAACCTCGCGCCGCTCTGCGCTCGGATCGGAGTAGGCCAGCACGTGCCGTAAACCGCGTTCTGGGAGCCACCCATCGGCGAGGATGCGATCCAGCGAGCGTATTGCAAAATGTCTCGCAGATTCGTATCCAAGCGCCTTGGCAGCCTCCAAGTAGGCCGAAATGCACAGTGCGTTCCAGCCGACATACACAGTCTTATCCACGTACGGCGTCGGCCGCTTCAGTCGCGCGGCATACATCTTTTCCTTCGCGGTGTTCAGCAGAGTTTGCACTCTCGTCGTAGGAAGATTCAGCCGGGCTGAAATCTCATCCACGGAAGCTCGCACATACAACACGTTCTTTGCGGGATTGTGGTGCATCTCGCCAATTTCGTTGATGTCATAATGCAAGGATGCGACCTGGGCCTCCTCTTCCGAAAGAACTGCTTTCGTTTCCTCCAGAGTCCACGTGAAATAGTCGCCGTCATCGTCCATCGAATAATCGGCATCCTGAGACGCATAGAACCCGCCACGCTCGCGATCACTGAGCCATTCATCCATCCAACGAATGATGTCGCGCGCTACGTCAGCGAAGAATTCTGAACCTGTTGTCTGGTAGGCGTGCACATACGCTTTCAGCAGTTCGGAGTTGTCGTAGCACATCTTTTCGAAATGCGGCACGATCCAGCGCTCATCCACCGAATAGCGATGGAACCCGCCTGCTAGCTGGTCATAGACGCCACCGCGGGCCATCTCTTCCAGAGTGGTGACGAACGCTTCGCGCACTCGGTCCTCGTGGTTCTGAGCGTATTGGTCAATCAGCAGATCGAGCATCGCGGGATGAGGAAACTTGGGTGCGCTGCCGAAACCTCCGTTTCTCGGGTCGAACATCTTCAGCGCGGCCTGAACGATCTCATCAATGACGTGCGGCGAAAAATCACCGCTGCGGCCCATGTGCGACTCCGCATGGGCGAGAGCGCCTTCTACCAATTTCGACTGTTCCAGGACATCCCCATGCTTCTCCCGAAATGCATCGGAAATAGACAACAGCACACGCCGAAAGCTCGGGCGTCCGTAATGATCGTTGGGAGGGAAATAAGTACCGCCGTAAAACGGCTTTCCCTCCGGCGTAAGAAATGCGGTAAGAGGCCAGCCCCCCTGGCCGCTGATCGAACTCACTGCAATCTGATACCGGCTGTCGATGTCCGGCCGCTCGTCGCGGTCAACTTTTATCGGAACGAACCGCTCATTGACGATCTGTGCGATCTCAGGATCGTCGTACGATTCGCGATCCATCACATGACACCAGTGACACCACACTGCCCCGATGTCCAGCAGGATCGGCTTATTCTCGCGCCGTGCCGTGGCGAAGGCCTCCTCGCCCCACTCGCGCCACTGGATGGGCTGGTGCATGGCAGAGCGGAGGTAGGAAGAAGAGGCTTTGGCAAGAGAGTTGAGGGTCCGGGTGGTCATACTTAAAGTCTAATGCAGAACACAGGGCTCAGAATGAGGAGGTCGGAAGAAGACTTGCTTGTTACCTCGAACTCTGCAATTGCCCGAGCCGTCTAGCCATGGAACAGTAAAGCTCCACTCCTTCGGCGAGCTCTTCCTTCTCTACATATTCATGTTCGGTGTGTGCGACGTGAATTGATCCCGGGCCGATTAGCATGGGCTTACCCCAATTGCTGAGTGCCGGAATATCCGTGGTGAACGAGGCGACGGTTGTGGGCAAGCCGTCCAGCGTAGCCAACCGGATAAAGGGAACCTCTAAGACGAACTCCACGGTGGCCAGAGTTCCGACGGCTTCGATGATTTGCCTTCGGAGTTGTTGCGAAGGACCAACCAGCCGATAAAGCAGATGCGCCTTGGCTCGATCCGGAATCACATTCGGGGCGCGCCCGCCTTCAATGATCCCGATATTTAGAGTACCGGCTCCGATCTCTGGATCGCGCGGCAACTCCATCGCGCGAAGCCGGTTTAACGCTTCCAGCAGCTTGTCAATCGCCGATTCACCCAGTTCGGGATACGCCGAATGTGCCATCTTCCCATGCGCAGTGATTTCGACTCGCAACGCGCCCTTTGACGCGACTGCGATCCGGTTCTCAGTCGGTTCCCCATTTACAAGAAACTTACAACCGGGTGACCGCTGATTGGCGACCTTCGCGCCCAGGCTGTCACGCTCTTCGCCGACGAGAAATAGTAATCCGACAAAGATTCCGTCAGCACGTAGCTTTTCCGCCGCCGCAACCTGTGCCGCGATAATGCCCTTGGCATCGCACGAGCCCCGGCCATAGATCCGGCTCTCATCCTCCGACGAAGGAATGAATGGCGGCACGGTATCCATGTGAGTGGAGAAGACAATCTCGGGACCGGGGCGCCCTGGGCTGGTCGCATATAGGTTGCCGCGCACGCCTTCTACTGGGATCGTTTCCGTCTGAAAGCCCAGCCGGCTAAGTTCGCGACAAAGTAAGTCGCCAACTGCGGCTTCATTTCCAGTGATCGATTCAACATCCACAAGTTGCCGCGTAAATGCGCCCAAATCCATTCGAGGAGCATACCAAACATCGAAAGGCGAGCCGCGGAGCGGCGGAATTCATTAGCCCAGCGCGTGAGCCCTGGGTAAGACGAACAACAATCGTCGAGTGCCGCAGGCACGGCAAGTTTCTCAGATGGGCTGTCGTGTGTGTTGCACGACACCTCACAATTTAGATTTCTCGGGGACTCAAGCAAAGTGGTCCGAGCTGGCGCGAGGTACACTCACCTACGAAATCCTGCCCTCGGGGCTTGCGCCATGTAGAATCTGGTCAATCTCCGGAATCGCGTTCATGGACGTTCTCAAGCAGCTTTTTGAGCAGCACTTCCGCACGCCGGTGGAGCGGGTGCAACCGCTCCAGGGCCAGCTTGGCGGTTCCGGGCGAAAGATCATCCGGCTTGCCAACGGCACCGTGAGCGCCATTGGAATTCTGTACGATGTGCGCGAGGAAAATGCCGCCTTCCTCGAGTTCTCCAAACATTTCCGGAGGCACGGTCTGCCCGTACCGGAAATTTACGCTGAAGATCTGCGCTCTGGCGCATACCTCGAAGAAGATCTAGGCGACACAACGCTCTTCGATTTTCTTTCCAAAAACCGCACGGGCGCGAATATTTCGCCGCCGGCGCTGGCAGCCTATCGGCAAGTGCTTGCCGAGTTGCCGCGCTTCCAGATTGAGGCCGCGAGCGATCTGAATTACAAGATGTGTTATCCGCGGGGCAGCTTCGACCGCCAGTCGATCGCCTGGGACTTGAACTACTTCAAATACTATTTCCTCAAACTCGCCGGCATCCCTTTCAACGAGCAGGCCCTGGAAGATGACTTCAGCCGCCTTACAAAGTTTCTGCTGAGCGCGGGACGCGATTACTTCCTTTACCGCGACTTCCAGTCCCGCAATATCATGCTGCGAGACGGCCGTCCTTTCTTCCTGGATTATCAGGGCGGACGCAAGGGAGCACTGCAATACGATGTCGCCTCGCTATTATTCGACGCCAAGGCGGACCTCCCGCCAGAACTGCGCCAGTTACTGCTCGATCATTATCTGGAAAAGCTTGCAGGTTTTGTCGAATTGGATCGTGCGTCATTCCTGCAGCACTACTATGCATTCGTCTACGTGCGCATCATGCAGGCCTTAGGTGCCTACGGCTTTCGGGGCTTCTACGAACGCAAACTCCACTTCCTGCAAAGCGTGCCCTACGCGCTGAAAAACCTGCGCTGGTTACTGCACAACGCCGTTTTACCAATTCAGCTGCCTACGCTCACAGATGCGTTCAAGAGCATGCTGCTATCCGACAAATTGCAATTCCTCGCTCCCGAACGACAAGGCCTGATGGTGCGGATATATAGCTTTTCCTATCACCAGGACCAACCCCGGGACGAAAGCGGTCACGGCGGCGGCTTTGTTTTCGACTGCCGCGGAATTCCCAATCCCGGGCGGGAGGAGCAGTTCAAACAATTGACCGGCCGCGACGCGCCGGTGGCGGACTATTTAGATCAGCAGCAGAGTGCGCATGAGTTTCTCACCAGTGTTAACTCATTGGTAGACGCAAGCGTGAGCGATTACCAGCGCCGCGGCTTCAAGAACCTGATGGTGTCGTTCGGCTGTACCGGTGGCCAGCATCGTTCGGTCTACTTCGCCGAGCAGCTTGCAAATCATCTTCGCCAAAAGAACGGAGTAGAGGTGGCAGTGCGTCATCTTGGCCTGGAGAGTCTCCGCCAGTGAAGGCCATGGTCCTGGCCGCTGGTCTTGGCACGCGCCTGCGGCCGCTCACCGACAATTGCCCCAAAGCCCTGGTTCAGATCGGCGGACGTACGCTGCTGGAGATCGCTCTCTGTCGCTTACGGGCGTTTGGGATTCGCGAAGTAATCATCAACGTTCATCATTTCCACGATCTGATTCTCGAGTACCTTCGGCAAAACAATAACTTCGGAATGCGTATCGAAGTCTCCCGCGAGCAGGCCTTGCTTGACACTGGCGGCGGTTTGAAAAAGGCTGCTCCCTTCTTTTTGGAAAACTCGAACCGCCCGGAGAAGCCGTTCATCTTGCACAACGTGGATGTTCTCACCACGATTGATCTCCGAAGCCTCGTAGATTTTCACAACCAAAATCAGCCCCTTGCGACGCTAGCCGTCCAGGCGCGGAAGACTGCCCGGCACTTGCTCTTCGATCGGCAGCTGCAGCTTTGCGGCCGCCGATCTGGAAATGATCAAGACAACGAAATGGTTCGCCCTTCACAGAAACCGGCGGCACTGGCCTTTTCCGGAATCCATGTCATCTCTCCTCGTATTTTCTCGATGATGACCGAAGAGGGCGTTTTCTCGATTATCGATTGCTATCTACGCCTGGCTGCACAGGGAGAAAAAATCGTCGCCTTCCGGTCCGACCGATACTACTGGCGCGATCTCGGAAGACCTGAGAATGTCGCGCGCGCAGAAGAGGATCTCAAGCAAGGAATTGTGCAATAGCAGAGAGACTGCCGAAGATGCGGCCTGGGGCTCGCTGAACTTAAATTGCCAAGCCATGGTTCTTGGGGCGCAGTGGTGTGAAAGCAATGAGTATTTCTGCGATTAGTCCAATCACTGCATAGGTAGCGGCGTTTATCATAGGAACCCACCAGAAATAGAGAGAAAAATGGCGCCGCGCCGCAAAGGCAATCGGACAGCTGGCATAGCCCAGGAACTCAACCAAGGGTTCTCTCAAGGCCGTTAACAGTCGCTCCGGCGGCGTCACAAACGTGTAGAGTACCCAGCAACACGCCACCAGAAAGCCTACGCTTGCCCAAATCGCAATTCTACGTTTCATACCGCCACTCCTCCTGCTACGGCTCCATCATCTCACCAGTTCCTCCAAACTCCAAGGTGCGCAAGACAGCTTGATATAGTTGCAGTGGTCCGGCCTGAATCCGTGGTCTCTTCGACAATTCGTTCTCTTTTCATCGATGGCCCCGCCGGGCGGCTCGAAGCTCTTCTCAACGCCAGCGGCGAAACGGCCACCCACGCTGCTGTCGTGTGCCATCCCCATCCTCTGTATGGCGGGACCATGCACAACAAAGTGGTCTTCCACGCCATGAAAGCCATGAACAGCTTCGGATTCCCGGTTCTCCGCTTCAACTTCCGTGGCACCGGGAGAAGTCAGGGCAAACACGATCACGGCGTGGGCGAGAAGGAAGATGTCCGCGCGGCCCTCGATTGGCTCGATCGCGAGTTCCACCTGCCGCTCATGTTCGCTGGGTTTTCTTTCGGAGCCGCAGTTGGCTTGCGGCCTGCCTGCCAGGATGAGCGGGTGAAAGCAGCAATCGCACTCGGTCTTCCCGTGTCTCCGCTTGACGGACACACCTACAATTTTGATTTCCTTGGCACTTGCACCAAGCCGAAGTTATTCGTGAGCGGCGTGCGTGACCAGTTCGGGGATCGCACAACGTTAGAAGAATTGATTAGCTCAATTCCAGAACCCAAGACGTTCGTACTAATTGACGACGCCGATCATTTCTTTGAAGGTCATCTGTCGCGGATGCGAGAGGAAGTTCAGCTGTGGATCGGTAAGAGACTGACAGCTGGCACGCATTCAGGCTAGAACGTCACAAAAAGAAGCCACCCAGGTACAGTATGTAAACCGTGGCCAACACGATGGTGGCTGCTGCCACGGCCAGAATCACCTTGCTCGACCAGCGCCGAGGCGAGAACGCCCTGGAGTTCATTACTGCCGCGCTGAGTTCCTCAATCCATTCCTCTTCTTCGATATTCCGAAAGAGCCGGGACTGAAAAGCTGCGTACAGGGTACGCTGATCGTGTTCGCCCAACGCCACAAAGCGGAAAGGCTGCTCCGTATTGGTAACCGGGCCCAGCATCTCGGCTTTGCCCAGTACCGGACCTTTATGCGTCTGAAACTCCAGCTCCACCACTGAGCCTTTCTTTACGGGAGTGGATAGCCAGAGCAAGCCGCCCGTACGGGAAATAAGTTGCAGTTCGCCGATTGCACGGCGGCCGTCAGCGACCTGCAGCATGGCGGGAGTCGAATCCGCCACCCGGTACCGCGGGGCCCGCGTCATGGCGACAACTGAAGCAGGCGTCATTCCCAAAAAGTATCTGTCCCAAACCAGTCCCAGAGGAGATTACGGGAGTGCTTGACCACCCGCTCACCGGCTCGCCCGTATAATTCACTTCAATGTCTCGGCCCGCTGCTATTGATCGTGAACGTCTTGCCGTCGACCTGCGGGTCATAGCTCGACAGCTCTTTGAGCACGCCCTCGCCGAAGCCAGCATTGATCGCGCTTTCCAGCGCCACATCGATTGCGAACGCGGGCTGCTGCGCGTTTGCGAAGACCTCTATCAGCTGGATTCTTACAGCCGCGTACAGGTGATCGCCCTCGGCAAGGCAGCCACCGGCATGGTCAACTCGTTGGAAATGCAGGCCGGAAAGCGCTTCGAAGGAATAATTGCGACATCGGTCGATCCAGGTCCGCAGTTTCCCGGTTTGCGATACTTTCATGGCGGACATCCCACTCCCAATGACGACTCCGTGCGGGCAGGCGCCGCAATGTTGCAGTCTTTATTCGCCCTGGATTCCTCCTGCCTGGTGATCTTTCTGCTGAGTGGCGGCGGTTCATCGATCGCAGAGAAGCCAGTCGATGATGAGATCTCCCTCCCAGACCTGATCTCAACCTATCGCGCACTCGTCCTCTCTGGCGCGCCGATTACCGAGATTAATACAGTCCGCAAACATCTCTCAGCGATCAAAGGTGGCCGCTTGGCGAAGGCTGCCTCCGGAGCCTGGCAGGTATCGTTGTTCGTCTCCGATGTGCCCGACAACACTCCCGATGCGTTGGCTTCGGGTCCATCCATGCCGGATTCGACCACGGTTGAAGATTGTTACGCCGTTGCCCAGAAATACGACTTGCTGAGGCAATTCCCGGTGTCGGTGCGCGAGTTATTTGATCGGCGTGCCTTGGAAGAAACTCCCAAGCCAAATGACCCGACGTTCCACCGTTCTCGCTGGTGGACGCTGCTCTCGAATCAGGCCTTGCTTGACGCCTGCAAGAACGCCGCTCTGGCACAAGGATTCAGGGTGAAAGTCGACAACAGTTGCGACGACTGGGATTACGCCCGCGCCAGTGAACACCTCGTAAATCGTCTCCGCGAGCTGCGCACAGATTCCGAACGTGTCTGCCTGATTTCCGGCGGTGAGGTCACGGTCAAAGTCGGCAACGGAGGTATAGGCGGACGCAACCAGCAATTCGCATTGTCCTGCGTCGAGAAGATCGCAGGCGAAAACATTACCCTTTTGAGCGCCGGCTCGGATGGCATCGATGGCAACAGCCCTGCCACTGGGGCGGTGGTAGATGGGACAACGGTCGCTCGTGCACAAGCCAAGGGTCTGAGTCCTGCAGATCACCTCAAGGCTTTCAATGCGTATCCCTTCTTCGAAGCCTTGGGCGATGCGATTGTGACTGGCCCCACCGGTAACAACCTGCGCGATCTGAGAATTCTGCTGGCGTATTGATTCAGCTGGAAGCACTTCAGAAAAACTGTGTTACCCCTTCCTCCAGCACCAACACCCGATCCTCAATGCCCGCCGCCTTAGCCGCTCTGTCCAGTAGCTGCAACGGTTCGTCGATGGGCTCATGCGAAAGCCGGAAAGTGCCGTAATGCATTGGCACCATCCAGTGCGAATTCAGATCCAGAAACGCGCGCGTCGCATCCGCCGGACTGGCATGCACATTCCGAAAAGAGGGCGGATTGTACGCCCCGATCGGCAGCAGTGCGACCTCCGGCCCCAGCCTCCGCCCAATCTCCCGGAATCCGGAAAAATAGGCAGTATCGCCGGCGTGGTAGAGCGAATGCTTGGCGTCCCGCAGAACATATCCGCCATACCCCCGGTGCGAGTCCTGAATAACCCTGGCCCCCCAGTGCCGCGAGGGCACATGCGTCACCGTGAGCCCGCGATGCCGATAGCTGTTCCACCAATCCAGTTCCACAACGTTGTCAAAGCCCAGGTCCGAAACCAGGTCGAACACGTGATGCGGAACCACAATGCTTGGCGGCACTCCCGTGCTTTTCCTCGTTTGCCTCACGATCGACCGCAGCGACGGCCGATGCAGATGATCAAAATGAGCGTGTGTAACCAAGACCAGATCGATCGGCGGGAGATCGCGAATTTCTACCCCCGGCCTTCGCAGCCGCTTCAGCACAAACAGCCAGCGCGCAAAATTGGGATCGATGACAACATTCTGTCCACCTATCTGTGCGAAGAAACTGGCATGGCCAATAAACGTAAGCCCCATCTGGCCATTAGTAACCAATTGTGGCTTATAGATCTGCCCGGTCAGCGGTGTAACCGCAGAATGGCGCACCAGCCTGCCAAATTGGCGGGCACGGCTGCGGAGCGCGGGATTTTTTAGAGTCGCTTTTAGCATCTACCAGTCAGCTGCAATCCTGAGGCTGGAGGCGCGCTGTACAGCTGCAAGCAAGATCCGGAAGCGTTCCGGGCTTGTCTCGGATGTTCTCTACTGGCCAGAGTTGTCCCCATTTTAGAACAAACTTTTTTAAGAACAAACTTTGCTTGTTTACTTGACCGCGACTGCACTCTCGGTTTTAATCGCTTCAGGTCTGCAGGAGAGACTCGTAATGCGTGTTGCCTTTTTGGGACTGGGAATCATGGGACGCCCCATGGCGTCAAATCTGGCGAAGGCGGGTCATGAAGTCGCGGTTTGGAATCGAACCCCGGGCAAGGAAGTTGAAGGAGCGAGAAGCGCTACCTCGCCAGCGGACGCCGCAAACGGCGCCGAAGTGGTCTGGCTGTGCGTCTCGGATACTCGGGCAGTAGAGAATGTGTTGTTCGGCGCTCAGGGTGTCGAGACCTCCCTGACATCCGGCATGACGGTCGTCAATTCGAGCACGATCTCGCCTTCTGCCGAGCGCAGATTCGCCGAGCGCGTGCGGGCTCGCGGTGCCCAATATGTAGATGCCCCAATGACCGGCTCGAAGGTAGCCGCGGAAAGCGGAACCTTGATCTTCATGGTAGGTGGCGAAGAACACGCAATTGAGAGTCTCAAGCTGTTGTTCGCGGCTATCGGTAAGAAGATTTTCCGAATGGGAGAAACTGGCAAAGGCCAGGCAGCCAAGCTGGTGATGAATTTACAAATTGCTTTGATCTACGAGGGCTTTGCCGAGGCCCTGACTCTGGCTACCAAGCTCGGCGTAGATCCTGAGGCTCTGCTGCCACTGATTCAGTCCTCGATGGTGCATTCCGGTGTGGTTGAATATAAGGCGCCATTCGTCTTGAAGCGCGACTTCACGCCTAATTTCCCTTTGCGCCTCATGCACAAAGACATCCGGCTGGCGCTCGATGCCGCCAGAGAAGTACGCGTGAAACTTCCCGGACTGGAAACTGTCGAAGAAATCTACGAAATGGCGACCGAAGACGGCCACGAAAACGAAGACTATGCAGCCACGCTTGCGCTGCTTGAGAAGTGGGCAGGCGTGGAAGTGAAAGCTGTGCCGGCCTAAACCTGCTCTCCCTTAAGCAGCGTAGTACCTCCGTAACCCGCCGCGCGCCCGCCTATTACAGAATTATTACGTCATTGTCTTATCCATACTGATAGCTTAGTCGATAGGTATTCAAAGCGCGTACGGAGCTACCGCACCAGCATGGACCTGCAAACCCTGAATCGGAAACAGCCGAGCGAAACGAAGGTCAACTGGATAACCACCGGCTTCATGGTCGCCTTTCATCTCGGCGCCATTGCCGCGCTGTTCTTTTTCAGTTGGAAGGCCGTGCTAGTTTCGGCATTCCTGTGGTGGGTTTCCGGCAGCCTGGGAATCGGCATGGGCTATCACCGCCTGCTCACCCATCGCGGATACAAGACACCAAAATGGGTCGAGTACGTACTGACCACCTGTGCAACCCTGGCGCTTGAGGGTGGGCCCATTTTCTGGGTTGCTACCCACCGCATTCACCACCAGAAATCTGATCAGGAAGGGGACCCGCACACTCCGCTCGACGGAAAGTGGTGGGCGCACATGGGCTGGATTCTCACCGGTAAATCCATGCACCATGACACTACGACTTTGGCTCGATATGTCCCCGACTTGGCGAAGGACAAATTTCATCTCTGGATCACCAAATACCACTACGTTCCAATTGTTGTACTGGGAGTTCTGCTTCTGACGTTGGGTGGCCTTCCACTGCTGCTGTGGGGTATCTTCCTGCGCACAGTCATTGGCCTGCATTGCACCTGGATGGTCAATTCCATCACCCACACATGGGGCTCGCGCCGATTCGTGACACGTGATCTCTCCACCAATAACTGGTGGGTGGCGTTACTGACCTTCGGCGAAGGTTGGCACAACAACCATCATGCGCACCCAGTTTCTGCCCGCCACGGGATCGCCTGGTATGAAGTTGACGTCAACTGGTATGGAATCTGGGCACTCAAGAAGCTGGGACTCGCGGGCCATGTGTACAGAGTAAGACTCTCCGAATTGCGCAAGAAGTCCACCTTACCCGCACAGCCAGAATCGCAGCTGCACCTGGTCCCTGAACCCTCAATTTCGTCCGGCGACTGAAAAGCTTGCAAGAATGGATTGGGTCGTCCTCAGGCCTTCCGTCCGCGCCAGCTTGGCTCGTCGCTGCTGTTTCACGCAGTCAAAGTGTATAGAAGGCAAACTGCGAACGGAGAAACGGGGAACTGAGAACCGCTGTCCCTTTCCGAAATTATATACTTTACAAACCCATTCCAAGGTAACAAGCTCCAAACCCAGTCCACACATACCACTCCCGTTCAAGGAAGTGATAGCAGACGCGGTCAAGGTTAAACCCCCAGAGAAGGGACCAGAAGGGAAAGCTAACGTGAGCGACATGAGGGGCGGCAGGAAGCGTCGCTGAGTAAAATAGAGGGCCAAACAGTTATCGACCCTCCCAATTTCTTTGGACTACTGCCTTCTGCCCTCTCCATTGTTAAGGCCATCCTCACCTGGAGTCGATGGGCTAACGTTCATGATGAAGTACCCCTTGCCGTTATCGACGATTACCGATACGTGCGTGCTGTCGAGCCAGTTGTCCGTTACTGTGCAGTCTGGGCTTACCGAATAGGTTCCAGTAAATTCGAGAGGCCCAATATTCGTGCCAGGCACTCTCACGAAGAGCTTTCCTGGGAGGCCACCATTTCCGTCAAGACGAAGCGACCGACCGCAACGAACCCTGTGCCAGTAGCGTGGAAACCGTAACTTCCGTGCAAGGTAGCATTGGAGCAATGCTCAGCGTCTTGCGCCTGAATCCCGCAAGCGAGGCTAAGTACAACCAGCGTTAACTGCAGAAGTCGATTTCTGACGGACATGTTTCGCGCTCCTTTTGATGAATTGGAAGACGAGGCGCGAGGGCAGACAGCCGCTCGAACAATTTCGGCGAGGAGGAGGAGTCAGCTCATGCTGACTACGACTTCTGACTGAAGCCCGCGCTGGAAGCCTGAACCCGAGCGGGAGGCATTGTTGCCGTTAAAACTGCCTCTGTCCAGCTGGTGGGTTTGTCAAAGGCGTAATTGCACCCTTTTCCCTTGACCTCACTTTCGCCGTAGGTCATAAAGGTATGTGCGTTCTTGAGTACCTCAAAAGTATGGTACTAATCGTTTGCTCTCTGTACCTTGCCCACAACTGGCTTATTTCCCAAAGATTTTGCCCCAGTTCTCCCGCTAAGGCGATGATTCCAAAAGATCACGGAAGGGGAGGAATACCCTCCAAATGGCTACATCGGCAGCCCTACAATGCGTCGCGCGACCTCCACACCCACACTCAATGGACGGGCTGGGCGCTCACCTTGTTAGATTCCGCCTAAATCACCGAAAGAACAGCTCTTCAATGTTAGATTCCGCCTAAATCACCGAAAGAACAGCTCTTCAATCTTGTTCTCTCTGGGAGCTCACTTGTGAAGCGATCCATCACAATTTGTATTTGCCTGCCGATACTCACTGCCATTGTCATGGCGCAGTCCGCAACCCCGCAAAAGCAGCCACTCACCATCGAGGCGATCTTCGCTGAAGGCGGAATCACCGGGCGCGCGCCGGAAACCGTGAAGTGGAGCCCGGATAACAGCAAAGTCTCTTTCGTGCAGCGCGATAACTCCGGCGAGCACGGTGAGTTGTGGTATGTGGATCTTAAAACCGGCGAGAAGAAACTGCTGGTACCCGAGGTCAAGCTGGCCGCCTTGGCTCCGCCGTTGAATCGGATTACCGACGAGCGCGAGAAAGAGCGAATCACCCGCTACCGCGTTGCCGAATATCTCTGGGCGCCGGATTCGAAGCATCTGCTGTTCAACGCCCAGGGTCAGCTCTGGCTTTATACGATTGAATCCGGCACGGCCGTAGCGATCACGTCCTCCCCAGATCCTGCTTCTGATCCCAAGTTTTCTCCCGACGGCGCTCGCCTAGCCTATGTGCGCAATCACAATCTCTACACTCGCCTTGCATCCGGCAAAGCCGAGAAGCAACTTACAGCTGATAAAGACGAGAATTTTCTCAACGGCGAAGTGGACTGGGTGTACGCCGAAGAACTCTCTGTGCGCAGCAATTACTTCTGGTCTCCCGATGGCAAAGATATCGTCTTTCTGCAGATGGACGAGACCGCTGTACCCACCTATCCCATTACCGAGTGGCTGCCGGCACGACCCAAACTCGACATGCAGAAATATCCGAAAGCCGGCGACCCCAATCCAGGCGTACGCCTGGGCGTGGTGACCGCATCTGGGGGAAAAGCGAAATGGATTTCGCTCACGGACGATCAGGACATTTACCTCCCCCGCTTTGGCTGGCTACGCGACGGCCTGCTTTGGGCGGTGGTCCTCAACCGCGCCCAGGATACGCTCGACCTTTATTTCGTGGACGCGCACTCCGGCCGCTCGCGTAAGGTGCTCACCGAAACCGTCCCCGGCGCGTGGGTGAATGTCAGCGATGATTTCAAAATTCTGAAATCCGGCAACCGGTTCCTGTGGTCGAGCTGGCGCGACGGCCACACCCAGATTTATCTCTACAGCTTTGACAAAGACAACCCGCTCGCCAGCGACCCCAAACTGGAACGCCAGCTCACCAGCGGCGACTTTGAAGTGCTATCGGTGCAGGCGGTGGATGAGGTGGCGGGCACTATCTATTTCATTTGCAACAAGGATGATCCTCGTCAGCAGCAGCTCTATTCCGTGAAGCTAGACGGCTCAGCCGTTGCGCGGGTCTCCCGCGAGGATGGTAGCCACGATGCGACCTTTGCCGACGATGCCAAACATTACGTCGATAATTTTTCGGCTGTTCTCAAAGCGCCCCAAATGTCGGCCTGCGACACAATCGGCGACTGCCGCCCGTTTTGGCAGGCCCAGAATGGCGAGACCTTCGACTTGAAGCAGCCGCAATTCATGGAATTCAAAGCTGAAGACGGCACCACCCTCTATGGTGAACTCTTGCTGCCGCCGACTGCGGCCAAGAAGAAAGTTCCACTGATCATTTACGTTTACGGCGGCCCAGCGGCGCAGGTGGTAAAGAATGAGTGGAGTGGAAGTCACGAAGAGGCGCTATTCCACCAGCTTTTGCTCACACACGGCTTCGCCATCTTCTCAGTCGATAATCGCGGCACTCCTGGACGGGACCGCAAATTCCAGACCGCCATCTTCCATCAGTTCGGCGCAATCGAACTGAAAGACCAGTTGACTGCCCTCGACCAGCTGCTGGCTCAGTATCCGCAATTGGACGCCAGCCGCATCGCCATCTGGGGATGGAGCAACGGCGGCTTCATGACCCTCTACGCCCTTACCCATTCAGACCGCTTCAAATGCGGGGTTTCTGTCGCCCCGGTAACCGACTGGCACGATTACGATTCCATCTACACGGAACGCTACATGGGTCTGCCCAGGGAGAATGCAAAGGGCTACGAGGATTCGTCGGACCTGCGGGTAGCTTCCCAACTGCGTGGAGCCTTGCTGCTGGCCCACGGCACCAGTGATGACAATGTCCATTTTCAGAACAGCATTCAGATGATTGAACAGCTCATCAAGGCGGACAAACAGTTCCGCTTCATGGCTTATCCCGGGAAGACTCACGGCATCGGCGGCCCGGCCGATCGGATGCACCTCTTCCACATGATCGAGGAACATTTTGAACGGGAAATGAAATAGCCATGGTCCGAGTGTCCCTGCACCGTGAGTGCATGTCCGTTGGATTCAAATTGACAAGCAGAATGTGCCGTTTCAGAATCCTCAGATGATTTCGAAAGATCTGCTAGACATCCTGGTCTGTCCAGCCTGCAAAAAACCGCTGGTGCTGAAGGACGAAGGCCAGAGCCTTAAGTGCGGCGAGTGCCGCCGCGTGTACCCGATCCGCGACAACATCCCCATCATGCTGGTCGATGAAGCCACCACCGATCCCTCCTGATCGAAAATTTGCGCTTTCCGTCGTTTCTCGTCCCACAACGACACATTGTGTCAATCGCGAGACTCTGAGAGAACCCCCTGGCGAGAGACATTCCTTCTCAGCTTACCTGCAAAATACAGAATTCACTGGAGTCAGAAGACTGCAGGCAACCCTGATCTGCATCTCTGTTTTGAGACGACAGTGCGGCACGCGAATTGCATGCAACTAAGCCGACGGCCACTGAGTCTAATAGGTCAGAGAGGTAAAGGTCGGAGGTGAAACGGCCATGAAAGAGAGATTCTCAAGTACCGAACTGACGGCTTTGAGAAACGATCTGGTGCAGGGAGGCTTGATCGATTCTCACGAGGCCGCCGAGCTTTTGCAGGTTTTCCTGATGGGACGTGGCTATGGCGTGTCGCCACAAGCGGCCCGCGACGCCGTTGGACGAGTGGAGATGTCAGGCTGTTCTTTGCCGGTTCTGCAGCATGAACTGGAAAATCTTGCCCTGGTGATGTAACTCGCGGTCAGCGGTGACTGTGGAGAATGAGTCGGTTTAGAAGAAATCTGCGGGGACCTCAGAACCGAGTCGCTCCCCGAAGGTAGTAGCGCGAGACGAGCCGGGCCAACCAGCCCGGCTTTTCCCTTTTCAGTGGCTAGTGTTCGGTGGCTAGTTGCTAGTTCTAACCACTAATCACTAGCAACCAAGAGCCACTGCTCTATTCGTATCGCAGACTCTCGACCGGATCCAACTTCGCGGCGCGCGTGGCGGGAACGGTGCCGAACAGAATTCCCACGAACGAAGACACTACGATAGCAACGATAGCCGACAATCCTGAGATCGGGATTCGGTACTCGGTCAAGAATCTGACCGAGTAGGGCAGCGCCAAGCCGAGAACCACGCCGATCAGCCCGCCTCCCACCGAGATCAGAATTGCCTCTGACAAGAATTGGAAACGAATCTCGCTGTTGGTTGCGCCCAAGGCTTTGCGGATGCCGATCTCGCGAATCCGGGCGCTTACGGTGGCCAGCATGATATTCATGATCCCAATACCGCTAACTAGCAGGACGACCGCAGCGACAGCCAACAACACCAGGGTAAGGGCATTTGCGGTTTTCTCCGCCACGGCCACGAGTTGGGTCAAGTTCGTCACGTTGTACACAGACTCAGGCCGATGACGACCTTGAATTACGCGGTGGATCTGAGCGGTCGCCGGAGCAACCATCGCCGGGTCAGCCACCGAAAAGTAGATCTGCTTTACCGTCGGCGTCTCAGTGAAATAGCGTGACACTGTGTAAGGAATCGCCATCGTGTTCGTGGTCACTTCCGACTGGCCAAAGGTGTCCACCCGCTCTTTGAAGGTCCCAATGATGGTGAATGGCAATCCGCTTAATTTGATCACACTGCCCACGGCTTCTTGGGGGCTGCCATAGATCTCTTCTGCCATCTTCTGCGTGATTACGCCGATCTTGTTGTGGGCCTGTTCGTCCTGCGCATCGAAGAACCTCCCTGAAACCACCACCAGGTTTCGCACCGTTTTGTATTCGGGAAACACCCCCAGTATCTGGATGTCCCGCTCCTTGCCGCTCCCCACTGCAACCCGTTCCTCCAGTTGAACCACCGGAGACGCCGCCACGATCCCGGGAACTTCCTGCTGAGCGGAGGTCATGTCATCAATCGTTAGCTGGTCCGGAGCAGTGTTGGTAATGCGCTGCGCTCCTCCTTGATACTCGGCATAAATCAGGTTGGCGCCGATCGCCTGGATCTGATTCAAGACGTATTGCTTTCCGGTCATTCCGATGGTTACGACCAAGATTAAGGAAGCCGTGCCGATGACCATGCCGAGACCAGTCAGGGCAAAGCGCACCTTATTGCTGCAAAACGTGTCGTAGGCGAAACTCAGGATCTCGCTGAAAACCAGCTGCGGACGGCCCGAGCTCACAGCAGTTGCGGTAGGCACCTTGAAATTAGATGCTACGGAGTGGCGGGGGAACCTGCAAGATGCCAGCAAGGCACCCAAGCCAATATCCTGGCCGGCACTCTTTGCGTTCTGCGCCTTTCCTTGGCGAGCTTTGCGGTTTAAGATTTTTCTGCTGTTGCTGGTAAGCACCCGAGACTTAACGACTCCCGCGAATCATAAGCAGCTTGAAAGCTGGATTCCGAAGAAGCAAAGGCTTGAACCGAAAACAGCTAGTCGTCCTGATGCTCCTGTCGCTGGCAGCGCTGCTGATTCATGGGTACCATCCTTTCGCCGAAGATGCTGAAATCTATCTGCCTGGCGTCGAAAAGATACTCGATCCTGGTCTGTTTCCGGGCGGCGAGAAATTCTTCCAATCCCATGCAAGTCTCACCTTGTTTCCGGACCTGATTGCTGCATCAGTGCGGCTGAGTCATTTGCCTTTGGAATGGACGCTGCTGGTTTGGCAGGGGCTTTCGATTTTCCTGTTGCTGCTGGCCGCCTGGCAATTTACCAGCAAGTGCTTTGCCGAGGTAAATGCGCGCTGGTGCGGAGTCGCGATGCTGGCGGCCCTGCTCACCCTACCTGTTGCCGGGACTTCCCTCTACCCCCTGGATCAGTACGTTGTCCCACGGAATCTCTGCGCCTTCGCAAGCATATTTGCAGTTGTACGGACCCTCGATCGCAAGTACTCGCAAGCGGCCCTGTGGCTTGCCTTTGCAGGCCTGGTACATCCGTTGATGTGGTTTTTTGCGTTTGTATATTGTTTGCTCATGGTGGGATTCGAAAGGTTTTCGCCGGCGCTGGCGTTCGCCAGTCTGCTGCCCTTAGGAATTTCGTTCCACCGCCCCTCTCCCGCTTACGAACAGGCAGTCAAGCTGCATCGGTATTTTTACCTCCAGACCTGGGCATGGTACGAGTGGCTGGGAATCATCGGCCCAATCGCAATTCTGTGGGGGTTTACCCACGTCGCACAAACGCGGCGGTTGCACGACGTAGAGCGCTTATGCCGCGCGCTCATTCCTTACCAATTAATCTTCCTGGCCGCCGGGCTGGCGCTTTCATTGCCACTCTTCGGAAATCTTGCTCGACTGCAACCGCTGCGCAGTTTGCACCTGCTGTACATCGTGATGATTCTGATCTCCGGTGGATTTCTGGGAAGCTTCGTATTGAAGAAGCACTTATGGAGATGGATCCTATGCTTTGCTCCTTTATGTGTCGGGATGTTGCTGGCCCAGCGCTCACTTTTTCCCTACAGCGCACATCTTGAGTGGCCGGGCACCGCCTCCAGAAATCCCTGGGTGCAGGCCTTTGTTTGGGCGCATCAGAATACTCCCAAAGACGCGACCTTCGCTCTCGACCCCCTGTACATGCTCATTCCCGGAGAGGACGCGCAGGGTTTTCGTGCAATCGCTCAGCGCAACAGGTTAGCCGACGCCATTAAAGACAGCGGAGCGGTCAGCATGTTTCCTCCGTTGGCCGAAGAATGGCTGAAGCAACTTCGTGCACAAACAGACTGGAAACAATCTCAGGTACAGGATTTCGAGAGGTTACGAGCCGACTACGGAGTGAGCTGGATAATCTTACAAGTGCCTGGAGTTATAGGTCTCGAATGTCCATACCGAAATTCTGCCGTGCTGGTTTGCAAGAACCGGTGAGGGAATCAAGATCCATCCAGCAACCATATACCGCTAGGTTTTTCGGGAGACGTTCAGTCCTCATTCCGTTTCCGTGTTCTTCAGCCCCCCACCCGGTTCAAGCATGCCGCGCGAATAGTAGGTTACATGCCCCGGCTCCAATCGTCGTCCTTTGTCACTGAAAACCCGGAAACGTACGATCCCGAATTTCTGCAGTGCAAACTGCAACGTTGTGGCAAGCACTTCAAGACCGTACTTCACGCTGCGGCGGAAGTTGATGGAGGAAGCTTCTTCAAAGTACTTGGTCGGGCAGGAAACTTCTCCAATGCGGAAGCCGAAGTGTACACACTGGGCCAACATCTGATTGTCGAAGACGAAATCGTCGGAATTTTCCAGCAACGGGAGTTCCAACAGCACTTTGCGGCTGAACGCGCGATACCCAGTGTGGTACTCCGAGAGTTTTACGCGCAGGAAAAAGTTTTGAAAGGCAGTGAGCAGGCGATTGAAAACATACTTGTAGAACGGCATTCCGCCGCGAAGCGCCTGCCCTCCGATAATTCGAGAGCCAAGCACAACGTCATAAACTCCGTACGCCACCATGCTGGACATGGCGGTCACGAGCAAGGGCGTGTACTGATAATCGGGATGCACCATGATGGCCACGTCAGCCCCATCCGCCAGGGCCTCGCGATAGCAGGTCTGCTGGTTGCGTCCATAGCCATAGTTCTGATCATGGACGAAATACTTCAGCCCCAGCTTGTGGGCAACTTCGACGGTGCGGTCGGAGCTGTGATCATCGACGAGGATACAGGTATCCACCAGGTCGGGAAGCTCACTGACGGTGAGCTCCAGAGTTTTTTCCGCGTTATATGCGGGGAGGACGACTGCAACGCGTTTACCGTTGATCATGCTTCAGCGAACCGAAAAGTTCATAGTGAGTACTTCCATCACTTCAACACGATTTCCGCAAAATCGCAAGATATCCCGCGAGTGCTCCTATAATCCAAAAGTTCGAATAATTTTGCTTGCAGATGGTCTCTACTCCGGCACAGGTTTCTCCGCCCAGAACAGGTACAGCTCTGATTCACATCGGATTCGTGCTCACGGGTGTGATGACAACTCTGCTCGGCCCGACGCTTCCTATACTTTCGGCGCGCTGGTCGCTAAACGATGCCCAGGCTGGATATTTGTTCACGTCCCAATTCCTCAGTTCCATCATTGGCGTTGCGATTTCCAGTTGGCTGATCCAGCGCCGCGGTTATCGCCTGACGCTTATGCTGGGGATGGTTCTGATGGGATTAGGCGCCGGCTTACTGGCCATGGCGAACTGGACACTCGGCTTGACCTCAGTCGGGATCTACGGAGCAGGATATGGGATTGCCAGCGCGACCGCTAATCTTCTCGTCTCGGAGTTGAACCCGACTCGGCGCGCCGCCGCACTGAATCTCCTGAATTTCTCCTGGGGAATCGGAGCAGTAGGCTGTCCATTCCTGGTAGCAATGCTGCAAAGGGCCAACCGCATGATTGTTTTTTGGTATGGAATGGCGTTGCTGCTGGGTCTCGAAGCCGTCTACCTCGGACTTATCAGACTGCCCGCGTTAAAGTCCGGAACTCGAACACCGGCGAGCGGCCAAGTATGGAAAAGCCACCTGTTCCCGATACTGGGAGCCTTATTCTTTGTCTACGTCGGAACCGAAACTTCCGTCGGTGGTTGGATCGCTTCTTACGCCCGCCGCATCGACCTGGTACCCGGAACTTTCTGGGTTATCACGCCATCCTTTTTCTGGGGAGCGTTGCTTGCAGGCCGCGCCGTCGCTCCAATATTGCTTCGCCGAACGCGCGAAACGACCGTCGCCAGCGCCGGATTGGCTCTGTCGTGCCTGGGCATTGTGCTGCTGCTGATAGCTCATGCCATGACTCCAATTGTCCTCGGCGCGGCACTCGCCGGACTGGGTCTTTCCTCCGTGTTTCCGATCAATATCTCTTTAATCTCGCGTTGGTTCGGAGAAGAGGGCGTGCGCTTTGGCGGAGTAATGTTCGCCCTCGCCGGCCTGGGCGGAGCGACTTTGCCCTGGCTGGTCGGCTTGCTTTCCGCTCAGACCGGCAATTTGAAAGCAGGCCTCGTCGTCCCACTTCTCGGCAGTGCAATCATGCTCGTTCTGTACCTTGCCAACCGCGCAGCGCAGAGCCACGCTGCCACTTGATAAACTAGTTCTGGCCGAGGCTCACTTAATGGCAGCGCGAACTCTCTTTGAGAAGATCTGGGATGAACACATCGTCTGCATCCCATCCGGGCAGTTGCCGCTGCTCTATATAGACTTGCACCTCGTGCACGAAGTCACCTCTCCACAGGCATTTGAGGGACTTCGGGCCGCAGGTCGCCGAGTCCGGCAACCTAAGCAAACTTTCGCGACCGTCGACCACAATGTGCCCACGGAACCGCGGGGCACGCCAATAAACGACCCCATAGCAGCGCGCCAGATCGAAGCTCTGCAAAAAAACTGCAAAGAGTTCGGCGTCCCCCTCTTCGACATGGATTCCCCCGACCAGGGCATCGTCCACATAATCGGTCCTGATCTCGGCCTGACGCAACCGGGCATGACCATCGTCTGCGGCGACAGCCACACGAGCACTCACGGCGCATTTGGCGCGCTGGCGTTCGGCATAGGCACATCGGAAGTCGAACACGTTCTCGCCACGCAGTGCCTCCCGCAACGCCGTCCCAAAACGATGTTGATTGATGTGACCGGGAAGCTGGCTGAAGGGGTCACTGCAAAAGATCTTGCGCTCGGGATCATCGGCCAGATCGGCACTGATGGCGCCACCGGCCATGTCATCGAATACGCCGGGGAAGCGGCCCGCAGTCTCTCCATGGAAGGCCGCCTGACTCTGTGCAACATGAGCATTGAGGCAGGTGCCCGCGCCGGCATGGTCGCTCCCGATCAGACCACGTTCTCTTATGTGAAAGGCCGGAGGTTTGCTCCGAGCGCAGTCGACTGGGAGAAAGCCGTCGCACGTTGGAGTTCACTGCCATCAGATCCAGGCGCTCGTTACGACAAAGTGGTTCAAATCGATGCTTCGAAGTTGGCTCCGTTCGTCACCTGGGGCACGAATCCTGGGATGGTGGTCCCGGTCAGCAGCCACGTGCCTGAACTAAACGAGATGAAGAACGCCTCCGACCGTCAGGCTGCTGAACGCATGTTCGAGTACATGGGATTGCAACCCGGCACGCGCATGGAACAAATCGCCGTCGACCGTGTGTTCATCGGTTCCTGTACCAACTCGCGTCTTGAGGATTTGCGGGCTGCAGCACGCGTGGCGAAAGGCCACCGCGTGAACCCAAAGGTTCGCGCCATGGTTGTGCCGGGATCGCAGGCGGTCAAGCATGCCGCTGAGCAGGAAGGCCTGCATCGCATTTTTCAGGAAGCCGGTTTCGAATGGCGTGAATCCGGGTGCTCCATGTGCCTAGGCATGAATCCTGACATCCTGCAGCCAGGCGAGCGCTGCGCCTCGACCAGCAATCGCAATTTTGAGGGACGTCAAGGACGCGGCGGACGCACTCATTTAGTTAGTCCAATGATGGCGGCAGCCGCCGCCATTGCCGGTCACTTCACCGATATCCGCAACTGGAGATTTCACTAGTTATGCAGCCATTTCACGTGCATAAGGGAAAAGTTGCACCGCTTGACCGGGCGAATGTCGACACCGATCAGATCATTCCCAAGCAATTTCTGAAGAGGATCGAGCGCACAGGCTTCGGAGAGTTTCTTTTCTACGACTGGCGGCGCGCGAAAGATGGATCGTTCGAGCCATGGTTCCCGCTGAACCGTCCGCAATACGCGGGAGCGAGTATTCTGGTCGCCGGAAAGAATTTCGGGTGCGGATCGTCGCGGGAACACGCAGTTTGGGCGCTTGAAGACTTTGGCTTTCGCGCGGTGATTGCGCCCTCATTCGCAGATATCTTTGCTAACAATTGCGTGAAGAATGGTGTTCTGGCAGTTGTTCTCGCTGAAAAAGAAGTCAGCGAAATTATCCGGCGCGCCGCTGAGACCCCCGAGTACAAGATCATGATCGACCTTGAGCAATGCACCGTGCGCGATGATCGGGGCTTTTCCGCAGAGTTTCCGATCGACGAGTTTACGCGTTACTGCCTGCTCAACGGACTCGACGACATCGGCCTGACGCTACAGCACGAAACCGAAATCTCGGCTTATGAATCTGGCCATGCCAGTCCTTACGCCAGCGCGCCATGATCTGTCCGTTGCGTAGATCGAATCTATGCAGAAGCTAGTCATCAAAACCCGCAAAAAACGCGAGATTCTCGACATCACCGACAAAGTCGAAGCCGCCCTCGGAAACGGCACTCCCGGCGCCGGGGTCTGCAACCTCCTCATCCTGCACACGACAGCCGCCTTGACCACTGCCGACCTTGATCCCGGCACCGACCTCGACATGCTTGACGCATTCGAGCAAATGATCCCGAAACTACGCTATCGCCATCCGCATGATCCGGCACACGTGCCCGACCACATCCTGTCTGCTCTGATTGGCACATCGGTCGCTCTGCCCTTCGAGAAAAATAGCCTCCTCCTGGGGACCTGGCAGCGCGTAGTTCTCGTGGAACTTGATGGTCCACGAGAACGGGAGTTAGTCGTGACAATCACGCCCGAGAAATAGCCGTTAGCTGATACTCATATCGTAAAATTGATCTTGTGCAGGCCGGGAGAGGTGCGTGAGCGGTTGAAACGGATGGTCTTGAAATTAGCCGTATGCCTGCGGTCCTACCTATTTTGCTCAGCCAACGATTCAATTCTTCAGGCTGAGCGTAAACGTACCGACCCGCTTGGACAGAAGTCAGTTCACGTTACTGAACATTATTGTCGGTTCCGTAAATTCTGGCCCTCCTAATTCCGGAAATTCCGGCACGCCTAAGAAACTCCACAAACGTTAAGAATCTCCCTGTACTCCGGCCTAGGTGGGAGTCGAGGAGAGGAGGATGTGGAGAATGCTGAAACGAGACGAGGTCGAGATTCTTTTGAAGGCGGATCACCCGAAGACGGAAGTGGCCCGCCTGAGCGGGGTTTCGTTGCGCTCGGTAAAACGCATCGCGCAGGAAATGCCAGTCGTACATGTGGACGACAAGGCGGAACGAAACAAACGACAGATCGGCAGGCCCAGCACGGTCCAGAATTTCCGGAAACAGGTGGTGGGGATTCTCCAGGAGACCCCAGAGTTGGCTTCGCTGGAGATCCTGCGACAGGTGCGAGAGGCGGGGTATCAGGGAGGCGAGACCGCGCGCTATGATCTGGTCGCCTCGCTGCGCCCCAAGTCCGCTAAACCGCTAGTTGCGTTTCGAAGGGTTACCCGGAGAGTTCAGCCAGCACGATTTTGGGGAAGTAGAAATGGAGCTTGTGAATGGCACTCGCCAACGGATCCATTTTTTGCCTCGCGTCTAGAGTACTCGCGCTATCTACGCGTGCTGGAGCGTGGGCGCTTCATCCGCCTCGACGGACCTTCTGGGCGAACACGTCATCTGAACTTGGAGGAAGTCTTGCCGGCTACTATAGGCCGTGCCAGAATTTTCGGAAATCGCGTGCCACAGTTTCCGGAACCCACAATTATTATGCGAAGTGGTGCAAATCGCGGTAGGACGCCCTGGACAAAGACCTGGAAGCTATCTGGGAATAGAGTTGTACGAATACAAAGCTGTCTTCCTGACACATTCTTTTTTTCTCTAACAGCGGTGGTGGACTCGTCTTTCGAGAGTAAGTGTCAGAGCAAACACACGGTTGACAGATTGAATCCGCAGCTAGCGTGACTTCGCCACCTCACCAGACAGTTCTCGGCGGAACCTGATTTCGCCGATTATCCCAATCTCGCCGTAGGTAAATCCAGCTTTTGCTTCAAAGCTGCAAAACCTAATGAATTGGGGCTATCATCCACTCTGCTGATGTCGGGGTTTGCCTGATCCAATCTCCTGTGGTGACTCGATGAGATTGCGGCCGCTTTTATTTTCACTCTTGGCTTTTCTGACGATCTGTTCTCCAAGTGAACTGATCGCTCAGACCACGACGTCTGGCGCGCTCGCGGGCGTCGTCACCGATCAGAGCAATGCGTTGATTGCCGGCGCGGATGTTGAGATCAGGGACAACGCCAAGGGAGCAACTCAATCCACAAGAACCGATCGTGAGGGCGTGTACCGATTTTTCTTTCTGCCGCCCGGCACATATACATTGACTGCGACGCATGCCGGGTTTCGGGAACGGAGGCGGACCGTGGACGTTCTGCTTGGGCCTGCGGTTTCGGTGAATGTGTCCCTCGCAATTGCGACACAATCCACCGAGATCACCGTCGCTGACAAAGTGCCATTGCTTCGGGCAGAGAGCGGCGATTTTTCGACTACCATTAATCGGCAACAGATTTCGGATCTGCCGAATTCCGGAAACGATCTGACCTACATCGCGCAGACCGTCCCGGGTGTCGTCATGAACACCGATGGAGGCGGTGGCAACTTCTCCAGTTTAGGCATGCCTGGCACGTCGAATCTCTTCACAGTGAATGGTATGAACGACAACGACATGGGGCTTAATCTGAGTCAGACGGGTCCCTTGGGGCTGATGCTTGGCCAGAACCAAATCCAGGAAGCGACGGTGGTAACGAATGGCTATTCCGGGCAATTCGGTACTCTTGCAGGTACGAATGTGAATTACATCACGAGATCAGGGAGTAATGGTTTTCACGGAAATGCCGAGTACTTCTGGAATGGCCGCGCGCTGAACGCAAATGATTGGATCAACAAGGCCTTTGGCCAGCAGCGTCCCTTTGCCATTGCGAACCAGTGGGCGGGGTCGGTGGGCGGACCACTCCGAAAAGATAAGCTTTTTTTCTTCTTCAACAGCGAAGGTTTGCGTCTGACGCTCCCTTTAATTTTCCCCACCGTTGTGCCCAGTACCGAATTCGAAGCAGCAACGATGAACAATATTGATAAGAAGTTTGGGCCGACTTCAGCCTCTCATGATTTCTACCAGCGAATCTTCGATCTGTATACCGCCGCCATAGGAACAAATGCAGTTCAGCCAGGAGGATTTTTTGAGGAGGACAAGACAGGCTGCGATTCTTCCTTCAACCTAGGTGGACAGCCTTGCGCAGTGAACTTCGTAAAGACCGGGACTCAGCCTATATACGAGTCGCTGATCTCCGCGCGGGTTGACTGGAACGTCGCGAGCAAGGATCGCGTTTTTCTTTTGGTGCAATATGACAAAGGCATAAATCGTTTCGTCGATCCAATCAGCCCGCTCTTTAACATCGAAACTGATCAGCCGTGGTGGCAAGGCCAGTTGGTGCAGACTCATACATTTGGCGTTTCGGCCGCGAACCAATTCGTGCTGGGCGGCTGGTGGCAGAGCGCGATCTTCAAGCCGAAAAATCTTGCGCAAACCCAGGCCACGTTTCCGACAAGACTCGGCTGGTGCGACGGCGGGAGCTGCAGCTTCAATAGTGTCGGTCTCAGTCTTGGTGCCCCGGTAGGAACGAATAACACTCAGTGGCAAATTGTGGACGACCTGAGCGGAATTCGAGGCAGTCACAAACTCGGAATCGGGGTTAACTTTCTACGAGTGGATCACAACGACTTCTTCTACGGCGGAAGCTCGGCCGGAGATCTACTCCCTTTCTCACTGAACGCCTTTTATCAAGGTGGGTTTGACGCAAACGGTGGAGAAGGGGACTTCACGGCACTGAATCAGTCTTTTGCCCTGGCCCGCTCGCAACGCGTCGCATTCTACAACTTGGGTGTCTACGCTCAGGACGAGTGGCGCGCGCGACAAAACCTGACGGTTACGCTCGCGTTGAGGATAGAGCATCAGTCCAATCCAGTTTGTGCCGACCGCTGTTTTGCACGGCTGGCGGGCCCGATCGAATCTGTCAGCCACGATCCCAACCAGCCATACAACCAAGCCATACTCATCAATCAGCGGAAGGCGTACCCGGACCTGAACGGCATTTTGTGGGCTCCGCGAGTAAGTTTCGCGTGGCAGCCGTTCGGCGTGTTGCGCAATACGGTGCTCCGCGGAGGCATTGGAATTTTCT
>Ga0075435_100000347_pt1 | contig 28627 bp, 23 predicted proteins | sample RhiMethybrSRZTD4_FD_75302 | JGI IMG/M metagenome (GOLD analysis project Ga0075435, IMG submission 75302) | Populus rhizosphere microbial communities from Tennessee, USA - Rhizosphere MetaG P. TD hybrid SRZTD4 | ecosystem: Host-associated > Plants > Roots > Rhizosphere > Soil | place: USA...
CATCTACACGATGGGCTGCGTCGCCAACGTCGTCCAGAGCCTGAAGCTGCCCGACGGCAACATCAAGGTGCTGGTCGAAGGCGTCGATCGCGCGCGCGCCGTCGAGTGGAAGGAAGACAAAGGGTTCTATCGCGTCGTCGTCAAGGTGCTGCCCAAGGCGCGTGAGACGAGCAGCGACGCCGAGAGCACGATGAGCCGCGTCGTGTCGTTGTTCGAGCAGTATGTCAAGCTCTCGAACAACCTGCATTACGACGCGATGATCGCCGCGGTCCGCGTCGACGATCCGGGCAAGCTCGCCGACACGATCGCCGCGCACCTGCTCGTCGGCGTGGACGAGAAGCAGAACCTCCTCGAGATCATCTCGCCGCTCGAACGCCTCAACCGCATCGCCGGCATCCTCGAGATCGAAGTCGACAAACTTCAGGTCGATCGCCGCATCCAGTCGCGCGTCAAGAAGCAGATGGAGAAGGCGCAGAAAGAGTACTACCTCAACGAGAAGATGAAGGCGATCCAGAAGGAACTGGGCCGCAAGGACGAAAAAGGCAACGAGGTCGACGAGCTGAAGAAGAAGATCGAAACGGCGAAGATGCCGAAGGATGTCGAAGAGAAAGCCATCCAGGAATTGAAGCGCCTGGAGGCGATGCCGCCGATGTCCGCGGAAGCGACGGTTTCCCGAAACTATCTCGATTGGCTGATCGCCGTACCGTGGCACAAGAAGAGCCGCGAGAGCCGCGATTTGAAGCGCGCCGAAGAGATCCTCAACGAAGATCATTACGGGCTGGAGAAGATCAAGGAGCGCATCCTCGAGTTTCTCGCCGTCCGCGCGCTCGTCAAGAAGCCGAAGGCGACGATCCTCACCTTCTCCGGACCTCCGGGAGTCGGCAAAACCTCGCTCGCCAAGTCGATCGCGCGCGCGATGAACCGTCAGTTCGTCCGCCTGTCGCTCGGCGGCGTGCGCGACGAGGCTGAAATCCGCGGTCACCGTCGCACCTACATCGGCGCGTTCCCCGGCCAGATCATCCAGATGATGAAGAAGGCCGGCACGATGAACCCGGTGTTCCTGCTCGACGAAGTCGACAAGATGTCGATGGACTTCCGCGGCGATCCGTCGGCGGCGCTCCTCGAGGTGCTCGATCCCGAGCAGAACCACACCTTCCTGGATCATTACCTCGACGTCGAGTACGACCTGTCGCACGTCATGTTCATCTGCACGGCGAACGTGCTCCACACCATCCCGCAGGCGCTCCGCGACCGCATGGAAGTGCTGCAGCTCGCCGGCTACACCGAGCTCGAGAAGATCGAGATCGCCAAGAAGTTCCTCGCGCCGAAGGCGATCGAAGGCACGGGCCTCACGAGGGACAACATCACCTTCACCGACGAAGCGATCCAGACCGTCATCAACCGCTACACGCGCGAAGCCGGCGTCAGAAACCTGGAGCGCGAGCTGTCGTCGATCTGCCGCAAGGTCGCCCGCAAGGTCGTCGTCGAGGGCACTACGTTCAGCGAAGAGATCACGCCGGACAAGGTCACGCAGTACCTGGGCGTGCCGCGCTTCCGCAATACGATGGCGGAAGAGACCAACGAGATCGGGATCGCCACCGGCCTGGCGTGGACCGAGGTCGGCGGCGAGATTCTGGTGACGGAAGCGACGCTGATGTCGGGCAAGGGCCACCTCACGCTCACCGGCAAACTCGGCGACGTCATGCAGGAATCGGCGCAGGCGGCGATGAGCTACGTCCGCTCGAAGGCCGAGGACTTCGGCATCGAAAAGGATTTCAACAAGCGGACCGACGTCCACGTGCACGTCCCCGAAGGGGCGATTCCGAAGGACGGCCCGTCGGCGGGCATCACGCTCGCGACGGCGCTCGTCTCGGCGCTCACTCGAGTGGCCGTCCGCAAGGACGTCGCGATGACCGGCGAAATCACGCTGCGCGGCAAGGTGCTGCCGATCGGCGGCGTGAAGGAGAAGGTTCTGGCGGCGCATCGCGCCGGCTTGAAGAACATCGTTCTGCCAAAGGACAACGAGAAGGATCTGGCGGACATTCCCAAGAACGTGCTGGATACGCTGAACGTCTACATGGTCCAGACCATGGACGAGGTCCTGAAGATCGCGCTGGCCGAATCGTTGACCGGTCGCGTGCCGGCGGCGGGGCCGGCCGAACCGGTTGACGCGATCGTGGACGATACCATTACCCACTGAAGATTGCCGCGCAGTTCGTTATCAGTGCCGCCTCGACTCGCGATTTTCCGAGGGATGGCCTCTCGGATGTCGCGTTGGTCGGGCGTTCGAATGTCGGGAAATCGAGCCTGATCAATGCGCTCGTTCGGGCGCGCGTGGCGCACGCGAGCGCCGCGCCCGGCAAGACACGGCTCGCAAACATATATCGGCTCACCCGTGGCGGCGCCGCCCCGTTCCATCTCGTCGATCTGCCCGGATACGGGTACGCGCGCGGCGGCCGGAAATCGGCTTACGAGTTCGAAGCCCTCGCTCGCGCGTATTTCGCCCGCGAGAGAGTGGTCGGGCTCTTGCTCGTGGATGCGCGGCACCCGGGTCTGCCCAGCGACATCGCGGCGTGGCAATGGCTGCGCGGCGCGGTCGCCGATGCGCGGATCGTTGCAACCAAGATCGACAAACTCGCGCGCGGCGAACGGATCCGTGCGGCGAGCGCATTCGAATCCGTGTTTGAAGAGTCCGTGTTGCCCGTTTCATCGGTGACCGGCGAAGGATTGGACGACCTGTGGAAACTGATAGACAAGCTACTGAAACCTCGGTGAACGACGTCAACCCGGCACCCGCTGCCGCCTCTCCGCAGCAGCCAGCGCCTCGCGCGGGAAGCGGCGGCAATGGCGCGGCCGGCGCCGCGGCGCCGGCGCCGGCGCCAGTGCCGGAAAAGTTGGAGCTCTCGACCCTCAAGGACTTGAGCGTCGGCGCGCTGACGAAGATCGCCAAAGGGCTCGACGTGCCTGGCGCGACCGGCATGCGCAAGCAGGAATTGATCTTCGAGATCCTGAAGGCGCGCGCCGAGAAGAGCGGGTTGATTTTCTCCGAAGGCGTGCTCGAGGTGCTGCCCGACGGGTTCGGGTTCCTGAGAGCGCCGGACTACAACTACCTGCCGGGCCCCGACGACATCTACGTGTCCCCGTCGCAGATTCGCAAGTTCGACCTGCACACCGGCGACACGGTGTCGGGGCAGATCCGGCCTCCGAAAGACGGCGAGCGCTACTTCGCGCTCATCAAGGTGGAGGCGGTCAACTTCGAGCCGCCGGAGCGCGCGCGCGAGAAGGTGTTCTTCGAGAACCTGACGCCGCTCTATCCGCAGCAGAAGATCTCGCTCGAGACCGACGCCGAGAACCTGTCCGCCCGCGTCCTCGACATGATGGTGCCGATCGGCAAGGGTCAGCGCGGCCTGATCGTCGCGCCGCCGCGCACCGGCAAGACGATGCTGCTGCAGAACATCGCCAACAGCATCACGAAAAATCATCCCGAGGTGTACCTCATCGTCCTGCTCATCGACGAGCGACCCGAAGAAGTGACCGACATGCAGCGCTCGGTCCGCGGCGAAGTGATTTCGTCGACGTTCGATGAGCCGGCGCAGCGTCACGTGCAGGTCGCCGAGATGGTGATCGAAAAGGCGAAGCGGCTGGTCGAGCACAAGAAGGATGTCGTCATCCTGCTCGACTCGATCACGCGTCTGGCGCGCGCCTACAACACGATCGTGCCGCCGTCGGGCAAGGTGCTGTCGGGCGGCGTCGACAGCAACGCGCTGCAGCGGCCGAAGCGCTTCTTCGGCTCGGCGAGGAACATCGAGGAAGGCGGATCGCTGACAATCATGGCCACCGCGCTCGTCGACACCGGATCGCGCATGGACGAAGTGATCTTCGAAGAGTTCAAGGGCACCGGCAACCTCGAAATCCACCTCGATCGCAAGCTCACCGATCGGCGTGTGTTCCCGTCGATCGACATTCAGAAGAGCGGAACGCGGAAAGAAGAGCTGCTGGTCCCCAAAGACGAGCTCAGTCGCATCTGGGTCCTGCGCAAGGTGCTGACGCCGTTGTCGCCGGTCGAAGCGATGGAGCTGCTGCTGTCGCGGATGGCGAAGACCAAGACGAACCAGGATTTCCTCGCCTCGATGAGCAACGGCGGCAAGGGCTAGCCGCTAAGACCGATTCTTCAGCGGCGTGAACCCGGCGAGCCACCGCAGCGCGCGCGCCATCGGCGCGGGCAGATTGCGTGGCCGCAGCCCGTATGCGGTCAGCACGAGTGCTGCCACCGCGTTGGCCATCCGATCGGCCGCCGTATTCGTCTCCACCTTCCGCGCGTAGGCGATCGAATCGACGAACGTGACGCGCTTCAGCGTACGCGTTCGCCACAGCAGCCGTGCGAGCTCGCTGCGCGGCCCCGACCACGCGGGGTTGACGACGTCGTGCAACGCGACGACGCCCCCGACGTGGACCTTCGGCAGCCAGAGCTCGAGATCGCGGCGAACGCCGGGCGCCGTGTGATCGCCGTCGATGAACAGCAGATGGCAGCGATCGGGGACGCCAGCCATCGCGTCCTGCGATCGCGCGACGATGGGCGTGACGATGTCGGCGACGCCGGCACCGGCAAGATTCGTCTTGAAAAAGGTCAACGTGCGCGCGGAAGGATCTTCGAGCGATCCTTCGTGCGGATCGATCGCGAAGACGCGGCCGCCGATCCGTCTGGCGCCGCTCGCAATCCAGATCGTCGACTTGCCCTGCCACGATCCGATTTCGACGATCGTCGCCGACTGCGGGAGGTTCGCGGCGAGCGAGAACAGCAACTCCCCTTCCGCATCGCTGAGCCAGCCGGCAACGTGTCGAGCGCCGACTCGCGCGCGCTCGATCAGCGACCGATCCACGCTACTCCTTCGAGGCCGGCCGCGCGTCGGCGTCGAGAACGACGCGGTTGGGGAACGCTAGCGGCCGTCAGTCCTCGCGCAAAACGCGTCGTCATCCACCGCGCGCGTACGCGACGAGAGGCCGGCACCGGTCAACGGTCTCCTCCGATCAGATCGCCGATCGCGCCGAGAGTGCCGCCGAAGTCGCGCTTGACGTCTTCGCGATCGCCTTTCGCCGCCGCCAGGATTCGATCGGCGAAGCGTGAGAACGGCAGCGTCTGCACCCACACGCGTCCCGGTCCGGTCATCGTCGCGAAGAAGAGCCCTTCCCCGCCGAAGATCGCCGTCTTGATCCCGCCGACGAACTCGATGTCGTATTCGACCGTCGGGTCGAATGCCACCAGACAGCCGGTATCGACGCGCAGCCGCTCGCCGGCCTTGAGCTCCATCGGAATGATCGTGCCGCCGCTGTGGACGAAGGCCTCGCCGGTGCCTTCCAGTTTCTCGAGGATGAACCCTTCCCCACCGAAGAGGCCGGCGCCGAATCGTTTCGTGAACGCGATATTGATCTCGATCGCTCCGGCCGCGCACAGGAACGAGTCGCGCTGACAGAGGACGCTGCTGTTCTGCAGGGGAAACCGGATGATTTTCCCGGGATACGGTCCGCTGAAGGCGACGCGCGACGATGCGGTGCGGCTCCTGAAGTAGGTGAGGAAGAGACTCTCGCCGGCGAGGAATGCGCGCTTGAGTCCGCCGAGCAGGCCGCCGGTCATTCGCGCGTCCATCTCGATCCCGTCGGTCATGAACGTCATCGCGCCCGCCTCGGCGCGCACTTCGTCGCCCTCGCCGAGCGTGATGATGACCGCCTGCATGTCGTCGCCGACGATTTCGTGACTGATCATGGTGGTGGATTGTACACTCGGCCCCCATGAAGACGAGGCAGATGTCGTAATGCGCTACCGCACCTTTGGCCGAACCGGATGGCAAGTCTCAGAAATTGGTTACGGCATGTGGGGTATGGCGGGATGGACGGGATCGGACGATGACGAGTCGCTGCGCGCGCTCGAGCGGGCGCTCGCGCTCGGCTGCAACTTCTTCGACACGGCGTGGGCCTACGGCGAAGGGAAGAGCGAGCGGTTGTTTCGTCAGCTCCAGCGGCAGCATCGCGACGCGAAGATGATCGTCGCGACGAAGATTCCGCCGAAGAACATGCGATGGCCGGCGCGTTCGGAGTATCCGATCAGCGAGACCTACCCCGTCGATCACATTCGCCAGTACACCGAGACGAGCCTCGAGAACCTCGGCGTCGAGGCGATCGACCTGCAGCAGTTTCACGTGTGGAGCGACACGTGGGCTGATGACAAGGGCTGGCAGCGCGCAGTTGAAGATCTCAAGAGCGAGAAGCTGGTTCGGGCGTTCGGCATCAGCGTGAACCGGCGCGAGCCGACCAACGTGCTGCGCGCGCTCGACACAGGGCTCGTCGACAGCGTCCAGGTCGTCTACAACATCTTCGATCAGGCGCCGGAGGACGAGCTGTTCGCCTACTGTCAGCGGCACAAGATCGCGATCATCGCGCGCGTGCCGTTCGACGAAGGCAGCCTGACCGGCACGCTCACGCGCGACTCGACCTGGCCTCAGGGCGACTTTCGGAACAACTACTTCACCCGGGACACGCTACCGCCGACGCTCGAGCGCATCGAACGCCTGAAACCGATCGTGCCCGAAGGAATGGATCTGCCGGAGCTCGCCTTGCGATTCATTCTCGAGCACCCTGCGGTGAGCACGACCATTCCGGGCATGCGGCGGCCGCGTCACGTCGAGCGGAACGCCGCCGCGAGCGACGGCGTGAAACTGCCGCCGCGGCTGCACGACGCATTGAAGCAGCACCGCTGGGACCGCCCGGTCAACCCGTCGCCTTAGCCTCGCTGCTCCGTGCTACACTTAGTGGTTCTGGTAGCCATCAAGGAGCACGCTGTGAAGGAAGGGATTCACCCGAAGTATCACGTCGTCGAGGCGCGCTGCGCCTGCGGGGCGACATGGAAGACCCGGTCGACGAAGAGCGAGCTGCACCTCGAAATCTGCTCGAACTGCCACCCGTTCTTCACCGGCCGTCAGAAGCTGATCGACACCGAAGGCCGCGTCGAGCGCTTCACGAAGAAGTTCGGCGCGCAGACCGTCGACCAGCGAAAAGCGGCGGCGAAAGCCAAGAAACCGGCAAAGTCCGCTCGTGCCACTTCGTAAGCTCGCACGGGCCGGCGCCATCGTGCTGGCGCCGGTCGCTCAGGCGGCCGCGCAGAATTCCAGCGAGGCGCAGCTGCTCGTCTCCGCAGTCGACTTCTAGTACTCCAAAACGGGCATCGACGACGCGCCGCGCTGCGTGCGCAGCTTGCGGTCGAGGCGTGCCAGACGATGCTCGCTCGCCTGCTGCGCGGACGGGGTCAAGGGTGCTCTCAGGCCCTGCAGTGCGAATTCCTTCGCCGTCAGGAGATTCGGGGCACGGTGCTCGTAATGGATCGCGAGCGCCTCGGTCGCCTCGCGCACGATGTGCGGCGGACAGCCATGGACCTCGGACAATTGCCGCCAGCATCTCTCGGCGTCTTCGTAGCAGCGCGCACGCCGCCACGCGAGCGCGAGCAATCGCAAGCTCTCGATGCGGATGGGATCGAACGCGCCCGCGGGAGCACGCGACATTGCGATCGCCCGGATGAACGCCTCACGCGACCGCTCCTCGAGGCCGGCTCGCGCATAGATGCGGCCGAGCGCCAGCGCTTCGGCGGCGTCGCGCGCTTCGGAGACGCCGGCGCGCGACAGGTGCAGGAGCCGCGCGGTCAGCGCCGCCAGCGTCAGGAGATCCTGTCGATTGTGCTCGAGCACGGCGACGAGCGGCTCCGGATTGCCGGTCCGCACGAATCGAAAATAGCGCGAGGGCACTTCGAAGCCGGCGACGTCGCCCGCGCGGCGCAGGCCGAGCAGCCGCGCTTCGAGCGCGCCGAGCGAGCAATCCTCGCCGTTCCAGAAGCGCCGCGCTGGATGCAGGACATCGAGATGCGGCAGACGATCGCGGATCCATTCGACGCGGTGAAAGGCGTACCTCGTCTCGAGGAGAGGCGCGTCGAATGACTTCCCATTGAAACTGACCAGCACACCCGCGCCCGCGAGCTCGGCTCTCACGGTCTGAAGCAGGGCGCGCTCGTCCGCCGGCCGCGTCAGCAGGAACTGACGCGTCACGAACCCGCCGTCCTCCGCAAACCCTCCGCAGCCGACGAGAAATGCCTGCGTTCCGGCACCGCCGCTCAGGCCGGTGGTCTCGAGGTCGAAGAACACGAACGGCGGCCGGGCCGTGCCGTCGGCGAAGAACGACGCTTCCGCAGCAGACCGATCCAACCGCTGCGCGAGCGTCGCGACCGTTTCGCGTCCATGTTTCGTGTCCGGCTTGCGGCGACGCTCCACCACGAAGCATCCGTCGCGCCAATCGCCGCCCAGGGTTCGTTCGAGAGTCTTGACGGGTGAGCCAGTCTGGCCGGCCTGCGCCGGGACGGCGGGCGAGTTGGGCGCGACGATCGGCAACGGCGCCCTGACAATCCCGCGAATGCGATCGGCAATCGCGCTCACGCCGCCTGCCCTTCCAGCATCAGATCGAGGATACGCAACGCCACGGCTTTGGCAAGCGGCCCGGTGTTCCCCACTGGCCCGACGCAGCCGGGACAGCCTTGCTCGCAGTCGCAGTCGGCGATCAGCTGACGCGTGCGCGTCAGCAGCTCAGCATGCATCTCGAACAGTGGCGCGCTGAACCCGATGCCGCCCGGGTAGTTGTCGTAGATGAAGATTCGATGAGCGTCGCATGACGTCTCTTCATCGTCGATCGAGATGCCGACGTCGTGGCGATCGCACATCAGCAGCAGCTGCGCCACCTGACGCAGCGCGAAGGCGAGCCCGACGATCCCGTCGCGGCGATCGTCGGAGGCATACGGCAGGAGCTGGACCAGGCTCGCCGGAACCGTCAACCAGTACGACGTCGTGTGCATCTGCTGTTCGGGCAGGTCGAGCTCGCCCGAGCCGACGTTCTCGTTCGTATAGAACTTGATTTTCTTGAACCCGACGACGCGCGACACGACGTGGACCTCCCCGTGCGATCGATCGTGATCAGCCGCGAAGGTGTCGATGGGAGTGACGCGGGTGTAGGTGATCGCGTCCGTGTAATAGTCGCAGTCGATCTCACGCACGAACGCCTTGCGGCCTTCGAAATCGAGCCGCTCGACCTGATAGAGCTTGGCCTCGACGATGTAGATGGCCTTCGGGTGGAGCGTCGACGGTCCGCTGGTGAAGTCGGTTTCGCCGATCACACGCGCAGCGTCGGTCGTATCGACGACGACGAAGTTGTCGGACGATACGGATCGAAGGCTGACGGCGTCGGCGGGATACGATTCGTTGGTCCAGGTCCATTGCGTGTCGGCCTGATGCACGAGGCCCTGCTCTGCGAGGACGCCGAGAATTTCCTGGACGTCGTGCTTACCGAACGTCTCGCTCGTCGTGAAGGGCAGTTCGAACGCCGCGCACTTGATGTGATCGACCAGGATGTGCAGGTTGTCGGGATCGATCAACGCGCGCTCTGGCGACGCGTCGAAAAAGTACGACGGGTTCCTGACGACGAACTGATCCAGCGGCGCGCTGCTCGCCACCATCACGGCCGCCGATCGGCTCGTGCGGCGGCCGGCACGGCCGGCGCGCTGCCAGGTCGCAGCGATCGTGCCCGGATAGCCCGCCATCACGCACACGTCGAGGGCGCCGATGTCGATGCCGAGTTCGAGCGCATTGGTCGAGACGACGGCGCGCACGACGCCATCCCGTAGTCCCTTTTCAATCTCACGCCGCCGATTCGGCAGATAGCCGCCTCGGTATCCGCGGATATAGTCCGGCGCACCGGGAACGGCGTCGAAGTCATCCTTCAGATAGGTGGTGAGAATCTCGGTCGTCAAGCGGCTCTGCGCGAAGACGATCAGCTGCAGGTTCCGCTTGAGGAATTCCGAAGCGATGCGGCGGGTCTCGCTGAGATACGACCGCCGGATGCCGAGCTGACGGTTCACGACCGGCGGGTTCACGAAGACGAAATACTTCTCACCCCGCGGCGCGCCGCTCTTGTCGACGAGCTCGAAGGGCTGTTCCGTCAAGCGCTCGGCGAGGTCGCGCGGATTCGCAATCGTCGCCGACGAGCAGAGGAAGACGGGATTCGATCCGTAGTGGCGACAGATGCGGCGCAGGCGCCGCAGGACATTGCCGAGATGACTGCCGAAGACGCCGCGGTAGGCGTGGAGCTCGTCGATGATGACGTAGCGCAGGTTCTCGAAGAGCTTCGCCCATCGCGGATGGTGCGGCAGGATGCCGGAATGCATCATGTCCGGATTGCTCAGGACGACATGCGCGCGCGCGCGAATCGTCCGCCGCGCGTCCTGCGGCGTGTCGCCGTCGTAAGTGAAAACGCCGATCTGCTCGCCCGATCCGCCGGCAATCGTCTCGCACATGGTCTGCAGTTCAGCGAGCTGATCCTGGGCGAGCGCCTTGGTCGGAAAAAGGTACAGAGCGCGGCTGGATGGATCCTGGAGGATGGCATGCAGCACCGGCGCGTTGTAGCAGAGCGTCTTGCCCGACGCCGTCGGTGTGATCACGACGGCGTTTCGTCCCGTCAACGCGTGATCGATGGCTTCCGCCTGATGTGTGTACAGCTGCGTGACACCACGTGCCGACAGTGCACGAGTCAGGCGATCGTCGAGCGTCGCCGGGAACGGCGCATACTGCGCGTTGACAGCGGGCAACCGTCGAACGGCAGTGATGTGCAGGTCGGGAGTATCGAGGCGTTCGGGAAGCGTCGGTCCGGTGAGACGCTGCAGCGCGGCATCAAGCGCATTCTCAGCCTGAAATCGTCGCGCCAGGAGCATGGCGCCGGATCGTACCAGCGTCGTGCGGGGCGATCAAGAGGTGAAAGGCGAACAAACAGCAATTGTGGGGGGACAAACGGCAATTCTGGGCGGGATTTGGGATTTGGGATTTGATCGCGCGGGATTTGGGAATCCGCTATGGCTTTCCGCTTGCTCACGCCATTGCCATGACTTCCAAACAGCAGACGGCACTCGCCGCCGGCGCGCTGACGATTGGCGCGGCCTTCATCGCGCGCAGCCTGCGCGCGGCGCGAACGATTGATTTCCGCGGCCGCACGGTGCTCATCACCGGCGGATCCCGCGGACTCGGACTGCTCCTCGCCCGCGAGCTGGGTCGGCAGGGCGCACGCGTCACGATCGCGGCGCGCAACCGCGCCGAGCTCGAGCGCGCACGAGACGATCTCGTCTCACGCGGTGTCGAGGTCGAGATCGCGACGTGCGACGTACGACGGCGGGAGGAAATCGAACAGCTCGTGCACCAGATCGTCACGCGGGCGAGCAGCCTCGATGTGCTGATCAACAACGCCGGCGTGATTCAGGTCGGTCCCTTCGATCACATGGACGTACCGGACTTCGAGGAAGCGATGGCGGTGCACTTCTGGGCGCCGCTCCACGCGATGCGCGCGGCGATCCCGACGATGCGCCGTCAGGGCGGCGGCCGAATCGTGAACATCTCCTCGATCGGCGGAAAGATTGGGGTGCCGCATCTCGCGCCGTATTGTGCGAGCAAGTTCGCGCTCGCCGGGCTGTCCGAATCGCTCCGCGCCGAGCTCGCCAGGGACGGCGTCTACGTCACGACGGTGTGCCCCGGAATGATGCGCACCGGCTCGCCGTTCAACGCCTGGTTCAAGGGACGGCACCGCGCCGAGTTCGCCTGGTTTGCGATCTCGGGGTCGACGCCGCTCCTTTCGATCGCCGGGGAGCGCGCCGCTTCACAGATCGTCGAGGCGTGCCGCGAAGGCGCTGCCGAGCTCGTCATCACGTGGCCGGCCAGGCTCGCCGTGGTCGCCAACGCGTTGTTGCCCGAAGCAACCGCTCTCGCGATGCGCGCCGCCAATGAGCTGCTCCCCCGCGCGATCGACGAATCAGGCGACGAGGCGCACAGCGGCTGGCAAAGCCAGTCGCGATGGGCGCCATCGCCGCTCACACGGCTCAGCGATCGCGCGGCCGCGGCGAACAACGAGGTGCCAAAGTAGACCGCTCCCAAATCCCGGCGATCAAATCCCGAATCCCAAATCCCAAATCCCGATGGGAATCCCCTAGTGCACCGTCACCTCGCGCGGTTTCAGCACCACCTTGATGCAGCCGTCCGCCTTGTCTCGGAACGTCTTGTACGCCGCGGGCGCCTGATCGAGCGGCAGGCGGTGCGTGATCACGAATGACGGATCGATCAGGCCGCGTTCGATGAGGTCGAGCAGCGGCTGCATGTAGCGCATCACGTGGGTCTGGCCCATCTTGAACGTCAGACCTTTCTGAAACGCGGCGCCAAAGGGAATCTTGTCGAGGAACCCGCCGTAGACGCCGGGGATCGACACGATGCCGCCCTTGCGGCACGAATGAATCGCCTGGCGCAGCGCGCTCGGCCGATCGGTGGCGAGGTACGCCGCTGTTTTCATCTTGTCGATGTAGGCGTCGAGCGTCGCACCGTGCGCCTCGAGGCCGACCGCGTCGATGCAGGCGTCGGGACCGCGTCCGCCAGTCAGCGTTTTCAGTGTGTCGAACACCGGCTGCTCCGAGAGGTTGATCACCTCGGCCCCGCCCTTCGCCGCGAGTTGAAGCCGCTCGGCGACATCGTCGATCGCGATGACTCTCTCCGCCCCGAGCAGCAACGCGCTGCGAATCGCCATCTGGCCGACTGGCCCGCATCCCCACACGGCGATGACATCGCCGGGCCTGATGTCGCAGTTTTCCGCGGCCATGAAGCCGGTGGGAAAGATGTCCGACAGGAACAGGACCTGCTCGTCGCTCAAGGTGGTGGGCACTTTCAGCGGTCCGACGTCGGCGAATGGCACGCGCACGTACTGGGCCTGGCCGCCGGCGTACCCGCCCGTCAGATGCGAGTAACCGAAGAGACCCGACATCGTGTAGCCGTAAAGCTCCTCCGACATCCACGCGTTCGGGTTCGAGTTGTCACAACAGGACCAGAGCTGACGCTCGCAGAAAAAGCAGCGGCCGCAGGCGATCGTGAACGGGACGACCACGCGGTCGCCCACCTTCAGGCGAGTGTTCTCCTTCCCGACCTCGACGACTTCGCCCATGAACTCGTGTCCGAGAATGTCGCCCGCCTGCATCGTCGGGATGAAGCCGTTGAGTAGATGAAGATCCGACCCGCAGATGGCGGTCGTCGTGACCTCGATGATGGCGTCGCGCCCGTTGAGAATCGTCGGATCGGGAACGCGCTCGACGCGAACGTCGTTGGTGCCGTGCCAGACAAGCGCCTTCATGATCGTCCTCGCGGTTGGCCTTTCGTGGTTGGAATCTCGCCGGCTTCCATCAGCTGCTTGAAGCGGCGCAGGTCTTCGTGAATCGAGTGCGCCGGGTCGTGTCCGAGGAGCCACGCGACGGTGGCGCCCACTTTCCCGGCGGGTGGGTCGTACTGCAAGCGAACGCGGACCTCAGTGCCGCGCCCGCCCGGCGCACACGTGAAGTGCACCGAGCCAGCGCTGACGACATCGGACCCCGGCAGCGTCCGCCAACCGATCAGTTCGCCCGGAATCTCGTTGATGATCTCGGCGTCCCATTCCGCCTTCCGGCCGGCTGGAGCTTTCGCCACCCAGTGCGACCGTCGCGCGTCGAGCTGGCGAACTTCGAGGACATGGTTCATGAACCTCGGCAGCAGCTCGAAGTTCCGCCAGAACACATAGAGCTCTTCCGGCGACGCGTTGATCGTGAACGAATCCTCCACGTTCACGCCGCGAGGACCGGCGAGGGCGATCTTCGTGTCGTCGTCGTCATGGGCTGTATTGATCCCGGCCGCGGCGTACATCGCACAGTGGCCGGTCGCGCCGCGATAGATGAGAGCTGTACCAGCCGCCGCCAGCGCCGCGCCCGCCGGCGATCGATCTGTCAGCTGCTTGATCGCGTAGGCGGTTAGAGCCGCGCCGCCGAGCGCGGACGCCCACCGCTCCGCGCTGGCGACATTTACTCCTGAGGTCATGGCTGCTCCTTTTTTCGCGGTGGGCTGTTCATCATTCGTGCCGCCGGGTGGAAGGTCCCGCATGGTAGGCTGCGCGACAACATGAGCACCGTCGCGCCCGCACCGGAACGGCTGCCGCGCACGCTGGGCCTGTGGAGCTCGATCGCGCTGGTGGTCGGCATCACGATCGGATCCGGGATCTTTCGATCGCCGGCCGGCATTGCGCGTCAAGCGCCAAATCCGCTCTTGATGATTGGATTATGGGTAGGCGGCGGCATCATTACGCTCTGCGGCGCGCTTTCACTCGCGGAAGTGGCGGCCGCGCTGCCGGCGACCGGCGGCATCTACGCGTATCTTCGCGAAGCCTGGGGACGGCGTGCGGCGTTTCTCTTCGGATGGGCCGAGCTCGTGTTGATCCGGGCCTCGGCCTTGGGCGGCATCGCCGTCGTCTTCGGCGAATATCTGCTGCGCAGCTTCGGGGTCGATCCGACCATGCATGTTCTGGCCGCTCGCGCAATCTCCGCAGCCGCGATCGCCTTCGCGGCGGCTGCCAACATCCGCGGCGCCAACATCGGCGCGATGATCGTCGGCGTCGCCACGTGGGCGAAGTTCAGCGCCCTGGCCCTGCTGGTTCTGGCGTCGTTCGCGCTCGGCGGCAGCCATGGCGCCAGCATCTCGCACGTGACAGCGCCGTCGGTGGGGCCGCTGGTCCTCGGCAGCATCGGGCTCGCACTGGTGAGCGTGCTGTGGGCCTACGACGGCTGGGCTGACCTCTCGTTCGCCTCGGGCGAAGTCAAGGATCCGCACCGGAATCTGCCGCGCGCGATCATTTTCGGCACACTCGCGCTGATTGCGATCTATGTCCTGACCAACCTCGCCTATCTCTACGTCCTGCCGATCGACGCGATCCGGCAATCGCCGCTGGTCGCGGCGGACACGATGCTCGCGCTGTTCGGCCGCACCGGAGTGGTGCTCGTGTCCGTCTTCGTCATGATCTCGTCGTTCAGTTCGCTGAACGGCAGCATGCTGGCGTCACCTCGCGTCTTCTTCGCGATGGCGGACGATGGCATGCTGTTTCAGGCGATCGCCAAGGTCCATCCGCGCTACAAGACGCCGCACGTCGCCATTGTGCTCGCGGCCGTGCTCGGCATGGCGCTCGTGATGAGCCGCAGCTTCGAGCGGCTGACTGACACATTTGTGCTGGCGATCTGGCCGTTTTACGCGCTCGGCGTCGCGGCGATTTACCGGCTGCGCCGCGATCGTCCGGACCTGCCGCGTCCGTATCGAGCGATCGGCTATCCGATCGTGCCCGCGATCTTCATCCTCTCGGTCGCCGCGTTCGTGATCAACGCGCTCATCAACGACACGACGAACTCGGTGATCACGTTTGCACTCATTCTCGCGGGTCTTCCCGTGTACGAGTTCGCGTTCGCGACGCGATCGCCACGCGCGTGACGCGCGCGCGTGCGATCTTTTTTTCATTTTTCCGTTCTTTTTCCTTGACCGACCGCGCGGTACTGTTACTCTGTTTTTTGCGACCGATAAGACGGTGAAGGAGTGAAGGAGTAAGGAGTAAAGGGGGTTTAGGAGATGGATGTACGCGAGGCGCGCACGCGCCGAAGAGGATTCTTCCTGCACTCGTCCGATGGCTCCGAGCCGGAAACGCATGAGCACGAGAATCCCGAGGGTTTCGTCGTTCGTGTTCGACGATCGCGGCCTTCGGCTCCTCCCCGTCAGATGGCGAGCGGTGGCCGTTCCCGGAACGACGCCCGCGTCGAAGAGACGAACCCGCAGATCAGATCAGGGAGCGTGACTGGCAGCCGTCAACGGGCACACTTGCCCCGCTGATCCAGCTGGCACGCGGCGAGACGAGAAACGCAACCACCGCCCCGACCTCTTCGGGGCGGCCGAAACGGCCGAACGGGAGTTCGCGCTTCACGAACTCCGCCATGCCGTCGGGATCTTCCTGAACCCGTCGGTCCCATGAACCCCCCGGAAAACGAATCGACCCCGGCGCCACGCTGTTGACGCGAATGTTGTCGCACGCCAGCTGCTGCGCCATCGCCTTCGCGAGGCTGATTTCGGCCGCCTTGACCGCGTTGTACGTCATGCGGCCTCCCGACTCGCGCCCCCAGATCGACGCAATCATCACGATCGAGCCGCCGCCGCGTTGTCGAAGGTGAGGCACCGCCATTCGGGACGCGCGAATCGCCGGAAACAGCGTCTGATCGAACGCTTCGTGCCACTCCGCGTCGCTCGTGTCAGCGATGCCGGCGCCCTTGGCGAGTCCGACGTTGTTGACGAGGATGTCGAGGCCGCCGAAGGTCTCGACGGTCCGGATGACGACGTCGGCGACTCCCTTGTCTGTCGAGAGGTCGGCCTGGACCGCGAGGACGCGTTCAGCGCCTCCCGGAAGCATCCGCAGCTTCGTCACCGCGTCGAACAGGCCTTCTTCCCCTCGAGCGCAGATGGTCACGCGGCACCCTTCCTCGACGAGCGCCGTCGCGCAGGCGAAGCCGAGGCCCCTGCTGGAGCCGGTCACGATCGCAACCTTTCCGTCCAGGTCGAGGTTCACCGGCCGCCGCGGCCCGTCAGGTCGTTGAGATGCCAGTCGAACGGCATATAGACGACCTGAAAGGCATTCTTTTCAAGGAAGTCCTTTTCAGTCTGCAGGAGCTTTGGCTGAATGAAGCCGAGGACGGCGCGCTCGACAGGGCTGCGGCTGGAAAACGCCGCCGGCGCCTTGTCGGCGAACGTGGGCACGAACTCCTTCTCGCGCCACGAGAAGATGGCGCTGATGTTCATCTTGTTGTTGTCGCGATCGAGATGGACACACTCCGGCCGGGCGACACACTCGTTGGCGACTTCGGTGAGCTGTTGGTCGATCTGCGCGCCCGAGAAGGCCTCGCTGCGGAGCCGGCCGCTCCCGACAGCGCCGCGTCCGAGCGCGAGGTAGACGCGAGGATCCTTGAACTCGGCCAGCACCGTCTGCTCGATCTGGTCGAGCGTCAGCAACCGGCTGCCCACTTTGTGCTGGAGCCGCTCGAACGCGCCCGGAATCTGCCGGATGCTCTTATCCGGGTAATCCGCTGAGCGCTTGGCAATCGGATAGTGGTCGATCACCGTCTTCAGGACGAGCGCGTTGTAGGCGTTGAGCCAGAACGCGATCCGATCGTTTGTCGAGAGCTTGTCGACGGCGGTTGTGGCGAGGAGATTGACGTATCCGTCGAGCTTCGCGCGGTCAGCCTTCAACGCACGGTAATAGACCCAGCCGTCACGGACGTTCAAATCGAGGATGGTGTCATACGTCTTACGCCGTGCCGAATCGGCCAGCGATTCCTGCGCCCGCGGCGTGGCGATCGTGTAGACAGCGAGGACGAGGGCGATTATCGACCAACGCATAGTGCACCGCCTGGATTGGATTAAAGCGCAAGGACCAAGGACCAGAGACCAGGGACCAGGGACCAGGGACCAATTCGGACTATACCCGATGACTCAAAAACTGGGCGAGCGTCGCGTTGAACGCGTCCGGGGTTTCGAGGTTCGGCAGGTGTCCAGCTGAAGGGAAGACCGCGAGCTGCGCCCCAGCGATGCCGCGCTGCATCTCCTCGGCGAGCGCCGGCGGCGTGATGCCGTCCTCTTCGCCGACGAGGATCAGGGTCGGACAGTGGATCGTCGGCAGCAGGAGTGCGGAGTCGGGGCGCGTCATCATCGCGCGAACCGCACCCGCGATTGCGTCCGCTGAATTGGCCAGGATCAGCGAACGCACCTCGTCGACCACAGCCGGTCGGGTCCGGCGCGTGGTTTCACCCAGCAGCTTGGGGATCATGTCCTCAGCGACGCCAGGCGCTCCCTTCTCGTCGACCAGTTGCAGCATCTTTTTCCGGCCCTCGATGCCTTCCGGCGTGTCGGCCTGCGATTTCGTGTCCGACAGAATCAGCGCCTGGAAATAGCGCGGGGCGTGGCGAACGATCGCGAACGCAATATAGCCGCCCATCGAGACGCCGCCGACAACCGCCTCGTCGATATGCAGGGTGTCGAGGAGATCGATGACGTCGCCGGCATAGTCATCGACCGACGTCGCGGGCGCATCGCCGGTGCCGCCGCCAAACCCGCGCAGGTGCGGAGCGATCACGCGCCAACCGAGCCCGGCGAGGGCGAGCTGCGCGTCGAACATCCGCGCGTTGAGGGGAAAGGCATGGATGAGGAGCAGCGTCCCGCGCGGGCGCACGCCTGACTCTGGCATCCGTTCGAGGTAGCGGAGCCGTCCGGCTGATGGCATCCCCCATTATCATTCGATCGATGCTGCTGACCGTCGCCGCGCTTGGGATGTTCTCGTATGGGGCGTACGAAGTGCTGTGGGCGATCGTCGATCTGATTCGCGGCGCCCGTCTCGAGCTCTGGGCCGAGGTGGGGCTGATGCTGTTCGGGATGCTGCTCATTCTCGCGGCGGCGTTCGTGCGCGTCCGTCTGCCGGGCGGTCTCGCGTTCGCGATCGGCGCATTGCTCGGCCTCCAGGCGCTGGCGGTTCACAACGCCGGGCACGTCGATCACGGCCTCGCCCCGCAGATCGGCCGCGGCGTGCTCGCCGTGTTCCTCGTCGGGCTCGCGTACGCGAGTACAAAGTCTGAAGTCGGAGGCTCGTAGGCCTGGCGGATCCCGGTGGCGTTTACTCGTGTCGAAGTGCGAGCACCGGATCGACGTTCGTGGCGCGACGCGCGGGCAGCAACCCCGTCGCCGCCGCGACCAGCGCGAGAATCGCGACCGCGGCCACGAACGACGCAGGCGCGGCATCGCTCAGCCCGAACACCTGGCTCGCGACCAGCCGCGTGGCGCCAACCGCCGCCGGAATGCCGATGGCGAATCCCATCACCGCCAGGCGCAGGACATCACGAAGAATCATCCAGAGGACGTCACGACGCTGAGCGCCGAGCGCCATGCGCACGCCAATCTCGCCGGTCCGGCGGACGACGCTCTGCGTGATCACGCCGTACAAGCCGACGGCCGCCAGCAGCAGCGCAAGCGCGCCAAAGAGCGTGACCAGGCGCGCGGCAAGACGCTGGCTGTCGAGCGTCGTGGCGATCTGCGCGTCGAGCGTCTTCACCTCGTCGACCGGCAGATTCGGATCGATCTCGGCAATGGCGCGGCGGAGCTCGTTCGCGATGCCGCTGGCAGCCGCACTGGTCCGCGCGGCGACTTCAGCGGTGAGCGCGAACTGGCTCGCCTCCTGAAACAGCGGCACGAACACCATCGGTCCCATCGCGTCCCTCACGTCGTGAAAGCGCGCATCCTTCAGGACGCCGACGATCTCGATGTCGGCGGCGTCCGCCGGCCCGCCGAACCCGAATCGGTGACCGATCGCGGATTGTCCCGCGAAGAAACGGACGGCGAAGGCTTCGTTCACCATTGCCACCTTCGGCGTGCCCGGCCCGTCCTGCAGACCGATCGCGCGTCCGTCGACCAGCCGCATACCGAGCGCGTCCGGATACAACGGGGCGACCTGAATCGTCTCGAACTCGACATCCTCGCCCGGCTTGGGCGTGTACCCGGTGACGTTGCCGCTGTTCCGGCTGATCGAACCGCTCAGCGGACTGTAGCGGGCGATCGTCGCAACCACTCCAGGCAGCGCGTTGAGGCGATCGAAGAGCGTGCGATACAAGGCGGCCACGTTCGCCGGGGTGTATCCCGCCAGACGCGGATTGACCCGAGCCAGCAACACGTGCTCCTGCTCGAAGCCGAGCGGTTGGCGCTCGAGCGCCACGAGGCTTCGCGCGAAGAGGTTCGCGCCGACGACGAGCACCAGCGAGAGCGCAAGCTGGCCGACCACAAACGCCTGAAGGACGCGGGCGGTCCGCCGGCCGACGGTCGCGCCCCGTCCGCCGGACTTGATCGCGTCAACAGCCTGCGTGCGTCCCGTGTAGAGCGCCGGCGCGAGGCCGAACAGGACGCCGGTCGCACAGGCGACGGCGATGGTGAACGTGAGCACGCGCAGGTCGAGACCAACGTGCACCGGCGTCGACGGCGACGCGACGAGCGGGAGCAGCCCAGAGACGACCCACCGCGCGAGCACCACGCCGCAAGACGCGCCGAGCGCGGCGAGGACGAGGCTCTCGCTCACGGACTGACGGATCAGTCGCGCACGAGTGGCGCCAAGCGCGATCCGTACGGTGATTTCCGATTGCCGCGCGGCGGCGCGCGACAACAGCAGGTTGCCGACGTTGGCGCAGGCGATCAGCAGGACCATCCCGACCACTGCCAGCAGCACACGCAATGGTTCGGCGTATTGCGTGCGCAGCCGTGAGACGCCGGCGGCGCCGTCCACCAGCTCGATGCGCGAGTCCTGAATCTCCCGCCGCCGCTCGTCGGTGATCGGCGCCGCCGCCTGCGTGTTGGTCAGGAACTGCCGCAGCGCCGAGGTGGCCGCGATTTGCGCCTGCGATCGCGTCGCGCCGGGCGCGAGCCGGGCGATCAGATTCAGCCAATACATGTCGGTGCGCTCCCGCGCCGACGGCCGCAACTCGATTTGCGGCTGGAACGCCAGCGGCGTCCAGAAATCCGGCGGCCGGCGCAGCCGCTCGCCAAAGAACTCCGGGGGCGTGACGCCGACGATGGTGAACGCGGTGCCGTTGAGGAGAATGACGGTACCGATGGCCGAGGGTTTGGCTTCGAGCCGTTGAGTCCAGAAACCGTGGCTGACGACCGCCACTGGCGGGCTGCTCGATCGATCGTCGGCGTCGGTGAGGGTCCGGCCGAGCATCGGACTCACGCCCATGACGGCGAAGTAGCTGCCCGAGACGAGGTGCGCCTGGCCGCGCTCCGCCGGGCCGTTCTGATCCGACCGATTGAGCAGTCGGACCGACACCGGCGTTTCTCCGCTTCGCACCGCCGCGATCGACTCGAACGGCAATGTTTGACGGCGCAGGAATTCGTAGACCTCCGTTGAGAAGAGCGGCCAGGCGCCGGTCGGCGGGCTGCCCGTGGAGGTCCCCTCACCCGCGCCTGCGGTGAACAGGACGAGACGCGTCGGCTCGCGGACCGGGAGCGGTTGAAGGAGGATGGCGTCGAAAAGCGTGAAGATCGCCGTGTTCGCGCCGATGCCGAGCGCCAGCGTCAAGACGGCCACGGCGGCGAAGGCCGGCTCGCGCGCCAGCATCCGCAGACCGAGACGAATATCCCGCATCGCGGCTACCGTCGCTCAGAACGGACGAGCGCCGCGAGCACGCGATTCTGATCGTGGCTCGACCCGATGCGCTCGGCCGCGTTCACGAACGCCGCCCTCGAGGACGCATCGACGGCGTTCGCGTTGAGGAACGCGAGGAGCGTCTCCGCCCGGTCGTAGTCCGAGTGCATCGCCTGCACGGCATCGAACGTCGCTTCCTGCACGTCGCGGGCGACGCTGCCCTTGGCCGCGACCTCGGTCAGGACGCGACGGCGTTCGTAGTCCGACGTCAGACGCTTCACTGCGGCGAAGAACTCTTCGCGCACAGACGCTTCGACGCCGAACGCTTTGACATACGCCGAGAGCACCTGTCCCTTGTCGTGGTCGGATTGAATGCCCGCGGCCGTGACGAGGATGCCCTTTTTCATCTCGGTGCTGGCCGATCCACGCGCGATCACGTCCATCAACACGCGGCGTTTCTCGTACGCGGACGACATCTTGCCAACAGCGGCCAACAGGACGTCGGCCTGTTCAATCGCCGCTCCGTTCGCCAACGCGGTACGCAGGACTTCGCTGCGGTCGTAGTCGGAATGCATGTCGGCGACTGATCGAAGCGCGATATCCGGAACGCCAGGCACGGCGGGACGAATCGCGAGCAGCGCCGTCAACGCACGGCGGCGCTCGTAATCGGATTTGGTCTTCGACAGCACCTCCACGTACGACTGTGCCGCGCGTTGATCGAGCTTCACGGTCGACGCAATCTTCAGCAGCACCTGTCCGCGATCGTAGTCGGAGGTCATCGTCGAACCGAGCCGCAGGAGCAGCGGCAGAACCGAGGCGGCGTCTAGCCTCGCGGTGTCGAGAAGCGCGACGAAATAGCGTCGGCGCGCGTAGTCGCCCATGAGCAGATCGATCTCGTCGAGCACACCGCTGACGCCCTTCTTCTCGAAGATCGAGCGCACGCGCGATTCGGCGCCGAGGCCCGACCGCCGCACCAGCAGGACGACCTGGTCGGCGAGTTCGCGCTTCGCGTCATCGTTCCACGGACGTTCGATTCCGGCGACGTAGTACTTGCGCGTCAGCGTGCCGCCCGACGATCGAATCTCGATCGTGTGCGGAACGAGGCCCACCCATTGGCGGATCGTCAGCCGGCCGCCATCCGAGAGCGTCTGGACGTCGGAGAGATCGTCGGTGAACGTCACGTCGCCGTTCAGCGTGACGTCGAGCCGCGTCGATCCGTCGCTCCACGACATCCGCATCTGGCTGTCGTGGTTCTCGACGCGCACATGAATTCCGTCCGCCGGCGGAGCCGGCGGTGCGGGCGGAGCCGGCGGTGCTGGCGGCGCGGGTGGAGCAGGCGGTGCCGGCGACGCGGGTTGCGCCGTCACCGGCATCGGCGGCATCGGCGGCATGGGCGCGGCCGGCGGAACAGGAGGCAACGGCGGCACCGGCGGAACCGGCACGTCGGCCCAATCGAGCGCATCAGGCGGTGCGGGCGGTTCGATCGGATTTGGCGGCGCCGGTGGATCGGGTGGCGTCGGAGGCTCGGGCGGCGCCGGCGGCTGGGGAGGTGTCGGCAACTGGTAGTCGCCGGCCACGGACTGCGCCGCGAATATCGGCGCGTCGCCGCGCGGCGACGCCCACGGCAGGTGCTGCACGGCACCCGCGCCGGCGGTGAACATGATCGTCAACGCGAGCGTCGCCGCCCAGCTTGGCGACGTCGGCTCGTCAGCGATCGGCACGCGGAGGATTCGGCGTACGCGATCGAGCAACGATCCGCCGGTGGCGGCAACGGCAAGCATGGCGGAGTCGGATCGCCATGCTTCGAGCTCCGCCAGCGCTCGCGCATACGCGACCGCGTCCCCGCAAAGGCGTACCGCCACTTCGTCGCAGCAGTGCTCGCGTTCGATGCGGATTCTCTTCGAGACCCACCACACGGCCGGGTGATAGAAAAGGAGCGTTTCCGCGACGGTCTGCAGCAGGTTGACCAGGTAGTCGTGGCGCCGGATGTGCGCAAGCTCGTGGGCGAGAATCGCTTCGACTTGCGCCGGCGTCAGCGAAGCCATCGCCGCGACCGGAAGCAGAATCGCGGGACGCAGCCAGCCGACGACCGTCGGCACGTCGACGCGCGCCGACTCCACGACGTGCGCGGCCGCGGCCATCCCGAGGCGGTAGGCGAGACGCCGGCATGTGGTCTGCCACCCCGACGACGCGATCGACAGCGCGTGGCGATGCAGACGGCGAACGTGCCACCAGCCGCCGGCCAACCGCACGAGCAGCAGGGCGACGCCGGCGAGCCACGTGATCGTGATCCCACTGAGGAACCGATCGATTTGTTCGGCGGAAAAAGCGCTCGGCTGACCTCGAGCCTGTCGAAGGGTCGAGCGCCTTTCGACATTCGCGCTCGCCGTCTCAACCGCCTGGAGGGAGGATGAAGTGCGAGCCTTCGGGCGAGCGTCGGCAGAGAGACGGGTGGAACCCGACGCGGCGTCCGGTTCTGCAAAGAATTCATTCGCCATCGCGGCATTCTCGGCCGCAGACCAGAGGAGCTGTGCTGTGGCGGCCGGTGCGGCGAGCATTGCGGCAAGGCCGGCGCACGCGATGAGGTAGCGGACGTTCGGCGACCGCCGGTCGGTGACGCGGAGCGCGGCCGCGATGACGAGCGCAATGGCGGTTCCCTGCCACACGAAGTGGATCAAGGTCCAGCCGACGACCTGGATCGAGGCGTTCATCGCGAGCCTCCATCTTTGTTCTTGTCGAGGAGCTTCCGAATCTCGGCCAGCTCTTCGGGCGACGCCTTGCCGGCGGCGAGTGCCTGCATGACCAGCTTGGCCGCCGAGCCATCGAAGACGCGATCGAGAAGGTCGGTCACGAGGTGCCGCTGCGTTTGATCTTCGCTATACGCAGCCTCGTATATGTGAGTTCGCGCCGCCTCGTCGCGACGGACGAGGCGCTTCTCGGTCATGATCTGCATGAGTTTCAGGATCGTGGTGTACCCCGCCTCGCGACCCATGACCTCGGCCACCTCGCGCACGGTACTCGGCCCGCGCGCCCAGAGCACGCGGAGGATGGCGAGCTCGGAATCGGTGGGTTTTCGGCGCAATCCCTTCATAAAGGCGGATTATCTACGACGTCTTTCGTAGAGTCAATACGAATGTTTTCGTAGGCGGCGCGCTCCGCGCGCGATGGGCGCAAAGCGCCGCCCCTACGGCTCGCGAAGCGCCGTGATGGGATCGACGCGCGTCGCACGCGAGGACGGAACCGCGACGGCGATGAGCGCCACCAGCCCGAGCAGAAAAGACACGCCGCCGTAGACGCGCGGATCGGCGGCGCCGATGCCGAAGAGCATCGACGTCATCGACCGGGTCAGCGCAAGCGCGCCAGCAATGCCGAAGGCAATGCCGGCCGCGATCATCACGCCGGCCTGCCGCAACACCAGCGCCACCACCTGCCAGGACGTCGCGCCGAGCGCCATGCGGACGCCGATTTCTCGAGTCCGCTGCGCCACGATGTACGCCATCACGCCGTAGAGGCCGGTGGCGCTCAACACGAGCGCGACGGCGGCGAACGCCGAGACGAGCACGAAGTTCAGCCGCCGCGACGCGACCGACTCGGCGATGAGCGTGTCCATCGGCCGGATCGCGCCAAGCGGCTGCAGCGGATCGACGCTCGCGACTGCGGCGCGAAGCAGCGGGACGAATGACGCGAGGTCGAGATCGCTGCGAACGACGAGCGTCGTCGTCGCCCGCTCGAAGCCGGTGCCGAGCGACGTGAACTTCTGCCGGCGCGGAATCGACGCCTCCGGTTCCGCGTCGACGTCGAGGGCCTGCTGTTTCACGTCAGCGACGATGCCCACGATCTCGCGCCACTGCGGCGGATCGCCGAGGCTGATCCGCTGGCCGATCGGATTCTCGTCCGGCCAGTACCGCCGCGCCGCCGCTTCGTTGATGATCGCGACGTCCGGCGCCGAGTCGTTGTCGCGATCGGTGAAGGCACGGCCGCGAATCAGTGGAATGCCAAGCGTCGCGAAGTAATCGGCGGAGACCAGGTGCGGATGCGCGCGCACCGGCAGCGGCGATTCCGCCGTCCGATGCTCGATCTCCAAGTTGAGGCGAGAGTCCGGCCCGCCAAATGGCGGCGTCGTCGTCGTGGCGACCTGATGGATGCCGGGCGACGAGCCCAGGCGTTCGATGACGCCGTCGTAGAACGCGACCACGCGAGCGTGATCGCCGTATCGAGTGGCCGGCAGCGACAGCCGGACGGTGACGAGGCCATCCGATCGGAAGCCGGGCGCAACGTCCGTCAGGTTGTTGAAGCTGACGATCAGCAGCGTGGCGCCCGCCAGCAGGACCAGCGACAACGCGAGCTCGGCGACGACGAGCGCCGAGCGCAGCCGCCGCGTCTTCGCGCTGCCGCTGCCGCCGCGCGATTCTTCGTTGAGCGCCGTCGCCACGCGCTGCTCCGTGGCGACGAGCGCGGGCACGATGCCGAAGACGAGTCCGGTGGCGAGGGCCGTGCCGAGCGTGGCGACCAGCAGCCGCAGGTCGATCCCCATGCCGGTGATTCCGGGCAGCGTCGAGAACTGCGCCGGCAGAAGTGCGTGCAGCGCCGTCAGCGCCCACATCGCCACCAGCACGCCAGCCGCCCCGCCGATGGCCGAGACGGTGACGCTTTCGATCAGCATTTGCTGCACCAGGCGGCCGCGCGTCGCGCCGACCGCGCGGCGCACCGACAGTTCCTTCTGCCGTCCCGACGCTCGCGCAAGGAGCAGCGTCGCGACGTTCGCGCACGCGATCAGCAGCACGAACCCGACCGCGCCGAGCAGCACGAGCAGCGGCGTGCGGACGTCGCCGACCAATGCCTCGCGCAGCGACCGGATGCTCGGGCTGTGGTTGCGGTTTTCAGCCGGATACGCTTGTGACAGGCGCGCGCCGATGACGCTCAACTCCTCGCGCGCCTGCGTCTCCGACGCGCCCGGACGCAGGCGTCCGACGACGCTGAGAAAGTGCGCCGCGCGAAGCGCGCGATCGTGATCGTCGAGCGCGAGCGGTGCGACGATGTCGGGACGGGTCGGCCACCAGAACGAGCGAGGCAGGATGCCGACGACGTCGTAGGGCGCGCCGTCGAGCGTCACGCTGCGGCCGACGACGAGCGGATCGGCGCCAAACTGGCGGCGCCAGAGCGCATCGGTCAGCAGGACGATGCGGTGGTGGCCAACGACTTCTTCGTCGGCACGGAAGTCCCGGCCGTGCGCCGGCTGCACGCCGAGCGCGTCGAGGAATCCCGGCGAGGCGCGGAGAATCCTCAGGCGCTCCGGCTCGCCCGTTCCTGTGAGATTGAGCGCCGACTCGTCGTACGCGGCCATCGCCGCAAACGATTGCGTGTCGCGCCGCCAGTCGAAGAAATCGGCAGGTGCAACCGGTCCGTAGAAGCGGCCTTCGCGCGGACGCTGCTCCGCGATCGCCATGAGTCGGTCGGCGTTCGGATACGGCAGCGGACGCCACAAGACGGCGTCGACGACGCCGAAGATGGCCGTGTTCGCTCCGATGCCGAGCGCGAGCATCACGACGGCGACGGCCGTGAACCCCGGCTGCCGCCGCAGCAGCCGCGCCGCGAAGAACACGTCCTGTGCCGTCGACTCGAACACGGTGAATCTCCGCGGAATTTCATCGGCGATCGGCGGCAGCGGCCGGCCGCGCGACACGGTCTCCCATCGGAACGCCAGCGCCAGGCGCGCCGCCAGCCACCAGACGCTCAGCGTCGCGCGGAGCACGCCCGCCCGGCGCCGGCGCAAGCCGTACTCTTCTTCCAGATCGCCGGCGATCGGCTCGCGCTGATCGGCGGGAAGCGCGACGCGCAGCAACCACTCCACGCCGCGCGGCAGCCGATTCATGCGAGCTTCGTCTCGAGGCCGCGCCACAACGCTTCCAGTTGGCGCCGGCATTCCCTGAGCGCGTCGATGGCGCGCGGGCGGAGTGCGTAGTAGCGCTTCGCGCGGCCGCCGCGTTCGGGCGTTGGATCGGCGAGGCGCGATTTCAGATAGCCCTTCGTTTCCAGCCGATCGAGCGTGATGTAGATCGATCCTCGCGACACGGCGCGGCCGGTGCAGCGCAGGATCTGGTCTCCGATCGACACCGCGTACGCCTGGTCATCGAGACGAAGCACCGCCAGCAGCACAACCTGTTCGAATTCCCCGAGAGCAGAGACGTCGGTCATGGACGGAAGGTTCAAATGCTGACATAGTAAGCAAATCGAAGTCAAAAAAAACGCCGCGGCGCACGTCTGCACCGCGGCGTCCGTACTTCAGACTTCAGACTTCAGACTTCTTACTTCCTAGTTCCCTCGTCCTCGCATGCCGCGACCGGCATTCTCTGTCGACGGTGGCACGAGGTTCTTCGAACGGAGATACACGGCCGCGGTCCCGTACATCTCGTTGCCGTGAACGATCACCCCGTAGAGTGCGGCGGCGCGGGTCACCTCGTTCATGCCGGCCTTGATCATCTCTGTCGCATTCGCATCGGTGACCTGCGCGAACAGGTCGTCGCACAGCGCAAACGAATCGGCGAGCGCCTTGGTCACTTCGGCCTTGGTCTTCAGTTCCTGCTCCAGATTCTTGCCTTGCATCGGATTGGGCACACCCTTCATGGCTGAGCACTGGCCGAACTGCGCCTGCGCGATGTGCGCGATGACTTGCACATAGGTGCGCGCTTCGGGCGTCGAGCCCGGTTTGAAGGTGTAGTCGGCCTCCGGCATCTTCTCGGCGGCCTGAGTGAAGTTGGTTTTGAATCCAGCGTAGCCGCGCTGGAGGCTGGTGGCGAGGCCGATTTTCTGCCCGCCCTGTCCGCCGCCCGGCGGCTGCGCAAACGCGAACGTGGCAACGACGAGAACCACGACTCCGAACACGAACGACGTCACACGCTTCATCGAGATGCTCCTTGGTTGGTTATGCGGCCTGTGTTCCTCCCGACGATCCGCTCCGGATCTCGCCCGGCGTCGAACAGTCCAGTCCCGGACCCTGGAGTGAAAAGCGGCGCGACCACCAGTGCGATCGTCCGAACACTTCCTTGAGCGATCGATCGGCGGGATTCAGGTTCACGCCGACAAAGCGTCCGATCTCGCGGCCGCCGCGCCGCAGCCGGACTGCACGGCTCAGGAGCACGACGTCGGGAACCGCCGGCAGCGGCGCGATCGCGACCTCGGGCCGCAGCTCGATCTCGCCGTCGTCGTGCGTCAGATCGATGTTGGCGAGCGGACGCGTCATCGCCTGAGGTCCCAGCTCGCCGTCAGGACTGAAGATGATGCGTCGAATCTTCAGACCGGCGAGCTCGAGCTCAAATCCCGCCAGCTGTCCCACGCGATGACCGTGTTCGCGAACGTGAGACCCGAGCAGCAACTCCATGGGCACCTCCCCTTGGACATAGCAAATCTTCAATCTCCAATCGCCAATCCTCAATAAATCCGCAATCCGCAATCCTCAATCCGCAATCACCAGGCCCACGCATACGCTTCGACCCGCGGATCGGCACCCGCGCTGAGGACG
>Ga0075435_100000350_pt1 | contig 28391 bp, 31 predicted proteins | sample RhiMethybrSRZTD4_FD_75302 | JGI IMG/M metagenome (GOLD analysis project Ga0075435, IMG submission 75302) | Populus rhizosphere microbial communities from Tennessee, USA - Rhizosphere MetaG P. TD hybrid SRZTD4 | ecosystem: Host-associated > Plants > Roots > Rhizosphere > Soil | place: USA...
CCGTTCTGGCCGACGACGCCGATCCGCGCGGCCTCGTCGACCTCGATGTCGAGGCCGTTGAGGACCGTGCGCGCGCCGAACGACTTCACGGCGCTCCGGAGCGAGATCAGGGTCGCCATCGCGCGGGTACTGTACCGGCGCGGTAGGGTGCCGCCCCGTGGAAAAGACGCGCATGGAGGCGTTCTCGGACGGGGTGTTCGCGATCGCGATCACCCTGCTCGTCCTCGACCTGCGCGTGCCCGAGGTGGGGGACGGCTCGCTCGCCCACGCCCTCGTCCGGCAGTGGCCGGCCGACGCCAGCTACGCCGTCAGCTTCCTGACGATCGGGATCATCTGGATCAACCACCACGGGCTCATGCGCCACATCGAGCGCTGCGACCGGGTGCTGCTCTCGCTGAACATCTTCCTGCTGATGATGATCGCCGTCGTTCCCTACCCGACCGCGCTCATCTCGCACTATGCCCGCACCCCGAACGCCACGGCGGCCGCCGTCTACTACGGCGCGGTGATGGTGACGATGGCGCTGATCTTCAACGCTCTCTGGCACTACGCGATCCGCGCCGGCCTGCTCGTGCAGGGCGCTGACCCGCGCGACGTTTCCGGCATCACCCGCAGCTACCTGATCGGGCCGCTGCTCTACGGGACCGCGACGCTGCTCGCGTTCGTGAGCTCCGACGCCAGCCTGGTCATGTACGCGGCGATCGCGATCTTCTACCTTGCGTCGGCGACGCTGTGGGGCCGGCGCTCGTCCGAGCCGGCGGTCTAGCTCTAGGCCGCTGAGGCGAGGTCGACCTCGTTCTCGCCGTCCTCCCCGAGCACCGTGATCACGGCCTCGACGACGCGCGGGTCGAACTGGGTGCCGGAGCACGCGCGCAGCTCGGCCTTGGCCTCGGCGGCCGTCAGCGCCGCCCGGTAGGGGCGGTCGGTCGTCATCGCGTTCAGGGCATCGCAGCAGCACACGATCCGGGCCACGAGCGGGATATCCTCGCCGCGCAGGTGGTCGGGGTAGCCGGTGCCGTCGTAGCGCTCGTGGCAGGAGCGGACGAGGCGGCCGATCTCGGCCAGCGATCCGCCCACGCGGTCGAGGATGCGCTCGCCCTCGACGGTGTGCGTCTCGATCAGGCGCCGCTCCTCGGCCGTGAGCGGGCCGGGCTTCTGGATGATCGTCTTGGGGATGCGGATCTTGCCGACGTCGTGCAGCAGCGCGGCGAACTCGGCCTGGGTGCGCTCCTCGGTGGTGAGGTCGAGGACGTCGGAGACGGCGAGGACGAGCTCCACGACGCCCTGGCTGTGCGTGCCGGTGTAGGCGTCGTCGGCCTCGATGATGTCGCCGAGCAGCTCGACGGTGCCCTTGAGCGTCCGCCACAGCTTGATCTCCTCGGTGATGCGGCGGCCGCGCTCGCCGGCGAAGACCGTGAGGACGATCGCCACCGGCAGGACGAGCAGGAACGCGTAGTGCATGCGCACCGACGCGAAGGCGGCGAGCAGCCCGAGCGGGGCGAGGGCGGTGTCGACGCCGTAGGCGATCCCGGCGGCGGTGAGCAGGCGTCGTGGCCAGCTGGCAACGGCCCGCCACTCGCGCAGCGCCGTGCTGGCGAGGTCGGCGCCGAACTGGGCTGCCAGGGCGAGGATGTAGACGGGCCACAGGTCCCACCGCGGCGGGCCGTCGCCGGACGCGAGCAGCACGAGCACCGGGCCGACCACGTACCAGCAGGAGCACAGGAGGACGAGCACCCGCTCGCGGTGACGGCGGCCGCGGACGACGTCGGCGTTCAGCGACATCCACGACGCGGCGGCAACCGCCAGCGGCACCCAGCCGAGCGGGAGCAGGAAGAGCATCGGGACGAACACGAGCTGGGTGGGGATGGCCGCGCCGGTGCCGATCTCGAACTCGACGTTGGCCAGGGCGGCGAAGGCGAGCACGAGCACGCCGACGTCGATCGGGCCGGGCGCGTGGCCGGCGCCGGCGGTCAGCGCGAGCACGATCGCGACGATCAGAAAGGCGCCGCCGAGCAGCGCCGAGAGGACGCGCTCGTCGGCGTTGAGCGGCATGGCGACGCGCGAGCGCTGGCTCGCGTAGAGCTCCTCGTCTTTCGAGGTGGCGGCGGCAGGAGTGCGGGGGGCGTCGCGCATCGCCCTCGGGAAATCGGCTGCGGGCGCCAATTGTTAAGCCCGCGAACGCGTGGTTTTCAGCCGGATCTGACCGTCGCGGCGGCGTCGACGAGGGCCGCGATCAGCGGATGCAGCGCTCCGGTCTCCGACGATCCCACCTGCGGCTGGAAGAGCGTGGCCACATAGAAGGGGTGATCCGGGAGCTCGACGGCCTCGACGCCGGCGTCCGGCGCGTTCGCCGAGACGACGAGGCCGGCCGCGACCAGACGGTCGAGCAGCGCCGGTGAGAGGCCGTAGTTGCACCAGTGGAACCCCGCGAACGGGCCCGGCCCGCACAGCTCGGCGACGCGCGTCCCGGGCACGGTCGTGACTTGCCGCACCTCGCCCACGAGGCTGCATGCGAGCGGCGACACCGCGTGGACGCCGGCGTCCGGCGCGGTCTCCGCATGGCTCGCCTCGGTGATGCCCGCCGCGTTGCGGGCGAACTCGACCACCATGTGCTGGAACCCGCCGCACGTGCCCAGGATGGGAATGCCCTCGGTACGGGCGCGCTCGATGCCGGCGAAGACGGGACGCTCGTCCCGGTAGGGCGTCCCGGGAACGACCCAGAGCGCGTCGTAGCGGTCGAGCCGTGAGGCCTCGGGCGCGTCGGTCGCCACCCAGCGCGCGTCGACGCCCGCAGGCATGAGCGCCAGGGCCGCGTCCAGCTCGCGATGGGTGAGGTAGCTCGGGTCGCGGTCCCCGACGACGGCGATGGCGGTGGGCACCCGCCGGATTGTGCCGTACGGCGGGCAGCTCCGTAGGCAATTGGCATCCGCCGCGGGCGCCAATTGGCAGGGCCGGACTACCAAATTCTGGGCGGTCATCTGGCCGCTGCGGGGATGGTGGCGTCACCCGACGTGGTCGAACATCCGCTCTCGTGCCCGTCGACCCGGACTTCCGGCGGCCGGCCCTGGTCGACCGGATCGTCCGCGGGACCACGGAGTCGGACCCTGTGCGCCTGCACGGCGCCATCGTTGCCGCGCTCGAGCTCTACGGGCGCGAGGACGCCCTGCGCCAGGTGTTCGTGCCGGCGCTGCGGCGGATCCAGGCCGAGCACGGGCGCCCCGCCCGCAACCGCGCCTCGGGCGCGATCCGCGACCAGCTCGGCTCGGGCGGCTACCAGTCGCCGTCGGCGTAGAAGCGCCGCCACAGCGGGTCGGTGCCGCTGCGCACGCGCTCGGCCTCCTCCGGCGAGAGCTGCGTCATCCACGCACGCACCTGTGAGGCGCTCGCGCGCCGGATCGAGTCCGCCCTCCGGGCGTCGCCGGGGTTGTCCGTCGACGAGGTCTCGCGCACGAGCCGTTCGACCGGTGGCGTCCACTCGAGGCCGAGGCCGCCGTAGAGCTCGCGGAAGCGCTCGACCGGGGCCGCCGCGACCTCTTCGTGGCGGACGAAGATCCAGTCCGGGTGACGTTCCTGCAGCGTCGCGACCGCGCCGTAGAGCACGTTCCAGAGCAGGATCGCCTCGTCCAGGATCGCCGGCCGGCGCTGGCCGGCGGCGCGCAGCTCCGTCTCGTGCGGCCCCAGGAAGTCGCGCATGAGCAGCGGCTGGTCGAGGAAATCGGCGAAGCGGTGGCGCCAGTTGCGGCGGCGGATGCTGACCGCGAACGCCGCCGGGTGGCGGATCATGACGACCACGCGCATGCCGAAGGTCGCCGCCAGCCATTCCGAGGAGAAGAGCGCGATCGGGTCCTTCACGAGCGCGGCCGCGCCCCGGCGCCGGTCGCGGCCGAAGCGGGCCCAGTCCCGCCCCATCCGGGCGGCGTCCCTGGGGCTGCGCAGGCTGCGCAGCTCCGCTCCGGGCCGGTAGCGGAACGCGAGCGCCGCGCTCATCGGCTCGACGTACGGCCGGCCGTTCTCGGCGCACAGGTACTCGAAGTAGCGGGGGAAGCGCACCGGGAACGTGCCCGGCCGGTGGCGCGGGTTGAACGGCTCCCACAGGTACCCGAGCGGCGGGCTCGTCGACGCGGCCAGCACCCTCCCCACCCACGTCGTTCCCGACCGGTGGGCACCGGTGACGAGGATCGGCCGCTCAGCTGGGGTCAATGTTCCTGCCGGACGCCGCCAGCGCGGCCTCCGAGACCGGCGGGCAGTCGCGCATCGGCGCCTGCCAGCGCGGCAGCGGATGCGAGAACTGGAAGGCGCGTCGGATCGAGTTGGACCGCTGCTCGCGGCGGCTGAGGATGGGCATGCCGAAGTCCTCGTCGATGAACTTGAGCACGGACGTGAAGTCGTAGGTCGTGTGGTCGACGCCCCGCTTCGCCCACGGCGAGATGACAAGCATCGGCACGCGTACCCCGAGCCCGAAGCGGTCCGGCTGCGGCGGCGCGACATGGTCGTAGAACCCGCCCCACTCGTCCCACGTGAGCACGATCGCCGTGTGTCGCCAGTCCGGCAGGCGCATGATCCGGTTGATCAGGTCGGCGGTCCAGCTCTCGCCCTCGCACAGGGACGCGCCGCCGGGGTGGTCGCTGCGGTTGTACGGCGGCACGATCCAGGTGACGGCGCCCAGGTAGTCCTGGTCGAGGTCGCTCGGCAGCCACCCGAGCGGGAGGACGTGGCGGGCGTAGCTCGGGCTCTCGCGAATCGGCTTCACCGCGTCGTAGGCGACCCAGCCGTAGCCGTGGCCGTTTTCGGGCGGGCCGTACTCGCTCCAGGGGATGCCGCGGCGGTCGAGCTGCGCACCGATCGAGTCGACCGGGAAGCACGGCCGCACGTGGACGAGCTCGTCGTGGCGGATCACCGGCACCGTCAGGTCGACCGGGCCGTCGCATCCCCAGTTCTCGACCCCGAAGTTGGGGCCGTCGACCGCGCCGGCCGCGTTCGCCGCGACGGTGTAGAGGTGGTTGGGGAAGCTGGACGTGTCGCCCGACGAGAAGGTGTGGTCGAGCAGCGCGTAGCGCTTCGCCCAGCCCCAGTAGTCCGGCAGCTGGCCCGGGAAGGCGGTCGAGTACGCGAGCATCGTCTTCTTCCCGTCCTTGTCGGGCACCTTCGAGAAGCCGTTCATCGCCCCGCCGGCGATGTCCGTCACCGCGGCGTGGTGGTTGTGCTGCAGGTCGGTCTGGACGTCCTCGAGCCGGCGAAGCGGCACGACCCGGCCGTCTGCCGTGCGCCCGGTGCGTGTGCCGTCGCCGCCGGGGAAGAGCCCGAACATGCTGTCGTAGGAGCGGTTCTCCTTGACGATGAAGACGATGTGGCGGATCGGCGTGCGGGCGCCGTGGATGACCAGGGGCGTGCGGTCGGGCGGCTTCCCGACGGTGGCGACGACGAGGCCGGGCTCGACCGAGCTGCGGCCGACGATCAGGACGGCGACGAGCGCCGCCGCGCCCAGCACCCTCCAGGCGATCCGCTCCACGCGAGGGACGCTACCGGGCCGGGCCGCCGAGCGCGCCGGCGAGCCCGGCGCACAGCCGCGGCAGCGCGTCCGGGTCGGCCGAGGCGTGGTGGGGGTTGAGCTCGGTCACCGTCAGGGCCTGCGCCCGGTCGTCGGACAGGACCTCGGCGAGTGCGGCGAGCGCCGTGTCCAGCGGCACACCGATGTTCCGCCCCGTGTTCTCGGACAGGGGCGCGTCGACGAAGTCGACCACGTCGACGTCGAAGTGGACGAGGATCCGCGTGCACCCGGCGGGCAGGGCCGCGAGGGCCGTGACCGCCGCGGACGCGGGGTCCGCCCGAAGCGTCGCCGCCGGCACGCAGGTCACGCCGAGGCGGCGGATCGTCTCGAGCTCCCAGGTGGTGGCCTGGCCCTCCTCGTGGCCCAGGACGACGATCCGGGCCGGATCCAGCAGCGGCGTGCGCGGCCCGATGTCCCGCAGCTGTGGCCGGCAGCCGTCGACGGCCAGCATGTGCGCGACGCCCATCCAGTCGAGCGCTCCGTCGGGGACGCTCCCCGGGACGTTCAGGTCGGCGTGCATGTCCAGGTACACGACGCCGGTCTCGCCGCCTGCGGCGGTGCTCCCCGCGACGGTGCCGACGCCGACCGTGCAGTCGCCGCCGAGCACGAGCGCGAGCGCGCCGCTGCGAAGGACGGGGGCCACCGCGTCGCGCACCCGTACCGCCATGGCCGCCACGTCGGCCAGGTTCTGGGCCGTGCGGTCGGCGCGGTCGGGCCGCCAGCGGAAGCCGGATAGGTCGCCGGCGTCACGCAGCTCGCAGGCCCGGTCCAGCAGCTCCAGCAGCCCGGCGGCGCGCAGCGCGGCGGGCGCCTCCTCCTGCCCTGGGGCGTAGGCGCCCGCGCTCGATGGCGCGCCGACGACCGACACGATCCTGCTCATGCCCCACTGTAGTGCGGGGCGGGCGGACGATCCGTGCACTCAGTGCAGGTGCAGGTTGGCGCCCAGGAGCACGATCGGCCACAGCACGACGGCCAGGACGGCCGAGGCGATGGGGCGGACGGCGTGCAGGTTGCGCAGGTAGTGGTGCGAATGGGCGACCAGCACGCCCACGACCAGAAAGGCGATCACGAAGACGCTGCGGATGAAGCCGAACATCGGTGCCTCCTCTCGGCGGCGGGAGATGCCACGGGCCGACGGCGCATGCTGCACGCCGCCGGCCCGCTCGCGCCGCGATGGCTAGATGGCGCCCCTGCGGCTCCCGAAGAGGCCGCGGCCGAGGAACCCGACGATGAGCGCCACGGCGAGTGCGATCAAGAGCACCCAGAAGGCGAGCTTGATCGCGCCCCAGACCCCGAAGAGGATCAGGGCAAGGATGAGAAGTATGAGTAGCCACATGCCTTCATGGATACCCAGCGACACCGGCGGTAAACAGAAAGACAGTCAGATCACGATGCAGGCGGTGCTGCGCCCTCGATCGTCTCGGCCCAGGTGCGCTGGAGCGCCTGCAGCAGGATCTCGCTCGGCTGCGCGCCGGAGACGGCATAGCGGCGATTGAGCACGAAGAACGGGACGCCGGTGATGCCGATCGCGGCGGCTTCACGCTCGTCGCCGCGCACCTCGTCCGCGAGCGCTTCGTCGGCGAGCGCGGCGCGGGCAGCGGCGGGGGCAAGGCCGGCATCGGCGGCGAGCTCGACCAGGGTGTCCGGGTCGGTCAGCTTCCGGCCCTCGGTGAAGTAGCCGCGCAGGAGCCGCTCCTTGGCCTCCCCCTGGACGCCCGCGGCGCGAGCGGCGTGTAGCACGCGGTGAGCGTCGAACGTGTTCCCGAGCTGGGCCAGGTCGGGGCGGTACTTGAGACCCTCGGCCCCTGCCAGAGCCGTCATCTGCGCGTCGCGCTCGGCCGCCTGCTGGGCGGTCATCCCGTAGCGGTCGAGCAGGAGCGTGCGGCGGCTCTCGGCGACCTTGGGCGCGTCCGGCTCGAGCTCGAAGCTGCGCCAGACGACGTCGACCCGGTCGGCATGCTCGAACCCCTCGAGCGCGCGCTCGAGCCGGCGCTTGCCCAGGTAGCACCAGGGGCAGACGAGATCCGACCAGATCTCGACCAGCATGCGTTCGGCCATGGGTTGGTCAGGCGGCGCCGCGCTCGCCGTAGCGGGCGGCGGCGCGCTCGCGGGCACGGGCGATCTCGGCCTCGCGGTTTCGCGGCGGAGCGTTCGTCACGAGCTCCGAGAGCAGCCGCGCCGACGCGGCCGTGACGGCCTCGACGGCCCGCTCGAAGGCCTCCTCGTTCGCCTTCGACGGCTTCGTCATCCCGCTGATCTTGCGCACGTACTGGAGCGACGCGTCCCGGACGTCCTGCTCGGTCGTCGGGGGGTCGTAGTTGTGAAGTGGGCGGATGTTTCGGCACATGCCCGCACTGTACCCGCCGGCTCGTATGATCGCGCGGTGGCAGATGACTTCGTCTGGACGTGCTCGTCCACACCCGACCGGGCCCGTCCCGGCCGGGTGCTGCGCGACGTGATGGTCGAGATGCGCGACGGCCTGTCGCTCGCCACCGACGTCTACCTGCCCGACGTGGAGGGGCCGTTCCCGGCGGTGGTGATCCGGCTGCCCTACGGCAAGACGGTGGACTACTGCGGCATCCCGGAGATCGCCGCACACTGGAACCGCAAGGGCTACGCGTTCGTCGGCCAGGACTGCCGCGGCACCTACGGCTCCGAGGGGGTCTTCGACCCGGCCCACCCGACCAACGAGGCCTACGACGGCCACGACACCGTCGCCTGGATCGCCGGGCAGCCGTGGTCGTCGGGGAAGGTCGCGCTGACCGGCGAGTCCTACTACTCCCTGACGAGCTTCGCGGCCGCCTCGATCCCGCATCCCGCGCTCGCCTGCATCGCCCCGGGAGACTTCCCGGTCGACCGCTACGACGGCACCTACCGCAACGGCTGCCTGCGGCTCGCGGCCGAGGCGCTGTGGGCGATCTGGTGGGTCGATCCGCTCAACCATCCCGTCCCCGGCGAGCCGCTGCCGAACGTCGACCAGTGGCACCTGCCGACGCTCGAGATGGCGGCAGCCGCCGGGCTCGGCAACCACTACTTCTCGGAGATCGTCGGCTTCTGCCTGCCCGGCTCGCGCTACTGGGAGGCGCGCTGCCGGCGCGAGGCCCACGACGCGATCGACATCCCGATCCTGCACTGGTGCGGCTGGTTCGACAACTACACGGGCCAGCAGCTCCGGGACTGGAAGCGCTACCGCGCGCTCGACCGCTCCGGCGGCCGCAACTACCTCATGATCGGGCCGTGGAGCCATGAGGGCCCGCCGGGGCCGGCCGAGCGGGTCGGCATCCTGCCGGTGCGCGATGACGGCACGCACCGCTGGGACCGGCTGCAGCGGTTCTACGACCGATACCTGATGGGGATCGACAACGGCTTCGAGACCGAGCCGCTCGTGAGCTACTTCGTCATGGGAGCGGACGAGTGGCGGACGGCGGAGACGTGGCCGCCGCCCGGCAGCGAGACGACGGCCTGGTACCTGCGCGGGGATGGAGCGGCGGTCGAGGGGGGAGGTCTCGACCGCTCCGGGCCGACGGGCGAGTCGCCCGACTCCTACGCCTACGACCCCGCCGACCCGGTCGCCTGGACCGTGGGGACGAATCCCTGGACGTTCGGCCTGAACATCGGCGACCGCCGCCCGATCGAGGCGCGGGCCGACGTGCTCGTCTACACGAGCGCGCCGTTCGCCGAGCCCGTCGAGATCGTCGGTGACCTGCTGGGGCGGCTGCACGTGGCCACGGACGCGGTCGACACCGACTTCACGATGGCGCTCGTCGACGTCTTCCCCGACGGGGCGGCGAACCTGATCCAGGACGGCATCCAGCGCATGAGCCTGCGCGAGCCGGAGCGGGGCCGGCAGCTGCTCGAGCCCGGCCGGGTGTACGAGGTCGAGATCGACCTCTGGGCGACCGCGTACCGCCTGGGGGCGGGCCACCGGCTGCGGGTGGAGGTGTCGTCGAGCGAGTTCGATCGCTACGATCGGAACCTGAACACGGCCGAGCTGCCGGGGCGGGGCAGCGCGATGGCCGTTGCCCACCAGACCGTCTTCCACGACGCGGCCCGGCCGTCGCACGTTCTGATCCCCATGCGCCCTGTGCGCGCGGAAGGAGACCGATGAAGCTCAGCGCTCGAAACCGGCTCGCCGGCACCGTGGTCAAGATCACTCGTGGCGAGGCGATCGCAAACGTCGTCCTCGACGTGGGCGGCCAGCGGATCGTCGCCTCGATCACGGCCGAGGCGGTCGACGAGCTCGGCCTGAAGGAGGGCTCCAGCGCGACCGCGGTCATCAAGGCCTCGGACGTGATGATCGGGATCGACGGCTAGAACGCGGTGCGCCCACCCGCGGCGTCAGTCGCCGCCGCGCGGGTGGCACGTGCCGGGCGCCCAGTTCCAGACACGGCGCGTAGGAGGTCTGGCTCTTGACGAGGCGATGCACACGTCGGCCGCAGACGACAACGTGCCGGGCTTGTAAACGGTAATTGAGCGTGTTGTGAGAATCTCTTGGAAGCATGTGGAAGCGGCGCCGGATTGCCGATGATCCGCCGCATGCAACGATCCAGGAAGCTCTTCATGTGTCTCGCGGTCCTCGTGCTGGGCGTAGGCCCCCTCGCCGCCCAGGCCACGGCCGCAACCCCGCCGCCCGTCTCGTCGCGGTTCCCCAAGATGATCTTCTACCGCCAGTTCCGGCTGCCGCTGGCGCCGCACACCTGGACGCTCTACAACGGCGTCCCCGGGTGCTGCCCACAGTCCATCTGGGCGCCGTCGCACGTCGTGTCGAAGGCCGGCGCGCTGCGGATCCAGACCTACAGGGATCCGAACTACGGCGGGAAGTGGGTCTCCGGCGGCACCTCGATGGCGCGCCTCGTCAGCCAGACGTACGGCCGCTGGGTCGTCCGGTTCCGGATGAACCGCGGCAAGGGCGTCGGCATGGACGTCGCCCTGCGCCCGAACGGCGGCGGCACCGTGGTCGACTGGATCGAGGAGTCGTCCGACAAGGGCGCCGCCCGCCGGGTCGAGACGGCCACGCTCCACTACGGCAGCACGCGCGTGCACGCCCACGTGACTGCGGACTTCTGGAAGTGGCACACGATGACATTGGCATGGGTGCCGGGGCAGATCACGGTCCGCCTCGACGGCCACCTGTGGGCGAACTACACGAGCCACATCCCGACCACGCCCATGCACCTCGTCATGCAGACGAACACCGGCACGAACGGGTTCACCGGCGTCCTGCCCGACTCGACGACGCCGCCGAAGGTGGCGCTCCAGGTCGACTACGTGGCCATCTACAAGTACAAGTAGCGAGCTCTACCGAGGGGTCCACGTCGCCGGCCGGGGGGTCGCCTCCCGGCCGGCGATGTTGTCTCACGGCCCGCCCGTCTGGCGCCGCGGCCGCGGTACCGACATCTGCACGAGCCGGGGCTTCGAGTGCTCGACCTGGAGCGTGGTGTGGTGGATGTGGAAGCGCTCGTCGATCACCTGCTCGAGCTGCTCGCGGATGCCGTGGCAGTCGGCGTCGGACTCGACGAGGACATGCGCGGAGAGCGACGGGAAGCCCGACGTCACCTCCCACACGTGCAGGTCGTGCACCTCGACGACGCCGGGATGGCCGGCGAGCGCCGTCCCGATCTCCTCGACGTCCATTCCCTCCGGCGCGGCCTCGAGGAAGATCCGGCCGCTCGCCTTGAGCAGGCCGTACGACGCGCGCAGCATGAGCGCCGCGACGAAGAGCGAGGCGATCGGGTCGGCCCGCTGAAAGCCGGTCGCGAGGATCACGATCGCGGCGATGGCCGTGCCGATGAACGCGTAGAGGTCCGTGACGATGTGCTGGAAGCTGCCCTCGAGGTTCAGGCTCTGGCGGTTGGCCCTGACCAGCACCCAGGTCGCGATCAGGTTGACGATGACGCCGACGACGGCGACGGCCAGGATCAGCTTCGCCTCGACCGTCGGCGGTGTGATCAGGCGGCGCACGGCCTCGATCACGATCAGGACGGCCAGGGTGAGCAGCGTCGCGCCGTTGAACTGGGCGGCCAGGATCTCGGCGCGGCGATATCCGTACGTCATGGCGCCCCTGGCCGGGCGGGTGGCGAGCGACGCCGCCCACAGGGAGAGGCCGATCGCGACCGCGTCGGTCAGCATGTGGGCCGCATCCGAGACGAGCGCCAGCGAGTCGGCGATCAGCCCGACCACGATCTCCAGCACCATGAGCCCCAGGATCAGGCCGAGCGCGATCGCGAGCTTGCGCCGGTCGGCGTCGGCGGAGACGGCGTGGGAATGGCCGCCGTGGCCGTGATGATGGTCGTGGCCGTGGCTCATCGGATCGAGCCCCGTGAGGATATCGGGCCGCCCCATCTCACGAACCGGCCCGCGGCCGCGTTTGTCCGGGAGATGAGCGTCCTCGACGAGGCTCCGGTGGCCGTCCCCGTCCGTCGCGACCTGCCCGCGCTCGCGGCCGGGCTCGTGACGGTCATGGCGTGGGGCTCGGCGTTCGTCGGCATCCGCGCCGCCGGTCACGCCCTCTCGCCGGGCTCGATCGCGCTCGGGCGGCTGCTGGTGAGCTGCGCGGCGCTCGGCACCGTGGCGGCGATCCGGCGCGAGCCGCTGCCTGCCCGCCGCGACCTGTGGCCGATCGCCGCCTACGGCGTCCTCTGGCTCGGCCTCTACAGCGTCGCCCTGAACGCCGCCGAGCGCCGGGTCGACGCCGGGACGGCGGCGATGCTCGTGAACACCGGCCCGATCCTGATCGCGATCATGGCCGGGATCTTTCTGCGCGAGGGCTTCCCGCCCGGCCTCTTCGCCGGGTGCGCGGTCGCGTTCGCCGGCTGCGTGACCATCGGGTACGCGACGGCGGAGTCGAGCTCCCGCGCCGGGCTCGGCATCCTGCTGTGCATCGTCGCGGCGTTCGCCTACGCGTCGGCGGTGGTGGTGCAAAAGCCGGTGCTCGCGCGCGTCTCGCCGTTCCAGGTGACCTGGCTCGGCTGCGCCGCGGGGATGATCGCCTGCCTTCCGTTCGCGCCGGGCCTCGTCTCGCAGGCGGCGCGCTCGGGCGCCGGCCCGATCGCGTGGACGATCTACCTCGGCCTCGTGCCGACCGCGCTGGGCTTCGCCACCTGGACGTTCGCGCTGGGAAGGACGAGCGCGGGCCGGATGGGATCGCTCACCTACCTGGCGCCGGTGGTGGCGATCCTGCTCGGCTGGGCGGTGCTGAGCGAACGGCCGCCGTGGCTGGCGTTCGCCGGCGGCGGGCTGTGCCTGATCGGCGTGATGCTGGCGCGGCGGCGGCGCTGATCGCCTAGCGGCGGTCGGCCAGCTCGCGCAGCGCCACCTCGAGCGCGTCGACGCAGGCGGCGACGTCCTCGGGCGAGCTCGACTCGGCGGGGGAGTGGCTGATGCCGCCGTTCAGGCTGCGGACGAAGAGCATGGCGACCGGCACGCCTGCCCGGGCCAGCACCTGGGCGTCGTGGCCGGCGCCGGAGGGGAGCGATGGCGCGCCCGCCGTGGCCCGGCCGAGGACGTCTCGCAGTGCGGGATCGCAGGCGGCCGGGTCGATGCGCATGGTGACGTCCACCTGGGCCTGGCAGTCGTGCATCCGGGCTGCCGCGTCGGCGGCCTCCCAGACCGCCCGCTCCAGTGCAGCCAGCCGCCCGGCGTCGGGCGCCCGGGCATCGACGCGCACGGTGGTGCGGCGGGCAATGACGTTCGCCGCGCCCGGCTCGACCGCGATGGCCGAGCCGACGGTCACGACGGCGTCCGGGATGCCGCGCGCGGCGGCGGCTGCGCCGACCTGGAACGCCGCGGCGCAGAGCGCCGCGTCACGCCGGCATCCCATCGGTGTCGTTCCGGCGTGCCCGGCCGCGCCCGCGAAGACCGCCTGCAGCTCGAGGATCCCGACGATCGAGGTGACGACGCCCAGCGCAGCGTCCTTCCCGGCCAGCACCGGCCCCTGCTCGATGTGCGCCTCGAGGAAGGCGGCCGGAGCGGGCACGAGCCAGCCGTCGCCGGGCGCGAACGGGTGGCCGCCGGCCGCGAGCGCGTCGCGCACGGTGACCCCGTCGCGGTCGGCGTTCTCGAGTCCGGTGGCGTCCAGCTGTCCGCTGACGGCGCGGCTGCCCAGGAACCCCTCCCCGAAGCGCCAGCCCTCCTCGTCGCGGAAGGCGACCACCGTGAGGGTGCGCGCTCCCGGCTCGAGCCGCGAGATCGCCTCGAGGGCCGCCACGACACCGAGAGCCCCGTCGAAGCGGCCGCCGCGCGGCACCGAGTCGAGGTGCGAGCCGCACCAGATCTCGGCCAGGCCCGGCTCGCGGCCGGGGAGGCGCCCGTACAGGTTGCCGATCGCGTCTGCCCCCGTCTCGAGGCCCGCTGCGCGCATCCACCCTTCGGCGAGCGCGTGCGCCGCGTTCTCCTCCGCGGAGAGCGCCGGCCGGTTGGCCCCCTCGCCGCCGCCGACGGCATAGAGGGCGTCCAGCCGCTCCTCGACCCGGCTCGTTGTCACCGCAGGATCGTCGCCGGCGGCGCGAACGAGCGCACCTTCGACGTGCGCAGCCCCAGCGAGAGCAGCGACTCCGCGTGCGCGACGGCCGCGGGCACCGCTTCGACCACCGGGACGCCCAGCCGCCGCTCGAGCTCGGCCCGGATCGAGACCATCGCGCCGCAGCCCATGCACAGCACCTCGGCCCCGGCGGCGATCGCCCGCGCCCCGGCCGCCTCCATGCGGTCGATCGCACCCGACGGGTCGTCGTCGAGCTCGAGCACCTCGGCCTCGCTCGGCTCCACGGCCGCGCAGCGGGCATCGATGCCGTAATGGCGCAGCAGGTCCCACGTCGCCGGGGTGGCGCGGTCGACCGTCGAGACGATGCCGAATCGGTGCCCGAGCGTCATGGCGAGCAGGAAGCTGGCCTCGGCGATGCCGACGACGGGCGCGTCGGTCAGCTCCCGTGCGGCATACAGGCCCGGGTCGCCGAAGCAGGCCACGATGGCCGCGTCGAACGTCCCCGCTCGCTCCGACACGAGCCGGGCGACGGCCGCGCCGGCGACCGTCTCGTCGTACCAACCGTCAATGAACGGCACGCTGCCCGCGACGGTGGCCGCGTCGATCTCGGTGCCGGGCCGGGCCGAGGCCCGGGCGGCGTCCGCCATCCCCTCCGTCATCGAGACGGTCGTATTGGGGTTCACGAGCAAGATGCGCGCGCTCATGCCGTCGCCACCTCGAGCGCCCGCCGCTGAGCGGGGATGAACCGGCCGAAGCCGGGCGCGACGGTCTCGGCGCCGCCGTCGTCGAACACCGTCGTTCCGCGGACGAGCGTGCGCACCACCCGCCCGGTCACCTCGCGGCCCTCGAAAGGCGTCCACTTGTGGGTGTGGTGCAGGTCCGCGCCGCGCACCGTCCACGTCTTCGCCGGGTCGAGCAGCGCCAGGTCGGCGTCTGTGCCGATCGCGATCGCGCCCTTGCGCGGGGCCACCTGCCACAGAGCGGCGGGCGTCGTCGCCGTCCAGCGGGCGATGTCGTCCCAGCCGAACCCGCGGGCGCGGGCCTCGCTGACGACGACCGGCACGAACGTCTCGATCCCCGGCAGGCCGTTCGGCGCCGCGAAGATGTCGTCGGCGCCGCGGGTGCGGCTCTCGTAGGTGAACGCGCAGTGGTCGGTGGTGATGCAGTCGATGGTGCCGTCGGCGAGCCGCTCCCACAGGTGCTCGACGTCGGCCCGCGAGCGGATCGGCGGCGCACAGCGCGCGAACGGGCCGAGCCGGGCGAGGTCGTCATGGTCGAGCGCGAGGTACTGCGGGCACGTCTCGCAGGTGACGCGCACGCCGCGCGCCTTCGCCCGCGCGACCGCGTCGGCGGCGGCGCCGGCGCTCAGGTGGACGATGTGCACCCACGCGTCCGCGGCCTCCGCCAGCACGATGGCGCGGCTGACCGCCTCGACCTCGACGATGGGCGGCCGGGAGTCATGGTGGGCCAGCGGCTCCTTGCGCCCCTCGGCCTCCATCCGCCGCAGGCCTGCCTCGAGCAGCGTGTCGCTCTCGGCGTGCACGCCCAGCATGAGCCCGGTGGGCGCGAGCTGGATGAGCGCCGCCAGCAGGCGGTCGTCGTCGACGCCGGGAAAGCTCGGGTCGGAGTTGCACATGAACGCCTTGAGGCCGGCCGCGCCGGCGGCGATCTGCTCGTCGATCTGCTCCGCGGTGGTGGCCTGAACGACGCCGCCCCAGAGGGCGAAGTCGACCACGGCGTCGGGCTGGGCCAGCGACCGCTTGCGCTCGAAGGTGGCGCCGTCGACGGTGGGCGGCCGGGCCTGGGGCATCTCGACGACGGTGGTGACGCCGCCCGCCGCCGCGCCGCGGCCGCCCGCCTCGAAGCCCTCGTGCTCGTCGGGGTCGGGATCGAACAGGTCGGGATCGTCCTGGATGAAGTGCGTGTGCGCGTCGACGACGCCCGGCAGGACGACGAGGCCGGTCGCGTCGATCAGCTCGGCGCCCGTCGGGTCGGCGACACCGGGTGCGGCCAGCTCGACCACGACGCCGTCGGCGATGACGACGTCGATCGGCCCGGTCCCTGCCGCGGTCACCACCTGTCCTCCGTGAACGATGATCCTGGACTCGCCGCCTGCCATGTGCCCCTCCGTCGTCGTCATTGGTCGAGGTGCGGCGAGAGGACCTCCTGGAGGCCGTCGCCGACGAGATTTGCCGCCAGCACGGCAACGAAGATCGCGAGCCCGGGGAACGTGACGTACCACCACTGTGTCAGGTAGTAGTCGCGCCCGACCGCGATCATCGAGCCCCACTCCGGCGTCGGTGCCTGGGCTCCGAGGCCGATGAACGAGAGCGCCGCGAGGGTGAGGATCGCGTAGCCGAGGTCGAGGCTCATCTGCACGATGATCGGCGTGGTGCAGTTCGGCAGGATGTGGCGGAAGACGATGCGCGCACGGCTTGCACCCGCGAGGCGTGCGGCCGAGACGAACGTCTCGTTGCGCAGCTGCAGCACCTGCCCGCGCACGAGCCTTGCGTACCACGGCCACCACACGATCGCCGTCGCGAGGGTCGCGTTCACGAGGCTGGGGCCGAGCGCGGCGGCCACACACATCGCCAGGATCAGCGCCGGGAAGGCCAGGAACATGTCCGTGACCCGCATCAGCACCTCGTCCAGCATCCCCCCGGCGTAGCCCGCGATCAGGCCGACGACCGTGCCCACGCTGGCGGCGATGGCGAGGATGGCGACACCCGCGGTGAGGCTGTAGCGGGCGCCGTAGAGCACGCGGCTGAAGAGATCGCGGCCGACATCGTCGGTGCCGAACAGGTGGTGCGAGCTGGGTGGCAGGAACTTCGCTGCCGCGTCGAAGCCGTCGGGGTTGTACGGAGCGATCAGCGGGGCGAACACGGCGCTGAGCACGAGGATCGCGAGCAGCACCAGGCCGAGCGCGCTCAGCGGGTTTCGGAGCAGCCGGCCCAGGATCGCCGTCGACCCGCGCAGCCGCCGGCGGACGTCGTCCGCCGGACCCGGCACATCGGGCACGGGCGCCATCTCGGCAGGCGGGACGAGGCTCACGCGCCGGCCTCCTGGGAGTCGGCGATGCGCGGGTCGAGCATGAGGTAGGCGAGGTCGACCAGCAGGTTCACGATCACGTAGGTGACCGAGATCAGGAGCGTCACACCCATGATGGCCGCGAAGTCGAGGTTCGAGATGGCGTTCACGGCGTAGAGGCCGATCCCGGGCCACGAGAACACCACCTCGACCAGGATGCTCCCCGCGAGCAGCGTCCCCACCTGGAGCCCGAACACGGTCGTCACCGGGATGATCGCATTCGGCATGATGTGCCGGCGCACGACCAGCGACCGCGAGATGCCCTTGGCGACGCTGGCACGGACGTGGTCGCTCGACCCCACCTCGATCACGGAGGCCCGGGTCATGCGGGTGATCACGGCCATGCTCCCGGCCGCCAGCGTCACGGCCGGGAGGATCAGGTGGCTGAGCGAGGAGCGCAGCGCCACCGTGTCGCCGCTCCAGATCGCGTCGACGACGTAGAGCCCGGTGGCATGGGTCGGCGGGAGCAGGGCCGGGTCGATGCGGCCGCCCACGGGGAGGATGTTCAGCCGCTGGTAGAAGATGATCTGGAGGATGATCCCGAGCCAGAACACGGGCATCGAGACCGCTGCGATCGAGAGCAGGCGGCTGGCGTGGTCGGGCAACCGGCCGCGCCGCAGCCCGCCCAGCAGCCCCAGCGGCAGCCCCGCGACGACGACGATGAACATCGCCGCAACCGTCAGCTCGACGGTCGCGGGGAAGAACTGGCGCAGATCCTCCGACACCGGCCGGCGGGTGGTGATCGAGTTGCCCAGGTTGCCGTGGAGCAGGTCGCCCATGTAGGTGACGTACTGCTGCACAAGGGGCTGGTCGTAGCCGTACCGGTGTCGCAGCACTTCCACCTGCTGCTCCGTCGCATGCGGTCCCGCCTGCAGCCGCGCGGGATCACCCGGGACGATGTGCGTCACCGCGAACGTGACCACGCTCATGCCGAGCAGCACGATCGGCAGCGAGATCAGGCGTCGGAGGAGCAGCCGGCCCACGGTCGCTCAGGCGCTCAGCTTGTAGGGATCGACGGAGTTGATGTACATGCCGTTGAACTCGAACCCCTTCAGGTCGGGGCTCATCGGCAGCAGGTAGTTCACGTCGCTCAGGAAGATGTACGGGGCATCCTCGACGACGATCCGCTGGGCCTGGGCGTAGAGCTGCATGCGCTTCGTCTCGTCCGGCTCGGCGGTGGCCTTGTTCAGGACGTTGTCGAACTGCGGGCTCGAGTAGTAGGTGAAGTTGTATCCGGCGGACCCCTGCGCGGACGTGGCGAAGAGCGTCCACAGGAAGTCGAACGGCGTCGCCAGCGACGGCCACCACACCACCCCGTAGGCCTCGTTCGCCGTGGCCTTGTTCGAGAGCGTCCCGACCCACGTCGATGGCGACAGCTCCTGGATCGAGACCGTGATCCCGAGGTCCTTCATGTTCGCCTGGAACTGCTCGCCCAGCGGCCGCTTCCAGTAGTAGCCGGTCTCGTAGATGAACTTGAGCGAGAACCCGCCGCCGTCGAATCCGGCGGCGGCCAGCATCTTGCGGGCCTTGTCGGGGTTGTAGCTGTACTGCGGGAGCGTCCCGTCCCAGCCCGGGAAGATCTTCGGCAGCGGCCCGCGGGCCTGGGTGGCGGTGCCGTTCAGGACGTTCTTCGTCCACGTGTCGTAGTCGAAGCCGTACGAGATGGCCTGGCGGACGGCCTTGTTGGCGGTCGGGCCGGTGCGGCACGGCAGGCCCAGGTAGTAGACGTTGAAGCTCGGATCGTCGGTCACCGTCACGCTCTTCTCGGAGCGCATGGAGTAGACGACGTCGTCAGGCAGGTAGAGCGCGATCTGGCTCTGGCCGCGCTCGAGCTCGAGCCGGCCGCTCGACGGGTCGGAGACGTACTGCACCAGGACGCGCTCGAAGTGGGCGCCCTTCCAGCCGGCCCAGTACTTCTCGTTGCGCGAGAACGACGCCTGCTGGTTCAGCTGGTAGTTCTGGAGCGTGTACGGGCCGGTGCCCACCATGTTCGAGCGCAGCCACGACTGGGCCCAGTCCTTGCCCTTGTGGTCGGTGAGCGCCTTGGCCGAGATCAGGTAGAGGCCGTAGAGGCTTGCGAAGCCGTAGAGCAGGCCGTCCGAGTAGCCGGACAGGTTGACGACGACGGTGTGGTCGTCGGGCGCCTCGACGCTCTTCACCGTCGAGAGGGCGTAGGCGATGCCCTGCTTCACCGCGATCTGGCGCTCGATGTTGAGCTTGACCGCGGCGGCGTCGAGGGCGGTGCCGTCGGTGAACGTGACGTCGGGGCGCAGGTGGAAGACGAGCGTGTTCTTGGCGTTGTCGAGCTCGTAGGCCTGGGCCAGGCGCGGCTCGACGTCGATGGTCGAGCCCTTGAACTGGAGCAGCGGCTCGTACACGCATCGCCACAGGAGCGGCGACTGGCCGTCGAGCGAGACCCCCGGATCGAGCGTGACCGGGGTGGCGCCCGACGTCATGGTGAGCACCTTGGCGGCGGCCTGGCCCGAGCTGCCGCCGGCGTTCGCGTTCGTGCCGCCGCAGGCTGCGGCGATCGCGGAGATGCCGGAGATCGAAAGCCCGGCGGCGCCGGCCCGGGCGAGGGCGTCGCGCCTGCTCATCGGCCGGCGCAGCAGGTCGTCGATGAGGCTCCCCCGGTCGGGGGCGGCGGGATGATGGCGTGGGTCGGTCACGCGTGTCCTCCTGGAGATTGCGGGCGGGCGGGGGGCGCGCCGGCGACGCGGTCGTGGAAGTGGCAGCGGACAGTGCCGCCGCCGGCTGCCGGAACCGGCGGCGGGTCGGTCGTGACGCAGATCTCGGGGTCGTCGATGCTCTCCCGCAGCCAGCAGCGGGTGTGGAAGCGGCAGCCGGAGGGCGGCGCGGCCGGGCTGGGCGGGTCGCCGCGCAGGACGATCCGCTCGCGGGCGGCCTCGACGGCCGGGTCGGGGACGGGGGCGGCCGAGAGCAGGGCGACGGTGTAGGGGTGGGCGGGCCGATCGAGCACGCGCCGGGCCGGGCCCACCTCGCACATCCGGCCCAGGTACATCACCGCGATCTCGCCGGCCACCTGGCGCACGGCGCCGAGGTCGTGGCTGATGAAGAGCGACGTCAGCTCGAGCTCGCGCTGGATCTCGGCCAGGAGCTCCAGCACCTGGGCCTGGATCGAGACGTCGAGCGCGCTCGTCGGCTCGTCCGCGACCAGCAGGTCGGGGTCGAGCGCGAGCGCTCGGGCGATGCCGACGCGCTGGCGCTGGCCGCCGGAGAGCTGCGACGGGTAGCGGTGCTCGGCGGCCTGGGGGAGCCCGACGCGGTCGAGCAGGTCGCGCACACGCGCGGAGCGTTGCGGTCGGGTGCCGCGACCGTGGATTCGCAGCGGCTCCTCGATCCAGGCGTGGACGTCGATGCGCGGGTTCAGGCTCGAGTAGGGATCCTGGAAGATCATCCCGATGCGGCGCCGCCACGGGCGCAGGCCGCGCTCGTCGAGCCGGGCGAGGTCGCAGCCGTCGAACTCGATCGCACCGCTGGTGGGCTTCAGCAGGCGCACGACCGCTTTGCCGAGGGTGCTCTTGCCGCATCCCGACTCGCCGACCAGCCCGAGCGTGCCACCGCGGGCGATCTCGAGGTCGACCCCGTCGACGGCCCGCACGTTGGAGTGCCGGCGCGCGTAGTAGACGCGCAGGTCGCGCACCGAGAGCAGCGACGCGGTCGCGCTCATGCGCCCGCTCCCGCCGCCGCGGCGCGCAGCGGCCGCCCCACCTCGACCTCGGCGGGCGTGACCGGGTTGTGGCAGGCGAAGCGCTGGTCGGGCCGACCCTCGTGGGCCGTGAGCGGCGGATCCTCGGCCGAGCAGCGGTCGAGCCGCCACGCACAGCGGGGCGTGAACGGGCAGCCGGGCGGTAGCGCCGTCGGGTCGGGCGGCTGGCCGGGGATGGCCGCGAGCGTACCGGCGGCGTCGCGGTCGGGCCGCGCGATCGAGCGCAGCAGGCCGACTGTGTAGGGATGCTGCGGGCGGGCGAAGATGTCGGCGACCGGCCCGGACTCGACGATCCGGCCCGCGTACATCACGTTCACGTGCTGGGCCGTGGCCGCGACGACCCCGAGGTCGTGGGTGATCAAGATGAGCGCCGTGCCGGACTCGCGGGTGAGCCTGCGCATCACCTCGAGCACCTGCGCCTGGATGGTCACGTCGAGGGCAGTCGTCGGCTCGTCGGCGATCAGGAGCTTCGGCTTGAGCGCGAGGGCGATCGCGATCATCACCCGCTGGCACATGCCGCCGCTGAGCCGGTGCGGGTAGCTGTCGAGCACGCGGTCGGGGTCCGGGATGCCGACGTCTGCGAGCAGCTCGGCGGCACGGCGGCGGGCCGCGGCGCGGGTGAGCTTCTGGTGGGCCTGGAGCGCCTCCGTGATCTGCTTCGAGATGCGCACGACCGGGTTCAGGCTCGACGTGGGGTTCTGGAAGACGATCGCGACATCGCGGCCGCGACGTCGGCGCAGCTCCGCCTCGCTCAGGGACAGCAGCTCGACGCCGTCGAGCGCGAGCCGCGCGGCGGTCACCTCGGTGCGGCGGCCGGGTACAAGGCCCATGAGCGCGAGGCTCGTCACGCTCTTGCCCGATCCGGATTCGCCGACGAGGCCGACGGTCTCACCGGCGTCGACGGCGAAGCTGACGCCGTTCACGGCCGGGACGACGCCAGCGCGGGTGCGGAACCGCACGGCGAGGTTCTCGACCTCGAGGAGCGCCATCAGCTCGCCTCGGTCCCGGTCACAGACTCACGCTCAACCTGAGCGTGAGATTCGGTGGACGGAACCTTCAGTGCCCGGCGGGCCAGGTCGTCGGGGAGGCCGATCGCCCCGAGCGCGGCCACGAGCGTGCGCCGGGCGTCATCCCAGTCGCCGGTCATGAGCGCGCGCAGGCCGAGGCCGTCGCCGAGCCGGGCCAGGATCAGGGCCTCCAGCTCGTCGGGAAGGCGGGGCGAGACGAGGCCGGCCTCGTGCCAGCGCGTCAGGGTCTCGGTGACGAGCGCCTCCCAGCGCTGATCCGTGTCGACCAGCAGGGTGGCCATCTCCCTGTCGCCGGCCCCGGTGCCGACGAAGTTCAGCCACAGCCGCCACTCGCCGTGCCGCTCCCGAGCGTGGGGGACGGCCACCGCGACGAACCGGCAGACGCTGTCCGCGGCGGTTGGCGCGGCGCGGATCTCCCGCTCGACCCGGTCGAGCCAGGTGCGCATCGTCCACTCGAAGCACGCCGAGATCAGCTCCGACTTGTCCGCGAAGTAGTGGGTGAGAACGCCGGTCGTGAACCCGCCCTCACGCGCGATGCGGCGCAGCGACGTCGCCTCGAGGCCGTCGCGCATGATCACGCGCCGCGCGTGCATCAGCACCTCCTCGCGGCGGGAACCGACACTCCTCATCGGGGGCTGCGGACGGGACATGACAACTGTTATGACGACGCTACCGAACGCGTCCGCCGGGTGTCAAGCGCGAGAATCCGGGCATGGACAGCTGGCCCACGCCCGAGGACGCAGCGATGGAATCGATGCCGCGCGATATCACCCACGTCGTCGAGACGCAGTACAACGCGGGCGGAAACGAGGCCTACGTCCTGCTCGCCATCGAGGCACAGCCGCCCGGCTTCTACCTCGACGCCAACCTGTGCGAGCGCGACTCTGGAGGCGGTTGGACACCGTCGGCGAGCGCGGGCGGCGGCTTCAGCGACCTGACGCTCGAGGAGCTCCGCGCCAGCCCTCCGCCGCCCGGCCTCGAGGCCCGCCGCTGGGTCGCGCGTGAATGAACGGGGTCAGACCCCTTTTATTCACGCCCCACCGCTACAGTTGCGTCCGCCATGGCGCCGGGGATCGTTGGCCGCGAAGCGCAGCTGCTCGAGGTCGAGAGGTTCCTGGACGCGTCGGCTGCGGGATTCGCCGTCCTGGTGCTGGAGGGCGATGCCGGGATCGGCAAGACGACGCTCTGGCGCGAGGCGCGCGGCCGCGCCGGGGAGCGGGGCGCGCTGGTGCTCTCGAGCCGGCCGTCCGCGGCCGAGGCGAAGCTCTCGTTTGCGGCGGTCGCCGACCTGCTCGCGCGAGTGGACGGCGATGTGTTCGCCGCGCTCCCCGACCCACAGCGCGACGCGCTCGAGGTCGCGCTCCTGCGCCGGCGGCCGGTGGGCAGGGGACCGGACAGCCGCGCCGTCGCTGCGGCCTTTCTCACCCTGATCCGCGGCCTCGCCGCCGAGCGGCACCTGATCCTGGCTGTCGACGACTGGCAGTGGCTCGACCCGCCGTCGCGGCGCGTCTTCGAGTTCGCCGCCCGCCGGCTCGAGGACGAGCCGGTCGGACTCGTGTGCTCGATCCGGCCGCCCGCGCCCGGATGGCCCGCGGACGATCGGGTCACCCGGGTCGCCGTCGGGCCGTTGTCGCTGGCGGCGCTCGGCCGGATCGTCTCCGCCAACCTGGGCCGGCCGCTGCCGCGGCCCGCGCTCGTCCGCATCGCCGAGGCGAGCGGCGGCAACCCGTTCTACGCGCTCGAGATTGCCCGGCTCATGTCGGAGCTGGGCCCGGAGCGGGCGGCGGGCGCACCGCGCGTCCCGGTGCCGGATGACCTGCGCAAGCTCACCGCGGGCCGCATCCGCCGGCTACCGCCGGCCACGCGCGACGCCGTGCTCCTCGCGGCGGTGGTCTCGGGCCCCGATCGCGCGAACATGGACATCGAGGCGCTCACCCCGGCCGAGGATGCGGGGATCGTGACGGTCGATGCGGCGGGCCGGATCGAGTTCACGCATCCGCTCTTTGCCGCCGCTGCGTACGAGTCCGTCCCGGCGGCCCGCCGGCGCGAGCTGCACCGGCGCGCGGCCGAGCTGGTCGCCGAGCCGGAGGAGCGTGCTCGCCAGCTCGCATTGGCCTCGGTCGGCCCCGATCCCGCGGTGGCGGGCCAGCTCGACGTCGGCGCCGCGTCGGCGGCGACGCGGGGCGCATTCGAGGCGGCGGCCGACCTGGCCGAGCTGGCGTCGCGGCTCACCCCGCCCGGCGACGTCGCCGATGTGAGCCGGCGCCTGCTGGCGGCGGCCCGGTATCAGTTCGACGCCGGCGATCTCGACCGTGCCGACGAGCTCGCCGGGCAGCTGCTCGCGGCCGTTCCCTCCGGCGCGCTCCACGCCCGCGCGCTGTGGCTGCGGTCGGACGTCGCCGCCCGGCGCAGCGATTTCGCCGAGGCCGGCGGCCTCGCCGCGACCGCGCTCGACCACGCAGGTGACGACCGCGAGCTGCGCGCCGCGATCGAGCTGCACCTCGTCTACTGCACCGTGAGCGCAGGCAACCTCCCCGGCGCCGAGCCGTATGCCCGGGCGGCCGTCGGCGACGCCGAGGCGATCGGACACGAGGGCATGCTGGCCGACGCGCTCGCGGTGCTGACGATGGCCGAGTTCCTGAGCGGGCGCGGGCTCGACCGCGCCCGGCTCGAGCGGGCGCTGGAGATCGAGGATCCGGCGATGGCCCGGGCGTTCATGATGCGCCCGCACGTGATCCAGGGGATGTTGCAGCTCTGGACGGGCGAGGTCGGCGAGGCCCGGCGGACGCTGGATGCGATGCACGCCGAGCTCGTCGCGCGCGGGCAGGAGGGTGCGGCGCCCATGCTCGCCCAGTACCTGGTGTGGGCACGGGTCTGGGGCGGCGAGCTCGAGTCGGCCGCGCGGACCGCTGCCGCGGCGGTCGAGGCGGCCGAGCTGCTCGACGACCCGGCCGTCTCGGCGATCGCGCTGAGCGCGAGCGCGCTCGTCCACGCGAACGACGGGCACTCCCCGGTCGCGCGCCGCGAGGCGCGTGAGGCGCTGGCCCACTTCGAGCGTCTGGGCTGGCGCTCGGGGGTCATCTGGCCGCTGTGGGCGCTCGGCCTGGCCGACCTCGTCGACGGGAACCCGGCCGGCGTGCACGGGCTGCTCGGGCCGCTGGCCGAGCAGGTCGTCCTGATGGGCCCGACCGACCCGGTGCTGCGCATGTTCGTGCCCGACGAGGTCGAGGCGCTCGTGGCGCTGGGCGAGCTCGACCTGGCGCAGGAGTACCTGGAGCCGTTCGAGCGCTCGGCGGCCGAGCTCGAACGGGCCTGGGCGGTCGCCGCGGCGGGACGCTGCCGGGGCGCGCTCGAGGCCGCCCGGGGCGCGCAGGACGAGGCGGCTGCGGCGTTCGAGCGGGCGCTCGCAGCCCATGATGCGGTCGACATGCCGCTCGAGCGGGCGCGGACCCGGCTGCTCGCCGGCGAGGCCTTCCGCCGCTTCAAGCAGCGCGGCCGGGCGCGGGAGATGTTCGAGGCGGCCCTGGCGGCGTTCGAGACGGCCGGGGCGCCGTCCTGGGCGGCCCGGGCGCGGGACGGCCTGGCGCGGGTGGGCCGTCCCGGCGCAGGCGGCGGCGCGCTCACCGAGACGGAGCGGCGGCTGGCCGAGCTGGCGGCCTCCGGGCTCACGAACCACGAGGTGGCGGCGCGCGCGTTCGTGTCGGTGAAGACCGTCGAGGCGAACCTGACCCGCGTCTACCGCAAGCTCGGGGTGCGGTCGCGGGTCGGGCTCGCGAACGCGCTCCACGAGGCCCAGGGCGAGAGCCCTCCGGCGTAGGGTTTCCCCGCTTTCGGCGGAGGGTCGCCGCCGCCTACGGTGGCGGGCATGGCAGGAGAGGTCGCCACCGAGTTCGTCGCCGAGTGCCTGTGGCCCGACGTCCACGAGGGCGATCTGCGGGCGCTCGACGCGCGTGCGGGCGAGGAGTCCGAGCGCGCGTCGGTCCGCTACCTGGGCTCGTTGCTCATGCGGCAGGACGAGGTGGTGCTGTGCCTCTTCCGCGGCGCGGAGGCGGACGTGCGGCGGGTCGTCGAGGCGGCCCGGATCCCGTGCGACCGGCTGCTCGAGGCGGCGTGCTCGCCATGGCCCACTGAAACCCGATAGGAGGCAGCGATGAGGGGACGCACAAGGATGTCGACGCGGGGGGCGGCCGCGCTGGTCGCCGGGCTCGGCGTCGCGATGACGCTGACGGCGGCGGCCTGCGGAGGGGGCGGCGGCGGTGGATCGTCATCCCCGCCGGCGAGCTCGGCGCCCGCGGCCGTGTCGACCCCGACGACCACGCAATCGACCACGACGACCACCACCCAGACGACGACCTCCGACAGCGGCCTCTCGGGGAAGTGGACGGGCACCTACGGCGGCACGTTCTCCGGCACGTTCGTCCTCAACTGGACCCAGTCCGGATCGAAGCTCAGCGGCACCATCAAGCTCTCGACCGCCGGTACGGACAACGTGAACGGCACGGTGGACGGCAGCTCGATCAAGTTCGGCACGGTCGGCGGCGACGCGGTCCATTACACGGGATCCGTCTCGGGCGACTCGATGTCCGGCAGCTACTCGACCGCGGCCGGTGGCGGCAGCTGGAGCGCGCACAAGGCCTGAGCCTGGACTTGCCCGGCCACGCAAGGGACGTGGCCGGGCAAGCCGTCGACATCGACTCGGCGGTCGACCGCGGCACGCGCGTCCGGCTGGTCGTCCCGGCGACCTCGCCAAGGTCAGCCGGCGGACTCCATCCGCCTAGAGCCCCCGAGCACCTCCCGGAGCGCCTCGGTGTACATCTCGAAGGCGCTTCGGCCGGCACGGGTGAGGGCGACCGACGTGCGCGAGGCGGAGCCGTTGCCGGTCTTCTCGGTCTCGATGTAGCCCGCCTCCTCGAGCTTGCGCGGGCGCGTGTCCCCGGGTGTGCTCGGTCAGTAGTCGGACTTGATCACGAAGTAGGAACCGCGAATGGTTCCGGCCAGCCGGGACCTCTGGCGGGCGAACTTGAATCCCGAGAGCTCCTCGGGCACCTCCATGCCGTCAGAGAGCTTGAACCCGACGGCGCGCTTCCCGCCGTCGTCGATCGTATACATCACGTTGATCGACAGGCCGCTCTCGTAGAAGACGTAGGCCATGCGAATGTTCTCGACCTGGAACGCCGTCGCCTCGAGCGGGCGGGACGCGATGACGATGTCGCGCTCGTCCCTGAGGATCCGGTGCACCCAGTCGACGGTGTCCTTCGCCTCGTCGGCGGGCTCCACCGTGAAGGCGTGGTCGTACTTGTTCTTGAAGTAGCGGGCCTCGTTCGCGCGCAGGCCGGCGAGCGCATCCGCCACGGGCGAAGACTCCAGGCCGACGGTCGAGACCTCATTGAAATCGACGGTGTAAGACATGCCCGGGAGCGTATCGAACCCCGGCGTGCGGGGCGTTGCGGGCCTCGCAGGCGACGATCTACGTTCCGGTGAAGAGCGTTGCGGACGGCAGATAGAAGGCGGCCAGCAAGAGGGTGAGGATCACCGCGGCGAACGGCGCGAAGAACGCGAGCACGAAGACGAGCGCATACAGCGGCGGACCCGGAGCGAAGCTGCGGTCGATCGCGCGGAGCTCGCCGTCGGTCACGGTGGGCACGATGAGCCGCCGTCCGGTGCGCGCATACCGCCACCAGATGGTGTAGAGCACGGCCATCAGGAGCAACGTCCCCGAGTAGGCGATGACCGCGGGGCGCTCGCCTTCGTGCCGCAGGTACTCGGCAACGAGCTTGGTCGGGAACGGGATGAAGGCGACGTCGAGCAGGAGGAGCATGTTGATGAACATGAACCAGCGGTCCGGGCGCTCGATCGCGCGCATGTTGTGGTGGTGATTGATCCAGATGATTCCGATCGTGATGAAGCTGGTGACGTAGGCGAGGTAGGACGGCCAGATCCGTCTGAGCTCTTCGGCGAGTTGCGCACCGTTGCTCGTGTGGACGTGGATCTCGAGCACGAGCAGCGTCGCAGCGATGGCGAAGACGCCGTCGCTGAAGGCCTCCAGCCGCGTTGTCCCGATGTCCTTCACGTGCCTGCGAGGTTCGGTGGACCACCGACATGTCCTCCGAGCCTGTCCCGGTCCGTTCGGCGGCGGGGCGGCGTATCAGTATGGTGCGGCGATCGACGACCCCTTCGTCATCAATCTCGCCGACGCACCCGCGATCGGGGCTCCGCGAGGAGCCACGTTCATCAAGCTCGAGCCGGACGGCGTGACCTGGCCCGACACCGGCGTCAACGTCCAGGTCATGCAGCCGGGGGAGCCGGCCGGCCGCTACCACTCCGAACCGGTGCAGGAGGACTTTCTCGTCCTCTACGGGGAGTGCGTCGCGATCGTCGAGGACGAGGAGCGCTCGCTGCGCCAGTGGGACTTCCTCCACTGCCCGGCGGGGTGCGGGCACGTCTTCGTGGGAGCCGGGGAGGGGCCCTGCGCCGTGCTGATGATCGGGTCGCGGCGCGAGAACGCCTGTCACTACACCG
>Ga0075435_100000352_pt1 | contig 28314 bp, 13 predicted proteins | sample RhiMethybrSRZTD4_FD_75302 | JGI IMG/M metagenome (GOLD analysis project Ga0075435, IMG submission 75302) | Populus rhizosphere microbial communities from Tennessee, USA - Rhizosphere MetaG P. TD hybrid SRZTD4 | ecosystem: Host-associated > Plants > Roots > Rhizosphere > Soil | place: USA...
ATACGGAAGGCGCGCCGGCGTGTCGAAGGCCCGCTGGAACGTTTTCTCGGCGTCCGCGACGCGGCCCATGCGCAGGTACGTATATCCGAGCAGCTGCAGGTTGTGCAGGTGATGCCAGTCGTCGCCGGGGCGAAGCTTCTCGGCCTTCGCGTAGGCCTCTTCGATCGCGTCGGCCTTCTCGAACTGGACGAGCGCCTCGTTCCAGCGGCCCAGGCGCGGCAGCACGTGGCCGTACATGTGCTGGGCGTGCGCCACGCCCGGGCTCGACTCGGCGTAGATCTTCCCGTGCGCGGCGGCCTCGGCGTGGTGGCCGATGTTCTCGAAGGAGTGGACGAGATAGTGGTGCGCGCCCAGATGCCCGGGCGAGCGCACGAGCGCCGTCTCGTAGAATGCGATCGAAGCCGCGCCGCCGAACTGCCCGCGGCCCCAGGGGCCGGGTTCCTCCGCGTTTCCGCGCAGGATCCAGAGCTCGGCGTCATCGGGATACTGAGCGAGGGCCGCATCGAGAGCGGACTTGAGCGCGGCGTGCTTGTCTTTCTCCTCCGACGGCGGGGCGGCTTGCGCGTCGATCTGCTTCGCGCGAAGCGCGATGAAGGTCTGCTCCTTCGCCGAAGCCTTTGGCGCGAGCTCCTTCGCCTTCGCGATCGCGGCGGCCGTGGCGTCGGAGCGCTCGAGTCCCTGCTCGGCGCGGGCGAGGCCCATCCAGCACATCGCGCAGCCCGGGTCCGACCGGAGCGCCTGGTGGAACGAGCGCGCGGCCTCGATGAAGAAGTAGTGGTGCAGATCGGTGAGCCCCTGGTCGTAGAAGGCCTGCGCGTCGGGCGAGCTCGTCGTGATCGCCTGATGCACGTGGCCGATGTCGGACTTCAGCGTGGTCGGCCGCTCGAGCAGCGCCGGCTCCACGGGATCTCCGGCGGCCGCGCAGCCCGCGTGGGAGAGCGTCAGGGGAGGCTGCGAGGCGGAGAGAGGAAACGCAAACAAGACGAGCGCGAGCGAGGGAAGCAAGGTCGAACGCTTCAACATCGGAGCACCTCAGCGGAGGACATACGGTTTGCCGTCCCGGGCGACGTCGAATTCGCGGGACTTCCCCCTGGGAATCGAGAGCGACTTCCAGCGCGGGCCCGCGAAGTGGCGGGCCATGTAGACGATCTGACCGATGTGGTAGGCGTAGTGGGTCAGCTGACGCTGGAGGGCCTGGAGGACGGTGTGCGGCTCGCCGCGGATCGCGACGGTCCGCACGAGGTCATCCGGCGACAGCGCCTCGATGCTCTGGAAGAGAAGCTTCCAGCCGGCCTCCCAGCGCTCCATCACGCGGACCTTCGAGTCCTCGCCGTCGAGCTCGAACTCGGCGTCGCGGTCGCGGTCCGGCTTTTCGCCGTCGGTCGTGAGGAAGTCGGTCCAGCGCGAGCGCATGTTTCCCGAGATGTGCTTGAGGATGACCGCGATGCTGTTGGACTCGGGGTCGGGCACGCGAAAGAGGTCGGCGTCGCCGACCTGGGCGATCGCCTTGTCGGCCAGCCCCTTATATTTCCGGAATTGCAGGACCGCATCCTGGAGATACGACGGGCCGACGTCAGAACCGGGCATTGGAAACCTGAATCCTAGCTCCAATCTAGAATCCCGCGGGTGAGTCGCGATCCGCTCTCCGGTTTCCACGCGGCCGTCCAGGAGTGGTTCCGCGCATCCTTTCCGGAGCCGACCGGCGCGCAGAAGAAAGGCTGGCCTCCCATCCTCGCCGGGCGCTCGACGCTCCTGCTCGCTCCCACGGGCTCGGGCAAGACGCTCGCCGCGTTCCTGGCGGCCATCGACCGCCTGATGTTCACGCCCGAGCCGGCGAAGAAGGAGCGCCTGCGCGTTCTCTACATCTCGCCGCTGAAGGCGCTGGGAGTGGACGTCGAGCGCAACCTGCGCGCCCCCATCGCCGGAATCGCCGGCGCCGCCGCGCGCATGGGCATCCCGCACCGGATTCCGACGGTCGCCATTCGCTCGGGCGACACTCCCGCGGACGAGCGCGCGCGCATCGCCCGCACGCCTCCCGACATCCTGATCACGACACCCGAGTCCCTCTATCTCCTGCTGACCTCGCAGGCGGCGGAGATGCTCTCCTCCGTCCAAACGGTGATCGTCGACGAGATCCACGCGATCGCATCGAGCAAGCGCGGCGCACACCTCTTTCTCTCGCTCGAACGCCTCGAGGCTCTGCGGGAGAGCGAACGCCCGCTCCAGCGGATCGGGCTCTCGGCCACGCAGCGGCCGCTGGAGGAGATCGCGCGCCTGCTCGGCGGGGGAGAGATCTCAGGTCGCAAGGGTTCGGTCTGGACGCCCCGCGCCGTCGAGATCGTGGACGCGGGTGCGCGCAAACAGCTCGACATCAAGGTCGAGGTGCCGCTCGAGGACATGGCCCGTATCGGAGAGGTCCGCGAGGAGATCCCGTCGGGACCGGCCTCCCGCGGTCCGACGCGGGAATCGATCTGGCCCTCGATCTACCCGCGCTTGGTCGAGCTGATCCGCGGGCACCGCTCGACGATGATCTTCGCCAACAGTCGAAGGCTCGCCGAGAGGCTCGCGGCCGCGATCAACGAGAACGCCGGCGAGGAGCTGGCGCTGGCGCACCACGGGTCCGTGGCGCGCGAGAAGCGGCAGGAGATCGAGGACCGCCTGAAGCGCGGCGTCCTGCCGGCGATCGTCGCGACGTCCTCGCTCGAGCTCGGCATCGACATGGGGGCAGTAGACCTCGTGATCCAGATCGAGGCGCCGGCCTCGATCGCCTCCGGTCTCCAGAGGATCGGACGCGCGGGTCACTCCGTGGGCGAGGTCTCGCGAGGGATTCTCTTCCCCAAGTACCGCGGTGACCTGCTCGCGGCGGCGGCGGCCACGGAGCGCATGCGCGACGGCAAGGTCGAGGAGACCGCCTACCCGCGCAATCCGCTGGACGTGCTCGCCCAGCAGATCGTGGCGATCGCGGCGACCCGCGAGATCGGGATCGAGGAGCTGTGGGAGCTCGTGCGCCGCGCGGCGCCCTTCGCGGATCTGCCGCGCTCGTCCTTCGAGGGTGTGCTCGACATGCTCTCCGGCCGCTATCCGTCCGACGAGTTCGCGGAGCTGAAGCCCCGGATCACCTGGGATCGCGTCGGCGGCCGCATCCGCGCGCGCGAAGGCGCCAAGCGCGTCGCGGTCGTCAATGCGGGCACGATTCCGGACCGCGGGCTCTACGGCGTGTTCCTCGCGGGGAAGGATCCTGCGCGGAGCCTGCGCGTCGGCGAGCTCGACGAGGAGATGGTCTTCGAATCGCTGCCCGGCGATGTCTTCGTGCTCGGCGCCTCCTCCTGGAGAATCGAGGACATCACGCACGACCGCGTGATCGTTTCGCCGGCGCCGGGCGAACCCGGGAAGATGCCGTTCTGGCACGGCGATCGGCCGGGCCGGCCTCCCGAGTTCGGAGAGGCGATTGGAGAGCTCGCGCGGCGCCTCTCCTCAGAGCCGCCGGGCTCCGCGGCGCGGCGGCTCCGCGAGGAGAACGGCCTCGACGAGAAGGCCGCCGCGAACCTCGTGGCGTACCTGAAAGAGCAGAAGGACGCGACCGACGTCGTCCCGAGCGACCGGGCGATCGTCGTCGAGCGCTATCGCGACGAGATCGGGGACTGGCGGGTGTGCATCCTCTCGCCGTTCGGCGCGCGGGTCCACGCCCCGTGGGCCACGGCGGCGCTGGCACGGTTGAAAGAGGGAAGCGGCGCCGACGTCGAGGCCATCTGGTCGGACGACGGCATCGTGTTCCGCCTCCCCGAATCCGACGAGCCCCCGGAGCTGTCGCTCCTGATCCCGGCCTCCGACGAGATCGAGGACGTCGTGGTCGAGAGCCTCGGCGAGACGTCCCTCTTCGCGGCCCGATTCCGGGAGAACGCGGCGCGCGCTTTGCTCCTGCCGCGCAGACACCCCGGGCGGCGCAGCCCGCTCTGGGCGCAACGCAAACGCGCCGCGGACCTGCTGGCCGTGGCCTCGCGCTACGGCTCGTTCCCGATCCTGCTCGAGACCTATCGCGAGGTGCTTCGGGACGTCTTCGACCTGCCCGCGACCGTGGACGTGCTGCGGCGCATCGAAAGCCGGCGCCTCCGCGTCTCCGTCGTGGACTCGCGCACGCCGTCGCCGTTCGCGGCGTCGCTGCTCTTCTCCTACGTCGCCAACTTCATCTACGACGGCGATGCGCCGCTGGCCGAGCGGCGGGCACAGGCGCTGTCGGTGGATCAGGCGCAGCTGAAGGAGCTGCTCGGCGAGGAAGAGCTCCGCGAGCTCCTCGATGCCGAAGCGATCGAGAGCCTGGAGAGGTCGCTGCAGCGTCTCGAAGGCAACGGCCCGCGGCACGCCGACGGGCTGCACGACATGCTGCTCTCGCTGGGCGACCTGACCGTGGAAGAGATCCGGGAGCGCGCGGCCTCACCGGACGAAGTCGAGGCGTGGCTGGACGGCCTCTTGCGCCAGAGGCGCGTGGTGCGCGTCACGATCGCGGGGGAAGAGCGCTACGCGGCGGCGGAGGACGCGGCCCGGCTGCGCGATGCTCTCGGCGTCGTGCCGCCGCCGGGGCTGCCCGAGGCATTCCTGGAACCGGTCGTCGATCCTCTCGGAGATCTCCTCTCCCGTTACGCGCGCACGCACGGTCCGTTCCGCCTCGAAGACGCCGCCGAGCGATTCGGCCTCGCGCCGGGCATGGCGCGGCTCGCGCTGGATCGTCTCGCCGAGAAGGGCCGCCTCGTCGAGGGCGATTTCCTGCCTGGCGGTCGCACGCGCGAATGGACCGACGCCGGCGTGCTCCGCGCGATCAAGCGGCGTTCGCTGGCCAAGCTGCGGCGGGAAGTCGAGCCGGTCGAGCCCGCCGCATTCGCGCGGTTCCAGGCCGGATGGCAGGGCGTGACCCATCCGCGTCCCGGAATGGACTCATTGCTCTCCGCGATCGAGCAGCTCCAGGGCGCGCCTCTTCCCGCGTCCGCGATCGAGACGGAGATCCTGCCGGCGCGGGTCCAGGGGTATCGGCCGGCGGACCTCGATTTTCTGACCGCTTCGGGCGAAGTCTTGTGGCGGGGCATCGAGCCCCTCGGGCCTTCCGACGGCCGCATCGCGTTCTATCTGCCCGACCGCTACGCGCTCCTGGCGCCGCCTTCGGGCCGTGCCGAGGGCAAGCTCGCCTCCGAGGTTCGGAGGCTCTTGGAGACGCGCGGCGCGCTCTTCTTCTCGGACCTCGCCCTCGAGACCGGCGCCTTTGCGGGCGACATCGTCCACGCGCTCTGGGAGCTCGTCTGGTCGGGTGAGGTCCGCAACGACACCCTGGCGCCGCTGCGCTCCCTTCTCGCCGGCTCCTCCTCGCGCACGACGCGCCGCGCGGGACGGACGTTCCGCTCCCGCCGGCTGGGCCCGCCGGGCAGCGAGGGGAGATGGTCCCTCACCCCCATGTCGCCCCGCCAGGCGCCGACGGAGACGGAGCGGCGCGCGGCGCTGACGCGGATACTCCTCGAGCGCTACGGCGTTCTCATTCGCGAGGCCGCGGGCGCCGAGGGTGTGGAGGGCGGCTTCTCGACCGTGTACCCGGTTCTCAAAGCGATGGAGGAGGCCGGTCAGATCCGGCGTGGCTACTTCGTGGCAGGCCTCGGCGCGACGCAGTTCGCGCTGGCCGGGGCCGAAGACCGGCTGCGGTCGCTTCGCGAAGCCTCGGAGGAGCCGCAGACGCTCGTGCTCGCCGCGACCGATCCGGCAAATCCGCACGGCGCGTCGCTTCCCTGGCCGGCCGGCGACGCGCGGCCGCAGCGGGCGGCCGGCGCGCACGTCGTCCTCAGGGACGGGGCGCTGCTGGCCTGGATCGGGCGCACGGAGCGAAATCTGCTGACGTATCTGCCGCCCGATGAGCCCGAGAGAAGCGCGGCCGCGAAGGATCTAGCGAGGACTCTCGCAGGCCTGGTCGAGAGCGGAAGGCGCCGCGCCGTACTCGTCGGAAAGATCGACGGGCGAGACCCGCGAGATTCCGCTCTGGCTCCGTACCTGACCGAGGAAGGCTTCCTCGCGGGATCGCGAGGCTGGCTGAAACGCCAGACCCCGGTCGCCCGAGGCGCGTAGGCCCGTGCCCGAAGGCGACACGATCCTGCGCGCCGCCCGCACGCTCGGCCGGGCGCTCGAAGGCCGCCGCATCCTTCGTTCCGAAGGCGCGGACGTGGAGGAGAGGACCGTGACCCGCGTGGAAGCGCGCGGCAAGAACCTGCTGGTGCACTTCGACGACGGCCGCGCCCTCCACACGCACATGCGGATGACGGGCTCCTGGCACATCTATCGTCCGGGCGAGCGCTGGCAGCGTCCGGCCTCGCGCGCGCGCGTCGTGCTGGAGACCGATGCGTACGTCGCGGTCTGCTTCGACGCGCCGGTGGCGCGACTTCTTCCGTCCGGCGGCGACCGTCGCGACCCGGGTCTCGCGAGTCTCGGGCCCGACGTCCTCGCTCCCGGCTTCGACTTGCGCGAGGCGGTCGCGAGACTGCGCCGGCTCGGAGACGTTCCGATCGGGGAGGCGCTCGTGGCGCAGAGCGCGGTCGCGGGGATCGGCAACGTCTACAAGTCCGAAACGCTGTTTCTCTGCGGCGTGGATCCGTTCGGGCCGGTCCGAGACGTTTCGGACGACACGCTCTCGCGGATCCTCGCGAAGGCGCGAGAGCTCATGCAGGCGAGCGTGGACGGCCGAGTTCCGACGGCGGAGCGGCGGGCGCTCGGCCGCGGAGGGCGCGCGTGGGTCTACCTGCGGTCCGGGCAGCCTTGCCGGCGCTGCGGCGCGAAGATCCGGATGCGCCGCCAGGGCGAAGCCGGACGCTCGACGTACTGGTGCCCGTCGTGTCAGCCGCGCTCGGGCGGCGCTCTCGTCTAAGCGGCCGCGGCCGGCTTGCGCGTCTTGCGGTAGATCCAGAGAATCAGCAGCGCTCCCAGCAGCGCGCCGATGATTCCGAGCAGCGTCGTAGTTCTTGAAGCGGCGCTCGACGCGCCGACGAGAGCGGAGAATGGTCCCCGGCTGATCTCCAACGTGAACCTGTTAGGCTTTCCCGCAACATGAACCGTCTCGGCGCCGGGGTCCTCGCTATCGCTGTGCTCGTTGGAGCGGCGCCCGCCCTTTCCGCGGCCGACGACCAGGAGACTCCGCAGCGGCCGAAGATCGGGCTGGCCCTCGGGGGCGGAGGCGCGCGAGGCATCGCGCACATCGGCGTCATCCGCGCGCTCGAAGAGCTCCACGTCCAGGTCGACTACATCGCGGGCACGAGCATGGGCTCGATCGTCGCCGGCCTCTACGCGTGCGGGTACACGCCCGACGAGATGGAGAAGCTCATCAAGTCGATCAAGTGGGACACGCTCTTCCAGGACGCGCCGGAGCGGCCCGACCAGGGCTTCCGCCAGAAAGAGGACGATTTCGACCACCTGATCCCGCTGGAGTTCGGCCTCAACTTCAAAAAGGGCGGCATCCTGCTTCCGCCGGGCCTGATCGCGGGAAGCAAGCTCGGGTTCGTGCTCCAGAACGCGACGCTGCCGTGCGCCGCGGTCGGCAACTTCGACGAGCTCCGCATCCCGTTCCGCGCGGTGGCGACCGACATCCAGACCGGCGCTCCGTACATCATGTCCAAGGGCAACCTGGCGCGCGTGATCCGGGCGAGCATGGCGATTCCGGCCATCTTCACGCCCGTCGAGATCGACGGGCACCTGCTCGTCGACGGCGGCGAGGCCCAGAACCTGCCGGTCCAGACGGTGAAGGCCATGGGAGCCGACATCGTGATCGCCGTCAACGTCGGCTCCTCCGGGGCCGCTGAGGCGGCCAAGCCCACCAACGTCGGCGCCATGATTGGCCGGCTGATCGACCTGCCGCTCCAGCAGAACACGCTGGCCTCGGCGAGGCTCGCCAACGTCGTCATCACGCCCGACCTCGACGGCTACACCTCGGCGGACTTCCTCAAAGGACCCGAGATGATCCCGTTGGGTTACAAGGCGACTATGGCCGACAAGGAGAAGTTGACGCCTTACGAGGAGCAGGAGAGCGTGTTCAGCGCTTGGAAGCGGGGGCACGACGCGGCCCTGCCGCCTCCGCCCTTCATCGACGCCATCGAGATCGCGCCCGTGCCCGGCGTAGACCCGAGGCGCATCGAGTACCTGGTCCAGTCCAAGGCCGGAGCGGTCCTCGACACGAAGACGCTGGGCTCGGATCTCAAGCGCATCTACTCGCTCGGCATCTTCGAGATCGTCAGCTACGAGATCATCGAAAAGGGTAGTCGGCACACTCTCCAGATCACCGCGACGCCGAAATCCTGGGGTCCGACGTACCTGAAGATGGGCCTCTTCCTGGGTACCGACTTCCAGTTCACGACGCAGTTTGGCGTCGTCGCCCTCGTGGACGCCACCGAGTTGAACTCGCTCGGTGGCGAGTGGAAGACAACCGCGACGATCGGGAATCCGCTCGAGGTCAAGACGCGGTTCTTCCAGCCCGTGGACTACAAGGGGCACCTCTTCCTGTCGCCGTACGCCGGCTGGCGGCAGGAGAGCGACCAGGTGTTCGTCGACGAAACCGCGGTGGGCACCTATCGAGTGTCGCGCGCCGTCATCGGCGGCGACGTCGGCTACGACTTCGGCACCTGGGGCGAGGTGCGCGCCGGGTACGCGCGGGCGTGGGGAAAGGGACGGCGCAAGGTCGGGAATCCGGAGTTTCCGAACCTCGACTGGGACGAGGGCGGGTTCACGGCGCGCATGACGGTGGACCAGCTCGACAACGTCAACCTGCCGCACGAAGGCTATTACGGACAGATCGAGTATCTCGGCAACCGGGAGAGCCTCGGCGCGACGGATTCGTACGACCGATTCCAGGCCGGATTCGTCGGAGTCCAGACCATCGGCCGCTGGACCGGGCTCGCGCGGGTCCTGGGAGGCGACAGCTTCGGGACGGACATTCCCTTCTACGACCAGTTCCGCCTGGGCGGCCTCTTCAATCTCTCCGGCCGGCCGAACGGCCAGCTCGTCGGCGACACGTTCGCCCTGGCGTCGTTCCTTCTCTACTACCGACTCACCGCGACGAGCGGCGCGGTCCTGAAGAACGTTTCGATCGGCGTCTCGATCGAGACCGGCAACGCCTGGGCCAACCACGACTCGGTGCACGGCCTGGTGACGGCCGGCAGTGTCTATCTCATCGCCGATACGATCATCGGGCCTCTCTTCGTGGGGTACGGACACTCGGGCGGGAACAACTCGGCGTACCTGTTCCTGAACCGGTCGTTCTAGGAAGCGTTCAGAGCCGGTTCAACCCGTCGAGACCCGCAACCTTGTACGCCTCGGCCATCGTCGGATAGTTGAAGACGGTGTCGCGGAAGTAGTCGATCGTGCCGCCGAAGGCGAGGACCGCCTGGCCGATGTGCACGATCTCGGTCGCGCGTTCGCCGAAGATGTGGACGCCGAGGAGCTTTCGTGTCTTCGGGTCGAAGAGCAGCTTGAGCAGCCCCGCCTCCACGCCGAGCATCTGGCCCTTGGCGAGCTCCTCGAACTTCGAAAGGCCGATCTCGTAGGGGACCTTCTCCGCCGTCAGCTCCTGCTCGGTCTTGCCGACCATCGAGATCTCGGGGATCGTGTAGATGCCGTACGGGATCGCCGTGCGCGCCTCGCAGTAGGCGCCGAACATGTGGCAGCTCGCCAGGCGCCCCTGCTCCATGGAGGTCGAGGCGAGCGCCGGGAAACCGATCACGTCCCCCGCGGCGTAGATGTGCGCAACGGACGTCTGGTAGAACTCGTTGACCGCGATCTTGCCGCGGGCGTCCGCGGAGAGTCCGGCTGCGGGAAGGTCCAGCAGGTCCGCGTTCGTCTGGCGCCCGACGGTGTAGAGGAGCTTCTCGCCGTGGACCTCCTTCCCGCTTTCGAGGCAGGCCTTGACGCGGCCCTTCTCGTCGGTGCCCACCGAAACGACTTTCTCGCCCAGCCGGAACGTCGCGCCGCGCTGGCGCATGAAGTACATCAGCGCCTCGATCATTTCGCGGTCCACGAAGTCGAGGATGGTGGGCCGAGCTTCGATCACGGTGACCTTGATGCCCAAGGCCGACACCATCGACGCGTACTCGAGGCCGATGACGCCGGCGCCGACGACGATGACTTCGCGCGGAAGCGTCGTCCCCTGCAGGAGCTGGTCCGAATCGACGATCCGGTCGCCGTCGAGAGGAACGGTGTCGCTGTGCGCCGGTCGCGTGCCGCAGGCGATGAGAACGTGGTCGGCCGTCAGCCGCGTGGTCGTGCCGTCGCTGGCGGTGACGTCGAGGGTGTGCGGGTTGACGAAACGGGCCGCGCCGTGCACGGTCGTTACCCGGTTGCGCGCGAGCTGCGCGCGGATGACCTCCATCTCCGTGGCCATCACCTTCTGTACGCGGAAGGCGAGGTCCGCGACCGTGATCTCGCGGTTGACGGCATAGTCGCGCCCGTAGAACGTCTTCTCCAGAAAGCCCGTGAGGTAGAGGATCGCCTCGCGCAGGGTCTTGGAGGGGATCGTGCCGGTGTGGAGGCAGACGCCGCCGACCATCTCCTTGCGATCCACGACCGCGACTCTCTTGCCGAGCTTGGCTGCGGCGATCGCGCCCTTCTGCCCGGCCGGTCCGCTACCGATGACGACGAGGTCGTAGGAGACAGGCATGGCGTCAGCCTCTCACGAGGGGCTTGAAGTTTTCGTTGAGCCTTCGGGCATCCAGACCGTCTCCCCGGTGGCGATGAAGAACAGCGCCGCGCGCGTCGGCGACCCCGTCAGCTTCTCCCAGGACCGGCGGTAATGTCCAATCTGAGGAAAGTAGAAATCCAATAGTCCCGAGCGGTTGGTCTCCGTCACGGCGTCGGACTTGTAGTCGACGAGGACCCAGCCCGAGTCCTCCTCGAAGACAAGGTCGACCACTCCGACGAGCGCCGAGCCCTCCGCCTCCGGAATCGCGAACGGTACCTCGACGAGCCGCCGCTTCGCCTTGAGCGCCCGAGCCCAGAGATCCGACGCGCGCACCCCCTCGACGATACCCAGGACTTCGGCGAGCTCGCCCGGTGGACGCTCCTCCTCGGCCAGAAGGTTCGCGGCGATCCGCGCGAGGTCGGCGTCGGGCGAACGCATTGCCGTCTCGAGCATCGCGTGCAGTACGCGCCCCCACGACATGCCGCGGCCGGTCGACTCCCACGAGGGTTTCACCCCCGCGTCGTGGACGAGCCGGGTGACCGGCGAGACCGAGTAGGACTCGCGCGAGGAGAGCGCGCGCCGCGTCTCGCGCCTCTCCCGGAAAGCCGCGAGACCCGCCGCGAAGTCGGTTCGATCGCGCGGCGACGCGGCGGGAGGCGCGGTCGGCGCCTCGGACAGCTCGTCGCGCAGATTGGGGTCGAGAATCGCCCAGGTGCCCTTGGCGTTCCCCTTGCCTTGCCTCCACGTGCTCACGATCAGCATCTCCCGGGCGCGCGTCGCCGCGACGTAGATCAGCCGGATCTTCTCGGCTTCGTCGAACGCGGCTTCGTGCGCGGCCATGTCTTCCCAGCCGGGAGGCTGCGCGATCGGGATCGTGCGGAACTCGCGTCCCTCGCGCGCGAGCAACCAGTGCCCCTCCGCCGGCTCGCGTCCGCGATCGATCCAGAAGCGCGGCGTCCGGCGTTGCTCGGGCCGCGGATCCGCCAGGAAGACGGCCGGCGCCTCCAGACCCTTGGCGCCGTGCACGGTCAGCAGCCGGACAGCGTTGGGCCGTCCGGGCTCGACACTCATCTCTTCGATGTAGCCGGCGCGCGTCATCCGTGTGAGCTCGGCGACCACGCCGGTGAAGTCGAGACCGTCCGCCGAGAACCGGCGCGCGGCCGCGACCGCCTTGAGCAGGTTGCCCGCGCGGCTGTCGCCCAGCTCGCGCGCGGCCGCGTAAGCCGTCCAGCCGAGCCTCTCGCAGAGTCGCGCGATCGCGGCTCCGGGAGGCAGCGCCTCGACCAGAGCCGCGCCCTCGCGGGCGATGGCCGCCGCCGCGCGGATTCGCGGATCGGCGTCGCCGGGGATCTCCGCGCGGAAGGAGAAGCGTCCTCCCGCCCGGGTGAACCGATAGAGCGCCTCGTCGTCGACGCCGAAGAGCGGCCCGCGCAGGACGGCGAGCCAGGAGACCGGATCGTCGGGGTCAGCGAGCGCCGCGAGAAACGGGAGCAACGCAGCCAACTCCTCGGAATCTTCGAACGCGCCGCCGCCCGCGAGCTCACACGGCAGCCCCTCGGCCTCGAGCTTGCGGGCGTAGTGAGACATGTAGCGGCGGTTACGGAAGAGAATCAGGAAATCGCCGGGCCGGCGCTCGCCGCGGGCGACGGCGCGGGAGATCGCTCGCGCGATCCTCGAGGAGTCCTGATCCACGACTCCGGCGACGGCCGCCGTCGTGGTGCGCGTCTCCAGCCGGAAGACGGAAGGCCCGCCTTCCTCCCGGTGCGGTTCCAGCGGCACGTAGGCGGCCTGCTCGCGCGTGGCCTTCGCCGGGAGGAGGCGCCGGAAGCAATCGTTGACCCAGGCGCAAAGCCGGCCGGTGGAGCGAAAGTTGGTCGTCAGGCGCAGCACGCGGCCGGTCTCCCGGATCCGATCGCGCACGAGCCCGTACGTCTCGATGTCGGCCCGGCGGAAGCGATAGATGGACTGCTTGGGATCGCCCACCACGAAGAGCGATCCCGGAATGGGACGGGCGGCTCGCCAGTCCCTTTCGTTCACGTCCTGTCCCGTCAGGTAGAAGAGGATTTCCGCCTGGATCGGGTCCGTGTCCTGGAACTCGTCCACGAGAATCGGCAGGAACCGCGCCTGGAAGTCCCGGCGCACCGCCGGGTGATTGCGCAGGAGATCGCGCGCGAGCAGGAGCAGGTCCTGGAAATTGAGCCGGCCGCTTCGGCGCCGCCATGCCGCGTAGTCGGCCACCGCGGGGACGACGGCCCCCATCGCAACGGGATAGCGGTACTCGCGCCAGCGTTGGAGCGCCGGCCCGATCGTCTCCCGGCACAGCGTGTCGTAGACGAGGGTGAGCGTTCCGGCTTCCTTCGGTTTCTTGCGGGCGCGATCGAGCGCGTCGAGGACCTCGACGAAGTTCGCCGCATCGTCGAGATCGAGGAGCGCCTCCAGACGCAACGCCCGCCGGACGGCCTCCTGGTAATCGTTCCACCCTTCCGCGGGCCTCTCTTCCGGCAGCTGTTTTTCGGCACGGCGCAGGAACTGGGCGATGGCGATGCGCTCGGCGGAGAGGTCCGGGGGAGGAGACTCCGGCGGCACCACCGGAGTCACGTCCTCGTTCTCGCAGAGCTGGTCGTAGGTGTCGTGCAAATCCTCGAGCCTCATCCCGATCGCGGAGAGACGCGGAAGGATCGGGCTCTCCTGCGAGAAGAGCTTCTCGGCATAGCGCTCCCATGCCTCCTGCCGGGCGGACTCGTCCTCGGGCTGTTCCATCTCGTCGAAACCGGGGTCCACTCCCGCCTCGACGGGCCGTTCCCGCAGCAGGCGCGCGCAGAACGCATGGATCGTTCCGACGAAAGCGGTGTCGAGGCGTGCGAGCGCCTCCTCGACGCGCCTTCGCTCCTCGCCTTCCGACGCCCGCGCGGCCTCTTCGAGCCGCGTCTGGAAGCGCTGCGACAGCTCGGCCGCCGCTTTGATCGTGAACGTGACCGCGGAGAGCCGATCGATCGCGGTCCGGCCGCTCCGGATCAAGGCAACCATGCGTTCGACGAGACTCTCGGTCTTCCCCGTGCCGGCGGCCGCTTCGACGAGCAGCGTCGTCTCGAGATCCGTCCGGATCGCGTGCCGGTCCGGCTCGTCGGGAAGCGCCCGGGAGACCACGCGATCACTCTTCGACATGGATCTCCCGAAAGGCCACGAGGACCGGCAGCGTCGTCTTCTCGAGCTTGGGTTTCGAGCGCGCGGCCGCTGCGGCGGCGCCGCCGCACACCGCCGAGTTTTCGCAGAAGCGGCAGTCTTCCTCGTCGGTCGCGTGCGGAAACGCTCCGGCGCGCAGCAGGTCCATCAGCCGGGTGAGGACGTCGCGCGTCAGTGCCGGATCGAGATCCATGCGCAGCCGCTGTCCTTCGCCGCGCCGTCCCGGGAAGAAGTATCCGGAGCGCGAGACCGCCGCGGGGATCCCGGCGCGGTCGAGGAGGGCCTCCAGCGCCAGCGCGTAGAGCGCGAACTGGATCTGCCTTCCCCCGCGGACGCCTCGGCCCTCCTGATAGCCGAACGCGCCTCCCGTCTTGTAATCCCAGACGTGGTACGAGCCGTCCGGCGCCTGGTCGACACGATCGATCGAGCCGCGAAGGCGGAAGCTCTTTCCCCCTCCGGCCGAGATCGAAACGGGCTCGCGGCTGGCGATCGGCCCTCGGGGATCGGCGCGGGGGAGGCCGAAGGGCACCTCGAAGAACTTCGGCGAAAGCTCGCGGCAGTGTTCTTCCTCCAGGCGCAGGAAGACCCGGCAGGTGAAGAGGAGATCCTCGCGCCTCTCGCGGAACGAGAGCTCGCTGCGCGGCGGGACCTTCTCGCGCCAGGTCCGGATCTCGCCCTCGGCGATCTCTTCGAGGAGCGCCGCGTGTCGAGCGGCTTCGGGCTTTTCTCCCCGGGCCGTGATCCTCTCGAAGAACAGACGGAAGACGTCGTGGAGAAGGGATCCCGCGGCGAGTGGGTCCAGCCAGCGGGTGCGGTCCCGTTCGCGGACGTCCACCGGCTCGACGCCGAGGACGTGCCGGACGAAGTAGCGAAACGGACAGGACGCGAGGGTCTGGAGCCGCGACGCGGACTGGGGCTCGGCGCTTTCGCGCGGATCGAGCTCGGGAGTGCCGGCGCGGATCCAGCCGTCGTAGACGGTGAACTCATCGGACTGGCGAGCGGCTTCGGCGCGGGCGCCGTCGGCGAGGTGGGGATTGAGCGCGGCCACCTCGGCGGCCTCGGTCCCGGCGGAACCCGTGCGCGCCAGAGCGGAAAGCCACCATTCGGTCTCGTCGAGCGCGGCCTCCTCACCGGGCGCAAAGCCGGCGACACCGGGCAGCGACGCGAGGAGCGCCGTGTAGTCGGCATCTCTCTTCCCCGAAGACGCGCGGTAGAGGTCGAGGAAGAACGGAGACGGGAACTGCTCGCTCTGCTGATCGAGGCTGCGGAGCTTCCAGCTCGAGTAGCTGGCCGTGATGGCGCCGTTCGACCGCGCGACACAGGCGGAAAGAGCGCGCGTCGCGTCGCGGGGACGGTCGCGGTAGAGCGCCAGGGCGGCCGGCGCGAGCACACGATTGATCGTCCGGCGCTCCGAGTCGAGCAGAACCGGGTCTTCCAGATCGGCGCCCGGGTGCCGCGCCTCGTCCAGGCCCACGAGGAAACAGTGCTTGCGTCCCGAGAAGCCTCCGGACGCGACGTCGGCGACGTGGAGGCGGCCGGGCCGCGCGCGATCGGACTCGACCGAGAGGCGGCGCACCGCATCGGCGATCCGCGCCGCCGCCTCGGCGGGAGGCAGAGCCGAGGGCGCCAGCATCTCGAGCTCCTCGAGGAGCGTCTGGAGGCCGGTCAGCGCCGACGCGTCGATCTCGTCGGAGACGCGCGCAAGCTCCGTCACGAATTCGCGGCAGCCGCGCGAGAGCGCGCGCAGGTCGCACGTCTCGCCGGCCGCGCAGGCCGACAGCTCGAGCGCGCGATCCACGAACGCGCCCGCGCGGCGCGCGGCGGCCAGCCGCCGCTGTCGCCGGCGCTGACGCTGCGCCCGCTCCTCTTCGCCGGCATCGTCGTCTTCCCGACGGTGCTCGTCGGGGTTCTCGAGCTCGGAGACGAGGCGGGCGACGCAGGTGCGATGACGGCTCGCTCCCCACCCGATCCGTGCCTCGCGCAGCGCCCGGCCGGCGGCGCGGGCGCCGGGAGACTTCTCATCCGCGCCGGGGAGGCGCGAGAGCGTCAGGTTGCCGGAGGAGAGGGCCTGGCGAAGGATTTCGGCCGCGAACCCCTGCGCGATCCAGTCGAGGAATGCGAGGGCCGCCTGGCCGGGGCGTGTGAACGTGACGGCGACGCCTCCGGAGAATGTGCAGGGGATTCCGTGTTCCCGGGAAAGCTCCCAGACGAGCGACGGGTACGTGGACGCGTCCGTGTGGACGATCTCCACGTCGTCGAATGCGACACCCGCCACGAGAACGCGGCGAAAGATCTCGCGGATCTCGTTTTCCTCGCCCGTTGCGCGAAAGAGCGAGGCCCTTTTCGCGACGACCTCCCATTCGGACGCCGGCTCGACCGGCAGGTGGACGAGTCGCGCACCGGCGAGGTTCCCGAGAAGCGATCGCTCGACGGCCGACAGCTCCAGGCCTTGCGGCAGCAGGTAGACCGGCCCGTCCGCCCGGCGGCTCCCCGACGCCGCGACGGCGCGGCGCAGTACCTCGGCGCGGTCCACGGAGTGTCCGGCGGCGAGGGCCGCCACGTAACGGGAAAAGGTCCGGCCGAGCTCGTCCCGTTTCCGCCGGTCGGCGAACGCGCCGGCCGGAAGAGACTCCGGAGAGATCCCGGCCGCGCGCAGCTCGTCGAACGTGCGCTGGAGCGCGCGGTGGAAACCGGGCCGGTCACGGAGGTTTCCGAAATAGGAGTCTGGCGAGAGGGACTCTCCGCAGGCCTGCTCGATGTGGGCCAGGGCCTGCGCCCGCGACACCAGCCGCAATCCTTCCTTCGCCAGATCCGGGCCTACCAGAGCGAGGGCGAGCGTGCGGATCGTCTCGACCCGCAGGTTCATCCAGGCGTGGCCCTCGCGCGCCAGTCTCTCGACCACCGTGTGGCCGACCGCGAGCGAGGGAGAGACCAGGATCTTCTCCTCGAGCGGCCGTTCCCGGCAGACCGCGGCGAGTGAGTCGATCAGGCGCGCGCCGGAGGGCGCGGCCTCGGCCGGACGCTCCTCGGGGGCGTCGAAGGGAAGGAAGGGTTGCTCCGCCATTGAGTTTCTATTCATATCTCGACATTGGTCAATTGATGTCCCAGGTCGCCGTGATGAAGCGATAAACTTCGAGTTGGCTACACGGGGGAGCCCACTTCGCCCGCGCCGCGAGGCGCCGTCGAACGGCTGAGAGTCCGGTGAGATCGCCGGAGACCCCGCGAACCTGATGCGGGTAATGCCGCCGTAGGGAGGTCACATGAGCACACGCCGTGAGGCGCGGCCCGGCAACGAGGTCGCCCATCGAGAGCCCCTTCCCGGATCGCGCAAGGTCTACGTCGCCGGCAAGCCCGGGATCCGGGTTCCGTTCCGAGAGATCGCGCTCCATCCGACCCGCGGCGCGCGGGGCGAGACCGAGCTGAATCCGCCTCTGCGCGTCTACGACACCTCCGGCCCCTACACGGATCTTTCCGTCGAGATCGACCTGGAGAAGGGGCTGCCCGAGCTGCGGCGGCCGTGGATCCTGGCGCGCTGCGAGTACGAGCGGTCGCGTCCGCGCCGCGGAAACGCTCCCGGACTGGACCTGGCCCGGCCTCGCGAGGTCCTGCGCGGGCGCGGGCCCGTGACCCAGATGCACTATGCGAAGAAGGGCGAGATCACTCCCGAGATGGAGTTCGTTGCGATCCGCGAGGGAATGCCTCCCGAGACCGTCCGCGACGAGATCGCACGGGGGCGCGCGATCCTGCCGGCGAACATCAACCACCCGGAATCCGAGCCCATGGCGATCGGGCGGAAGTTCCTGGTCAAGATCAACGCCAACATCGGCAACTCCGCGGTCGGATCGTCGATCGCCGAGGAAGTCGAGAAGATGACCTGGGCGACGCGCTGGGGCGCCGACACGGTCATGGATCTCTCCACCGGGAAGAACATCCACGAGACGCGCGAATGGATCCTGCGGAACGCTCCGGTTCCGATCGGCACGGTTCCCATCTACCAGGCCCTCGAGAAGGTCGACGGCAAGGCCGAGGAGCTGACCTGGGAGATCTACCGTGACACGCTGATCGAGCAGGCCGAGCAGGGAGTGGACTACTTCACGATCCACGCCGGCGTGCGCCTGCCGTATATCCCTCTCACCGCGCGCCGCGTGACGGGGATCGTCTCGCGCGGCGGCTCGATCATGGCGAAGTGGTGCCTCGCGCATCACAAGGAGTCCTTCCTCTACACGCGCTTCGAGGAGATCTGCGAGATCCTGAAGACCTACGATGTGTCGTTTTCGCTGGGCGACGGGCTGCGTCCGGGCTCGACCGCCGACGCCAATGACGAGGCCCAGTTCGCCGAGCTCGAGACGCTGGGAGAGCTGACGAAGAAGGCCTGGGCCCAGGACTGTCAGGTCATGATCGAGGGACCGGGTCACATCCCGATGCACCTGATCCGCGAGAACATGGAGAAGCAACTCACCGTCTGCCACGAGGCGCCGTTCTACACGCTGGGCCCGCTGACGACCGACATCGCTCCGGGCTACGACCACATTACGTCGGCCATCGGCGCGGCGATGATTGGCTGGTTCGGCACGGCGATGCTGTGCTACGTGACGCCCAAGGAGCACCTCGGCCTGCCCAACCGCAAGGACGTCAAGGACGGCGTGATCGCGTACAAGATCGCGGCCCACGCCGCGGATCTGGCCAAGGGCCACCCGGGCGCCCGCGTCTGGGACGACACCCTGTCGAAGGCGCGCTTCGAGTTCCGCTGGGAGGACCAGTTCCACCTGGCGCTGGACCCCGAGACGGCTCGCGAGTTCCACGACGAGACGCTTCCTGCCGAGGGCGCCAAGCTCGCGCACTTCTGTTCGATGTGCGGGCCACACTTCTGCTCGATGAAGATCACGCAGGAGGTCCGCGACTTCGCGGCCGCGGCGGGTGTCGCCGAGGGGGACGCGCTCGAGACCGGGATGCGCCAGAAATCAGAAGACTTCCTCCGCGAAGGCGGAGAGATCTACCGAAAGGTCTAACGCGCTGCGTTAGAATCGTGAGCAGTTTGAGCTCACGACAACCTTGAGGGCGCTCTCCGAGCTCTTCGCCGTCGACGGCCTGCGCTGACCCCTCAGGACCACTTGCCCGGCGCAAGCATCGCCGCCATGCGTTCGGGGTTTCGGATACTCTGCGCGGCCATCCATTCGTTCGCAGCCGCGACGAGCGCGGCGCCGTCGGTTCCCCCGGCGAGCTGACCGCGGCGGCGACGCGCGACCGTCGCATGGAGTGCCATGTCGGCGGCGACGAGGTCTCGTTCTGCCGCCTCGAGGTACGCGATCGCCTCGGTCTTCTCCTCTCGTACTGAAGCGACTCCGGCGCGCAGGAGCTTCGCCAGGCCGTTGCCCCACGGCATGCGCTCGCGCTCGATGCGTCCGGCGTCCTTCTCGGCCAGAGCGGCGGCCTCCGGATCGTCGGCCGCGATCGCCGCGCGCGCGCGAAACGAGAGGGACTGGATACGGATGGACTGCGCCCGGAGGATGAAGGAGCGCTCCAGGAGAGGCCAGCGCTCGCGAACGACGCCCCATGCCGAGGGGCCCTCGCCAGCGTAGAGAAGGCTCTCGACCTGCCCGATCATTTCGTACCAGTGCTGGAGCCGGAACACGTCGGCAGGCCAGATCGCGATGGCTTCCCGCAGCTCCTCCCGCGCTCGCGCCGGCTCGTCGTTCGCGAGTCGCACGAGGTAGGAGAGGCGCGTTCGCATGCTCGTGACGGCATAGAGGTCGCCGCGGTCCTGGGCCTCTTTGAGGAGCCCCGGCAGAGCTTCCCCGAGCTGCTTGAGCTCACCCAGGAAGAACAGCACCAGCAGCGAATAGTAGTGCGTGTTGTCCAGGTCCCAGGCCACGCCTCGGCAGCGCTCCCGCAGTACCGACTCCGCGCGCTGAGTGAACTCCCGGGCGTCCTTCCACCGGCCCTCGAGGTACGCGGTGACCCCGGCGACGGACAGTGCGAATCCGATCGCATGCGGATGGTCGATGCGCTTCGCGATCGCCATTGCCTCCTCGAGCATCTGCGATGTGCGGCCGCGCGTACGCCCTCCCCCCTGGCCCGAATTCGCCGCCTCGATCGTGAGCGCTCGCGCCACGCGATAGGGTTCGCCCGCCCGAAGAGCCAGCAGCGCATGGCACGCGTGGAAGTCGAAGCCGCGAATCAGGTCCGAGAGGATCAGTCCCTTGGCGGCCGACCAGCAGACGTCGATGCGCGCCAGCGTGGCGGCCGGGACCTGCGTCGAATCGCGCTCCCGAAATCGGATGCCGCGCAGCCGCAGGATCAATCGCCGGAAGATCATCGAGACGAGCGCGGCCCGCGGCGATGCCGCCATGCGCAGGCCGACCTTGGCGAGAACGGTCCGAAGCGTGGCGATCCCTTCTCGAATGTGGCCACTCGACAGGTACTGCTCGGCGGCGCGGCGCTCGAGCTCCAGTACATCCGCCGCGGAGGACCCGTCCACGGCTTCGAGGTAGACCTGTGCGGCCTCGGCGCCCCGTCCCGCGTTGACGAGCGCATCTCCCAGCCTGACGCACAGAGTCCGTCGGGCTGCGCCGTTCCCCGCGCGAAGCTCGCGGGCGAGACGGTAGAGCCTCGCGGCGCGGTCGAACGCGAGGGCCTCCGTGGCTCTCTGCGCCGCGGCCGCCGCGTATTCCGCGGCCCGGTCCAGCTCGCCCGCTTCTTGGAAGTGAAGCGCGAGCGACTCGGGATCGGCGCTGCCGGATCCCTCGAGGGCCAGGGCCAGCAGGCGGTGATGGTCGCGGATCGCTTCGGGCGAGAGCTGACCCACCACCGTCTCGCGGATACGGTCGTGGTACGGCTCGATCTCGTCGCGGTCCCCGGATGCGCGGGTTCGGATCAGATGGTTCACGCGCAGGAAGTCGAGCGGGGCGTCGTCGCCCTCGAGGCCCGCCGCGTGCCGGGCGAGCGCGGGGCGAAGGGGCGCTCCCGCGACCGCGAGAACTTCGAGAAGCCGGCGGGAGGAATCCGGCAGGCGGCGGATGCGCGAGCGAATCACCTCTTCGAGGGTGACTTTTGAGGCGACGGCCTCGCGAGCGACGCGACCGGCTTCCGACGGATCGATTCCCGCTTGCGCGTAGCGGACCAGCTCGGAGAGGAAGAAGGGATTTCCGCCGGATTCGCGGGCGATCTCGTCCGCGCCGATCGGGGAGGCTTCCGTTCCCAGCAAGGCGAGCGTGAGGTCCCGCGCTTCGCTCTGGCTCAGAAGACCGACGGGCAAATCCACGGCGTCGGGTCCGCAGCCGGCGCCGCCAGGCGAAAGAAACCCCTTCAGGAACGGGCTTGCCGCCGCCTCGCGGGCGCGGTAGCACGCGAGCAAGAGCAGAGACGGAGGATGAGGCGGGTGCAGAAGATCGGCCAGCAGGGCCGCACTGTCTACATCGCCCCACTGGAGATCGTCGATGAAGAGGACCACGTCGTGCTGCTCGGCCAGCCGCGCCAGAAGCTCCCGGAGCGCCGCGAAGGCCCGCCGGCGCAGCTCCTGCGAGTCCGGGATCTCGAGAACACGGCGCCGGGCTCCGGCGATGGGCTCGACTCTCCTGAGGACGGGAAAGAGCCTTGCCAGGGCGAGGACGTCCCGCGGCAGCATCTCTCGGGCCTCCGCCACGGGGAGTTTTTTCAGGAACTGGCTCAGAGCGTCGATGAGGCTGTCGAGCGCCTTGTAGGGCACCGACTCGCGTTCGTAGCAGCGTCCCGACAGAACGACTGCGCCCGAGCGCCGCGCGGTCTGCAGAAAACGGCGCGCGATCGCGGTCTTTCCGGCGCCGGAGGGGCCATGCAGGCGAACGACGACCGCGGTCCCTGCCCGAGTGGCCTCGAGGCCTCGGTCGAGCGCGCGCAGATGTTCTTCGCGCCCGACGAAGGGGGCGCTCGACGGCGCGGAGGGAGCGGTCCCTGAGGGCCGGTAGGTGGCCGCCTGCACCGCGCCCAGGCGCGCCAGGATCTCGTCGCCGCCGGGGCGTTGCGAGGGTTCGCGCCGGAGCAGGTCGATGCAGAGCGCGTCGAGGTCGGCGGGAACTCCAGGGACCAGATCGTGCGGCGCGGCCGCATCCTTGTGCCGCTTGTCCCACATCATCTCGATGAAGCTTCCCGTGAACGGCCACTGCCCCGTGAGCGCCTCGAACAACATGACGCCGAGGCTGTACCAGTCGGTGGCCTCCGAGAGAGGTCGCGCGGATCCCTGTTCCGGGGACATGTAGGCCGGCGTTCCGACGACCGAGATGCTGCGTTTGGAGCCCGCGACGGACAGATCGGTGACCACGCCGAAGTCGAGCAACACGACGCGCCCGTCGCTTGCGACGAGCACGTTCGAGGGCTTGATGTCGCGGTGAAGCTGCCCCGCGCGATGGAGGGCTTGAATCCCCCAGACCGCCTGTCGGAGCCCGGAGCGCAGGCGCTCCATGTCGAGCGTCGGGCCGAGGCCCGTGGAATCCGGATCGCCCGCACCTTCCATGCCGATTGCCAGGAGATCGCGCGCCGCGGCGCTCGGTATCGGCGACGCCGGGGGAGAGTACGGCGACGGCGCCGGCAGCGTGCGCTCGGTCGAATCGGCGCGCTCCCGAAAGGGAGCACCGCCCACGAACTGCAGAAAGTTCATTCCCTCGATCAGCTCCATCGTGAAGAACCACTGGTCGCCCTCTCCGAGGAGCTCGTGGAGCCGTACCAGGTTCGGATGCGCGATGTCGGCCAGCGCGCGGAACTCCCGCTTCAAGCGGAACAGCGCCTCGACGCTTCCATCGCGGAGGGCCTTCAAGGCGACCGACTCGCCGCGCTGCTGGTCGAAGGCCTGATAGACGACGCCGAACCCTCCGGCACCCAGGCAGCGCTGGATCCGGAACCGCTCCGTACCGCGGAACTCCTGCTCGCCGACCGTCATCCCTCCCTATTCCGGAGGACCCCTGAACGGGAAGTGAATCGCCCGGATTCTACCCAACCGGCGGGAGCCGGCGCGCTAGGGGAACTTCGCCACCAGTCCGACCGCCGTGGCCGTATCCGTGTGGCCGAAGCCGATGACCGGCTGGTTGCGATAGAGCAGCGTCCACGAAGCCTGGAGGGCGAAGACCTTCGAGATGGCCGCTGTGATCGCGGCTTTGTCCCCGATGAACCAGTTCGCGGTGTCGTCGAGGTCCACCAGGTAGCTGAATTCGTTGGTGAACGCGGCGTTCTTCGTGAACTGCCACTTGTACTGGAGACCCGCTTTCGCGTTGGCGTAGTTGCGGGAAGTGGTGAAGCTGACGTCGTCCGCCGTGATGATGTCTTCCTCGTGGGTATAGCCGACGCCGCCCTCGACGCGCAGGAAGTGGACCGGTCCGAGGAGGAACTTGTACCCGGCGCCGCCGTCGAAGCCGTAAAGGTTGTCGATTCCCGAAAAGCGATTCCGCAGATAGCTGCCGCCGAGGAAGACGTCGATGTGTTCGGTCAGGTCGCGCGTGGCGCGGACGGAGCCGGTGAACGACTCCGCCGTCGTCACGCCGTCGGTCGCGCCTTTCAGGTACGCGCCTTTGAGGGTGAAGAGCCAGGGCTTGGGCCGGTAGTTGAGGTCGAAGCCGGCGCCGATCGACGTGGTGTCCGTGTTCCCCGAGGTCGACAGGAACGAGAAGTCCGCCTTTCCGAACCAGACGGGCTCGGGCGGCGGAGGGGGCTCGGGGCAGGGGCAGGGAGGAGGAGCCTCCTGGGCGGAGGCCACGCCTCCGGCGGCCAGGCAAACCAGGAGAAAACCCCGAAACGGTCTCTTCACGCGACCTTCCTCCCCAATGGCCGGGGAGACTAGCAAATACCGAGCCGAAACCTTCCGAACGTTCAAAACCCAGGGCCTCGTTTTTCGAATCAATGCCCGAGGAGGAACCCATGGTCGAAGTGTCTCGGCACGAGCCCGGCTCGTTCTCGTGGGCGGAGCTGGCGACGACGGATCCCGCGGCCGCCAAGGCTTTCTACTCGGCTCTCTTCGGCTGGAAGGCCGTGGACTCCCCGATGGGCCCGGGGCCCGAGGACGTCTACACGCGGCTGCAGCTCGGCGGCAAGGACGTCGCGGCGCTCTATCCGATGATGAAAGACCAGCGCGAGCAGGGCGTTCCCCCGAACTGGATGTGCTACGTCACGGTTGAGAACGCCGACGCGTCCGCCTCCAAAGCGCGGGAGCTCGGCGGCAAGCTCCTCGCCGAGCCCTTCGATGTCGCGACGTACGGGCGGATGGCGATCATCCAGGATCCGGAAAACGCCGTTCTCGCGGTCTGGCAGCCTCGCGACCTCGCCGGCATCGGCCGCATCAACGAGCCGGGCGCGTTGTGCTGGTGCGAGCTCGCGACGCGCGAGCCCGACCGTGCCGCGCGCTTCTACACGCAGCTCTTCGGCTGGGGATTGAAGAGCTCGCCCGGGTACACCGAGCTGACCCGTGGCGGCACGCCGATCGGCGGCCTCTTTACGATGACGCAGGAGATGTCAGGCATCCCGCCGTACTGGACGATCTATTTCCAGGTGACCGACTGCGACGCCTCGCTCCAGAAAGCGAAATCGTCCGGCGGGAGGCCCCTTTTCGGGCCCAAGGACGTCGAGGGCGTCGGTCGGTTCGCAGCGATCCAGGATCCGCAGGGAGCCTCCTTCTCGATCATTCAGCTGAAATAACGCCCCTTTTGACCGCGGCGGCGCTCATGCTCTAATAGCATAAGCATCGAAAGGGAGGCGCGCATGCGGGCGCTTGTGACTGGGGCCCTTGGGCTTCTGATCTCGGCGGCGTCCCTTGGAATCGTTGCGGGTCCGGCTGTTCATCTATACCCGGTACCCTCCGCGGGAGGCGCTGTGCAGATCGCGAGCGGAGGCGGCGGCGCCGCGCTCGTTTTCCCCGAACCAAACGCCAACGCCATCGGCCGGCTCACGGTGGACGGCGACTTCTCCCAGCACCGCCTTCCCAACGCAGGCAGCCGGCCCCTCGCGATCGCGCCCGAGAGCGACCCGCTCTTACGGATCGTCTTCACGGAGCCCGGAACGAACCGCATCGGCGTCATCGATTCCGCCGGGGATCTCACCGAGTACGACATTCCGACTCCGGGCAGCGATCCGCGCGGTGTCGTGGACCACCAGCTCATCTGGTTCACCGAGTACGACGGCAATGCCATCGGCCGTCTCGACACGGCCGGCTCCGGCTCCATCGCCGAGTTCCCGCTGCCGACGCCCAACGCCGGGGCGCTGGGAATCGCGACGTCGTCCAGCGGCGACATCTGGTTCACGGAGTTCCTGGCGAACAAGGTCGGCCGGATCACCGCCAGCGGCGTGATCACCGAGTACGCGATTCCGACGCCGGACAGCGGCCCGACCGCCATCGTCGAGGCCGACGCCGGAGGCGGCAGTCTCTTCCGGTACTTCACGGAGTCCAAGGCCAACAAGATCGGAAGGATCACGGACGCCGGAGTCGTGACGGAGTTTCCGGTTCCCACGCCGGGCAGCGGCCTGTCCGACATCATCGCCGACTTCGACGGCGTCTGGTTCACGGAGCGCTTCGCCGGCAGGCTCGGCCGCCTGTCCTTCGACGGCACGTTCGTCGAGTTCTCGCTGTCCGGGGCCCGTCCGGACGGCATCGCGATCACGTTTCAGAACTCCGACGGCACCGAGGCGCCGCGATCGGTGTGGTGGATCGACGGCACCAACAAGATCGTCGGACGGCTGTCCGAGAATCGCATCTATGCGGTCGGGGCCGGCCACGACGAGACGTTCGACACGGAGTTCGATCTCTCGAGCGCCAGCGGCGATCCGCTCCGCGTGCGGGTGGGGACCCATCCGCCGATCATCTGTCCGACCCTCTGTCCCGACTCCGGCGTGCTGGTCGACGTTCCCGGTGAGGGAACGGTCACTCTACTTGCGAGCGACATCCCGCTCACCGGCGGCGTCGAGCTGTACTCGATCACGGGCAAAGACTTCACCGGTATCGAGGAGCTCCCGGCAACGGAAGCCTTCCTCATCGACGAGGGCGACGGCTCTCGGGCCGAGCTCCCGCTCGTGGACTACTGGACCCTGGCCGACTCGCAGGGCCCGTCGACCTCGCCGACCCATCATCCGTCGCTGACGTTCCCCGCCCGCCGCCGGCCCGGCGCCCACACCGATCTGATCGTGGCGGACGTCGAGACCGCCGGCGCCCTCGCCGTCCGGATCGACGCCGTGCGCGAGGGCGTCGGCGTCGTCGCCACGACGACGCGGTCCTTCACGGGTACGCTCGTCATGAAAAACGTGCTGACGACGCTGGGCATCTTCAACGACTTCGAGGGCCAGATCGTCGTGACGCGCCAGTCGCTGTCGGGTCTCTTCTGGGGCCTGACCGAGATCACCGACGGCGACCAGCTGATTCTCGCCGCACCGGGCACGACGCTCGACGACGGCGAATGCACGGCCGGGCCCGCGCGATGCAACCGGCCGAGGCAGACCCGGGTCGTCACCCGGGATTGAGGGCACGGGGCATGCATGAACAGGCTATCGTCCGCCCAGAGCGGACGGGGAGCGCGGCGTCTGTCGCGTTCCACATCCCACGGAGGTGCTCGATGAAACAGTTGTCGTTGTGGAAATCTCTCTTCCTCGCGATGGCGGCGGCGGCCCTGCCGGCGCTGCTTTCGGCGGACTCGCTCGTGATCGCCGGCGCGGGCTTTGCGGGAAAGTGGGACACCGAGGTCGACATCGCGAACGTGTCGTCCAATCCGATTCAGGTCACGCTGTCGATCCAGGGGCTGCCTCTGGCCGTCCCGTGCCCTCCGAACTGCCCGGGTAAGACGTACGACGTGCCCGCGCGAGGGACCATCACGGTCAGGGCGAGCGATTTCATCGGCTCGATTTATCCCGGCCCGCAGATGGTACGCGTCGAGACGGCGCAGGGCGGCCCGCTCCCCGTCGTCCACGCCCGCTCGGTCAGCTCGTTGAGCACGTCGGAATTCGCCGAGCTGACCGTTGTGCGCAGCTCGACCATCGAGGCCATGGCGGTTCCGGTGCTCGTCTTCCCCGGTGTGGTCCGTAACGGAAATACGTACAGCAACCTCATCCTGGAGGCCCTCGGGGGCGCGGGAGCCACCGTCGAGGTCGAGTTGGTGGATGCCTCGGGGACTTCGCTCGGAACCAATACCTACGTCATTCCGGGCGAGTCGACCTCCAGCGCTTTCACGCTCGTCGACGTCGCAAAGCAGTTCGGGACGGATCTTCTGCCGCTCGGTCAGGTCCGAGCCACGATGGTCAGCGGGACCGGCGTGCTCTGGGGCGCTCTCTCGACGATCTCGAGCGACGGCTCGGTGCGTGTGACCGTCGGGGCGAACCCGTGATCGCTAGATCTTGAAGAAGACGCGCCGCCGGTAGAGCAGACCGAAGATCGCGATCCAGATCGCGAGATACGCCAGCGCGAACGCGAGGGACCCGAGGCGCGGATCGGCGAACCGATCGAAGAGCGTCCGGTGGATCGCGGTCCAGAGGGAGCGCGGCTTCCCGTCGGGGCCCTCGACGTGAACGGCGATCAGCGCGATCGCCGTCAGGCTCGACAGCACGAAGGCGGCGATGGCGTTGCGGCCGAGCCAGAGGAAGGGCGCCGCGAGGCGTTTCCATCCGCGGACGTCCATCGCCCAGTAGAACAGCGCGAGGGCCATGGCGCCGAGCCCCGCCATCGCCAGCGCGTACGACGACGTCCAGAGGTTCTTGTTGACGGGAAAGACGCGGCCCCAGAGAAATCCCATGGACGCCGCCGCGGCGCCGCCGGCCAGAAGCTCCGTAAACTTGCGCTCCGGCGAAAGGGGCGATCGGAGCCGTTCTCCCGCGACGGCGCCCCACAGCGTCGTCGCAATCGCCGGCAGCGTGGAGAGGAGCCCCTCCGGGTCCCAGCCCGGCTTCCAGGTGTGCGGCCCGAAGACCGCCGCGTCGATGCGCGCGGCGAGATTCGACTGGGGATCCAGAGGTCCGCTGCCCATCAACGCCCAGTAGCCGAGCAGGAGCGCGGCCGCGGCCGCCGCGGCGCCTCTGACACCGCCCCAGAGCACGATCGCGCCCGCCACCAGGACGCAGACACCGATGCGCTGGAGAACCCCCGGGAAGCGCATGTGCGCCTTGTGGAAGGCGAGATACGAGACGAAGTTGAGTGCGAGGCCCAGTCCGACGAGAGCGGCGGCGCGAATCGCCATACGGCGAAAGAGAACGCCGCCCGAGACGCCGTCCTTTCGCTGCCGCGCGAAGGAGAGCACGAGAGAGACGCCCACGACGAAGAGAAAGAACGGAAAGATCGTGTCGGCGTACGTCCATCCGTGCCATTCGGCGTGGAGAAGAGGCGGGTAGACAGCGGACCAGGTTCCGGGGTCGTTGACGACGATCATGCCGGCGATCGTGGCGCCGCGCAGGACGTCGACCGAATCGATGCGGTTTTCGCCTGTCATCCCGAGCGCAGCGAGGGATCCTGG
>Ga0075435_100000353_pt1 | contig 28240 bp, 29 predicted proteins | sample RhiMethybrSRZTD4_FD_75302 | JGI IMG/M metagenome (GOLD analysis project Ga0075435, IMG submission 75302) | Populus rhizosphere microbial communities from Tennessee, USA - Rhizosphere MetaG P. TD hybrid SRZTD4 | ecosystem: Host-associated > Plants > Roots > Rhizosphere > Soil | place: USA...
CCCGCAAGTGTTGGGAGAAGGAGGTGTGTATGCAGATTCTGCCGACCATCATGATGACGGCCGTTGCGATGACCGCGATCCCGCACGCGACGCAGCTCTCGTCGCGGTCGTCGCGATCCGAATCAGTGCTCGTGACGGCGGTGTTCGACGGCGACACGATCCGCGTGACGACCTACGGCCGCGTGCGGCTGCTCGGCATCGACGCACCGGAAGTCGGACACGGCTTCGACAGCGCCGCGCCGTTCGGTCGTGAGGCGCGCGATCGGCTGACCGCGCTGGTTCTGCATCGGTGGGTGAGGCTCGAGCAGGATGGGCCGACGCTCGATGCGTATAATCGCCGCCTCGCCTACGTGATCCGCGACGACGGCGTGCACGTGAACGCGGAGCTCGTACGCGAGGGGCTCGCGCGAATTTCCGCGCGGTTGCCGCTGACGCGCCTCGACGAGCTGAAGCGCGCGGAAGCTGAGGCGCGTACGTTCCGCCGCGGCATGTGGGGTGCGATGCCGTCCATTCCGCCCGCGAGTTATACTCGGCCAGCCGGCGCGAAGCGGTCTGCGACCGGCACAAGCAGGACAAAGCAGAAGCACAGGAAGAAAATCAGTGGCGTTCGCCTCGGGTAACGTGAGCATTCCGGTCGAGTACGCGTCGCACCGAAAGATCCGCGAGCGGAACAAGCTGTACTACCGATTCAATCACTGGCCCATCTGGATCTTCGTCTTCTTCATCGCGCCGGGCCCGCTCACCTTCGATCTCTTCGCGCGCGGCTTCGACGCTCGCATGGCCGTGTGGCTGGGGCTCGTGCTCACCGCGACCGGCATCGCCGGACTCAGAGGACGGCTGCCCGGAGTCGAGCCCAGGCCGTACATCATCCGGTTCACGGAAGATCGGCCGAATCCCCTCTACCGCCGCGTTTGCTACACGTTCGCGTGGAGCGAAGTGATCACGTTCGCCGTGCTGAACGTCGCGGGGCTCGTCATCGCGATCGCGACCGGCCGCTGGCACCTGGAGGAAATCTACCGCGTCGCGTACTTTCCGCTCGCCGCGACCATCTGGGTGCTCGGCGCGCTCGGACGTCTGCCGCGCGTGAAGCCGTCGACGAAAGGCGAGGGACACGAGCGCCGTTACTTCTACGGATCCGTGTGGGCGGTCTGCTGGGCGCAGCCGGTGCTGTGGCTGATGTGGAAGGTGCTGCCGACGACGCGCGCAGGGGATTCGATCAAGCTCGCGATCTTCGTCGCGATCCTCGCGTTCGTCGGCAACCTCGCAAGGCTCGGCCGACTGCCGCGCACGCGTCCGATCGTCCCCGGCGAAATCGCGGTATCGGACTGATCGACGTGCGAGGCGACCGCCCGGCTAAAGCCCTGGCGCTACGTCGGACGCGCGAAGGGTGGAAAGGGTGGGACGAGTACGCGCCGTTCTACGACTGGGAGAACGCGCGGACGCTCGGACGCCGCGACGTGCCGTTCTGGCGTCGCGTTGCATTACAGGCCGGCGGCCCGGTCCTCGAGCTCGGTTGCGGCACCGGACGCATCACGGTCCCGCTCGCACGTGCCGGCGTCGACATCGTCGGGATCGATCGATCCGCGCCGATGCTCGCGCGCGCGCGCGATCGTTTCACTCGCGTGAAAGGCTCGCGTGACGCTCGCCTGAAAGGCTCGCGCCACAGCGACTCCGCAGGGCGAGCCTTTCAGGCGCGCCGTACCATGCGGCTCGTCCGCGGCGACATTCGGGCGCTGCCGTTCGCGGCCGCCATGTTTTCCATGGTCATCGCACCGTACGGGATCCTGCAGTCGCTGACGCGTGCGCGCGATCTGTCCGCGACGCTGCGGTCGGTAGCGCATGTCCTTCCGCCCGGCGGCGTGTTCGGCCTCGATCTCGTGCCCGACGTTCCCAACTGGCGCGAGTATCGGAATCGCGTACAGCTGCGCGGCCGTTCGCGCGGCGCGCAGGTGACGCTCATCGAATCGGTGTCGCAGGACCGTGGGCGACGCCTCACCACCTTCGAGCAGCGTTACGTCGAACGGCGCGGCGGCGACACGCGCGAGCATCGATTCGAGCTGACGTTCCGCACGCTCATGGTTCCGCAGATGACGCGCGAACTCGAACGTGCGGGATTCGCCGTGGATTCCGTGCTCGGCGACTACCGCGGTCGCCCGTGGGATCCGCGGGCCGACGTGTGGATCATCCTCGCGAAAAAGGTGTAGAATTTCCCGGATTTTTTCCGCGTTTTGAGGGAGTTCTGAAACATGTCCGGCCATTCCAAGTGGCATTCGATCAAGCACAAGAAAGGCGCCGCCGACGCAAAACGCGGCAAGATCTTCACGCGCCTCATCAAGGAGCTCACGGTGGCGGCGCGGGCCGGCGGCGGCGATCCCGACATGAACCCGCGGCTCCGCACCATCATCGCCGAGGCCAAGTCGAACAACATGCCGGCCGACAACATCAAGCGCGCGATTCGCCGCGGCACCGGTGAAGAGCCGGGCGTGTCGTACGAGGAAGCGCAGTACGAGGGCTACGGTCCCGGCGGCGCAGCGCTCATCATCGACGTCCTCACCGACAACAAGAACCGCACGGTCGGCGAGATTCGGCACACGCTCGAAAAGCACGGCGGCAACCTGGCGGCCGCCAACGCCGTCGCCTGGATGTTCCACAAGAGGGGCTACATCGTCGTCGACAAGGCAAAGGCGGATGAAGAGAAGCTGATGGCCGCGGTCCTCGATGCCGGCGCCGACGATCTCCAGGACGACGACGACAACTGGGAAGTGCTGAGCAGTCCGGAAGCGTTCCCGGCGGTGAACGAAGCCGTGAAGAAGCTCGGGATCGAGCCGGCCACGGCGCAGGTCTCGATGATTCCGCAGAACTACGTCAAGCTCGAAGGGAAGACCGCCCAGCAGATGGTGAAGCTGATGGAGGCGCTCGAAGAGCACGACGACGTGCAGCACGTCTGGTCGAACTTCGACATCTCGGAAAAGGAGATCGAGGCGTCGCTCGCGTGAGAGTGTTCGGGATCGACCCCGGCTCAGAGCGCACCGGCTACGGCTGCGTCGAAACCGACGGCTCCCGTCATCGCATCGTGACGTGCGGCGCCATCACGACCGCCGCGTCGGCCGCGTTCCCGCAGAAGCTCCTCACCATTCACTCGCGGCTGTCGGCACTGCTCGCCGAATGCGCGGCCGACTGTGTGGCGATCGAGAACCTGTTTCATGCGGCCAACGTCCGGAGCGCGCTCAAGCTGGGGCATGCGCGCGGCGTCGCGATGCTGGCGGCGGTCGAAGCGGGACTCGCGGTCTCGGAGTACACCCCGGCGGAAATCAAGCGCGCGGTCGTCGGATACGGCCGCGCGGAGAAGCCGCAGGTCCAGCAGATGGTGAAGCTGATGCTGGGACTGTCGGAAGTGCCGTCGCCGCACGATGCGGCGGACGCGCTCGCCGTCGCAATCTGCCACGTCCACTCGCAGCGGCCGGCGCGCGTGGCGCCGTCGATCACGCCTGCACGCAGCCGCGCCACGAGCTGGCGCACCTACCGATTGCCAGACGCGAAAGCGTGAGGGCCACGGGCCGTTGATTGCGTATCTCCGCGGTCGGATCCTCGAGAAACATCCCAATCGGGTCATCGTCGACGTGAACGGCGTCGGCTACGACGTGGCCGTGCCGTTGTCGACGTTCTACGGTCTCAGCGATGCCGACGGCGACGTCACGCTCCGCATTCACACGCACGTGCGCGAGGACGCGCTGTCGCTGTACGGATTCGCCACCGTTCTCGAGCAGGATCTCTTCGAGCGTCTCATCGGCGTCAGCGGCATCGGACCGAAGGTCGCGCTCGCGGTGCTGTCAGGCATCGAACCGCCCGAGCTGATACGAGCGATCGAACGCGCCGACCTCGCGCGGCTGACCGCGATTCCCGGCGTCGGAAAGAAAACGTCGGAGCGCATCGTGCTCGAGCTGAAGGATCGGCTGCCGCGCGCGCAGGTGGCGGCCGTCGGCGCCGGCGCGGTCATGCCGGAATCGTCCGACGTGCGCGACGATGTGCTCTCCGCGCTCGTGAACCTGGGGTATCATCGGCCCCTTGCCGAGAAAGCGGTGGCGTCTGCAATCAAAGCCGTGGCTGACGGCGGATTCGAGCGCACGCTGAAGCAGGCGCTGCGAGAACTATCCAAGTGACTGACGACCGACTGGTGACCGCGGCGCGCGTCGACGAAGACGCGCAGTACGAAGCGGGGCTGCGTCCGCGTCGGCTCGACGAGTACATCGGCCAGGATCGCATCCGCGAAAATCTCCACGTCGCGATCGCCGCGGCGAAGCAGCGCAACGAGCCGCTCGATCACGTGCTGCTCCACGGTCCGCCGGGGCTCGGAAAGACGACGCTTGCGCTCGTCATCGCCAACGAGCTCGGCGTGTCCGTTCGGTCGACGTCGGGCCCGGCCATCGAAAAACAGGGCGACCTCGTCGGGATCGTCAGCAATCTCACGGCGCGCGAAGTGCTCTTCATCGACGAGATCCACCGGATGTCGCCGGCGGTCGAGGAGATCCTCTACCCGGCGCTCGAGGACTACGAGGTCGACATCGTCATCGGTCAGGGACCGAGCGCGCGCACGGTGAAGATGCCGCTCGAGCGCTTCACGCTCATCGGCGCGACGACGCGTACGGGGCTGCTCACGTCGCCGCTGCGATCGCGCTTCGGCATCACGCACCGGCTCGAGTTCTACACGCCCGCGGACCTCGAAGAAATCGTGCGCCGATCCGCGCGCATCCTGAACGTGCCGATCGATGACGGCGCCGCGGGCGAACTCGCCCGCCGCTCCCGCGGTACGCCGCGCATCGCGAACCGGCTGCTGCGCCGCGTCCGGGACTACGCGCAGGTGCGCGCGAACGGCGCGATTACGGTCGACGTCGCGCACGCGGGTCTGCGGCTGCTCGAGGTCGACGAACATGGATTCGACGACGTGGACCGCAAGCTGCTGCGTACGATCATCGACAAGTTCGGCGGTGGTCCCGTCGGGTTGAACACGATCGCGGCCGCGATCAGCGAAGAGAAGGACGCGATCGAAGACATTTACGAGCCGTTCCTCATCCAGATCGGATTCCTGGATCGCACGCCGCGTGGCCGCGTGGCCACCGCGCGCGCGTACGGCTACTTCGGCCTTGTTGCGCCGGCCGAACAACGAAGGGACTCACGATTGTGGTAGCCCATTCGACAAGCTCAGGGCAGGGCCGTTCGAGCTCGAGCCAGGTTCAAGAGATGCCACGGAGCAAACGCACGACGCCGCGCGCCGGCGGACGTCCGACGACGATCAAATCGCTTGCGACGTACGTGCCCCCGCGCCTGCTGACGAACAGCGACCTCGAAAAGATGGTCGACACGACCGACGAGTGGATCCTGCAGCGGACCGGCATCCGCGAGCGCCACATCGTCGAGGCGGGCATGGCGACTTCCGATCTCGGCACGGCGGCCGCGAAGGAGGCGATTGCCAGGGCGGGCCTCGAGGCCGACGACATCGATCTCATCGTCGTCGGCACCGTCACGCCGGACATGTTCTTTCCGAGCACCGCCTGCCTCATCCAGCACAAGATTGGTGCGCACCACGCGTGGGGATTCGATCTCAGCGCGGCGTGCTCGGCGTTCACGTACTCGCTGGCGACGGCGAGCCAGCTCGTGGCCAGCGGCGCGCACGAGCATGCGCTCGTCGTCGGCGCGGACGTCATGTCGAGCATCATCGACTACACCGATCGATCCACGTGCGTCCTGTTCGGCGACGGCGCGGGCGCGATCGTCGTGTCGGCGGCGAACAGCGGCGACGGTGTCATTCTCGATTTCGAGAACGAGATCGACGGCGCCGGCGGTGCGGCGCTCTGCATGCCGGCGGGCGGCAGCCTCAAGCCATCCACGCACGAGACGATCGATCAGCGCCTGCATTACGTGAAGCAGGACGGGCAGACGGTGTTCAAGTTCGCGGTGAGGAAGACCGAAGAGATCTCGCGGCGCCTGCTCGAGCGGAACGGGCTCGGCGCGGGAGATATCGATCTGTTCGTGTCGCACCAGGCAAACCGCCGCATCATCACGTCGGCCACCGAGAAGCTCGGCGTCGATCCCGCGAAGGTCATCATCAACATCGAGCAGTTCGGCAACACGACTGCCGCGACGATCCCGCTCGCGCTGAACGACGCCGTGTGCTCCGGCAGACTGAAGAAGGGCGATCTCGTGCTGCTCGCGTCGGTCGGCGCCGGCTTCACGGTTGGCGCGGTGCTGCTGCGCTGGGGCTTTTGACGGCGCGGGACGAAACGGTCGAGCGCCGTATGGACGCGCTCCGGAAGCTGCAGCGGCTCCTCGACGAAGCGTTCCGGGTTCCGGGCACCAACTTCCGATTCGGCTGGGATCCGATTATCGGCGTCGTTCCATGGATTGGCGATCTGCTGACCGCGGTCTTCTCCTGCGCGATCATCGTCCAGGCGCACCACATGCGCGTGCCGCGCGTCGTGCAGCTGCGCATGCTGATGAACGTCGCGGTCGACGTCCTCGTCGGCATCGTGCCGTTCCTCGGCGACCTGGCCGATGTGTTCTGGAAGTCGAACACCAAGAATTTCGCGCTGCTCGAGCGCCACGCAACGGCCGCGGTGCCCGCGACCAGTGGCGACTGGGCGTTCGTGATCGGCGTGATCACGGCCGTTGTCGTGATAGCGCTCGTGCCGCTGTTCGTGTTGTACTGGCTGGTCAATGCCGCAGCACCGCATCTTCCTTCTTTCCCCCGCTAACTGCGGCGGGACGCGCGCGAAGCAGATCCTGTCGCCGCGTGCGCAGTTCCCGCTCGCGCTGGAGCTGCGATCGCGCCGCGGCGCCATGCTCGGCAACGTGTTCGCGTTCGTCAGCGGGTTGTACTTCAGGGGGAAGCTGACCTACGCGATGCGCTTTGCGGCGCCGCCGGAGGTCGACAATCCGATCGTAGGCTGCGGCGTGCACGTCATCACGCCCAACGCAGGGTTGCGGACGCCCGACACCTATGTCACGCACAAAGCGCTCGTTGCGTTCGCGGAGGGCGACGTACATCAGCACAACGCCACGTACCGCCGCCCGCTCGAGGGCAGCGCGCGCGCGCTGCTGCGGGAAATCGGACCCGACTGCGACGTCGTCCTGCTCGGCAGCGTCGCGTCGCCGAAGTACGTCGACGTGCTGACCGGCATCTTCGGCGAACGGCTGCGCTTTCCCATCGACTTCGTCGGCCGCGGAGACATGTCACGCGGGGGTCTCCTGCTGCGGAAGGCGCGCGAGGGCGTCGAACTGCCGTACGTGCCGGTCGTCGGCGCCACGCTCCACGGCGCGCGGCCACCGAAGCTGCCGCCACTCAAATGGGCCGCGCGCGGCTGACGATTCCGCGCGACGCGGACAACGCGGTCCTGACGGTCGACGGCAAGGAAGTCCGGCTCACCAACCTGCGAAAGGTGTTCTGGTCGCGCCTCGGGATCACCAAAGGCGATCTGCTTCAGTACTACGCCGACGTGGCATTCGTGCTGCTGCCGCACATCTGCAACCGCGCGATGGTGATGAAGCGCTATCCGCACGGAGCCGACGGCGATTTCTTCTTCATGAAGCGTGCGCCGACGCCGCGTCCGTCGTGGATCGAAACGTGCCGCATCGATCACGGTCACGGGAACGTCATCGACTTCCCGATGGTGCAGGACAACGCGGCGCTGCTCTGGGTCATCAACCTCGGGTGCATCGATCTGAACCAGTGGTACGCGACGTGTGACGATGTGGATCGACCCGACTACCTGCACTTCGATCTCGATCCCGGCACCGGCGCGTCGTTCGATCGCGTCATCGAGACGGCGCACGTCGTCCACGAAGCGCTCGATACGCTGAAGATGCCGTCGCTCGTGAAGACGACGGGATCGAAAGGGCTGCACGTTTACGTGCCGATCGTGCGCGGTCCGGTGCAGAAGCAGGTGTGGACGTTCGCGAAGGCGCTCGCGCACGAGCTCGCAATCCGTCATCCCGCGCTCATCACGGCGGAGTATCGCAAGGAGAAACGGCCGGCGGGGCGCGTGCTCGTGGACTACAACCAGAACCGGTGGGGCAGCACGCTCGCATCGATCTACTCGCCGCGTCCGCGGCCCGAAGCGACGGTGTCGACGCCAATCACATGGAAGGAGCTGGAGAAAGGAATCCGCATCGAGGATTTCACGGTAAAGAACGTGCCCGCGCGCGTGAAGAAGATCGGTGACCTGTGGAAGCCGCTGCTGCAGGCGCGCGGCCGGTTCGATTTGAGCACGTTCGTGTGAGCGGGCTCACTCGCCGAGGAGCTCACCAACCGGTTTCAGCTCCTCGACGTGGTCGCAGACGGATTTGAGCACCATCAGCATCGGCACGGCGAGCAGCATTCCCCACACGTTCCAGACCCATCCCCAGAACAGCAGTCCGACGAAGATCGCGACCGCGTTCATGCGCGCCGCCCGGCTCGTCAGCCACGGCGTCAGCAGCATGCCCTCGAGGGTCGTGATCACAAACGCCACACCCGACACGAGGATCGCCATGGGGATGTTGCCGAACTGAAGGAATCCGACGAGCGCCGTGCCGCCCGTCACCAGCACCGGGCCAAAATACGGAATCGAGTTGAAGACGCCGGCGACGATTCCCCACACGGCCGCCTGTTCGACGCCCATCCAGCGGAACGCGAGCCACGTCGCAATCGCGACGATCGTGCTCGTGAACACCTGCACGAGCAGGAACGTCTCGATCTGCCGGTCGATGTCGGACAGGATCTGCAGCGTGATCTTTTTCTTCGTGAGCGACGGTCCGGCGATCTTCACGAGTTTGCGGCGATACAGATCGCCCGACGCGAGCAGGAAGTACACGAGAAAGAGAATCAGCACGAGCTGGCCCACGGCTGCCGCAACGCCGACGGAGCCCCACAACAGATAGCTCGTGATGTCGAACGGCGGCGGCTCCACCTGCACGCGCTGCACGCCCGACGGCGCGGGCGGCGGCGTCGCGGCGCTGTTCGCCGCTTTCTCCAGCTCGCTTGCCGCTTTCTGCATCTGCTGAATTGCGTTCGCCGTCTTGGGGCGATCGGCTTCGACCAGCCGTCTGAAACGCTTCGCGGCCTGCGGGAGCTCGTCGACGATGGCGCTCGCTTCGAACCGCAGTCCGTACAACAGCGTGCCGCCGGCGCCGACCAGCGTCAGCAGCAGGATCGCGGCGCCGAGCGGCCGCGGAACATGAACGCGTTCGAGCCACGACACGATCGGATCGAGCGCGTAGCTGATGAGGACGCCGAGCACGATCGGAATGATCATGCTCTGCGCGTACTGCAGCAGCAGGATGACCGCGATCACCGCGAGGACCGTGAGCGCCGCGCTGCGGACGTCCACCGGCACGCGCACGTCGATCGCGTCCGCCGCGCGTGCCGGCTGCGGCTCCGGCGCTTTCGCATCCGTGTGCGCGGCGCGCGGTTCCACGGCCTTCAACGTCATTTCTCCAGCTCCTCGGCCTGGAGCGCTTTGTTGATCGCGACCGCGGCCTTGATCCCTTCCGCAGCGGCGACGACGACGAACTGCGCGTCGCGCGATGCGTCGCCCGCGACGAAGACGCGGGGAACGTTGGTGTCGCACAGCGTGCCGGTCTTGACGGTGCCGTGCCTGGTGAGCGTGCAGCCGAGACTGATCGCGATGTCCGACTGCGGATGCTGTCCTGTGGCGAAGAACAGTGCGTCACGCGGACACTCGCGGCCGTCGGTGAACGCAATCGTCGTGAGCATGCCGTCGTCGTGATCGATGCGCGCGATCCGTTCGGCGCGGACCTCCACGCGATTCCGTGCGAGCCGTTCGCGAGCCTGCTCGGGGATCGATGTGCCATTGGTGCAGAGCAGGACGTCGTGGCTCCACGTGCGGAGGCCGAGCGCGAGCGCGGTCGCGTCCTTTCCGCGGCCGAGCGCGGCAAGGCGTCGATCGCGCCACTCCCAGCCGTCGCAGTACGGGCAGTGGAAAACGGATCGCCCGTAGCAGTCCTCGAGGCCGGCGATGGCCGGGAGGTCGTCGATGACGCCGGTCGCAATCAACAGGAACCGTGCGTCAACTTCGCCGCCGCCGGCGAGCGCGAGCCGGTAGGCATCCGGCCGGCCCGTGACGCCGGTGACGCCAACCGATCGGAACTCGACGCCATACGCCGGTAACTCGCGGCGTCCGAGATCGTTGAACTCCGACGGCGCGATGCCGTCGCGGGTCAGGTAGCCGTGGAGCGCGCGGGATCGGCGGTTTCTGGGCTGTCCGAAGTCACATACGAGCACGCGGCGCTTGCACCGGCCGAGCATGAGCGCCGCGCTGAGCCCCGCCGGTCCGCCGCCGACCACCGCCACGTCGTACATCACAAGTGCTGCTGTGCAAGAGCATCACCAGACCTCGAGCGCGTCCGGCAGAGTCAGCCGGGAGGGTTGCGGAGTGGCGCCGGGGGCGTGCCGAGGTGGTGCCGCGGTCGTGCCGCGGTCGTGCCGCGGTCGTGCCGCGGTGGTGGCGGGGGCGTGCCGCGGTGGTGCCGCGGTCGTGCCGCGGTGGTGACGGGGGCGTGCCGCGGTCGTGCCGCGGTCGTGACGCGGTGGTGCCGCGGGCGTGCCGCGGTGGTGACGAGGGCGTGCCGCGGGCGTGCCGCGGTGGTGCCGCGGGCGTGCCGCGGTCGGGACGGGGTCGTGCCGGACTCGGGACGGGATCGTGACGCGCCCGTACGAAGAACGGCGCAGGCGTCGAACAGACTTTATGTGCGATCGAGACACGCGTGTGCCGTTCCGTGGCATACGACAGAAAGGTCAGAAAATGTTCAGCATTTGCACATGTTCAGCGACATTGTTGATGGTTGAATGCTCCGTTTTGGGACACGAACATACTGTCGTGTAATGTTCACTACTTGCCGTCATGTGACGTCTAATCACTTCCGCTTCAGGTACTTGCGCCCGTGCACCGGACCTGGTTGAGCTGTGGTCCGCAGATTGCTGTGCTGGCGGCAGATGGCTCAAAGTTGGACGTCGCGTTTTCCGACTTGGGCGGGCCTCGCAAGAACGACGACTCTGATCGCCGGCGGCTGCCTCCTGGCGGCCACGACGGCGTTTGCGGCGCCGCCCAAGTCAGTACATAAAATCGATCGCGCCGTCCGGGACGGCATCGACGCGGGTGCGACCACTCAGCCGGTGATCATTACGGTCAAACCGGGCTACCGCGACACCATTCGCACCGCATTGAAGCAGCATGGCGACGCGATCAGGTCCGAGCATCCCCTCGTCGAAGGCGTCGCCGTCACGCTGCACAGCAGCGACGTCGAGGAGCTCGCCGCGCAGGACTGGGTCGAATCGATCACGCTCGACAGCCCCGTCAGTGCGACCGCAGTCGGCGAGGGGCATACACCCGGAGCGCTGCTCAATCATCCGTCGGAGCCGTTCTCCAACGCGCTTCGCGAAACGCTGGGGCTGCCGCGGATCGCTACGTCGGGCTCGGGCACGATGACAGGCGCGACCGGCGTTTCGGTCGCGATCATCGACTCGGGCATCGCGCCGAGCGACGACTTCGGCGGACGGATCACCGGCTTCTACGATTTCACGCGCGGCGGCATCCCAACGACGCCGTACGACGATTACGGCCACGGCACGCATGTCGCCGGCCTGATCGGCAGCAGCGGCAAGCTCTCGAACTACGAGCACCAGGGCATCGCACCCGACGTGCACCTGATCGGTCTGAAGGTCCTCGACAGCACCGGCGCCGGCAGAACGAGCGACGTCATCAAGGCGATCGAGTACGTCGTCGCGAACAAGGATCGCCTCAACGTTCAAATCATCAATCTGTCGCTCGGTCATCCGATTTACGCGCCGGCGAAGTACGACCCGCTCGTTCAGGCCGTCGAGAAGGCGACGGCGGCGGGACTGATCGTCGTCACGTCCGCCGGAAATTTCGGCCAGCAGAAGGACGGCGCCGCGGGATACACCGGCGTCAGCTCGCCCGGCAACGCGCCGTCGGCGATTACCGTCGGCGCCGTCGCCACACAGGACACGGTCTCGCGCGATGACGACAGCGTCGCGCTGTACAGCTCGCGTGGTCCGACGTGGTTCGACGCGCTGGTGAAGCCGAACGTCGTGGCTCCCGGCCACAATCTGGCGTCCGATACGAACACGTCGTCGTATCTATACAAGCTGCTGAAGAACAGCCACATCAGCTCGAACGGCCAGCATCTGCTGTCGTTGAGCGGATCGAGCATGGCAGCGGCGGTGACGAGCGGCGTCGTCGCGCTCATCCTCCAGCAGCACAATCAATCGGGCTATCACAAGCAACTGCCGCTGACGGCAAACCTCGTCAAAGCGATCCTCGAGTTCACCGCGATTCCGGTGGCCGGCGCCGACTACCTGACGCAGGGAGCGGGAGAGATCAACGCCGCCGGCGCGATCGCGCTGACTGCGGCCATCAACACGGGCATCGCGTCAGGCAACTGGTGGCTCGCGTCCGGCGTCGCGCCGTCGACGACGATTGACGGACGATCGTACGCATGGAGTCAGACGGTCATCTGGACCGACGCCGCCCTCACCGGTCACCTCGTCTTCGAGAGCAACTCCGCCTGGACGTCGAACGTCGCGTGGGGATCGTCGGACGACAACATCGTTTGGGGGACGTTCGCGTCCGCGCGCGCATCGAACATCGTCTGGGGCGCCGATCAAGTGTGGGGCGCGAACATCGTGTGGGCCGATCGCGTGATCGGCGAGATGGCCGACAACAACATCGTCTGGGGCACGTCGACGGACGACAACATCGTCTGGGGAACGCTGGCGCAGAACAACATCGTCTGGGGCACGTTCCAGGACAACAACATCGTGTGGGGCACGTTCCAGGACGACAACAACATCGTCTGGGGCACGTTCGCAGGCCGCGCGCAGGGCAAATAGCGGGGTGAACTAATGGAGCTTCAGGAACCGCATTACTTCGTGTCGCCCGCGCTCGCGCCGGCCGTCGAGGACGTGCAGGCCTCGGCGTGGCGCATCGGCCTGCCCGTGCTGGTCGGCCGCCACGTGACGCTGCGCGAACTGCGCGAGAGCGACGCCGCATCGCTCTGCTCGGCGCTTAACGCCGGCGACGTGTCGCGCTTCATCGCGCCGCCTCCGTGCACCATCGAGGGCTTCGAACGCTTCATCGAGTCGATGCAGCGGCAGCGCGAGGCGGGGATGTATCTCGGCTACGCGGTCACGCTCGCCGGATCGGATGTCGCGATGGGTCTGGTCCACGTGCGATCGTTCGATCCGGATTTCGGAACGGCCGAATGGGGCTTCGCGATTGCCTCCGAATTGTGGGGGACCGGCGTGTTCAGCGAGGCCGCGCACCTTCTGCTGAACTACGTGTTCGGCGTCATCGGATCGCGACGGCTCGAGGCGCGCGCCGCAACGGGGAACGGCCGCGGCAACGGCGCCCTGCAGAAAATCGGCGCCGTCCCGGAAGGCGTGCTGCGGAATTCGCTGGTCACGCACGGCGAGGAGCACGACGAGGTGCTCTGGACGATCCTGGCGGACGAGTGGCTCGGCGCAAAAGCGGTGAATGCGTCGGAGCTGATTCATTAGCGTAGCGAGGCGATCTCGTCTCGCTCGTCCTGGGCTCGGTCGAAGGACGAGCCGTCTGCTCGTGGTTCGACAAGCTAACCACGAGCGTGGGTAACTGCGCCGTTTTGCAAAACGCGCTGGCGTAGCGAGGCGATCTCGTCTCGCTCGTCCTGGGCTCGCTCGAAGGACGAGCCGTCTGCTCGTGGTTCGACTGGCTCACTACGCGCGCGAGTAGCGACGCCGTTTTTGCAAACCGCAATAACATGAAGTGCGGATGGACGTCCGCGCGTTCGACTTCAATCTTCCTCCAGAGCTCATCGCGCAGCAGCCGGCGTCCGAGCGGACGGACGCCCGGCTCCTGTATCTCCACCGCGACAGCGGCGCCATCACGCACACGTCAATCCGCGCGCTGACCGTTCTGCTGCAGCGCGGCGATCTGCTCGTCGTCAACAACACCCGCGTATTTCCGGCGCGCCTTCTGGGCCGCCGCGTGCCGAGCGGCGGGGCGGTCGAGTGCCTGCTGATCGCGCGCGAACAGGGTGACGGACCCGCGACCGACCCCAGCGCCGAGATATGGGAAGCTCTGATGCACCCGGGCCAGAAGCTGAAGCCCGGCGCCCGCGTCGTGTTCGCAGGATCGCGGACGCTGCACGGCGAGATCCTCGAGCGGCGATATTACGGACGCCGGTTGATCCGGCTCTGGACCGGCGATGGCGGATCGGTTGCCGACGCGGTGGACGCCATCGGACACGTACCGCTGCCGCCGTATATCAAGCGCGAGGACGCGTCAGACGATCGCGACCGGTATCAAACGGTGTTTGCCCGCGAACGTGGCTCCGTCGCGGCGCCCACCGCCGGTCTGCATTTCACACCCGACCTGCTTGCGTCGCTCAGCGCCCGGGGCATCGAAACCACGGAGATTACGCTGCACGTCGGCTACGGAACGTTTCAGCCGGTGCGCGTCGAACGCGTCGAAGATCATCGTCTGCACGCGGAGCACTACGAGATCGCCATTGACGCGGCCTGCGCAATCAACCGCGCGCTCGACGAAGGACGGCGCGTCATCGCGGTCGGCACGACGACGACGCGAACGCTGGAGGCGGTCGGGCGCGAGCACGGCGGACGCGTGGTTCCAACCGCGGGCGCGACGGATCTGTTCATCTATCCGGGATTCGAGTTCACGATCATCCGCGGACTCCTGACGAACTTTCATCTGCCGCGATCGTCGCTGCTGATGCTCGTGTCGGCGTTTGCCGGCACCGAACGCGCGCTGACCGCGTATGATGCTGCGATCGCCGAACGCTATCGCTTCTACAGCTACGGCGACGCGATGCTCATCTTATGAAGTTTTCGTACGAGGAATTCGATCTCTCGGATGTCGTCACCTATCCGCTGAAGACGCGCAAGAGCAAGGCGCGCGCGGAGGACTTCGCGAAGGCGTGCGCCGCCGGCGCGCCAATGGCGGCATTTCTGGAATCGCTGCCCGATGTGCTCGGGGCCGCCGACTTCAAAGCAGTCGTCCGTGCGTTGATTGCCGCGCATGCGGCCGGCGGCGGAATCGTATGGGGCATGGGCGCGCACGTGATCAAGACGGGACTCGGGCCCGTGCTGATCGATCTGATGGAGCGCGGGTTCGTGTCGGCGATCGCCACTAACGGCGCCGCGGTCATTCACGACTTCGAGATCGCCCTGGTCGGCGCGACGTCGGAGGATGTCGACGAGGCGCTCGGTCCCGGCCGATTCGGCATGGCGGAAGAGACCGGCCGCCTGCTGAACGCCGCGATTGAGGACGGCGTGTCGAACGGACTCGGCATCGGACAGTCGGTCACGCGCTTTCTCGCCGGCAAGCAGCCGCAGTTCGCGCGCATCAGCGTGCTCGCCGCGGCAGCGCGTCTCGGCATTCCAGTCACCGTGCACGTCGCGCTCGGAACCGACATCATTCACATGCATCCCGCCGCGTCGGGCGCCGCGCTCGGCGAAGGGAGCCTGCGCGATTTCCGGTACTTCGTGTCGAACGTCGCTCGACTCGAACGAGGCGTGTACCTGAACTGCGGATCGGCGGTCGTGCTGCCGGAAGTGTTCCTGAAGGCGGTCGCGCTCGCGCGGAACCGCGGCATCGCGCTCGCGGACCTCACGACGGTGAATCTCGATTTCGTCCGCTCGTACCGCCCGCAAACGAACGTCGTCCTGCGCCCGACCGCGGGAACCGGCCGCGGCTACTCACTCGTAGGACATCACGAGATCATGATTCCGCTCCTGGCCGCGGCGATCAAAGCAGCGCTCGCCTGAAAGGCTCGCGCTACTGGCGTGGGTGTGCGCGCTGTTTGGAGGGCGAGCCTTTCAGGCGAGCCTTTCAGGCGAGCGATCACGATCGATCAATCCTTATACGGATCGAATTCGGTCGGACCCGCCATGACGACGATCCGGGGACGCAGAGCGTGCTCGATTTCAATCGTGCCGGCGTGAGGCCGCAGCACGTCTTCAAGGCGTCGATATACCTCCGGTGACTCGTCCGCGCCGCCACCGCGCAGCACCGTGCCTTTGGCGCGCAGGCGATCCTGCACGGTTCGGAAGTTCACCGCCTTCTTCGCGCTGCGCCGGCTCATCACCCGCCCCGCGCCGTGGACCGTGGAATACATCGCACCCGCCGACGCAGGCGACTCGACGCCGTGCACGATGACGGCGATGTCGTCCATGCTGCCGCCGATGAACCCGCGCTGACCGGGAAACGCCGGCGTCGCTCCCTTGCGCACGACCCAGTACGTCTCGCCGCCATGCTTCTCCTGCCACGCGAAGTTGTGATGGTTGTGCACCGTGTCGGTGGCGGTTGCGCCGAGAATTCCGAGCACGGTGCCCACGACGGCGTCGCGTCCCGCGTATGCGAACTGTCCGGCGATGTTCATCGCTGCCAGGTAATCCTGGCCGCTCGGCATCGCGAGGGGCAGAAGCGTCGGCGGCGCATTCATCTCTCCGCCGCCGCGCGGCGGTGCCTCGAATGAACGGCCCCCCGCGACATTCAGAAATCCCGTCGCCGTCTTGTGCCCGAACCCACGCGATCCAAAATGCACGCCGACCCACAGCATGCCCGCTTCGTCTTCGAGCACGTCGACATAATGATTGCCCCCGCCGACGGTCCCGAGTTGTTCGCGCGCGAGCGACAGCAGCTTGCGCTGTCCGGCGACCGGCGACGCGGCGACCGCGTCGAACACCGCGTGCTCGCGCACCGGTGTGGCGTTCTTCCGTCCCATGCCGAACGACACGCGACGGTTGATCTGGTCGGCAATCCGCTCGTAGTCGCCGCTCGTCAGATCGCCCGCACGCAGGTTCGTTCGCACTGCGAGATTGCCGCATGCGATGTCGTAGCCGACGCCGCTCGGAGAAATGTGATCGCGGTAGCCGACGACGCCGCCGATCGGCATGGAGTACCCGAGATGGCCGTCGGCGCAGAGTACGGCCGGCGCGCCGTCCTCGGCTGCGGCGCAGCGTTCGAGTTGCTGAATCGTCGCCTCGTCGTGCTGCCCGAAGATCCTCATCGACGTGTTAAGATCGTGGATTCCAGACTCTCGCATGTTCGTGCCGCCGGAGTAGCTCAGATGGTGAGAGCACGCGTCTCATAAGCGCGGGGTCGACGGTTCGAGTCCGTCCTCCGGCACTAATTTGGTAGGCTAAGTCGAGTAGGTCGGGTAAGTCAGGTGAGTCGGGTAAGTCAGGTGGGTCGGTAAGTCAGGTGGGTCGAGTAGGTCGGTAAGTCAGGTGCGGTTGGTGGCCGTTCGACGAGTTTCGTAATGCACTCAGTCCACCAGACCCGATTCACCAACACCCGACCCACCAGACCCACCCGACCGACCAGACCTACACGACCTACCAGACCTACACGACCTACCAGACCCACGCGACCGACCAGACCCACCCGCCCGTCCAGCCCATGATCGAACGCGTCCGCGCGTTTGTTCGTCAGCACGATCTGATCCGGCCCGGCGCGCGCGTTGTCGCGGCCGTGTCGGGCGGGTCGGATTCTGTCGCGCTGGCGTGCCTTCTTCATGAGCTCGCTCGAGCGGGCGATCTGGCGCTTGCCGGCGTCGCGCATCTCAATCATCAACTCAGGCCCACCGCCGATCGCGACGCCGCGTTTTCCGCGCGAGTCGCCGAGGCGGTCGGCTGTCAGATTCTCATCGAAACGACGGATGTCGCGCGGCGCGCGCAGCGGGATCGACAGTCGATCGAAAACGCCGCGCATCGCGCGCGCTACGAGTTCTTCGAGCGCGCCACGCGTCACTTCGCCGCCGACGTCGTCGCGCTCGGCCACACGCGCGACGATCAGGCCGAGACCGTCCTGCTGCGTCTGCTGCGTGGAGCGGGACCGCGCGGTCTGGCCGGCATGCATCCGCGAAACGGCGGCATCGTCCGGCCGCTGCTTGGCTGCAGCCGCGCCGAGCTCCGTGCATATCTCGAGGCACGACGGGCGGACGGCCACGAGTGGGCCGCATGGGTCGATGACGAAACGAACGACGACGTCGCCATCCCGCGCAACCGCGTGCGCGCCGAACTCCTTCCGCTCCTCGAATCGCGATTCAACCCGAACATCGTCGAGGTGCTCGCGGATCAGGCCGACCTGTCGCGCGAGCTGTCCGATCTCGTCGCGGCGCTCGTCGCGCGCGCTGAAAAGGAAATTATCCGATCCGATGCTTCGGTGCGAATCATCGATGCGGCCGCGCTCCTCGCGCTGCCCTCAGCGGTCGCCCGTGCGGTGGTCTGGAAGGCGATGAACGAGCTTGCGGAGGGAAAGCCGGTCGCGTTCCGCCACGTAGCCGCCGCGCTGGACGTTGCGCGCGGGACGGGACCGCGCGCCATCGACGCTCCGGATCAGCACGTGGAACGCATCGGCGCGCAGGTCGTCTTAACGAAGAGAGCCGGTCGCGCCGCCAACGAAGGGCGCGAACGCCGCAGCCGTCGCGGACGTGACGGGGCGGCGAACCTTTTCCGGTATCCGCTGTCTATTCCAGGAGAAGTCCACCTGCGAGAATTGCAGTGCGTGGTGTCCGCCGAGCCGGGCGCGGATGAGGTCCTCCTCGGCGGGCGTGCAATTACGGGCAACGGCCCGATGGCCGCGGTGCGAGGCGATCTGTGCGGCGCGGGCCTCGGCGTCCGGACGCGCCGCGCCGGCGACCGGTTTCAGCCGGTCGGCCTCGGTGGCCGGAAGAAACTGCAGGACTTCTTCGTGGATCTGAAAGTCGCGCGCGACCGGCGCGACGCGGTGCCGATTGTCGTCGACGCAAATGACAGGATTGTATGGGTCGCGGGTCACCGAATTGACGAGGCTTTTCGGGTTACCGACCCCGCGCAACACGTGCTACTCTTGAGACTTAGGCAGGCCTAAGTGGTCTGTAGTCCGCCTTGGGGAGGCTCTGCTTGAACTCCACGTTGAAAAGTCTGCTGTTCTGGGTCGTGCTCGTCGTCATCGGCGTGCTCATCTGGAACTTCTCGACGAAATTCCAGAGAAACGAACGGCCGGTGTCGTTCAGCGAATTCATCGCCTGGGCGGACCAGGGCAGCGTTCGCAACGTGGTCATCACCGGTCAGGAAATCACCGGCACGACGAAGTCGGGCGATACCTTCCATACTTACGCGCCGAGCCAGTACGACGGGCTCGCGAACAAGCTGATCGACAAGGGCGTACAGATTACGTCGAAGGAACCGACCGCGAGCCCGTGGGCGTCGCTCCTCTACTCGTGGGCGCCGGTGCTGCTGATGATCGGCTTCTGGATCTTCTTCATGCGCCAGATGCAGAGCGGCGGCAACAAGGCGCTCTCCTTCGGGAAGAGCAAGGCAAAGCTCTCGTCGAGCTCGCAGAAGAAGGTCACGTTCAAGGATGTCGCGGGCGTCGACGAAGCCAAGGAGGAGCTGCAGGAGATCATCGAGTTCCTCAAGGAGCCGCAGAAATTCCAGAAGCTCGGCGGACGCATTCCGAAGGGCGTGCTGCTGATGGGACCTCCGGGAACGGGCAAGACGCTTCTCGCGCGCGCCGTAGCGGGCGAGGCGAACGTTCCGTTCTTCTCGATCAGCGGTTCGGACTTCGTCGAGATGTTCGTCGGCGTCGGCGCGTCGCGCGTGCGGGATCTCTTCGAGCAGGGGAAGAAGAACGCGCCGTGCATCGTGTTCATCGATGAAATCGACGCGGTCGGCCGTCATCGCGGCGCGGGCCTCGGCGGCGGACACGACGAGCGCGAGCAGACGCTGAATCAGCTGCTCGTCGAGATGGACGGCTTCGAATCGAACGAAGGCGTCATCCTCGTCGCGGCCACGAATCGTCCCGACGTGCTCGATCCGGCGCTGCTCCGTCCCGGCCGTTTCGATCGCCGCATCGTCGTGAATCGCCCCGACGTGAAGGGACGGGAGGGCATCCTCGCCGTTCACACACGCAAGATTCCGATGTCGGACGACGTCGAGGTTCCGGTGCTGGCGCGCGGGACGGCCGGATTCTCCGGCGCGGATCTCGCGAACCTGGTGAACGAAGCGGCGCTGAACGCCGCGCGCTACAACCAGAAGGTCGTGCGCATGCACGACTTCGAGTTCGCAAAAGACAAAGTGCTGATGGGTTCCGAGCGGCGCTCGATGATCATCAGCGACGCGGAGAAGCGCGTCACCGCGATTCACGAGGCCGGCCATGCGCTGCTGACGGTGCTGCTGCCGCACGCGGATCCGATCCACAAGGTGACGATCATCCCGCGCGGCATGGCGCTCGGTCTTACGCAGCAGCTGCCGGCCGACGAAAAGCACAACTACTCGCGCGACTACCTGAACGATCAGATCGCGATTCTCCTCGGCGGCCGCATCGCCGAAGAGATCACGATGGACAGCCTCACCACCGGCGCGGGCAACGACCTCGAGCGCGCCACCGAGCTGTCGCGCAGGATGGTGTGCGAGTGGGGCATGAGCGACGCGATGGGTCCGCTCACCTTCGGCAAGAAAGAAGAGCAGATCTTCCTCGGCCGCGAAATCGCACAGCATCAGGATTACAGCGAAGACACCGCGCTCCAGATCGATCAGGAAGTGAAGCGCTTCGTCACCGACAACTATCAGCGCGCGCACAAGCTGCTCACCTCGCACAAGGACACGCTGGTGAAGATCGCCGACGCGCTGCTCGCGCGCGAGGTGCTCGACGCGGAACAGGTGAAGCGCCTCGCGTCCGGTCAGCCGCTCGAAGACGCGCCGCCGGTGTCGGCGCGCCCGGCCACGGCGCCGGTCAGCGACGAAGACGATGTGCGCCGGCGGCAAAAGGATCGCGCCCCAATCGTTCCTGCGCTGGGAAAGCCGCTGACACAGGAATGAACGGCGTAATTTGGAATTCGGAATTTGGAATTTGGAATTCGTTCACGCATTCCAAATTCTAAATTCCAAATTCTGAATTACGTGATCTCCCCCCGCCGTTCGTACACGATCCCCCTCCCAACCCATGCTCTCGACCTCGGGCGGCGATGCCTGGTCATGGGTGTGGTCAACGTCACGCCCGATTCCTTCGGCGACGCGGAGCGCTTGACCGATCCTGCGAAAGCTGTCGATGCCGTGCTGCGGATGGAGGCCGAGGGTGCGGATCTCATCGACATCGGCGGCGAGTCGACGCGCCCCGGCGCCGAACCGGTTGCGGCCGCAGAGGAGCTGGCGCGCGTGGTGCCGGTCATCGCCGCGGCCGCGCGGCGCGTGCGCGTGCCGCTCTCAATCGACACCTACAAGGCCGACGTCGCCCGCGCCGCCCTCGACGCGGGCGCGGCCATCGTCAACGACATCAGCGGACTTCTTTACGAACCCGAGCTCGCGGCGGTCGTGGCCGAGCGCGGCGCGGCGCTCGTCCTGATGCACACACGCGGGCGGCCGAAGACGATGGCCGGCGAGGCGATGTACCACGACCTCATCGGCGAAGTGACGTCGGAGCTGAGGCAGCGCATGCAGACCGCCGTCGACGCAGGCGTTCCGATCGAGCGGATCGTCCTCGATCCCGGAATCGGGTTTGCCAAACGGCCGCCTCACAGTTATGGTGTGCTGGCACGGCTTCCGGAGCTGGCGGCTGCGCTCGACCGGCCGCTGCTCGTCGGCCCGTCGCGCAAGTCGTTCATGCGCGAGGCGCTCAACGGCCGCCCCGCGACGGAGCGTGACTGGGGCACCGCCGCCGCCGTCACCGCCGCCGTGCTCGCCGGCGCGCACATCGTTCGCGTTCATGCCGTTGCCGAGATGATTCAGGTTGTTCGTGTCGCCGAGGAGATACGCAAGAATGGCTAACGGCTGATGGCTGATGGAATGGCTCTATCAACCATCACCCATTCCATAAGCCATCAGCCATCAGCCATCAGCCATGAACTGGATCACGGCATTCCTGCGCCGACCCCCCATCGGATGGTGGGACATCGCCGACATCATCGTCGTGTGGGTGTTGATCTACGAGCTGTTGAAGCTCATTCGAGGCACCCGTGCCGTGCAGATGGCGCTTGGCGGGGCGGTGATCGTGGCGCTGTTCTACGGATCGAGGTGGGGCCACCTCGAGACCGTGAACTGGTTGATTCGAAACCTCTTCGGCTACGTCGTCTTCGCGGTGATCGTGCTGTTTCAGTCCGACATCCGCCGCGCGCTCGCGCACCTGGGTCGCGCGCCGTTCTTCCGCTACTTCGCGAAACCGGAATCGGCCGAAGAGTCGATTGAAGAGATCGTCGTTGCGTCCCGCATGCTCTCGGCGCACCGGATCGGCGCGATCATCGCGATCGAGCGCCAGATCGGCCTTCGCAACTACATCGAGGGCGGCATCCCGCTCGACGCCGTCTTGACGTACGATTTGCTGTTGAGCATTTTTCAGCTCGACTCGCCGCTGCACGACGGTGCGGTCATCGTTCAGGACGATCGCGTCGCGGCGGCGGCCTGCTTTCTGCCGCTCACGGTGAACCCGAAGCTGAGTAAGGAGCTCGGATCGCGTCACCGCGCGGCCATCGGTCTGACGGAGGAAAACGATTCGGTGGCGATCGTCGTCTCCGAAGAGACCGGCAGCATCTCGCTGGTTGCCGACGGTCAGATCGAGCGCGGTCTCGACAGCGACGATCTCCGCGCGCGGCTTCGTTCGCTCGTGCTCCAGCGGGGCGGCGGCGATACGATGAAGCAAGAGGCGCAGTACACATGAAACGGCCGCGCCTGCTCCAACACATCGGACTGCAGTTTCTGTCGCTGATATTCGCGGTCATGTTGTGGGCGATCGTCGCCGGCGAGGAGACGGTGGAGCGCGGGCTGCGCGTGCCGCTCGAGCTGCAGCAGTTTCCGTCGGGGCTCGAGCTCTCGGGTGAAGTGCCGACGACCGTCGACGTCCGCGTGCGCGGCGGCTCGGGCGCGTTGAGCCGCATTTCGGCGGGCGAGGTCGTGGCCGTGCTCGACCTGCGCGGGGCGCGAGCGGGACGCCGGCTCTTTCCGCTGACGCCGGAGCAGGTGCGCGTGCCGTTTGGCGTCGAAGTGGTGCAGGTGACGCCTTCGGCGATCGCGATGGCGTTCGAGGCGTCGGCGTCGCGGGTGGTCCCGGTCACGCCTGCCATCGACGGCCGCCCCGCGCCGGGGTACGTTGTCGGCGTGATGAGCGCCGATCCGCCGACGGTGGAAGTGATCGGTCCGGAGAGCGCGGTGAAGCGTGCGACCGACGCGATGACCGAGGCGGTGTCGATCGCGGGCGCGCGCGAGCGCGTCCGCGAGACGGTCACCGTCGGCGTGCTCGATCCGGCGCTGCGGCTGAAGAACCCGCGGCCGGCAACCGTAACGGTGAACATCGTGCCGGCGCCGCTCGAGCGCATGCTGCGCAATCGGCCGGTGCATCTGAGGAATCTCTCGCCGACCCTCGCGGCCCGGGCGACGCCGAGCTCGGTCGACGTGATGATTCGCGGGAGCCGCGAAGATCTCGCGCGCGTGCAGGCGGATTCGATCGTCGCGTATATCGATGTCGCCGGCCTCGGTGTCGGCGAGTACGAGCGGCTGGAGCTGCACGCCGACGCCGTGCCGGAGGTCGGCGTCGTGCGAATCGATCCTCCGACCATCAAAGTGCGAATCACAAGTGGCCAACACTGATACGACCACGAAGCGCGGATCGCTCACAGGCAGCGCGCCGCGTCTGTTCGGCACGGACGGCGTGCGCGGCACCGCCGGCGAATATCCGCTCGACCACGCGACCGTCCGGCGGCTCGGCGCGGCGCTCGTGCGCTCCGCGTTCGTCGGGGCGCAAGGCGCCCGCCGCGAGATGAAGATTCTCGTCGGCCGCGACACGCGCGAATCGGGCACGTGGATCGAAGCGGAGCTCGCACACGGTGCGTCCGGCGAAGGTGCGACGGTGACGAGTGCCGGCGTCGTGCCGACGCCGGCGGTCGCGTACCTGACGCGCACCGAAGGATTCGACGCGGGCGTGGTCATTTCAGCGTCGCACAATCCGTTCGAGGACAACGGCATCAAGGTGTTCTCGGGCAAGGGCGAGAAGTTCACCGAGCGCGTCGAGCGCGAAGTCGAAGCGATCGTCGCCGACACCTCGTGGACGGCGCGATCCGGCGAGCCCGCGCACGTTCCCGCGCGCGATCTCGTCGGCGCGTACCTCGAACATCTTCGTGCTGTGTTTCCCGAAGCCCCGAAGCTCGGACGGCTGAAGCTCGCGGTCGACTGCGCGAACGGCGCGACGACGACCGTCGCCCCGTCGCTCTTCAGCGGATTCGGATTCGATCTCGTGCTCATCGGCGATCAGCCCGACGGCCGCAACATCAACCTGCACTGCGGGTCGACGCATCCGGAGCATCTCGCGCGGATCGTGGTGGAGCGCGGATGCCGTGTCGGCGTCGCCTTCGACGGCGACGGCGATCGCGCGATTTTCGTCGACGAGCGCGGCCGGATCGTCGACGGTGACGCGGTGCTGCTGATGTGCGGCCGCCAGCTGCAGCGCGAAGGCCGGCTGAAAGGCAACGCGGTCGTCGCGACGGTGATGAGTAACATCGGCCTGGAGCTCGCGCTGAAGCCGCTCGGCATCGAGCTCGTGCGCTGCGCCGTCGGCGACAAGTACGTGATGGAAGAGATGCTGAACCGCGGCCTGTCGCTCGGCGGCGAGCAGTCGGGGCACATCATCTTCTCTGACTATCTGTTCACCGGTGACGGGCTGTGCACCGCGTTGAACGTGCTGCGCACGATGGCGCTCACCGCCCGCTCGCTTTCGGATCTCGCGTCCGATCTCACGACGTACCCGCAGGTGCTGTTGAATGTCCGCGTTCGCGAGAAGGTGGATCTGAAGAGCGTGCCCGCCGTCGCCGCCGCGATCGCGTCGGTCGAATCGCGCGTCGCCGGGCACGGACGGTTGTTGATCCGCTACTCGGGAACCGAGCCGCTGCTCCGCGTCATGCTCGAAGGGAAGGAACAGGATCAAATCCGCGCCTGGGCGCAAGAAATTGTCGATGTCGTAAAAAAACATCTCGGATGACGGGTGCCAGGGTGCCACGTGCCAAGGTGCCAGAGTGCGCGGGTGCAGAGTGCGCACGCGCTGATGTCCAGGGCGACGTCCGGCAGGAGTACTCCGGCACGGAAATTCTGATATCGAGCACCGAGGCACCGAGCACCTTGGCACCCTGGCACTCAGCACTCTGGCACGTGGCACCCTGGCACCGGTAATGGTTCGCCTTTCAGTAAACGTCAATAAGGTTGCGACGCTTCGGAACTCCCGTGGCGGGAGCGTGCCGAGCGTCCTGGCGGCGGTGGATGTCTGCGTGAAGGCCGGCTCTCCCGGAATCACCGTGCATCCGCGCGCCGATCGCCGCCACATCACGCCCGACGACGCGCGTGACATCGCGAAGTACCTGCGCGAGAACGCGTCGGGCGTGGAATTCAATATCGAAGGGGATCCCCGGCCGGATCTGATCGCGCTCGTCGAGGACGTGCGTCCCGATCAGTGCACGCTCGTGCCGGTGGTTCCGGGAGAGATCACGAGTCAGGCCGGATGGCAGCCGGGGCCGGCGACCGAGCAGTTGCCGCGCATGATCGAGCGTCTGCACGCGCTCGGCATTCGCGTCAGTCTCTTCGTCGACGCCGTGCGCGAACCGATTCGCTGGGCCGCGTCGGTCGGCGCCGATCGGATCGAGCTGTACACCGAGCCGTTCGCGCGTGCGTTCGAGCGCGGCCGCGATGCGGCGGCGCGCAGCTTCGCCGAGTATGCCGAGGCGGCGCAGTTCGCGCATTCGGTCGGCCTCGGCGTCAACGCCGGCCACGATCTCGATCTCGACAACCTCGTGATCTTCCGCGCGCTGCCGTTCCTGGACGAGGTCTCGATCGGCCACGCGATCGTCTCCCGCGCCGTCTTCGTCGGCCTCGACACGGTCGTGCGCGAGTACCTCCAGGTTCTCGCTGCGCGCGGAGAGAACGTGTAAGATCGAAACCTTCTCGATGAAAACAGACGCCATTGCGTACGGAATTGCGGGGGTTCTGTTCGGGCTCATCGCCGGCTGGATCATCGGATCTCAACAGACGACGGCGCGCCCGGCTGCGCCGCCGGCGCAGCAGACGACCTCAGCGGGCGGGAGCGGAACCGGATCGTCGACACGCGCGGCGGTGCTCGACGAGTCGCAGGTGAACGCGCTCAAATCGGTCGCGGAGCGCGAGCCGTCGAACGCGGCGCCGCGCGTGCAGCTGGCCAATCTCTACTTCGACGCGGAGCGCTACGACGATGCGATCAAGTGGTATTCGGACGCGCTGAAGCTGTCGCCGTCGGACGTGAACGTCAGTACTGATCTCGGCGTCTGCTACTACTACGTGAATCAGCCTGACAAAGCGCTCGAGCAGTTCGACAAATCGCTGAAGCTGGATCCGAAGCACGCGAAGACGCTCCTCAATCTCGGCATCGTGAAGGCATTCGGCAAGCAGGATCTGCAGGGCGCGTCGGAAGCGTGGCAGCAGGTCATCAAGCTGGCTCCGGACAGTCCGGAAGGTCAGGCCGCGAAGCGCGCGCTCGACAGCCTCCAGTCGGCGCACCCGCCGGGGACGACCGGCGCGCAGAAACCGGGTGCGTGATGCTCCGGCTGATCATCTTCATCGCGTTCGCGGTGTTCGTCGCGCGCGCGTTCTGGAAACTGTTCGACAACTTCATGGAAGGGCTCACCGGCCAGACGCGCCGCGAGCGCGCGCGAGGGCCGCAGTCGAGCGTCCACATGGCGCGATGCGCGATCTGCGGAACGTTCGTCGTCCCTGACCGTGCCGTGAACATGTCCGACGGCCGCACGCGCGTCGTGTTCTGCTCCGAGGCGTGCCGCGACAAGTACCGCCTCCGAACCGCATGACCATTGAATCCGGGCTGCGTGCCGACATCGTCGAAGTCGGCCGCCGAATGTACGCGCGCGGCTACACCGCGTCGAACGACGGCAACATCAGCGTGCGGCTCGGCGCCGATCGCCTGCTGATGACGCCGAAGAGCGTGTGCAAAGGCTTCATGACGCCGGACATGATGTGCATCACGGATCTCGAGGGGCGCAAGCTGCAGGGCGATCGCGATCCCTCGTCTGAGATGCTGATGCACCTCGAGGTGTACCGGCAGCGTCCTGACGTGCAGGCAGTCGTGCACGCACATCCGCCGACGGCAACCGGGTTCGCCGTTGCGGGCATTCCGCTCGACCGCGCGGTCCTCGCCGAGGTGCTGACCACGCTCGGCAGCATTCCGATTGCGGAGTACGCGACGCCGTCGACGAAGGAGCTGCCGGAAGCAGTGAGGAAGTACATCAAGGCGCACGACGGTATGCTGCTCGCGAATCACGGCGCGCTCACTGTCGGCGCCGATCTGTTCGGCGCGTATTACAAGATGGAGACGATAGAGCACTTCGCGAAGATCAGCCTCGTCGCGCGCCTGCTCGGTCGGGAAAACCTGATCTCGCGCGAGGAAGTGTTGCGGCTGCAGGAGCTGCGCGGAACCTACGGGATCAAGGCGCCGGCGCCGATTTGTTCAGACGAAGACTCGACGCCGCCCGGGACGGGCGACGCGACGTGCCAGGTCGTCCAGGCGCCATCGAGTCCGGGCGCGCGGCTCGTGCCGGACACGATCGCGGAGAGCCCGCCTTCGCTCGCGCCAAAAACGGACACGAGCTACGGCGGGCGCCCGCCCGGCGCTACGGGAGAGCCGGGCGAAATTCGGTTAACATACCGCGAACTTTCCGCGCTGATCGAAGACGCGATTCGAAGCTTGCGCTGACAGCTACAAGGAGACGGCAATGGGAGAGGCGTTAGGCATGGTTGAAACCAAAGGCCTGGTCGCGATGATCGAGGCCGCCGACGCGATGGTGAAAGCGGCGAAGGTCACGCTGGTCGGCTGGGAGAAGATCGGCGCCGGCTACGTCACGGCGATCGTGCGCGGCGACGTGGCCGCGGTGAAGGCCGCCACCGATGCCGGCGCAGCCGCCGCGCGCCGCGTGGGTGAGCTCGTGTCGGTGCACGTCATCCCGCGTCCGCACGCGAACCTCGAAGACGCGCTGCCAATCGGAAAAGCGGCCGCCATAAAAGCGTGAGCGGCCGCACTATGGGTTCAGGGTTCAGGGTTCAGGGTGCTGGGTTCGTTCTTGGTCCGAACCCCGAACCCCCGAACCCGGAACCCGAACCTGAACGCTGAACCCTGAACCCAGAACCCAGAACCCAGAACTTGAACGAACCCAGCACCCGGAACCCTGA
>Ga0075435_100000358_pt1 | contig 27960 bp, 29 predicted proteins | sample RhiMethybrSRZTD4_FD_75302 | JGI IMG/M metagenome (GOLD analysis project Ga0075435, IMG submission 75302) | Populus rhizosphere microbial communities from Tennessee, USA - Rhizosphere MetaG P. TD hybrid SRZTD4 | ecosystem: Host-associated > Plants > Roots > Rhizosphere > Soil | place: USA...
CCGACCGGCTTCGACCGCTTCCACTTCCTCGGCTCCGGGTGGAGCGTCGGCCTGGCCGCCGAGGCCGCCCTCAAGCTGCGCGAGGCCGGCCGGGCCTGGACCGAGGCCTACCCGGCGATGGAGTACCGGCACGGCCCGATCGCGACCGCCGACGCGCGCACGCTCGTCGTCGCGTTCGACCCGCTCGACGCCGCTCTCGCGGGCGACATCCGCGCGACCGGCGCCAACCTCCTCGACGCCGGGCCGGAGCCGCTGGCCACCCTGGTGCTGTGCCAGCGACTCGCGGTCGAGCTCGCCGTCGCCCGCGGCTTCGACCCGGACACCCCCCGCAACCTGACACGATCGGTGGTGCTCACATGAGACGTCGGCTACTCCTCGCGACCGCGCTCGTCGCGGCGCTCTCCCTGGCCGCCGGCTGCGGCGGCGGTTCCGGCGGGTCGAGCGGCGGGCGGGTGAACATCGTGCTCTGGCACGGCTACGTCGACACGGAGGGCAAGGCGATCAACGCGGCCGCCGCGCTCTTCAACAAGACGCATCCCAAGATCCACATCACGGTCCAGAACTACGGCAATTCGGACTACGCGCTCCAGAAGGTGCTGACCGCGATCCGGGGCGGCAGCTACCCCGACATCGTCTACCTGTACGGCTCCTGGGCGGCGAACGTCGCCCGCACGCCGCACGCCGTCGACATCGCGCCGCTGATCAAGTCCGACCCGTCGATCCACTGGAACGACTTCTGGCCGGCCGAGCGGCAGGCGGTGACGGTGGGGGACAAGATCATCGGCGTCCCCGCGCTCGTCGACAACCTGGCGCTCGTCTACAACAAGAAGCTCTTCCGCCAGGCCGGCATCCCGTTCCCGACGGCGAGCTGGACGTGGGACGACCTCCGCGCGGCCGCCCAGAAGCTGACGAACCCGTCGGCCAAGCAGTTCGGCTGGGCGTACGTGAACGACGCCAGCGAGGACACCGTCTGGCGCTTCGACGCGCTCCTGTGGCAGGCCGGGGGAGACATCCTGACGCCCGATGACAAGCACGCCGCCTTCAACTCCCCGGCGGGCGTCAAGGCGGCGACGCTGCTCCAGCAGATGGCCACCATCGACCACTCGATCTACCTGGACAGCGGCAACGACAACTACGCCAACCTGTTCAACTCGGGCAAGATCGGCATGCTCTTCACCGGGCCCTGGGATCTGTCGCAGTTCCCCGACGTCGACTACGGCGTCCAGATCCTGCCCGGCGACCAGAACCACCAGACCATCTCGGGGCCGGACCAGTGGGTCATGCTGGATAACGGCGACGCCCGCACGAAGGCGGCCTGGACGTTCCTGAAGTGGTTCACGTCGCCGACCGAGGCGATGCGCTGGTCGCTCGCCACCGGCGACCTGCCGATCCGCGCGTCCGAGACGAAGCTGCCCGCCTACCAGGCCTACGTGAAGAGGTACAACGGCATCGCCACGTTCGTCCAGAACGAGGGCAACGCGCTCAAGGCGCGGCCGGTGCTCGTGGACTACAACGAGATCTCACAGGCGATGGGACAGGCGATTCAGGCCGTGCTGCTCGGGAAGGCCCAGCCGAAACAGGCGCTCGACCAGGCGGCCGCCCAGGTGAACCAGGTGCTGGCGCAGGGAGGGTGAGGCCCGGCCGCCGCATCCTCGGCTCCGAGCACCTCGCCGGCTGGGTCTTCGTCCTGCCGGCGACCGTCCTGATCGTCGTCTTCGGGATCATCCCGATCGGCTGGGTGGTGCTGCTCTCGTTGCAGCACAACGACCTGCTGGCGGCGCCGACCTGGGCCGGCCTCTCGAACTACCGCGAGCTCGTGCACGACCCGGAGTTCCGCGACTCCGTCCGCCGCACCATCGTCTACACGGCCCTGTTCGTGCCGATCTCCGTCGGCGGGGCGCTCGCCGTGGCGCTGCTCCTGCACTCGGAGATCCGCTTCAACCGCTTCTACCGCACGGCCGTGTTCGTGCCGGTGGCGACGTCGACCGTGGCGACCGGGATCCTGTTCAACTGGCTGCTCGACCCGACCTACGGGATCGCCAACTACCTGCTCGGCAAGGTCGGCCTGGGGCCGTACGGCTTCTTCCAGGATCCCGACCAGGCCCTCTACGCGATCGTGGCGATGACGGTGTGGGGCTGGCTCGGCTTCGATGTGATCATCTACCTGGCGGCGCTCCAGGGGATTCCCGGCGACGTGCTCGAGGCGGCCGCGCTCGACGGCGCGGGGCGCTGGGCGACGTTCCGGCACGTCGTGCTGCCGCTGCTCTCCCCGGCCACGCTCTTCCTGGTCGTGTGGTCGACGATCAACGCGCTGCAGGTGTTCGACGAGATCTACGTGACCACCCGAGGCGGGCCGCTACAGGCGACGACGGTGATCGTCTACGAGCTCTACAACCAGGCGTTCGCGCTCTTCCACGCCGGCTACGCGGCCGCAATCGCGCTCGTGCTCTTCCTGATCACGCTCGTCTTCTCGGTGCTCCAGCTGTGGGTGGGGAACCGGCGGGTGCACTACTCGTCATGAGGATGCGGCTCCCGTTCAGCCCGCGGCACCTGGCGCTCGTCCCGATCTCGGCGCTGATGCTGCTGCCCCTCGTCTGGATGTTCGTGACGTCGGTGGAGACGCTCGACCAGACGCGGCACTTCCCGCCGACGCTGATCCCCTCGGGGTTCCACTGGAGCAACTACCGGGCGGCATGGGATCAGGCGCCGTTCGGGCGGTTCTTCGTGAACAGCCTGATCGTCACCGGCACGGCCGTCGCCAGCAACCTGCTCTTCTGCAGCCTGGCCGGGTACGCGTTCGCGCGGCTGCGCTTCTTCGGCCGCGAGGTGCTCTTCATCGCGCTCCTGGCGACGCTGATGGTGCCGTTCCAGGTGATCATGATCCCGACGTTCCTGATCGTGCAGCACCTGGGCCTGGTCGACTCGCTCGGCGGGCTGATCGCGCCGAACCTGGTCACGCCGTTCGGCATCTTCCTGCTGCGCCAGTTCTTCCGGACGCTCCCCGTCGACCTGGAGGAGGCGGCCCGGATCGACGGCTGCACGCGCCTCGGCGTGCTCTTCCGGATCGTGCTCCCGCTGTCGCTGCCGGCGCTTGCCACACTCGGGATCGTCACGTTCCTGTGGACGTGGAACGACTTCCTGTGGCCCCTGATCGTGATCACGTCGACCGACCAGAGCACCGTGCAGCTCGGGCTGGCCTCGTTCCAAGGCGCCCACGACACGAAGTGGAATCTGCTCATGGCCGGCAACGTGATGGCGCTCGCGCCGATGCTGATCGTCTTCGTCGTCGCCCAGCGCTGGTTCGTGCGCTCCCTCGCCTCGACGGGGATTCGCTGATGGCGAACGTCGTGTTCGAGGCGGTGACGAAGGCGTTCCCGGGCGGAACGGTCGCGGTCGACGCGCTCGATCTCGAGGTGGCCGACGGCGAGCTGATGGTGCTGGTCGGCCCGTCGGGCTGCGGCAAGTCGACGGCCCTGCGGATGATCGCCGGGCTGGAGCAGCCGACCGGGGGGACGATCCGGATCGGCGAGCGCGACGTGAACGGGATCTCGCCGGGCGCGCGCGATGTCGCGATGGTCTTTCAGAGCTACGCGCTCTACCCGCACATGACGGTGCGCCAGAACCTGGCGTTCCCGCTCCAGCGGCGGCGGATGGCGAAGGACGAGATCGCCCGCCGCGTAGCGGCCATGGCGGAGATGCTGGAGCTCGCGGAGCTGCTCGGCCGCAAGCCCGGCCAGCTCTCGGGCGGCCAGCGCCAGCGCGTGGCGATGGGCCGGGCGCTGATCCGCGAGCCGGTCGCGTTCCTGCTCGACGAGCCGCTCTCGAACCTCGACGCGAAGCTGCGCACCGAGCTGCGGGCCGGGCTGAAGCGGCTGCACGGGCGGCTCGGCACGACGATGGTGTACGTCACGCACGACCAGATCGAGGCGATGACGCTCGGCGACCGGATCGCGGTGATGAACCGGGGCCGGCTGCAGCAGGTGGGCAGCCCGGACGAGATCTACCGGACGCCCTGCAACCTGTTCGTGGCCCGCTTCGTCGGCAGCCCGGCGATGAACATCCTGCCCGGGCCGGTGGTGGGGCGTGGGGCGGAGGTGACCGCCGGCGTGCGCCCGGAGGCGATGCAGCGGGCCGGCAGCCTCGCGGGCGGCATCCCGCTCGAGGTGGTCGCCGAGGTGGTGGAGCCGCTCGGCAGCGACGTCTTCGTGCACGGCCGCGCCGGCGCCGACGAGGTCGTGGCCCGCCTGCCGGGCAACGTCCACGTGAGCCCCGGCGACCGGCTCCCGCTGGCCGTCGACCCGGCCGACCTGCACCTCTTCTCCACGGACACCGGCGACCGCCTGGTGTGAATGAACGGGGTCAGACCCCTCTTATTCAGGGGTGATGCCGGCCTCGCCGGCGAGCCGCTCGGCCGTCGCGCGGTCGAGCCGGCCGGCGCCGGGGATCGCGGCGTTCGCGGCACCCGCGCCGAGGCCGGCACGCAGCGCCTCCGGCCAGTCGGCGCCGCCATCCAGGGCGACCACGAGCCCGGCCAGGAAGGCGTCCCCGCTCCCGACCGGGTAGGCGCCGTCGGCGTCGAGCCGGCCTGTCATGGCCGCGCCGTCCGGCGTGACGAGGACGGCCCCCGCCCGCCCGCGCGTCACGATGGCCGCGCCGCCGGACCGCTCGTGCAGCCGGCGGGCGGCGGCAACGGCCCCGCCGGCGCCGACGCCCGCCTCCGACTCGTTCAGCTTGACGACGGCGGGCCGGGCGTCGATCCCGGCGGCGCGGCTGTCGAGCGCCGTGCGCGTGAGCGGGACGAGGCCGGCGTAGCCGTCCTCCGGGGCACCGGGCGGCAGCGAGCCCGAGAGCGTCATCCAGGCGGCCTGGGAGGCCAGGCCGCTCACCAGCGCCGCGAAGCTGGACCACTCGTCGGCGGTGACGGGGAGGCCGTGCTCGTAGAACTCGGTCAGGCCCTCGTCGGCGCCGGCGACCGAGAGCGACGAGCGCGTTTCCGCCTGCGCCCAGGCGGCGTGCAGGTCGACGCCCTCCGCGCCGAGCTCGTCCGCGATCCAGCGGCCCGCGTGCCCGCCGAGCAGCGCCGCCGCCCGGACGTCGCCGCCGAGCCGGGCGGCGGCCCGGGCCACGTTCAGCCCCTTGCCGCCGGCCACCTGGACGAACCGCGTCGGGCGGTGGATCGCGCCCGGCACGAGCCCGTCGACGGCGAAGAGGCGGTCGATCGACGGGTTGGCGGCGACACACAGGATCACGGCAGCGCCGCCCTGGCCTCTGCCAGCGTCGGCTGGGCAGCGGTGCCGCCCAGCGCCCGCGTCGAGAGCGCCCCGCACGCACACGCCAGGGCGAGGGCCGCCGGCACGGGCTCGCCGGCCATCCGGGCGGCCAGGAAGCCGGCGTCGAAGCTGTCGCCTGCGCCGGTCGCGTCGACGACATCCACCTCGGGCGCGGCCGCCTCGGCGACCTTGTCGCCCTTGCGGGCGAGCGCGCCGCGCGCGCCCCGCTTGACGACGACCAGCCGGCATCCGGTGGCCTGGAGGGCCGCATCCTCCTGCTCGTTCACGAAGAGCACGTCGACCTGCGCCGCCAGCCTGGCCAGGAGCGCGCTGTCGCCGCCCCCGGGATCGCCCTGGGGGTCGAGCGAGACCGTCAGGCCGGCGTCGTGCGCCTCCGTGACGAGGCTCTCGAGCCCGGGCCGCAGGCCGTCCAGCAGGTGGAACGAGGCTACGTGCAGGTGCCGGGACGCGCGCAGCAGGTCGCGGTCGATCTCCGCCGCCGTGAGCGCCGGGATCGCGCCGGGGGCGGTCAGGATGGCGCGGTCGTCGCCGCGCACGATGGCGACCGTCACCCCCGTCTGCTGCTCGCGGTCGACGACGCAGCCCGACACGTCGACGCCGCGGTCGGCCAGCGCGTCCAGCATGAACGTGCCGAAGAGGTCGCTTCCGACGGAGCCGACGAACGCCGTGTCGAGCCCGAGCCGGGCGGCGCCGCAGGCAGCGATCGCCGCCGACCCGCCGACCACCAGCCGGGCCGAGCCGACCAGCTTCTCGCGCTGGCCGAACTCCGGCTCGACGTCGCCCCCGACGAGCAGCAGGTCGGGGTTGCAGTCGCCCACCACGAGCAGGTCGAACGCCATCGCCTGCCTACTGTACGAGGGCGAGCAGCTCGGAGAGGCGCCGGCGGGCGTCTCCGGCCAGGAACGAGCGCCGCGCGCCGGCGTCCATGACGACGCACTCCTTCCAGATCGAGCGGCCGGCGATGAACCCGGAGGCGCCGCCGGCGAGCGCGTGGCGCAGCTGGCCGACGAAGGTGTCGTGGTCGACGCCGGCCGAGAGCAGCGCCCACGGCACGCCGAGCGCGGCGGTGATCGCGGCGCACGCCGCCTCGTCGCCCGGGTACTCGAGCTTCAGGTGGCGGGCGCCGCACGCCTCCGCCAGCTGCGCGCCGCCCTGGATCAGATCGGCTCGCCGGGCCAGGAACGCCTCCTCGGCCTCGTCGTCGAGCCGGTAGACGAGCGTCTCGACCACCAGCAGCAGGTCGTGGGCGGCGCAGTCGGCCACGGCCGCGCGGATGACCCGGCCGTTCTCGCCGTCGGCGTCCTCGCGGTCGGCCCGCAGGCGCACGAGCAGCTTGGCCGCGGTGCCCCCCAGCCGGCGCACGCCGGCCGCGCCGACGTCGGGCAGGAGCTCCGCCCGGCGGAGGCCTGCATCCGTGCGGATCGCGCCGCTGCGCTCGAGCGAGACGATCAGGCCGGTGCGGGCGGGGAAGGCGCCCGCGTCGATCGCGCCGGGCAGGGCGATCTCGGGGTCGAGCAGCATCGCCGGGGCGTGCGGGGCGAGCGCGCGGACGAGGTCGAGCTTGACGTCGAGCAGGGACGCGTCGTCGGAGTCCAGGCCGGCGCCGTCGCGGGCGGCTCGCAGCTTCGTGCGCTGGTCGGCCGCAACCACCGCGAGCCGACCGCCGGCCGTGGAGAGCTGATCGAGCGCGCGACGTTCGGCGGTGGTGAACACTCTTGATCGTTTCTATCAGATCTGAAACACTTTCGCTCATGACACGCATCGCATTCGTCGGGGCGGGCAGCGTCGAGTTCACGCGCAACCTGCTCGGCGACCTGCTCACGTTCCCCGAGCTCGCCGACGCCACGATCGCCCTCCACGACATCGACGCCGAGCGGCTCGAGACCGCCGAGGCGATGGCGCGGTGGACGAACGGCCGGCTCGGCGCCCGGGCCACCTTCGAGGCGCACCTCGACCGGCGGGCGGCGCTGGCCGGGTGCGACTTCGTCGTCAACATGATCCAGGTCGGCGGCCACGCGGCGACCCGCATCGACTTCGAGGTGCCGATGCAGCACGGCCTGCGCCAGACGATCGGCGACACCCTGGGCATCGGCGGCATCTTCCGGTCGCTGCGCACGATCCCGGTCATGCTCGACATCGCCCGCGACATGGACGAGCTGTGCCCCGACGCCTGGCTCCTGAACTACACGAACCCGATGGCGATGCTGTGCTGGGCGACCTACGCCGGGTCGCCGATCCAGCGGGTCGTCGGCCTGTGCCACTCGGTGCAGTGGACGACGCGCGGCCTGGCCGACATCGTCGGCGTGCCCTACGAGGAGGTCGACTACCTCGGCGCCGGGGTGAACCACCAGGCCTGGATCCTGCGCTTCCGCCGCGACGGCCAGGATCTCTACCCGCTGCTCGACGCCGCCATCGAGCGCGACGGGGAGCTGCGGCGGCGGGTCCGGGTCGAGATCTACCGCCGCTTCGGCTACTTCCCGACCGAGTCGAGCGAACACTCCTCGGAGTACCTGCCCTGGTTCCTGCGCGACGACGCCATGATCGAGCAGTTCCGCGTGCCGGTCGACGAGTACGTGCGCCGCAGCGAGGAGAACCTGCGCCTGTACGCCGAGGAGCGGGAGCGGCTCGCGGCCGGCGGCGGCTTCGAGATCGAGCGCAGCCTCGAGTACGCGTCGCTGATCGTGCACTCGGTGGTCACCGGCGAGCCGCGCGTGATCTACGGCAACGTCAGGAACGACGGCCTGATCGAGAACCTGCCCCGGGGCGCCTGCGTCGAGGTGCCGTGCCTCGTCGACGGGAACGGCGTCCAGCCGACGGCGATCGGCGCGCTGCCCCCGCAGCTGGCGGGGCTCAACCGCACGTTTCTGAACGTGTGCGAGCTGACCGTCCGCGCGGCCCTCGAGGGTCGGCGCGACCACGTCGAGCACGCCGCCCTGCTCGACCCCAACACGGCCGCGACGCTCTCGCCGGAGCAGATCGTCGCGCTCGTGGACGACATGATCGCCGCGCACGGCGATGCACTTCCGGAGGGGATCCGATGAGACGAGCCGTCCTTCTCGCCACCGTCGCCGCCGCCGCGGCTGTCACCGGCGGCGCAGCCCATGCCGCCGCCCAGCTCTCGCCTCCCGTCCCACACGGGACGCTGCGGATCGCGGGCACGCCGCGCGACGGCGTCACCGTCCTGGCCGCGGGGCTGCGCTGGCGCCCCGGGGCGCTGCCGGCGGGCGACCGGCTGCTGAGCTTCGCCGTCGCGACCACCTGGGAGGCGTGCGTCACGCCGTCCGGCCCGTGCGTCCCCGCCGCCGACACGACCGCTACGCCCTTCGCCGCCCGCCGCTACGTCGTCGGCCACGCCGATGTCGGCCGCTACCTGCGTGTGACCGAGACGGCGGCCGAGACGGTCGAGACCGATCCGGCCACCTTCACGTTCCACGTCCTGCGCACGTCGCGCACATTCACGAGCGCGCGGCCGGTGGCCGCCTACCCGGCCGGCCGGGCGCCCGCCACGGCGTTCGTGAACGGCCTGCCCGAGCGCCGCACCGGCTCGAACAGCGAGCGCTTCCAGGTGTACGCGCCGCATTTCAACCCGGAGGACGGCGTGCCATCGGTCGAGTACCGCCTCGATCGCCGGCCCTGGGCGGCGGTGCCCGCCGGCGGCGTCTTCGCCACGGGGCTCCTCGGCCGCGGCATCCACCGCGTTCGGGTGCGCGTGTCGAACCGGGCCGGGACGACGGCACGCTCGTTCCGCTGGCGGGTCACGGCGCTGCCGGCGCCGGCGTCCTGCGGCGGCTGCTGGCGCCCGCCGCACCTCGACTCGACCGGCCACCCGATGCGGTGGGACTGGCAGATCGGCCGCGTGTCCCCGCTCGAGCGCACCGGCCGCCGGGCGGTCGACATCTACGACGTCGACGGCTTCCTGACCACGGCGGCGGAGCTGCGCGCCCTCCACACCCGCTGGCAGGCGGCGACGCTGCCGCACCCGCGCGCCTACTGCTACATCGACCTGGCCTGGGAGGACTACCGGCCGGACGCCACGCCCGGCCCGGGCCGCTTCCCCGGACGGACGCTCGGAAACGTCTACTTCGGTTTCCCGCAGGAGCGCTGGGTCGACGTCCGCCAGCTCGACCGGCTGAAGCCGATGATCGACCGGCGTATCGCCATGTGCGCGCACAAGGGCTTCGACGCGGTCGAGCTCGACGACATCGACAGCTACGACCCGCCGTCGACCACGGGCTTCCAACTCACGCCCGGCGACTGGCAGAACTTCCTCGCCTACACCGACAACGCCGTGCACCGCGCCGGGATGGCGGTGCTGTGGAAGAACTCGCCGCTGCTGGCGTGGTGGGGACGCCGCTACGCGGACGGCGCGGTCGTGGAGGAGTGCTACGCCTTCGGGCCGTGCTTCTCGGCGGGCGCCGCCGGGACGAGCGCGTACGGGATCACCTGCACCAGCCTCAACGGGCTGCGGCCGTGCGGCTGGGACGCCTTCACGAGCCGGGGCAAGTGGGTGGGGGAGGACGAGTACCGCGAGGACGGCCTGGTCTGCGCGCCCGGCCGCAGCTGCACGGGCCGGCACGCCTTCTCGGCCTTCTGCCGGGCCGTCTACTCCCCGCCGAACGGTTTCTCGGCGCTGCGGATGACCGACGAGCTCGACGGCTCGGTCTTCCAGCCCTGCCCCAGAGGAGTCTGAAGCGGTCGCATGACCGCTACCCGGGGTCAGTCCCCACCCACGCCCGCGCTCCGCGGGTCCGTGGGGACTGACCCCAGACCGCGTGCATAGGCCGGAGCCGCTGCGGGTATCGCAGTGCGAAGTGACCCGAGGAGTTCTCCCGGCCGGCAGGCGGCGCTTGGTACCCCTCGGGCTACCGGTCCTTCTCGCGACCGGCTGTAACTCCAACCAGGCGATCACCAATCCGGCCACCCGGCCGGCGCGTGACATCAACACGCTGTGGTGGGCGATGTTCGCCGGGGCCATGGTCGTCTTCGCGGTCGTGGTCGCGCTGCTCGTGATCGCGTTCGTGCGGCGTGGCCGGCCCGGGGAGCCCTCCCACGACGACCGCGGCCCCTACAAGGTGATCATCGGCGGCGGGCTGGCCGCCCCGATCGTCGTGCTCGCCATCCTGTTCGGGTTCGTGATCCACGTGATGCCGGCGACCTCGTCGCCGCCGGGCCCGACGAAGCTCACGGTCGACGTGATCGGCCACCAGTGGTTCTGGGAGGTGCGCTACCCGGGGACGCCCGCCGTCACGGCCGACGAGATCCACATCCCGTCCGGCACGGCGGTCGACGTCCGCGCCACCACGGTCGACGTGATCCACAGCTTCTGGGTGCCGCGGCTGAACCGCAAGATCGACATGATCCCCGGCCAGGCCAACCGGATCGAGCTCGACGCGCCCGACCCGGGCGTCTACCGCGGCCAGTGCTCGGAGTTCTGCGGCGTCGGCCACGCCCAGATGGCCTTCTACGTGATCGTGCAGCCGCCGGCCCGGTTCCGGGCATGGCTGCGCGTCCAGTCGCGGCCGGCGGCGACGCCGACCACAACGGCGGGCCTGCTCGGCCGGCGCACCTTCCTCACCGTTGGCTGCGAGGACTGCCACGCGATCCGGGGCACGAGCGCGGCCGGCCGCGTCGGCCCCGACCTCACCCACCTTGGCAGCCGGCGGACGCTCGCGGCGCTCACGATCCCGAACACGCCGCGGATGCTGTACGACTGGATCAGCAACCCGCAGGCGATCAAGCCGGGCGCGCGGATGCCCGGGTTCGCCTCGCTCCCGGCAGCCCAGCGGCACGCCCTCGTCGCCTACCTCGAGGGCCTCCGCTGATGGCCGTCGGCACCGCAGCCCGCGAGCGCGTCGAGCGGCTCGACCGGATCTGGCAGGAGCGCCCGGGCTTCACCGGCTGGCTCACCACCACGGATCACAAGCGAATCGGGATCCTCTACCTCGTCACCTCGCTCGCGTTCTTCGCCGCGGGCGGGGTGGAGGCGCTGGTCATGCGGACGCAGCTCGCCCAGGCGGACGAGCGCGTCGTCGGCCCCGGCACCTACGACCAGCTGATGACGATGCACGGCGTCACGATGATCTTCTTCTTCGTGATCCCGCTCTCGATCGGGTTCTTCGGCAACTACCTGGTGCCGCTCATGATCGGGGCGCGCGACATGGCGTTCCCGCGCATGAACGCGCTCAGCTACTGGCTCTACCTCGGCTCCGGGATCCTGCTCTACTCGGGGCTCGCCCTCGGCCACGCGCCGGACGCCGGCTGGTTCAACTACGTGCCGCTCGCCTCCCGCAAGTTCAGCCCCGGCACGGGGGTCGACTTCTACGCGCTCGGCCTGATCCTGAACAGCGTCTCGTCCACCGCCGCCGCGGCGAACTTCCTCGTCACCATCGGGAGGCTGCGCGCGCCGGGCATGTCGCTGAACCGGATGCCGCTCTTCTGCTTCGCGATCCTGGCGACGTCGTTCTCGCTCGTCTTCGCCCTGCCGGCGCTGACGACGGACCTCGTGTTCCTCGAGCTGTCGCGCAAGTTCGGGCTGCACTTCTTCGACGTCGGCCGCGGGGGCAACCCGCTCCTGTGGCAGGACCTGTTCTGGATCTTCGGCCACCCCGAGGTCTACATCATCGTCCTGCCCGCGTTCGGGATCGCGACCTCGATCATCCCCACGTTCACGCGCCGGCGGATGGCGGCGTTCCCGCTGGTGGCGCTGGCCGAGCTCCTGGTCGCCTTCATCGGGTTCGGCGTCTGGGTGCACCACATGTTCGCCACCGGCCTCCCGGAGATCGCCATGATCTTCTTCGCGGCCGCCAGCCTGATCATCGTCATCCCGAGCGGCATCCAGATCTTCGCGTGGTGCATGACGATGGTGACCGGGAAACCCGAGTACCGCACTCCGCTGCTCTTCATCGTCGGGTTCATCCTGTTCTTCGTCTTCGGCGGCCTCTCCGGGATCATGCTGGCGGCGATCCCGTTCGACCAGCAGGTGACCGACACCTACTTCGTCGTCGCCCACTTCCACTACGTGATCTGGGGCGCGGCCGTGTTCCCGCTGCTGGGCGGCCTCTTCTACTGGTTCCCGAAGGTCACCGGACGGATGTACGACGAGCGGCTCGGCCAGACGACCTTCTGGCTCGTCTTCATCGGGACGAACGTGACCTTCTTCCCGATGCACATCTCCGGCATGCTGGGGATGCCGCGGCGCGTGTGGACGTATCCGGGCCACCTGGGCTGGGGGCCGGAGAACTTCATCTCGACCCTGGGCGCCTTCTTCCTGACCGGCGGGCTCGTGCTCATGGCCGTCAACCTGGTGGTGAGCCGGTTCCGCGGGCCGCTGGCAGGGCCGAACCCGTTCGGCGGAGCCACGCTCGAGTGGGCGACGAGCTCGCCGCCGCCGTCCTACAACTTCGCGGTCATCCCCAAGGTGTCGAGCCCGTACGCGACCTGGGACGAGGACGACCGGGAGACCGACCCGCAGCGGCTCGAGCGGGGCGACTTCGTCCTCGAGGGCGGCCACCTCACGCCCGGGACGACGCCGGTCGACGGGCACATGGACGAGATCCTGGCGATGCCCGAGGAGTCGCCCTGGCCCATAACGCTCGCCTTCGTCGCGACGCTCGGGACGGCCTTCATCCTCGCGAACCATCTCATCATGGCGGCCGCGATGGCCGCGCTCGCGGCCGCGGTGCTGGTCGCCTGGCACTCGGGTGAGCCGGAGGCGGCATGACGGCCACCGCGACCCGCCGCAACGCGCGCCCCAACGGCTGGTACGGGATGGTGATCCTGGTCGCCACCGAGGCCTCGCTCTTCGGCACCCTCATGGCGAGCTACGTCTACCTGCGCTTCCAGACCGCCGTCTGGCCGCCGCACGGGGTGGCCGCGCCGAGCGCCACCGCGCCGACCGTGCTCGCCCTCGTCCTGGTCGCGTCGGCTCTGCCGATGGCGTATGCCGCGCACGCCGCCGACCGCGGCCGCCGCCGCGCGGCTCTGGCCGGGATCGCCTGTGCGCTCGTCATCCAGGCCGTCTACCTCGGCTTCCAGATCCATCTCTACGCCGACGACCTGTCCCGGCTCTCGCCGAGCCGCGACGCGTACGCCTCGATCTACTTCACGCTGCTCGCGGTGCACCACATCCATGTGGGGGTCGGAATCCTGCTCGACCTGTGGCTGCTCGCACGGCTCTCGCGGCGGCTCACGCCCTACCGGCGTACGGCCGTGTCCGCGGTCGCCTTCTACTGGTACTTCGTGGCGATCGTCGGCCTCTTCGTGACCGCGACCATCACGTCCCCGACATGGTGAGCCTGGCCCGCGCCCCTCGCCTGACCACGCTGCTCCAGGCCTACGGCATCGTCGCCCCGCCGCTGGCCTGGACGGTGCAGCTCGTGATCGGCTACGGCTTCGCGATCGCCGCGTGCGGCGAGGGAGGCGTCAGCGGCGGGATCGGGCTGCATCCCTGGCAGGGGACGGTGGCCCTCGTCGCCGGGCTGGTCGCCGGCAGCGCATGGGGAGGCGCGCTCTGGCTCCACGCCGCGACGGGCCGCGGTGAGATCGACGACCCGCTCGGCCGGGTGCGGTTCCTCTCGACGATCGGGATCGTGATCGGCGTCATCTTCCTCACGCTGATCGCGTTCACCGCCGCCGGCACGCTGACGACCCACGGGTGCCGCGAATGAGCCGCCGGGCGCTGCTCGCGGCGGCCGTCGTCGTCGTCCTGCTCCTGGCCGCGAACAGCCTGGCCGCGGGCGGCACGAGCGGAACCGGCGGGCGGCGCGTGCCGCTCCTGCAGCGGGGCGCCGCCCTCTACGCGGCCAACTGCTCGCAGTGCCACGGCCCGACCGGCGAGGGCAAGACCCGGCCGGGGCCTGCGAGCGGGGTGAACAACGTGGCCGGCATCGGCCCGTCGCTCCGCGGCGTCGGCGCGCGTACGGCCGACTTCTACCTGAGCACCGGCTACATGCCGCTCCAGAATCCGTACGACCAGCCGCGGCGGTCGCGCGTGCTCTTCTCCGACCGCGACGTGAAGGCGCTCGTCGCCTACGTCGCGTCGTTCTCGCCGGGGCCGCCGATTCCGCAGCCCGACCCGGCCAGCGGCAGCGTCAGCCAGGGGATGCGGCTCTTCACCCAGAATTGCGCCGGCTGCCACCAGATCGCGACCGCCGGCGGCTACCTGCCGGACTCGGTCGCGCCGCCGCTCGAGGCCGACTCCGCCCGCCAGATCGCCGAGGCGGTGCGAATCGGGCCGAACCTCATGCCGAAGTTCTCGACCTCGCTCCTGCCCGACGGCGACCTGAACTCGGTCATCGCCTACGTCCAGTACGCGCGCTCGCCGGACGACCGGGGCGGCTGGCCACTGGCCCACGTCGGGCCGGTGCCGGAGGGCCTCGTCGCGTGGTTCGTGGCAGGCGTCGTGCTCGTGGGGGTGACGCTGACGGTGGGGAGGAGGATCGCGTGAGGAGGCTGTGGCGCTGGTTCCTGGTGCTGTTCGTGTGGCGGGCGGCGGGCGAGAGCGACGAGGACGGCGGAGAGCGGCCGCCGCGGATCGTCCCGGAAGGCCCGCCGAGCCCGCGCGCCGAAGTGGTCGTCGTCGCCCTGCTGGCGCTGGCCGCGCTCAGCGCGATCGGATTCATCGTCGTCTACGCGCTCGACCGGCTTCCCTACCAGACCCAGTATCTGGGGCTCACGCTCGGCGGCGCGTTCGCCTTCCTGGCCGCGGCGCTCATCGTCACCGCCCACCACCTCGTCGTGACCGAGGAGCTCGAGGACGAGTACGGCACGGCCCAGCCCGAGGCGGCCGCGCAGGTGGCGCAGGTCGTGTCGGAGAGCGGGAGCAGGCTGCGCCGGCGGCGCCTGCTCGCCGCCGCCGCGGCGGTCGCGACGACGGCGATCGGGCTCGCCGCCGTCGTGCCGGCCGCGTCGCTCGGGCCGATCTACGACCTTAACCGCTTCACCCGCACGCCGTGGCGGCGGGGGCGCCGGCTCGTCGACCAGCACGGCCGGCCCATCCCGGCGGCCGCCATCCACACGCAGGAGCTCTTCACCGCCTTCCCCGAGCACGCCGACCCGGAGGAGATCAGCGCGCCGATCGTGCTCCTGCGGCTCGAGCCCGATCAGCTGCACCTGCCGCAGGGGCGCAGCGGCTGGGCCGTCGACGGGATCGTCGCCTACTCGAAGATCTGCACCCACGCCGGCTGCGCCATCTCCCTCTACCGGACGCCGCTCTTCCCGCCGGTGGATGAGCCGCCCGGGCTGGTGTGCCCGTGCCACTACTCGACGTTCGACCCGCAGACCGGCGGCACGGTCGTGTACGGCCCGGCCGGCCGGCCGCTGCCGCAGCTTCCGCTGATGGTCGACCGCCGCGGCCACCTGCGCGCCGCGGGCAACTACTCGGGGCCCGTCGGCCCGTCCTGGTGGGGCGTGCGCAACCGCGAGGTCTCGTCGTGATCGAGCGGACGACCACGACGCTCGAGGAGCGCTCCCACACCGCGCCGTTCGGCCTCAAGGCGCTGCGCTACCTCTTTCCCGACCACTGGTCGTTCCTTCTCGGCGAGATCGCGCTCTACTGCTTCATCGTCCTCGTCGCGACGGGGACGTACCTGGCGCTCTTCTTCGACCCGTCCACGGCGCAGACGGTCTACCACGGCAGCTACGCGCCGCTCGACGGCGCACACATGTCCCAGGCCTACCGCTCGACCGTGCACCTGTCGCTGGACGTCAAGGCCGGCCTGCTGATCCGCCAGACGCACCACTGGGCGGCCGACGTCTTCGTTGCGGCGATCGCGCTCCACCTGATGCGGATCGTGTTCACCGGCGCGTTTCGCAAGCCGCGCGAGCTGACCTACTACATCGGCCTCTCGATCCTCGGCCTGGCGCTGCTCGAGGGCTTCCTGGGGTACTCGCTCGTCGACGACCTGCTCTCCGGGATGGGGCTCGCGATCGCCTACGGCGTCGCGCTCTCGATCCCGTTCATCGGCGCGAACTTCGCCGCGCTCGTCTGGGGCGGGCCGTTCCCCGGCTCGGCCGCGTTCTGGTCGCGCATGTACGTCGCCCACGTGTTCCTGCTGCCGATCCTGATCGGCACCCTGATCGCGCTCCACCTGTTCCTGGTCTCGTCGTTGCACCACACCCAGTTCCGGGGCGGCCGCCGCACCGAGAAGCGGCTGATCGGCGTGCCGTCGTTCCCGGGGCAGGCGCCGCGGTCGCTGGGGCTGATGTTCGCGGTGTTCGCCGCGCTGTTCCTGCTCGGCGGCCTCGTCCAGATCAACCCGATCTGGATCTGGGGGCCGTACCACGTCGCCGACAGTACCAACGGCGCCCAGCCGGACTGGTACCTGGGCTGGCTGATCGGCGCGCTCCGGCTCATGCCCGGCTTCGACGTCACGATCGCCGGCCGCACGGTGATCCCGAATCCGTTCTGGGGCGGCGTGCTCTTCCCGTCGATCGTCTTCGGGGCGCTGTTCGCGTGGCCGGCGCTCGAGCGTCGGCTCACGCGCGACCGTCACCCGCACAACCTGATCGACCGGCCGCGGGACGCTCCCAACCGCACGGGCATCGCGACGGCGATCCTGTGCTGGGTCTTCATCATCTTCATGGCGGGCTCGGCGGATCGCGCCTACGTGCTCCTGGGCTGGAGCTACCAGACCCAGATCGAGGTCTACCGCGTGCTCGTGTTCGTGGGGCCGGTGGTCGCCTGGTGGCTGGCCCGGCGCATCTGCGTCGAGCTCCTCAGCAACGAGCGCGTCGAGGCACGCAGGCAGGCGGCCGAGCTCGAGGCCGAGCAGGCGGCCGGCCGTGGCTGACGCCGGCCTGCTCGCCCTCGACAGCCTGAACGCCGTCGTGCCCGCGGCCGTCTACCTGGCGCTCGTCCGCCGCGTCCGCCGGCAGGGACGATCGTGGCCGGCGCTGCGGACGGCGGCATTCATCGGCGCGGTCGTCGTCCTCGCCGTCGCCACCTCGAGCGCCGCCGACGATGCCTCGCGCCGCTCCCTCGCCTGGCACATGACCGGCCAGATGGCGATCCTCCTGCTCGTGCCGCCGGCGATCGTCGCCGGGCGGCCGCTCCGGCTCGCTGGGCAGGCGCTCGGCCGGCGGGTGTCGCTGACGCCGTCGCCGACCGTCGCGTGGCTCGCGTTCGTCGGCATCCAGTGGGCCGTCCACATCCCCGCGGTGTTCGGCTTCGCGCTGCGCGAGCCCGTCGCCTACGGGCTCATGCACTGGCTCCTGCTCGCGGCCGGGCTCGCGTTCTTCGCCGAGGCCGGGGCCGGGCGGCTGCACCCGCTGGCGCTCGCGCTCTACGTCGCCGCCGCCATGCCGACGACCGACGCGATCGGGCTGTGGCTGATGCTCGACCCGCGCGTCGTCTATCCCCACTACGCCGGCCCCGGGGCGCTCGGCGACCAGCAGGCCGCCGGCGCCATCATGTTCGGGGCCGGGAACGTGCTCCTCGTGGCGGCGGCCTGGATCGCCGGCCGCTACCTGTACGAGGGCGCTAGCTCGCCTTCGGCACTGCCCCGTGCTGGTACGTCACCGCCGGGTACAGCAGGTCCGCGCTCACCAGCGGAACCTGGCCGTCGAGCGGCTGGCCGGGCGACTTCACCGGGAAGTACCTGATCTGGCGGCCCTCGATGAGGACGCTCCAGCGCTGGGTGATCCAGAGGTTCCCGTCACGCCGGATCTCCCACTGGAAGCGGTCGAGCGGCCGGATGGCGGGGCCGGCCACGCGGGCGCCCTGCTGATCGAACTGGCTGCCGTGGCACGGGCACGAAAAGCCGATCGCCGTCGTCTGCGCGGGGCAGCCGACGTGCGTGCAGCGGTTCGAGAAGACGACGAACTGTGCGTCCGGCGCGAGCCAGTCGGGGTTGGCATGGCCGGTGTGGTGGACGTACGCGAGCCCGCTCGAGACGAGCGGCTGGGCCGGGTCCTCGACGTAGGGCGCCGCGGTCGGCGCGAACCCCTTCTCGCCGGTGAACCGCTCGACGGGGCCGAGCGCCGCCGGCCGGAACGTCTCCTCCTTGCCCGCCGAGGCGAGCGCATACCCCGCCACAGGCACGGCGATCACTCCGCCGATCGCGGCCCCCGTGCCGACCGTCGCCGCGCCCAGGAAGCTGCGCCGCGTGGTGGTGCTCCTGTCCTTGCTCAACTCGATCAACCCTCTCCACTTCGAGATTTGGTTCCTTTTGGTCTGCCAGTGGAGATACCGCGCCGGCCGGGCGGCGGTTTTTAAGAGTTCTCAGTAGCTGAAGACGGTGGCGCCGTCGCCCATCCACGCGAGGAGCGGGGTGGCGCCGCCGATCTCGGCGTGGTCGAGCAGGTCGTCCGCCGGCAGCTTGCGCGAGTCGAAGCAGTAGGGGCAGACGAGCATGCGCCCGCCGGCCTCCGCATACTGCGCCGCGAGCCGCTCGAGCGGTGGGCAGCCGTCGCAGGCGACGCCGACCGCCACGCCGGGCAGCGCGAGCCGCACCGCGTCCTTGGTCAGGAACATCGTCACCTGCTTCCCGGCCGACGCCGCCGCGCCCGCGATCAGAAACGCGACCGTCACCCGCTCGGGGTCCTCGAGCCCCGTGGCGAGGTTGACGACGACCTTGGCATCGTTACCGGTCATGTGATCCTCCCGGGTTGTGGTTTCGTCAGTAGCGCCAGCGGTAGGCGTCGGAGAGCTCCTGCTCGCCGAGCCCGCCGTGCGTCTCGCACTCGCGCCGGCGCACGGCGGCGAACGCGCGGTGGAGCACGTCCCCGAGCACGCGGCGGGCGAGGTCGCTCCCCTCGAACAGGTCGGTCGCCTCGGCGAGCGTCGTCGGCAGCCGGGCGATGGCGCGCCGCTCGAGCTCCTCCCGGGCGAGCGTGGACGGGTCGTCCTGGATCGGCTCCGGCGGGGCCAGGCCCCGCTCGACGCCGTCGGCGGCCGCCGCGACGAGCAGCGCCATCACCAGATAGGGGTTGGCGCCGCCGTCGCCCACCTTGACCTCGAAGTTGGCCGACCGCTCGCGGCTCGTCACCGTCCCCGGGATGAACCGCAGCGCCGCCTCGCGGTTCTCGACACCCCAGCAGGCATAGGCACCGGCCCAGTGGTGCGGCTGCAGGCGCAGGTAGGCGGCCGGGCTGGGGGCGAGGACGGCGAGCAGGCCGGGCAGGGCCTCGAGCACGCCGGCCACCGCCGCCGCGCCCTCCGTCGTCGTGCCCGCCGGGCCGTCGCCGCCCTGCATCAGGTTGGCGCCGTCGCGCCAGGCGCTCAGGTGGGCGTGGCAGCCGTTGCCGACCTCGCCGGCGATCGCGGTGGGCGCGAAGCTCACCTGCAGGCCGTGGCGGCGGGCGGCGAAGCGCATCTGGGTGCGGACGAAGACCAGGGTGTCGGCCGCGGCGAGCGGATCGCGGGCGGCGACCGACACCTCGAACTGGCCCGGGGCGTACTCCGGGTGGAACTGCTCGACCTCGACGCCGGACGACTCGAGCGCGTCGACCAGGTCGAACAGGAAGCCGTCGAGCAACGCCAGCGCCGTCGTCGAGTAGCCGGGGCCGAGGTGGGCGGGGCGGCCGTCGTCGTGCAGCAGCGTCGCCTCCACCTCGAACGTCGAGCGGAACTCGAGCCCGGTTGCCCGGGCCGCCTCGACCGTGCCGCGCAGCACTGTGCGCTGACAGGCGGGCATCGGCTCGAGCTCCTGGGTCATCTGATCGACCGGCGCCCACGCCCAGCCCGGCGCCGCGGTGAGGATGCGGGCGGCGCCGAGGTCGGGCACGAGCCGCATGTCGCCGCTCGGGTTGTCGAACGGCGGGACGTCGGCGAAGAGGTCGTCCGTGCCGGCGGCCCCCCAGATGTACGCCATGCCGACGCCGTTGGCCGCCACCCGCTCCAGCCGCGCGATCGGCACGGCCTTCACCCGCGTGATGCCGCCGTTGTCGACCATCGTCATCGCCAGCGCGCGCACGCCCGCCGCCTCGAAGCGGTCGCGTGACGGGCGGACGAGGTCGTCGGCCGCCGGCGCGCTCACCCGGGCGCCTCGAGCCCGTGCAGGCGGCGGGCGTTCCCGCCCATCACATCGGCGCCGATCCGGGCGGCCGCCGTACGGTTCAGGTGCCGTCGCTCGATCCCGGTGTCGAGCACGCGGGCAAGCGCCTCGCGGGCGAGCTGGGCCGAGAGCCAGATCACCTCCGGCTCGCTGGCCTCGTCCGACCCGTACATCACCTTCGCGGGCGGCGCGATGCCGAGCAGGATCTCGAGCCGGCTGTCGATCGCGAGGCTCGCCCACGGCGTCGAGAGCGACGTGTCCAGGTAGACGTGAGGGAGGATCGAGGCGACGAACGCGCCTTCCTCCACCCACGGCCAGCCGGAATGGATGAGCACGACCGGCTGATCCATGTGCGCCGCGAGGACGGGGAAGAGGTCGGACGGGCGGGCGTGCGCGAGCACGATCGCCGGGTCGCCGCCGCCGCAATGGATGTGCACGGGGATCTCGGCCGCGCGGGCGACCGCGAGCGCCCGCCGTAGCAGCGCGTCGCGCACCGGCTTGGCGTGCTCGCGCGTCTCCGACCAGCCGTCGGCTCGCCAGCGGACGAACGCCGACTCGCACTCGGCCGGCGTCCACTCGGCGACGTCGAGGCCGGTGCGGTAGGCGATCACGGACTTGAAGGCGATCGACCCGTCCGTCACCGCCTCTTCGAGGCCGGCGGTGAACGCGTCGGCGAGCTCGGAATAGGAGCCGGCCGCCTCGCGCACGTCGGTGATGATCGGCTCGATCCGGCACACGCGGTGGACGCGCAGCCCGATCTCGGCGCCGAGCGCGCGGCCGTCGATGCGCGGCAGCGGATAGCCGTCGTCCATGATGAGGTCGTCGACGCCCGCGTCGGCCCACAGCCGGCGCAGATAGGCGCGGTGGTCGGCGAGCGCCTCCGTGCGGGCGGCGGCGAGGCCGTCACGGGTCGGCTCGCAGCCGAGCACCGCCGCCAGCCGGTCGGCCATCGCGACGGCGATGGGTGAGGTGTCGGTCGTGAGCTCGAGGATCTGGCGCAGGCTCTCGTCCTCGAGGCCGGAGCTGACGAGGCACATGCCGAGCATCGTGATCCGGTCGAGGAACCCCCGCTGCGGTGCGGCGGCAACCTCGTCGCTGCGCCAGCCGTGGCAGTGCACGTCGACGGCGGACGTCCCCTCGAGCAGGTCTGACACCGGCCCCCCTTTCGTCTCGTGGCCGGCGCGGATACTCTCATGCCTTGCCCGACTGCGTCTTCGAGGAGATCTCCGCCCACGTCGACCGGTACACGCCGGACGACCGCAGCGACCGGCCGGCGCTCGGCGCGATCCGGGGGGCGCGCGGCACGCTCGTCGTCGAGGGCGGCGCGTCGGTCGCCCACCTGGGCGCGTTTGCGGCCGAGCTGGCCGCCCGCGGCCGGCCGCCGGTCGTGGGCATCGCCCTCACCCACTGGCACTGGGACCACAGCTTCGGCTCGGCGGCGATCGACGCGCCGGTGATCGCCCACGCCGACACGGCGGCCGAGCTGGCCGTCCAGGCCGCCTACGACTGGTCGGACGAGGCGCTCGACCAGCGCGTGCGCGACGGCCGCGAGATCGCCTTCTGCGCCGAGTTCCTGCGCGTCGAGCTGCCCGACCGGTCGGACCTCGAGATCGTCCTCCCGAGCGAGACGTTCACGGGCCGGCACACGGTCGACCTGGGCGGCGTCCGTGCCGACATCGTCCACGTCGGCGGCGACCACGCCGCCGACTCGTGCGTGGTTCACGTGCCGGGCGACGACGTGCTCTTCCTCGGCGACTGCCTGTACCAGCGCCTGTACGCGCCCGAGCCGATGCTGACCGTCGCGGGCGTGCGCGCGCTCGTCGACCGGGTCGAGCCGTTCCCGGTCGCCGTCGCCGTGGAGGGCCACAACGACGAGATCGCCGACGCCGCCGGCTTCGCCGCCCGGCTGGCCGGGCTGCGCCGCGCGGCCGACCTCGTCGACGCCGAGGGCGCCGGGGCGGCCGCCCCGGTCGCCGACGACGAGGACCTGGCCGAGCTGGTCGGCTTCCTGCTCGCCGGCGAGGCCGGTGAACGCGTAAAGTAAGCCGGTGGTTCGAGCCCGGCACGTAGCGCTCGTCCTGGCGGCCGCGGCGGCCGCGCTCTGCCTGCCCGCGGCGGCCGGCGCCGCCTCCTCCGGCGCCGCCGCATATGTGCGCGTAAACCAGGCCGGCTACCCGGCCGGCGCCGCCAAGCGGGCCTACCTGCTGGCCGGCGCGGCCGAGCCCGGCGCGGCTTTCCGGATCGTGAACGCGGCGGGCCACGTCGTCCTGGCCGGCCACGCCGGGCCGTCGCTCGGGCGCTGGAGCGCCGCCTTCCCGCAGGTCTACCCGATCGACTTCTCGCGGCTGCGCGCCCGCGGCACGTACCGGATCCTCGTCGCCGGCAGCCCCGGCGTCTCCCCGCCGTTCCGGGTCGCCCCGGGGGCGGCGCTCGCGCGGTGGCCGATCCGGCGCTCGCTCGCCTTCTACCAGGACGAGCGCGACGGCCCGGACTTCATCAGCACGCCGCTTCGCAGCGCGCCCGGGCACCTGAACGACGAGCACGCGATGACCTACCTGACGCCGAAGGTGGACGGCGACGGCAACTTCGCCGGCGACCTGCACCCGCTCGGCGTGCGCATCGACGCCGCCGGCGGCTGGTGGGACGCGGGGGACTACCTCAAGTTCGTCGAGACGACGTCCTACACCGACGCCGTGCTGCTCTCCGCCGTCCGCGACTTCCGGCACCAGCTGCGCGGCCGTGTGCACGGCCACACCTACCCGGCCGAGGCGGCGTTCGGCGTGCGCTGGCTCCTGCGCATGTGGGACGACCGCACGCGGACGCTCTACTACCAGGTCGGGATCGGCGAGGGCAACGATCAGACACTCGGCGACCACGACATCTGGCGGCTGCCGCAGGCCGACGACACCTACGGCGGCACGCGCCGCGACGCCCGCTACATCCGCCACCGGCCCGCCTTCCGGGCCGGGCCGCCGGGCACCCCGATCAGCCCCAACCTGGCCGGCCGCGACGCCGCCGCTTTCGGGCTCTGCTTCCAGGTGTACCGGCACACGCGGCCGGGCCTGGCCGCGCGCTGCCTGCGCGCCGGGGAGCACATCTTCGCCCTCGCCGACCCGACGCCCGGCCGCCTTCTGACGGTGATCCCGTTCGATTTCTACCCCGAGACCGAGTGGCGCGACGACCTCGAGCTGGGCGCGACCGAGCTCGCGATCGCGACGTCCGAGGGCGGCCTGCCGCACGGCCTTCCGCACCGGCGCTCGCGCTTCTACCTGCGCCTGGCCGCGCACTGGGCGCACGCCTACATCCACGGGCCGAACGACGCCGCCGACACGCTCAACCTCTACGACGTCAGCGGGCTCGCCCACTACGACCTCGTCCGGGCGATCCGGGCCGGGGGCGACCCGCGCGGGCTCGCGGTGACTCCCGCCGCGCTGCTCGCGGACCAGCGCCGCCAGCTCGGCCGGGCCGAGGCTCAGGGTGCGACCGACCCGTTCGGGTTCGGGTTCCCGTGGGCGCAGTACGACACGGCGTCGCACGGCTTCGGCCTGGCGGTGGAGGCGGGGGAGTACGACCAGCTGACGCACAGCCACCGCTACGCGGCCGAGGCGTCGCGATGGCTCGGCAACGTGCTCGGCGCCAACGCCTGGGGCGTCGCCCTCGCCGTCGGCGATGGCACCACCTACCCGCACTGCATGCAGCACCAGGTCGCGAACCTGGTCGGGTCGCTCGACGGCTCGCCGCCGATCCTGGCGGGAGCCGTGGTCGAGGGGCCGAACTCGAGCGCGACCGCGGGCGTTGTCCCGCCGATGCGGCTGTGCCCGGGCGACGGCAGCGACCGCTTCCGCCCGTTCGACTCGACGGCGGTTTTCAAGGACAACGTGCAGTCGTACTCGACGACCGAGCCGGCCATCGACCTGACGGCCACGAGCCCGCTGGCGTTCGCGCGCGAGGCCGCCGGCGATCGGGCAGCGCCACTGCCCCGCCAATAGGGGTCAGACCCCTTTTGGCGGGTCCGACTGCCCCGACCCGCGCCGGCGCCCGTTACTGCCGGTAGTGCTCGACAGTGTCGGCGCTGCGCGCCTGGGCCTCGTCGGGATCGAGGCCGAACTCGCGCTTGGCCCGCCGCTGCCGCAGCAGATCCCAGCAGCGGTCGAGCGAGACGCGGATCTCGTCGAGGCGGGCGCGGTCGCCGGCCTCGAGCTGCCCGTGCCCCTCCCGCTCGTACAGCGCCTGCTCCTCGGCGACGAGCTCGTCGATCCGGCCCAGAACCTGGCTGTCGTCCATCGTCGCTCCTCTCGGGCCGCGGCGCCTACCGGCGCCGGGCCTCCTCCTCGACCGTCCGCTCGGCGGTCGGAACCGCCTCGAGCCGCTCGTCGGGGATCGGTTTCCCGCTCTCGACCGAGAGCCCGTACTTCCCGTTGCGCAGGCGCTGCTCGGCCCGCTCGACGGCGGCCAGCTGGCCGCGCAGGTCGTCGATCCGGCCCTGGTCGAACTCGCTCTGATACGTGTCCGACGCGTCGTCGGCGATCTCGGTCGTCGACAGCTCGTCGCTGGGCTCTATGCCTGCGCGGCTCAGCGCGGACTCGATCCGCGCTCGCTCGGCAGCGAGCAGCTCACCCGCCCGTTTCTCGTCCACTCTCGCCGAACCTCAGCGGTAGCGGTAGACGATTCGGCCGCGGTTCAGATCGTACGCCGACAGCTCCACCTTGACCCGGTCGCCGGGCAGGATGCGAATGCGGTAGCGCCGCATCCTGCCCGCGATGTATCCGGTGGTCTCGTGGCCGTTGTCGAGCGCGATCCGGAAGAGGCCGTTGCGGAGCGACTCGGTGACCTCGCCCTCGACTTCGACCTTCTCTTCCTTGACGCTCATATGGCTCCTCTCAGCCAGCCGCGGTGACGTCAGTCGCCTCGGGGCCCTTCTCGCCCTGGCGGGCCTCGTATGTGACCTTCGCGCCCTCGGTCAGGCTCTTGTAGCCCGTGCCGACAATCGCGCTGTGATGGACGAACAGATCCTTACCGCCCTCGTCGGGCTGGATGAACCCGTAGCCCTTCTGGTCGTTGAACCACTTCACAGTTCCGGTTGCCATGAAACACCTCCCTTCCACTCTCACGAACGAGTCAGGAAGGCGAAGCGCGCAACCGTCGAACGTCCTAAATCGAACGGAAGCCTATCAGGCACCCTTCCGTAGCGTGGAAATACGCCAACGGGGGGAGGGCGAAACATGGGCTGGACGCCGATGTACGCGGACCATGTCGGCGAATCACGACCAGATCGCCTCTGCCGCCGAGCCCGAAGCGGGCGGCGCCCGCCTGGAACTGCTCGGCTTCGACCTCGCCGCGGCCTTCCACGAGTCCCCGCTGGGGATCGTGATCCTGGACCGGGAGGGACGCTGGCAGGAGGCGAACCCGGCCTGGTGCGAGATCGTCGGCCGCCCCCGCGCGGACCTGGTGGGGCGCCATTTCAACGAGCTGACCCACGGAGACGACCTGGCGATCGGCATGGAGATGCTGGCGACGCTCCAGGGCGGCGCGCGCTCGGTGCAGGCCGAGAAGCGCTATCTGGACGCCGACGGCAACGTCGTCCACGTCTCCGAGTACGTCACTGCGCGGCGCGACGATGAGGGCCGGATCGTTCGCTACGTGGCCCACGTGCGCGACACGACCGCGCGCGTCCGGGCCGAGCAGGAGCTGGCCGAGTCGGCCCGGCTCTTCCGCGACGTGCTCGAGAACGTCGACCTGGCCGCGCTCAACATGGACGCGAACGGCACGATCACCTACTGCAATCCCGAGCTGTGCCGCCTGGTGGGCTGGTCGGCGGAGGAGCTGCTCGGCCGCGACTGGTTCGAGATCTGCGTCCCCCGGGACAACGGCGAGGCCCGCGCGCTCCACGGCGAGGGCATCGCGACCGGCCGGATCGAGCGCCACCACGAAGGCCAGATCCTCACCCGCAGCGGCGAGCAGCGCACGATGCGCTGGTCGCACACGCTCGTCACGAGCACCTCGGGCCGCCCGATCGGGACGACGTCGCTCGGGGAGGACATCACCGAGAAGGTGGCGGCCCAGCGCGCGCTCGCCCACCGCGCGACGCACGACCCGCTGACGGGCCTCGCCAACCGCACGCTGATGGACGAGCGGCTGGCCCAGGCCGTCGCCGACGCCACCCGGCCGGTGGCGGTGATCCTGTGCGACCTGGACGGCTTCAAGCACGTGAACGATCGCCTCGGCCACGCCGCCGGCGACGAGGTGCTGCGCGCGGTCGCCGGCCGGCTGCGGGGCATCTGCCGGGCCCACGACCTGGTGTGCCGCCCGGCGGGCGACGAGTTCGTGATCGTGCTGACCGGCGAGCGGGGCGAGTCGGCCCGGCACCTGAGTGGCACCTGCGCGCACGTCGCGAAGCGGATCGAGGCGGCGGTGCGCCAGCCCGTCGTCGTCGACGGCAGTCGCGCCCAGGTGGGCGTCTCCGTCGGCTTCGCCGCGATGGTCGGGCCCGGCCGGGGCGCGGAGCACCTGCTGCGCACCGCCGACCGGGCCATGTACCGCCAGAAGGGCACGCCCTCCCGCGTGGCGTAGGCCTATGCCGCCCGGGGGACGGGCCGCGGCACGATCTCGAGCTGGTAGAGGACGCTCAGGCGGTCGGGCACGCCCCAGTGCTCGATCATGCGCCCGTCGGCCACCCGGATCGCGTCGAAGACCGTCGTTCGCATGCGCCGCCCGGTGGGCGGGTGGCCCATGAACGGGCCGTCGTGCGTGCCCGTCGCCGTCATCCGCGCCCACACGGTGTCGCCGGACACGGCGATGTCTTCGATCTCGAGGTGGAAGTCGGAGAAGGCCCGCCGCAGCGACGAGATGACCGCGCGGACACCCTCGGCGCCCGGCGCGTGGTCGGGGCCGAAGTCCTGGTGCTCGGCGAGGTCGGGCGACGTGACGGCGTCGGCGACGCTCAGGTCGCCGCCGTTGAAGCCCTCCTCGATCAGCCGCCGGAAGAGGTGCTCGGGCTCTGACATGCGATACTCCTTTCAACGTTCACAATATTGAATACAGTACAACTGTATCAAATGAAGAGTGACGATGACACGCCCAGGCGCCCGTACCGGTCCGAGCGGCGCCGCGAGCAGGCCCGGGAGACGCGTCGGCGCATGCTCGAGGCGGCCGGAAAGCTGCTGGCCGAGCGCGGATATGCCGGCACGACCATCGCCGCCGTTGCCGCCGAGGCCGGCGTGGCGCCAGAGACGGTCTACGCGGCGTTCCGGAACAAGCGCACGCTCGTCGGCGAGCTCGTGCGGACAGCCGTCCGCGGCGACGGCTCCGCGCCTCCGGCCGCGGCGCAGGCGGGTGCCCGCGCCGTCGCGGCCGCCCCCGGCCAGGCGGATCAGATGCGTCTCTTCGCCGCCGACGTCTCGGCCCGCCTGGAGCGGGTGGGGCCGGTGCTCGAGGCGCTGGCCGCGGCGCCTGACCCCGAGCTGGCCGAGCTGCGCGCGAACGTCGACCGCGACCGGCTCGCGGGCATGCGCCAGTTCGTCGCCGTGCTCGAACGGCGCGGGCCGCTGCGGGTCGACGCCGATGCCGCCGCCGAGACGGTCTGGGCGCTCGCCAGCCCGGAGCTCCACTCGCTCCTGCGCGGCCGGCGGGGGTGGCCGCCGGAGCGATACTCGGCGTGGCTGGGCGAGACGCTCGCG